>ERZ780144.175-NODE-175-length-94441-cov-26.572860_pt1 | contig 94441 bp, 80 predicted proteins | sample MGYA00511380_ERZ780144 | MGnify/ENA primary metagenome ERZ780144 (study PRJEB29588, sample SAMEA1965858) | human gut metagenome | biome: human gut; feature: human-associated habitat; material: faeces | place: Denmark | collected 2008/2010 ... | reverse complement strand
ACATCAGAAACTGTTTCTATATCAAAATCCATGAAAATGTTAATGCTGATGCCTAATGCATTGGCAATTTTTAAAAGCTGGTCAGGCTTTGGATTACGGATTCCATATTCATATTTCTTTATTGTTGCAGAATTTATGCCGGACAATTGACCAAGCGTTTCCTGTGATATTCCACGCATATTGCGAAAGTATTTAATCTTTTCTCCAGGAATTGGCTATGGTGATGGAGCAACATGGCGTCAAATGGCTTCAAAAAGGTACACATGAAAAGCATTTATCGGTACTGGACTTTGAAAAGCAGGAGAGAGCTAAAGAAGTAGCAGAATTAGACAGTCAAAAGCAGGAAAAGACCTCAGAGGTTGCTAAATTGAATCAGGCAGTATCCACTATGAAGCAAGAACTAATGACCACTACAATTAAGCAGGTAAGAGCTGAGGAGGCTGTTGAAAAAGCAAGAGTGGAAGGTATTGCTGTTCAGAGGGATAATGAAACATTAAGTGCAAGCAATCAACAATTGCGAGTGGAGAATACAAGCCTTGAAATAAAAAAGGTGGAACTACGGACGGATAATCGTCACATGGAACAGCAACAATGGCAATTGCGAACAGATAATAGCGAGTTGGAGATGAAACATAGTGTTTTACAGTCCGAGAACCAACGATTGGAGCAAGAACAGAATAAATTGCAAGAGGATAATGAAAAGCTGGAGCAGAAGCAAACTACGTTACAATCGGATAATCAGGCATTAAAACAAATGCAGGATAAGCTACAGAAAGATAATGCCCAGCTTGAAATACAGCAGGAGAAATTGAGAAGCAGCATTGATCAGATGGTGCAATCAGAGAAGTTGTTGCAACGTGATGTTCGAAAATATGATGAAGAACCTGAATGGCAACTTCCAGAGCCGGTAACGTTTGCAGGTGCAAAGTCATTTCGGGACAAAGTAGCTTTGCCTCTTGTGAACAAATTGAAGGAACTGGTAAAAAGCTTGACAATCCAATGCGTTAGATTAAAAGAGGAAGTGCTTCAACTGCGAGATAAAGTTAAGCATCTCACAAGTGATGTAGAATTTTACAAAGGAAAAATTAGAGATATGTCTGCAAAAACAGAATTATTGCAGGAAAAAGCTGGCGATCTGGAGCGTGTGAAACGATATGCCGGTGCGGAGCAAATTGATACTATTATCGGTAAGGTAAAGGAGCAGGAACGCATGGAGCGTCAGGCAATACAGTATCACAGGTCTTATGGAACGAGATAAACGAAAGGATGGATTGATATGATGAAAGAGAATAGATTGGATAATATCGTGGAATGTTCCTATAACATGGATAATGGTTATGTTGAGGTGTGGTATGTTGGTGGGAATATGCTTCGGATAAAGTGTGAGGAGGTTGAGGCTGCTATGCGGACGACAGAGCAGTCGCTGGCGAAGCTACACAAATTGTTGGATAATAAGCCGATAGAGTATGTGGCAATGGCTTTGTCCGGGGAAATGCAGGCATATTGTGATATTGAGGATGAAATGGTTAAGGGGATGTTTGGGACGATTGTGCATGGGTATTTGAAGAAGGGGTACAATCGGGCTACGGCGGAGATGATGGCGAGGGAGTTTTTTAGGTATGAGAGCTAGGAATTATAATTAAACTAGATATTTGTATTAATATGCTATTTATAGTATAATATACAGAAAAAAGGGGGATTGAGTTATATGAAGATTGATTTATCGTCAGTTAATATTTTTGAGGACAATGAGCTGGAATTAGATAAAAAGATTACTTTTATTTTCGGAAAAAATGGAACGGGAAAATCGACAATTACAGAAGAAATCAAGAAATTAAATTCAGATTATGATGTTTCGGTTTTTCAGGGATTTAATAATGTTATTGATGAAAATCATCGGTTAAATGCTGTTGTGTTAGGTGAAGAAAATTTGATTATAAATACCCAGATTGAACAAAAGAAAAAAGAAATTGAGCTAAAGCAGGACGAAATTGATAAGATAAGTAAAACTTTATCTGAACCGGAAGTGGAGGAAGATTCAAATTTTTGGACTAGAAAACGAAATGCACAAGAAGCATATAGAGTAGCGGAGAAAAAACTGAATGATTTTTATACACAATCAGCATCAACTATTAAAAATAAGAAAAATCCACAAATTGCAAAAACATCTTATAATAAGAGAAATTTTCAAGATGATTTACAGTCAGCAGCATTACTTCAGGATGATGAAAAGAAAGAGTTAATAGAAACTATAAAATCTGAGGTTAAAACTGCTCCGAATATCCTTTTTCCATGTGAAGATATGACACAACTTTTGAATGAAATAAATAGTATTTTACAAAAAACAGTAACGGAAAGAGTAAAAGTTAAAAGGATAGACAATAATCCGGAAAAAAGAGAATTTGCTAAAAGAGGACTAAAACTGCATAAAAAGGGGGAAGTGTGCGCTTTCTGCGGAAATGAAATAAAAGATGATGTTTTCGATGAATTAGAAAGTTATTTTTCGGCAGATGAGGTAAAAGAGTTTCAAATGCAAATTGCTGAAAAGATAGAAAGTATAGATTTAATAATGAAAAACGTTTCTGGCATTCAGGTATCAATTGCGGATTTCTATCCAGCCTATATAAAAGAAGCAACGACAATAAAAGAAGAAATAGAGATTATAAAAAAATCTTATATGGTATTTCTCACTAAAATGAAAAAAAAACTTGATGATAAACAAAAATATCTCTTCGAGTCTAGGAATGAAGTAGAAGATGAGGTGCCAAAAAGTTTTTCTGATGTTGAAAAAAAGTATAGGGATATTCAAAAAAGTAACAATGAAAACGATATAGAAGCAAAAAAACAGGAGTCAATAAGAAAGATACGTTGTCATTATGTAAAGCAGCTAATAGATGAATTTGATTATTTTTCTAAGAAAGCTGAAGCGGATACTTTGCTAATCGAAATGAATCAAAGGGAAAAAGAGTTTTATGATGAAAAAAGTAAAATTGATGGTCATGGTGGTCTGAAAGATAGTATAACTAATATTTTGGCAGAAATAACAGATTTGCAGAATCAAACTAAGAATGAATCTATATTGGCTGATAATATAAACAAGAAATTGTTACATATGGTATCTTTTAAATTGGAACATTTTGAAGATTCAGAGTCTAAGGGATTTTATAAAGTTAAAGACTGCAATACTAATGCGATTAGAGATATAACAGAATTGTCTACAGGTGAAAAAAATGTAATTGCATTTTTATATTTTCTCGAAAAATTAGATGAGGTTAAAGAGACTCCTGTTAATAAGCCTAGAATAATAGTTTTTGATGATCCAATGAATTCTAATGATGATGGAATGCAATATTTAATAATAGAGGAATTACAGACACTGATGAAGAAATTATTAGAAACAGATCATTTTATTTTGCTGACACATAATAAGCATTTCTACATTAATGTTAGATATAATCATAAGTACAATAAGGATAAATTTATTAGATTTCATTCAAATGGCACAAAAACACAAATAATTACTTTAGTGAAAGATGAGGATGATTTTAAAACGAGCTATGAATCATTATGGATTGAACTTAAACTTTTGTATGAATATGACGTAACGTCGGCAGATATGTTACTAAATCCTATAAGAAGAATTATTGAAACATTTACAAAGTTTAATGCACTTGACAAAACAAATTTCTGTAATAAGGTATCTGGAGCAAAAAAATTGTTTGATGTAAATTCTCATTCTATTGATGATATAGAAGCAGAACTAAATGGCAAAACCAAGCAGGAAGTTATACAGATGTTTTATGATTGCTTTGCAAAAAATGATTATGGAAATCACTTTTTGAAATATTGGAAGAATGTTAGTATTGATGAAACAGGCAAATTAGTAATGGAAAACTGAAAAATATTATTGAATGCTTAGTAAATATGGCTCCATTTTGGCTCTAAAAATTTTAGACGAGGTACACAAAAATGCGAAATAAGATGAATATGAAGAATAAAACGCACAAATGTGTACTGGGGGACAGCCAGATAAATCTCTCTGCCCAAGAGTTTGAGTAGTAAACAGAGCCTCATAAATGGCGTAAACAAGCCATTTATGGGGCTTTTTCTTTTATTGTGATACCTATATGATACCTGTTTTGATAGTACCACAGATATTAAGGAGTACTAAACAGAAGTGTCTAGAGATATAATTATGCGTTATTAAGCTGAAATATGTGTAGATATGTCAATGGTTTGAGCATTTATTTAAAGAATATGTTATGATAATAATATAATGTTTGGCTTTACTCATAATATCATTAAAATCTTATATAGTTATTACGGCATGAAGTCATAGTGTTCGATGTAGTATGAAAGGGAATGTATATGATTTATAAAAGTGTTATATTTAAAGCAGAACCATTTTCATACAATCTGGAATTTGATGGTAGAATTACTCTTGTTGGTGGAGATAGTGGACATTGGGAGATTAAATAAGTTTTGAGACAGCAGAATGATTTTGGACTAACAGTCCAATGATATTATAGTTCTCATAAGGTATTATAAAGTAAAAAGCTTGGAGGATATCTTATGGGAACTAATTTTTATCTTATGAGTAGAAATAAAAAGCTGATGAGGGAGCATTTTGCTGTTGAAACAGAATATGGCATAAAGAATATTGAATACGCAATAGTTGATGAACCTTATCTTGGATATGAGGTTCATCTGAATAAGTTGAGTTGTGGATGGCGTCCATTATTCCAAAAACATAAGACAATCAAGACATTTAAGGAGCTTGAAGAGTTTTGCTTAAATAACAAAGGTGTTATAAGCATTTATGATGAATATAGCAGAAGATATACATGGAAACAATATTTTGAAAGAGTATATGAGCATAGTCAGCAGAAGAAACAGCCACGTAAATGGATATATGATATCGATCCAGCTTTACCAAATTGTGGACTCCGTTTACAAAATGTATCATGTACTGAACAGGAGGCAGAAATATATATTCCATTTTGCCATAGAGAATATAATGAAAAGGAAAAGCTGGCTAAGGAGCGCTTTCATGTGAATGAAAGACTATGGTGCAAAGAAGAGTATTGGGAAGATCCGGATTATCCATTTGATTGGACAGAAGGTGAGTTTTGTTAGAAGGAGCAGATGCTTATGTATGAGAATATTGATATGGAAAGAACTGGAATATTGCTGAAAGAGTTATTTGATAGGTATGGTTATACAGTCAAAGATATCCAGAAAATATTGCATTTATCATGCCCACAGCCTATATATCGATGGTTTAAGGGTAGCATTTTACCATCAGTAGATCATTTGTATGTATTGAGCAGATTGCTCAAGGTACATATGGAAGATTTGCTTGTGTCTAAATGTGAACATAGTATCGTTACGGAAAAGTATGGGGGAAAGTCATTAGGTGAAAAAAGACTATATGAATATTGGAAACGCTTATGCATAAAGAAATGTGCATAGATTTAATAGGAGCAGATAACATGGCGCAATCAATGGATGAAGATATTAAGAAAATTGCATGTATGATAACAGAACTGAATGGATTAGCATATAGTACATATAAACCAATAGTTGAAGATATATGTACCAGAAAGGCATCCGAATCAGAGGTTGAACATATTTTGGATTATATGGTCGGAATGTGTAATAGCGACGGAATGCTTGAACTATTTAAGCATGTATGCAGAAAGTATATATATTTGTATCTGGAAATGATTACATCAGAAATATATACATATAAAGATATGTATGAATGAACAGAAAAGGATTGAATTCGTGTATATATAGATAAGTTGTATTATAACGTCAATTGTGTAAAAAATATAGCTAAAGTAGAAAGTGAATATTTGGTATGAATATAAAAGATTTAATTGGTGAAGCAACAGAATACGATAAAAAGCTGGCACTTGAGGAAAAGAAACCAAAAAGTTGGTGTAAAAGTGTTAGCGCGTTTGCAAATACATTTGGCGGGGCTTTGATTTGGGGCATTTCTAATGATGGAGAGGTTGTTGGACTGAGTGATCCGGAAGGTGATGCTGAAAAAATAAGTGAAACAATAAAATCAAGATTAACTCCGATTCCGGAATTTAAGCTGAACTTCTACAAAACGGATGATGGAAAGATTTTGGTCATTCTTGATGTATACAAAGGAGACAAAACGTCTTGTTATTATTCGGGAGATGGTGTACTGGAAGCTTATGTTCGTGTTTGAAATGAGAGTGTAAAGGCAACTGCAACAGAATTAAAACGTCTTGTCCTCAGAGGAAAGAATACTTCCTATGATTCGCAGAATTCTACCTATAAGGCGGAAGATTATGCTTTTTCAAAGCTTAAGGAAAGATATAAGAAGTGGACCGGAAACAGTTTCAACGATAAAGATTTGATTCCTTTTGGACTGGTAAATGAACAGGGGAACTTGACCAATGCAGGAGCGTTACTTGCCGATGAAAGTCCTATTCGTTTTTCAAGGCTGTTTTGTACAAGATGGAATGGGTTGAATAAAAGTGGTGGTGCAGTCGATGCATTGGACGATGCAGAGTATTCGGGCAGTGTTATTTCCCTGATTGAAAATGGGGAAGTGTTTATCAAACGTAATTGCAAAATGAAATGGCGTAAAACAGCAAATTCAAGAGAAGAAATGCCGGAGTATGTAGAGAGAAGTTATCACGAAGCACTTGTAAATGCCTTGGCACATCGTGATTATCTGGTCAATGGAAGTGAAGTCCATATTGACATATATGATGACAGAATGGGAATCTATTCTCCGGGAGGAATGCCGGACGGATCAATGATTCAGGACAGAGATCCGCTTATGGTTCCTTCAATCAGAAGAAATCCGGTTCTTGCGGATGTGTTCAACAGGATTGGATATATGGAGCGTAAAGGTAGTGGATTTGGAAAGATTATTAGTGGATATGAATTTCAAATTAATTATAGTGAGGGTAAAAGACCAACATTTCGTTCAGATAGATATCAGTTTACTGTTGTGATGCCAAATCTGAACTATGATGTCACTCAAGATGTCACTCAAGATGTCACTCAAGATGTCACCCAAGATGTCACCCAAGATGTCACCCAAGACAAACTGGATGCCCAGATTCTGGATTTGATTCGTAAAGACAGTAGATGTTATATCACAACATGTTAATGAAGAAATAGAAGTTTTGAAAAATGATACCTTTTGTAAAGAGAAACTTTATTTTAAAGAACTTTGTATTGACAAGTATAAGCGGATTGTGGTTCGTGAAGAAAATGATATTCAACTTACATATACAGAATTTGAAATTTTATTGTTGTTAGCTCAAAATGCCGGAATAGTATTCAGCAAAGAATAAATATATGATAGTGTTTGGAAAGAACCATATTTTGGCAATTACAATATCGTCATGAGCCGTATTCGGAATGTTCGGGAGAAGATTGAGGACAATCCAAGCAAGTCAATCTACATACAGACGGTTTGGAGTGTCGGTTATCGGTTTAATGGAAGAAGTAGCTAAATATTATGTTGATGCTTCTATTTATTGGGTGCATTTAGGGTAAATTATGGTATAATAAATTAGGGATTTTTTGCTCAAATGGAGGTGGTAATGTGGAAGCAAACGAGATTTCATTAGATTTGGAGTATGAAAAACGAGATGAAAATGGAAAATTAGAGTATGAAGGAATTTCGTTTGTGGAAGATGAATTTCATGCTTTTTTGAAGCAAACAATATCTCCGATATATAAAGATGAAGATTATAATGCTCAGATGAAAGAAGTAGCTATTGATATGACGGGCTTTGATTCGGAAAATTTGCAGGCTGTTTTCGACACAATGCCTAAAGTGAGTAACTTTAGAATTGGAGAATTAGTAGCAGAAAAAATAGTAGAGAGCAGATATAGTGCAAAATTTACATATAATAGTGATAGAGATTTGAAAAATCCAAATAGTAATAATACAGGTGCGGACTTAGTTGGATTCATTGAAATGGAAGATGGCGCAGTTAATTTCCTTTTTGGAGAGGTCAAAACATCTGAGGAACATACAAATCCGCCAGGGGTTATGTATGGTTCGACTGGAATGATTGATCAATTAGTAGAATTGGGGACAAATTCTGATAAACTAAAATCTTTGGTGAAATGGATATTTATTAAGTGTAATTCAGATAAAGATTTGTTGGTACAAAAGTATATTAGAGAAGCGATGCAACATTATGTGAAAGACAGAAGCAGCATACAATTAATTGGTGCCTTGGTAAGAGATACAAATCCGAATGAGATGGACTTAAAAAATCGATATATAGATTTGAAAAAAAGAATTAACGGTCAGCATAATGTTCAGTTATTGGCAGTATATTCGAACTATAAGATGAAAGATGGGGCATGGGAAAAGTTGATTTAGGAGGTATTTTATGTCTAGTTGGTCTGAAAATTGGATATATAATTTAATACCACAAGAGGAATATGAACTTGCATTTGATATGGTAAATGGCAAGTCTATTTCTTGTGTCCTAAATCAAGAAGAGGAAATCGATTATTCTAAAATAGAGCATGTACAGGAGATTTTAGAACTGACTTTAATGGATATTCTTAAGTCAGAGGATGTTAATGAGAAGGACATTGCCGAAGTAAGTCAAAAAATTTATTTGTTATTGTCTGCTTTGCCAATGCCAGTAGACAGTATTGAGAAAGCAAAGCATGTGTTAAAAATTTTAGTGTATTCTTATATTGGAGAACAATGGGAAAGTGGAAGAAGATATCTGATAGAAAATAATATAAATATTTTGGTTGAAGAAAAAGATGATTGGAATATATGTGTTTTTAAAAAAATATGTAATGCATTATTTTTACTTGTAAAGAAAGAAAATTGGAAGGATTTAACAATGGCATGCCAATTGATTTCTGAACTTAGAGAAGACCAAAAAAAATTTGAATTGTATTATATCAATTCTATAGCACCTAGTAATAAAATGCTTGCTACATATGAATTGATTAGTTTGTACCATTTGGCAAAAATAGTAGATATAATGGCTACATTTATGATAAATGGAGAAATACTGGATATTAGAGAGCAGATAGGAATGCATTTTGGAAAGGCTATTGAAGCAGCGGAAGAAGGAGGGATTGTATCTCTTAATTTAATACTGATAATGCTTCAAAGAATGCTTCAAAAGATGATTTCAAATTCTGTGTGGATGGTTACACAAAGAGTAAATTCTAGAGTTACAAAGTTTGTAAGGAATATAACAACACAAGACAAAGCAGTCTTTGAACTTATGTATCCTCAAAAGCATGCTATTTTGGAAGAGGGGTTATTGGATCCAGCACACAAAGCGATTGTTGTTAATATGCCTACTTCTAGTGGCAAAACCTTAATTGCCCAATTTAGAATCCTCCAGGCGTTAAATCAATTTAGTGAGGATAATGGTTGGGTTGTGTATATTGCACCTACTCGAGCATTGGTAAATCAAGTGGCTGCAAAACTGAAAAGAGAATTTGAACCTATTGGAATAAAGGTTGAAAAGATGAGTGGGGCTATTGAAATAGACTCTTTTGAGAGTAATATGCTTACTGATAGCGAAGATAGATTTGATGTGTTAGTTGTTACACCTGAAAAGATGAATTTGTTGATTAGGGATGGCATTGAAACTAAGATGGGAAGACCATTAGCTTTAGCGGTTGTGGATGAGGCTCATAATATTGAAGAAGAGAGTAGAGGAATCAATTTAGAAATCCTTTTGGCAAATATTAAAAATGATTGTTCAAAGGCAAATTTCTTATTGTTAACTCCATTTATAAAAAATAGTGAAGAAATAGCAAAATGGTTGGATGCAGATAGCCCTAAGTCAATTAGTTTAGCAATAGACTGGAAACCGAATAAAAGAATATTAGGAGCCATTTATCCAGAGGGTAATAGAAGAAATTGGAAATTATTTTATCAAACGTTATTAACCAATAGCGCAGAGATACAGCTTGAAAAGAAGATGGTTCTATCTGATGAAGCGTTAATTGATGTGACTAGAAGTAACTTAAACAAAATGAAATTGGCTATAGCTTCAACCAAAAGATTAGCTGATAGAAAAGGAGTTTTAGTTATTGGAGGGCATGTAAAGGATTGTTGGAATATTGCGCATGCTTTATATGAAGAGTTAGAATTAGAATGTAATGATAATGATGTAGAACTTGTGAAGAAATATGTGGCTGCGGAATACGGTGAAGAGTTTGAACTTGTGAAGTTACTGTCAAAGGGCATTGCTGTGCATCATTCCGGACTGTCTGATGAAGTGAGAGTACTAATAGAATGGCTGATGGAAAGAGGTAAGCTAAATATACTGGTAGCTACGACGACTATTGCTCAAGGAATAAATTTTCCTGTTTCTACAATTATAATGGCATCAATTGCATATCCATATACGTCAGAAATGCCAATACGTGATTTTTGGAATTTAGTAGGTAGAGCTGGTAGGGCAGGACAAAATGATGTGGGAATGATTGGAATAACAATTGGGGCTAGGAATGATAATCAAAAGCAGGAGGAGTTGGCGAAACTAACTAGGTATGTAAAGAAGTCAACAGAAGAATTGGTTTCTCAATTACAAAAAATTGCAGAAAAAACTATAGAGTTTGGGGAACAATTTTCTTTAACAGTTCAGTTTTATAATCCAGAATGGTCGCAATTTTTACAGTATATTACACATATGTTTAATCAATGTAAGGATTTAGGCGAGTTTGAGGAAAAGACAGATTTGTTTTTGCGAAGGACATTTGGATATTCCAATATTGAGCCAAGGAAACAAAAAATACTTCTTTCTGCTGTTAAGGAATATGGTGAGGTGTTAAATAAGAATAAGGGATTGGCAAAATTATCTGATTCAACAGGATTTTCAATGGAGACGTTAGGTCGTACTGCGTATAGAATCAAGGAATTGGGAATTCGGCAAGATAACTTAAAGGGGTCTTCTTTGTTTGGTAATGATAGCCAACTTAAAGACTTAATTGGAATAATGATGAATATTCCCGAAATAAGTAAAAATATGCAGGATATAGCAAAAGGAAATAGAAATTTATCAGGAGATATGATTGCACGTTTTACAACGGATTGGGTAAATGGGACAAAGCTAGAAACCTTAGCGAGTCAGTATTTTGGTGATGATAGAGATGCGATGACTGAATGCTGTCAAGCAATATATGGTAAATTGGTTAATTCTGCAACATGGGGATTGTCTACGATTCAGAAGTTAGGTATTAATGAAGACAGTCTTAGTGAAGAAGAATTGCAAAAGGCAGCTAATTTGCCGGCCATGATTTATTATGGAGTTAATTCTGATGAAGCTATTTTGATGCGTATGAATAATGTGCCGAGAAGTGTGGCGGCAGAAATGGGAGTTGAGTACAAAAAGGACTTTGATAATGTTTACAAACAGTCTTCTTATGAAATTAGGCAATGGATTGAAGGATTATCATCGGATAAGTGGGATGCATTCGCTGAAAATAAACGAGGAATGTCAGGTAGCGATTACAGAGCAATTTGGGAAGTACTTAATAATGAAAGCTAAGAATTTGGAAGAGAGTTCTTATCATCTTATTTATTTGGAAAAAGTAGTAAGGAGGAAATTATGGATAATCTAGAAAAAGGGTCATGGATAATTAATACAATAAAACATACAACTGGTGTGAGAACTGACACCGTAGAATTAAATGATTTAGAAGTGACAGAAAGAGCTGGAAAATCTGGAATTTTACTAGGAAAACTATTGGTAGATAAGCAAGAAATTATTACTGGTAAGAAACTTAGTGTGTTTGCGAGAACTGCAAATATATCACCAGATGCAGTAAAGACATATGCTGAAATTTTAAAGAATTTTGGTCAAGTTGATTTTAAGCTGGATAAATTTGGGAATGTATCTGAGCTGGAAATATATTGTCTGACCACAGAGGATGCGATAAAGACCGTGTCGGATATTTTTGAATATTATGAGCCGGATGAAATTGAAAGGGGAAATTTAGAAAGTTTAAAAACAACTTTTGAATTTCCTGCTTCAAGGGAAGAATTGACGCAGGCGTTAACATCCCAAAAGGGTATTTCAGAAGAAAATGTAAATGAGATATTGGCATTAGAGTCAGCATTTTCGCTTATAAAAAAAGAGCGTATTGAGAATTCGGATATATATTACAATGAATATGCTTTTGCTGGTGATGGTTCTAAGATAGCTAAGGCTATCGCATCTTTGCCAGAGAGTCAAAGGAATGATGTTAATTTTGTTATGGAACAGGTAAAACAGTCACAAGGTTTTTTGGCAGATAATTTGACTGATAAAATTAATCCTAACATTATATCTATGATGGAGGGGGTGGGACTGCTTGATGGAATTACGGTTAATTCAGATTTTGGAAAGGCTGTTTTTTATACTACTCCACAGCTTATCGGACCTGGAATTGGTTCATGGAAAATTTCAACAGATGTTTTTAATCATGCAAAGTTATTGCTGAGCAGTCTAAGATATGGCGAATATAAATCTGTATCGTCTAGAGGAGCAATATATACGTCAAGTAAAATGATGAATATTGTGAATAAATTACTTAGAGGTGAATGGGTAGGCCCATGTACTGCCATTGGAGAAGATTATAAATTATTGGAGCTGGATGGAGTTATATCCGTGCAACCGTATAACGAAATGTATAAAATGAAGTTGCGTCAATTTGAGGTAGGAAAGTTGGTTAAGCAAATGTTAGAATATAATATGGTGGTAAACGATTCTGTAAATGAAATTGATGTTTTTAACAATTTGCCAACTGGTTACATAGCTCCAGAAGAAAGAAGAAAAGTTATTCAAGCTGACAGAACGGTACCAGTTAAAAATATACAGGAAAAGTTTATTGCTTCTATTAGAACAGGAGGTATATTCTGATGGCGAATAATAGTGGAAAAGGTACAGGGTTTGAGTACGATGTTTGCCAACTTTTTACGGAACAAAATTATTTTACTAGAAGATCTATTCCTATAAGATCTATAATAAATCAGGATATTACAGACGTAGATGTATTGGGAATTAAATATACATATCCCTTTGAAAAAAAGGTAATAATTTGTGATTGCAAAAACAAAGTTAAGCCGAAACCATTTGAGAGAATATTTTGGACTAAAGGCTTGGGAGAATATGTTGGTGTAGATGATGAATATATAGCATTACCTAAGATAGGACCTGACATAATTGAGTTTGCTAGAAAAAGCAAGGTTAGGGTAATTTCTCAAAATGAGCTAAGTAATTATAAAGATAAACAAATAGGATATGCTGATTACCAATATTATGGAAAATTCATGCAAAGACTGGAAGACAAAAATACAGGTGATCCACAGGTATTACATTATTTACCAATATTGAAGAAAGAATATATTTCGGATAATCCATATGTAACGCTTAATATTGCTTTGTTAATTTTAAATAAATTGTCACAAGAAAATTGGAGTGATGATGGGAAAAAAATGATTTTTGCAGAGGGTGCTACGGTTGTAGCGTATGCTCTGCTTGATATATGTAGGGACGTATTTGGAATGACTCAAGAGTTGCGAGAGAAATATATTTCTACTAAATTGACCTATGGAGATTCTGAAGCTACATATATAAATGGATTGATAGAAAGTGTAACGAGATATGCAAATGAAATGTTAGCTGAGAAAATTCCAAAGGAATACTATAATAAAAATTTGGTGGAAAGGATGGAGATTCCGGCACCACATTATACTAAAAATTGTATTGCAATTATTGAGAGAGCTTACAATAACCCGGAATGGTATATTGATATGTTACGAAACATAGATTTTATCCTTTTTGAATTCATGTTAAAGAACCAAAAGTTTGATTATACATTATTTTCAGAACATTGCAAAAATTATTTGGTTAATGAAAAGTTAAAAGCATGTAAGAATGTTTTGTTTTTTATTTGTTCATCTGCTGCAGTATATTTAGGGGATATTTGGAAAGAGGAAAATGATTTTGTTCCACAGAAGATACATAATATTGAAAATTAGTAAAGGCTACCACTTACCGCAGATGTGGCAGGGGCTTGACTAATATTCCCATAGAAATGGACAAGTAATCAAGCACACAATATGCTATTTCCGAGTGCGGGAACTTCAATTCCGAATTTTTCGGATTTGCGATTTTGAGCCGCAAGAATATTTATGAAGAACGTGTTATCTAAAGTGAGAAGGGAAAGGTTCTGGGTACAATTTGGGTACAGCAGCTTTTAAACCACATTAACAAGATACAAAAACGTGTCAAAATGATACGGTTTTGAAACGCAATAACAATTAAGTAACATGAAAAATCAAACCCGAAAAAGAGTTTGAATAGTAAACAGAGCTTCATAAATGGCGTAAACAAGCCATTTATGGGGCTTTTTCTTTTGTCGTGATACCTATATGATACCTGTTTTGATAGTACCACAGATATTAATGAGTACTAAACAGAAGTTGAGCATGCAACAGCAGAGTTTTTCTTTACAAATTATCTGCTGGGAACACGTAGAAATTGCGCTGTTTAATACGTTGGCATGACCAGTATCTTGGGCAATATTGTAAAATTTATTTACCGTTAATTGTAAATTAATCAAAAATTCCTTATACAACCCCTCCATAATTTTTACAAATCTCCCCATTCCCCATCTTTTATGATAAAATAAATCATACTATTTGAAATGGAGGACAACTATGATTCAGGATAAAACGCAGTTAGTACGTGACGGATTGGAAACTGCATATATCGATGGTAATATTGCATCTGAGATATCATATAAGCCGGGCTTTGTTTCAAATAATCACAGGGAAGGCAAGAAAGTTATTTCAGTCATAGAGAGTGAACTTCTAAAATGTGATAAGTTTCAGATAAGTGTGGCATTTATTACTTTGGGCGGTGTAACACCGCTTCTTCAGACGTTGAAAGAGCTTGAGAGAAAAGGTGTTCCAGGGGAGATATTGACCTCAAACTATTTGGATTTTAGTGAGCCTTTGGCTTTGGAGAAATTGCATTCTCTGAAGAATATAAAGATTAGAATGTATGATACAAGATCTGCTAACAACGGCTTTCATACAAAGGGATATATATTCAGAGAGGAAGAAATATACAGGATCATAATTGGCAGCTCGAATATTACCAGTGCTGCACTCACGACCAATAGAGAATGGAATACGAAGCTTGTCTCCACGGCACAGGGAGAGATGTCAGAGGATATATTAAGAGAATTTGACGAGTTATGGAACTCAGAATATGCTCTGGACTATGATGTGTTTTATGAGGAATATAAGCAGAGATACGATATAATCAAAGCTCAAAGGAAAATCGCTTCAGAGGGAAATATTACCTCATTGGAGAGATATAAATTAAAACCAAACAGCATGCAGGTGAGATTTATTGCTAACCTTAAAGCTATATTGGAGAATGATGAGAAGAGAGCACTTCTTATAAGTGCCACTGGTACGGGAAAGACTTATGCGTCGGCATTTGCAATGCGTGAACTTGGATTTAAGAGAGTGTTATTTCTTGTCCATCGAGCGTCACTTGCTGTACAGGCAAAGAAATCGTATCAGAGAGTTTTCGGCAGTACGATTTCTGTAGGGTTGGTTGGTGCTGGCTATCATGAATACGATAGAGATTATATATTTGCCACTGTGGAGACGTTAAATAGGGATGTGCATTTGCAAATGTATGATCCGGCCGAGTTTGATTGTATTATTCTGGACGAGGCCCACCATAGCTCGGCAAATACATATCAGAAGGTTATGAATTATTTTACTCCACGTCTATTCCTTGGCATGACAGCTACGCCTGACAAGAGGAATGACAATGATTCTGGGGAAAATATTTATGAGATATTTAATCATCAGATAGCCTATGAGATTCGTCTGCAGCAGGCAATGGAAGAGGACTTGCTGTGTCCATTTCACTATTTTGGAATTACTGATTTATCCGTTGTACAGGATACCAAGTCAAAGAATCTATCAGAAGAAGATTTTAATAAATTGGTATGTGACGAGCGTGTAAAGCTTGTTATAGAGCAGTCGAATTACTATGGTTACAGCGGAGAACGCGTAAAGGGCCTGATATTTTGCAGCCGTAACCGGGAGTGTAAGGAACTTTCAAAGAAGTTCAACGAATTAGGATATAGGACAGTTGCACTCAGTGGTGAGGACTCAGAGATGGTTAGGCAGGATGCGTTTGAGAGACTTGCTATGGATGAGAGAGACGCAGCGGTAGATAAGACTCCTATAGATTATATTTTCTCTGTGGATGTCTTAAATGAAGGTGTTGATATTGTCGAGGTAAATCAGGTCATCATGTTGAGACCGACTCAGTCTCCAATTGTTTTTATACAGCAATTGGGAAGAGGCCTTCGAAAAGCAGAGGGGAAAGAATACGTTGTAATCCTTGATTTTATTGGAAACTATAACAACAATTTCATGATACCGATTGCCTTATCAGGAGATCGAACATATAACAAAGATAATATCCGTAGATATGTCATGGAAGGTGAACGGATGATTCCTGGTGCCTCCACGATTCATTTTGACGAAATAAGTAAAAAAAGAATTTTTGCGTCGGTTGATAACGCAAACTTTAGTGATATAAGGCTTATCAAAGAGAATTATACGAACCTCAAGAATAAACTTGGACGTATTCCCAGATTGAGAGATTTTGATGAATACGGCGAGATGGATGTTATTCGAATCTTTGATAACAACAGTCTCGGATCGTATTATAAGTTTTTAGTGAAATATGAGAAAGAATACAAGACTCGCTTGCCAGAGGATGAAGAAAAAATAATCGAATTTGTTTCTAAGAAATTGGCAAATGGAAAAAGAATTCAAGAACTTCAGATGTTGAAAAGAATACTTACATATGCCCGGGGCCTAGCTAAATTTGGTTTGTTTGCCGGCCTTTCAGAGGACATGAGGAAGTATGGGAAAGATGTCAGTCAGGATCAGAAGGAAAACATTGTAAATGTTATGACTAATGAATTCCCGGCTGGAGCGAGTAAGAAAACTTACGCGAAGTGCGTGTTTATTGAGAAAAAAGAAAACGATTATAGACCAACAAAGTCATTTTTACAAATGCTGTCAAATGGCGAATTTTATGATATCCTTCAAGAACTTGTTGAATTTGGTATTAGCAGATATGAGCGTGATTATAGTAATACATATGATCAGACGGACTTTGTTTTGTACCAGAAATACACTTATGAGGATGTGTGTCGTCTTCTCAATTGGGAGCAGAATGAAGTTCCGTTAAATATTGGTGGATATAAATATGACAGAAAGACGAAGACATTTCCTGTGTTCATCAATTATGATAAGGCAGAGGATATTAGTGACACCACGAAATATGAAGATCATTTTGTCCCGGGCTTCAGGGATCGATTGATAGCTATTTCGAAGTCTGGCAGAAGTTTACAATCAGAGGATGTACAGAATTTCCTTAAAGCGAAGGAAAGAGGAATTCATGTAGAGCTTTTTGTAAGAAAGAATAAAGATGATAAGATTTCTAAGGAGTTTTATTATCTTGGACATATGACAGCAAGTGGAAAAACTAAAGAATTCAAAATGGCGAACACAGAGAAAACAGCAGTGGAAATTGAATGGATACTTGATGTTCCGGTGCGTGAAGATATTTACGAGTACATTGTAAATTCTTAATTGGAGGATGTTATGAAGACAATAAGAGTAGTTGCTGCAGTAATTGTAAGAGAAAAAAACAACCAAAAGCAGATATTTGCAACCCAGAGAGGATACGGAGAACTTAAAGGGGGATGGGAATTCCCTGGAGGTAAAATAGAAGCTGGTGAAACTCCTCAAGACGCGCTGGTCAGGGAGATAAACGAGGAACTGGATGCAAGGATAAATGTTGGAGAGTTGCTTGATACTATCGAATATGATTATCCAGCTTTTCATTTGTCGATGGATTGTTTCTTGTGTGAGTTAGCGGCAGATCATCTGGAGTTAAAAGAGCATGAGGATGCGAAATGGCTCACTATAGAGGAACTTGATTCGGTCGATTGGCTGCCGGCGGATGTGACACTAGTGGATAAGATAAAGGGTAAGCAAATGTAAATGCGCAAGCAATAACTTTCAGCAAATAGATTTCAATATAAATATGGAGTTTGATAATGAGTATCAAATTGGGTAGAACAAATGATACAGGGGAGGAAAACAATGCAGGGTGAAAAATTTACATTGATGCAATATAACATCAGCGCAATTTTAGGTTTTATAGAAGCAGGAGACTTTGTAATACCAGAAATACAGAGACCATTTGTGTGGAAGAGGGCACAGGTAAGAGATTTGATAGACTCCCTTTATAATGGATATCCAACAGGATATATAATCACTTGGAAGAATCCTGATGTACATACTAAGGATGGAACCGTTGCAAATGGCAAACGTGTGTTGATAGATGGACAGCAGAGAATCACAGCACTTATGGCAGCTGTTTCGGGACTTGAGGTGTTGGATGAGGATTTCAATAGAGATAGGATAAAGATTGCCTTTAATCCGCTTGCAAAAGATTCGGATAAAAGATTTGCAGTTCAAGATGCATCACATCTCAAAGATAAGAAATGGATTCCAGATATAGCAGAAGTGTTCAAGACAGAATTTGATCCATTTGACTTTGCTATTATGTATTGTAATGATAATCCAGACGTGAAACCTAAAGAGATCAATAATGCGATAATGAATCTCAAAGGAATTACGAACCGGCAGATAGGCGTAATTGAACTGGATCATATGTTAGATATCGATGAAGTAACAGAGATATTTATACGAATCAATTCTAAAGGAACTGCGTTAAGCCAATCGGATTTTGTTATGTCAAAAATGGCAGCAGATACAATTCACGGAGGCAATACTCTGAGAAAGGTTGTAGATTATTTTTGTCATCTAGCAGTGAAGCCAGACTTTTATTCTCAGATGGTAAAAGACGATGAGTTTGACAACACAGAATACGCATCGAAGATAAAATGGCTGGCGAGAGATAATGAGGATATTTATGATCCTGATTATAATGATATGCTTCGTGTTGCTTTTATGTATAGTTTTGACAGGGCAAAGCTTGCTGACCTTGTAAGTCTGCTTTCGGGAAGAGATTTTGAAACACGTGAGTTTAAAGAAGATATAGTGGAAGATTCTTATAACAGACTCAGAGAGGGAATAAAACAATTTATTAATGAACATAATTTTAATCAGTTTGTATTGGCTATTAAAGGGGCGGGATATAAATCACGTAAGCAGTTGGGATCGCAGATGACACTTGATTTCGCATATCTGCTTTATTTAAAGCTGTTAAATGATTCAGAGATTCCACATGATCAGATAAAACATCATGTACAAAAGTGGTTTGTATTGTCCACTTTGACTGGAAGATATGTGGGTTCGCCAGAATCTGTAATGAGCAGGGATATAAGACTTATGAATGAAAAGGGATTTATAAATTTCTTTAATGAAGTGGAGTCATCAGTTCTGTCTGATACATTTTGGACAATCACATTGCCACAAAGTTTGGAGACTACTTCTACAAATAGCCCGGCCTTTAATACGTTTCTTGCTGCGCAAGTTAACATGAATTGTAATTCGTTATTTATGCGTGGGACAATGATATCTGACCTAATAAATATTTCGGGAGATGTACACCATATTTTCCCTAAGGCTTATCTAAAAAGAAATGGAGTTGAGGCAAAAGGAAGGTATAATCAGGTAGCAAATTATACATATCTTGATACGCAGGTTAATAAGGCGGTAAGAGACGATGCTCCCAATATTTATTTCGGTAAAGTTCTCGAACAGTGTGAGAACGGCAACATTGCATTTGGAAATATATCTGATAGGGGAACAATGATGAAAAACCTTGAAGAAAATGCAATTCCTTATGATGTTATTGAAATGACAATAGAAGACTATGATAGATTTTTAGAAGAGAGACGCTTTCTTATGGCGAAACTTGTTGAACGGTATTATAAGAGTTTATAAGATATGGATAGAATAAAACATATAAATAGTGTGGTAGCAAAGGTGAATAGTTCAACTTCAACGGCTAAGAATGTTAAGGAAAAATAAAAGATATAATTATAAATAGTTATTGCACTAGTTACACCACAAGGAGCACACCGAATGGAAGACAAACGAAAGAACACAGTCCTGGAAATCTTAAACTACTGGAAAATCACAGAATTTCTAGGTCAGATCGACATTCCACAGGAAAGTACAGAGAACAAAAAGCTAATTAAGAATATTAAGAATGGCAAAGAGGTTAAGGCAGAGAAGATCGAGGTCTTCTTTGATTTGCCAGTTTTGTCGGCTTCTGATATAGAGCTGGAAATGATTTTGGAAAAAGACAGGGACGGCTATGCGAAGTTTCCTTCGGTTGGTGATGAGATCCATTTTTGCCTGGGGAAGGTAGAGCGGAATACGGTAGTTGATTATCTTGAGAAGTTTATAGAGGATAAATCCGATAATCCTGAGATAGCTTATCCGAAAAAGAGCGCGATCGCATGGTGCTCATTCAATACAGATACGAAAGGTGTGTATCTTAAGAACAGTTTCCAGCTGTCATCGATACTGTGGGCAGTTGCCAAGTGGGATGAGTCAAGAGCACATAATAGTCATGACTTTTCTCTCGATACTAACGAGTATGAAGAACTTGTTGGAGAGATCGATGAGGAACTGCAGAACCAGAATGTTGATGAGTTCATTTCAACCATATATGAAAAGATTTTTAACGAGTATGTGAAACACAGGTTCTTAGATGATCCTCAGGAATCGATGGGAATTGCCGAATACAACAGGTATGCGAGCGAACAGGTCAGAGATGCGGACGAAGACGCATTTGACTATGCGGATCTGGGTAAAAGCTTCTTTTTGAATGACATTATTCAGTTGTCAGAGCTGGTTCAGAACGGGAGCTTTGGCGATGGGAATGAATATGAGAAGAAAGTGATCGAGTATATTCTGGCAGGGTACGAAAAGTCGAAAGGCCCAGACGATTTACCGAGAACGATCATCTCGCCAGATGCGGGAAAAAGTGAGATGAAGTTGTTCTTTGACAGAATTCTTAACGTTACAAATTCGCCAAGGGGAAAATGGCCGGCCAAATATATGCCGGCGTTGATGCAGCAGGTTGCAGTCAATATTGCGATTAGACAGGACGGGGATGCTCCAGTTTTTTCTGTAAACGGACCTCCCGGAACGGGAAAGACTACATTGCTCAAGGAGATCGTGGCAAGCAATATTGTTGAGCGTGCCAGACTCCTCGCTGAGAATGCAGAAGATCCAGACTCTTTATTTGAGATGCATTCATTTTCTCATGGCCCGCTAGAGGCAAATGAGAATGCCTATTACCAGTATGCGCCTCATTATTATTCGATAAATGTTGATGAGATCAACAATTATAGTATGCTGGTCGCGTCATGTAACAATGCGGCGGTGGAAAATATCACGATAGATCTTCCGAAGGCGAGGGATATACTTGACAGTCTGGAGTCGTCTAGAGATGATGAAGAGGAGATCCGCTGCGGTCTGGATGAGGTTCATGATTTGTTTGATATCAACAAGTCAGGTGATGTGGAGACTATAACCAGATATGGTAAGAGCCATGAAGAGAAGGATATTTATTTTACGCGTTATGCGGATAAACTTTTAGGCGGAGCCGACTGCTGGGGCCTTATATCCGCTCCGTTTGGCAGAAAGGCAAATATCCGTAAGTATTGCAATTCGGTCCTGAAGCCATTTGTGGAGGACTATAAATCGAATGGTGTCAGAGAGCAGCATAAGGCAAAATATCTGGAGGTAAGAAAAAAGTTTTTATCTCAATATAAACTGGTGGAAAGCCTGCGAAATGAGTTGGAACAGATCTGTGCTCTGGCAAGTTCGGTTCCTGTGGAGTTGCAGGAAAATGCACCAGAGGATTTGTCATGTGAAATAAGTGATGTGGAAAGAAAGCGGCAGATGTTTGAGCGTCAGTTATTTGCTGAACAAAAAGAGCTGATCGAGCTTGAGGAAAGCAGACCGAAGGGATTGTTCGCAAGGCGTAAGGATACATCCGCAAGAGATATATTCATTCAGGAGAAGAAAGCGACAATATCAAAACTTAATGGAGAGATAACTTCTTTGAACAATAGGATATCAGGCCTGCAGAATCTTCAGGAATACCAGCGGTGTATTTCAAAATACTCGCATGGGCAGATGAAGATGACCCCGGTGGACGCTGCATTTATGGAACGTTATGTATCCGAGGACGACAGGCTGTCAACAAAAGCACAGATAACCAATCCATGGTTTACCGCCCAGTACAATAGAGAGCGTGAAAAGTTATTCCTGTATGCATGTAAGCTGCACAAAGAATTTGTCATTTCTTCAAAATGCATGCGGCATAATATCATCAACCTGATGATTGCGTGGAATGTGTTTGATGATTGTGGTGAGAGGATGAAGCTTGCTGACAGAGAAGAAGCCATGCCATATATGCTCCAGAGCATTTTCCTGCTCACCCCTGTGATATCCACGACATTTGCTTCTGCGCAGACATTTCTGGGCGATGTGAAGAAAAGCGGAGTGCTTGGAACTCTTATCGTCGATGAGGCGGGACAGGCACAGCCACAGATGGCAGTTGGTGCGATGTTCAGATGCAGAAAGGCGATCATAGTCGGAGATCCAAAGCAGATCGAGCCTGTGGTTACCGCAGAGACTGACATGATAAAACAGCTGCTTACCGCAGAGATATTGGCAGGTTACAAGGATAAGAAAATCTCTGTGCAGGCATTTGCTGACTATATAAATCCGTATGGAACTTATCTTGGAAAAGATGAGGAGAAAGAGTGGGTAGGCTGCCCGTTGGTAGTCCATAGGCGCTGCATTGACCCGATGTACACAATCTCAAATGTGCTTTCATATGATGGAACTATGAAGCAGCAGACGGCAGCACCTAAGGCTGATAGGGCAAAGACATTTATTTTGGACAAGAGCTGTTGGATAGATGTAGCCGGTGCTGAGAATTCGGGCAAGAAGGATCATTTTGTCAAGGCACAGGGGGAGCTTGTGCTGAAACTTCTGGCGAGAAAATTTGAACGGGATCCTATCGATATCCCGAGGCTGTTTATCATCACACCATTTACATCGGTGAAAGAGGGAATGCTGGAGATGATAAAGAAATCGGAGTTATACGGAAAAGAGCCAAGAGTCAGAAAATGGCTTAATGCAAATAACATTGGAACTGTGCACACTTTCCAGGGGCAGGGAACGGATGAGGTTATATTCCTGCTCGGATGCGACAGCAAATCTATGGGAGCAGTCAACTGGGTGAACAATAATATTGTAAATGTTGCAGCGACAAGGGCAAAATTCAGATTCTACATGATAGGCGATAAGTCGGTATGGACTTGCAGGCCGGTGAGGGTTGCGAGAGAATGCACAGCAGAGATACTAACAGATAAAGAGGTTGCTGAGCTGCTTGGCGATAAGACCGAAGAGGCTAAGTCTGCATCTTTAAAGATGTCTATGATATGCCCAGAATGCGGGAAAAAGTTGGTTGAAAGATCGGGGAAATTTGGAAAATTCATAGGTTGCTCGGGCTTCCCGAAATGCCGGTTTACGCAGTCGGTATAGGAACAGAGCAACACCCCGTTGCTTTCCCCAATCCCCGCAATCTGTTATGATATCCATAACGGAGGTGAGTACAATGGAGACAAAGGACGTTATATTAGAACTTCGAACCAAACGAGGATTATCCCAGGATGACCTGGCAGAGAAGGTCATGGTCACAAGGCAGGCGGTATCGCGCTGGGAGAATGGCGAGACGGTGCCGAATACAGATACGTTGAAACTGCTTTCAAAAGAGTTTGATGTATCGATAAACACTCTGCTTGGTGAACCGAGGAAACTGATATGTCAGTGCTGTGGAATGCCGCTTGAGGACGATGCCATTATGGGGCGGGACAGCGATGGTTCACTGAACGAGGACTACTGCAAATGGTGTTACGCCGACGGCACCTATACCTATAACAACATGGATGATCTGATCGATGTATGTGTGAAGAATATGGTGGGGGAGAATTTCACTGAGGAGCAGGCGAGAGCATATTTGAAGGAAATTCTGCCGAAGCTTGATTATTGGAAGCGTTATGAGCAGCTAAGTGATGGCGGCCAGTTTGAGGCATTTAAAGAGCAGCTTATAGACGAGATCAATGCGCTTCATATAGAGGGGATGCCTCACCTTGAAAGACTCAATGCGCTTGTTGGCAAATATGTGAATCTCGAGTATCGTTTGCCAAATGGCATGAATGTCAAATTCCTTGATGACGAGAAAACATATCTGGGAAATCAGCTGGAATGTGAGTTTGGTGGAGACAGATGTTTTGGGGTCCTGGCGGATATGGATTTTATATTGATATCGACATATGAGGCGGAAGGGACAAATCCGGAGCTGGTTCTTTATAAAAAGAGGTAGTATAATGAGTTAGGTTATTTCGTCAATAATCTTTCACAATTTATATTACAGGGGGAAATACATATGATACAATGTGCCGGATGTGGCAGCAATCTGGTATATGATATAGCAAGAAAGAAAATGTACTGCAAAGCATGTGGAAATGAATACGAGCCGGAGAGTGTCGACAAGGATGAGGACAGCGAGGAACGCAAGCTTATGGAACTTACTGTATTCATTTGTCCGCAGTGTGGTGGGGAGATATACAGTACAGATGAATCAGCGACGGGATTCTGCAGTTACTGCGGGGCAGCGACTATGCTTTCCAGCCGGCTGAAAAGCGAGAGAAGACCGGATTATGTGATACCGTTTGCGGTGACGAAGGACATGTGCAAGGCATCATATGCCACAGTCATGAAGAGGGCGATATACGCTCCGAACAGGCTGAAACACAGACGAAATGTGCAGGAGTTCCGTGGAATCTACATGCCGTATTGGCTGTGTGATGTTGACCAGAAAGGTAAAACAGCTGTCAGGGCGACGGACAGCTATAGCTCAGGGGTTGATACAGTCAGTCATACATATAATGTAAGATGCTTTGCGGATAATCATTATGAGAATATAACCATGGATGCATCATCGCTGTTTCCGGATGATCTCAGCAGTAAGGTGGCACCATTTGACTCGGCGGATATGAAACCATTTTCCATGGGATATCTGAGCGGGTTCTACGCGGATCTGCCGGATGTGGATTATGGTGTGTACAGGGATAAGATAGCGCAGGTGACAGGTGATATGGCGTATGATGTGATGATGAGTAAGATAAAGCATCATCTATGTACATACGATGCTATCGGTGAACCGGAGGAGCCATTGTCAGAAACGATGGATATAAAGATCACTGGAGCAAAGACCGGGTTGTTTCCTGTGTGGCTTTTGTCATACAAGAACGGTAAGCGTATTGCATATGCAGCGGTAAATGGCAGCACAGGAAAAGTGGCTGCGGATATACCGCTTGATATCGGCAAGTTCCTGCTGGGATGCCTGATAGGAGTGGCTCCATTATACTTTTTGCTGAACTTATTTCTTACGGTGAGACCTGGTGTTCTGCTCGCATTTGTATCTGCGGTAGGTGCGCTTGTGACCATGATATATTGCGATGAGATGGAGAAGATAGCAGATGTAGAGACTCATGAAAATGATCCGGGATTCTTCGCAAGGCATACACTCAATGCAAAGAAAAGTGGAGGCAGGAAGAAAAAGCTACAAACAAAAAAGCCGCAAAAAGACACAAAAAGAAAAATAAAAAATAAGATAACTTCATTTGTGAAGTTTTCCTGTTTTCTGGAAGTTATACAGCTGATAGTGTGCATAATAGTATTATTCTGCCTGAAGTTTGATATAAATCCATTTCTTTTTAACTGGGATATTATGGGAAAGGCCAGTTATGTTGTGGCGTGCATCTCGTGTCTGGTAGCCATTTATGGGGCAGTAAAAGGCATAGTAAACGTGAGAAGAGTAAAAAGAAAAAGTGGCGTCATGGGATTATTGGTTGCATTTGCCACCATTCTGTCTGTAGCGGTCGTGTTGATAAAACCTGTTATGGACAAGTATTATTATGGATGCGTGCTTCTGGTGTGTGCTGCAACCATTCTGACACTAATAGATCTGGTTATCAGCCACAACTGGATGTCCACAAGACCACTTCCACAGTTTGAGTATAAGGGAGGTGATCATCGTGCGTAGAGCGGTAATTACCAGAATGGTGATCACTGTAATGATCATACTGCTGTTTTGGGTTATGGGATGTAATGGTGTAGTGACTGCTCAGGCATCTGAGAAGGATCAGGATGATTCGTATAGTCACCAGCATGAAGTGGTAATCAAAGATGATGCAGATGTGTTGACTGAAAGTCAGGAGGCACAATTGTCGGAGACTATGAAGGAGACTGCCCGTTATTGCAATGTATTGTGTGTGACATCGAACCTTATGTACAAATCTACAGCATACCATGCGGAATCTGCCTATAAAAGAGAATTTGGTACCCGCGATGGCGTTATGTTCTTCATTGATATGCGTAACAGACAGATATACATCTATTCGTATGGCGAACCATACAAGATCATAACCAAGACAAATGCGTATACGATAACAGACAATGTCTATGAATATGCAAGCGAAGAGAAATATTTTGAGTGTGCAAACGAGGCGTTCGAGCAGATAAATACGCTGCTGGCAGGAGAGCAGATAAGCCGTCCAATGAAGCATATCAGCAACATACTCCTTGCAATAATATTTTCTATATTGCTTAATTATCTTCTGATGAAAAAGACCTCGAAGGTTTATGACATGGGTTCAAAAAATTTACTTACCGGTACAAAGGTTTCATATAATATGAATCATAAATATGATATGATCAGTGAAACAAGAAGTACAAGATCCGGATCCGGCGGTCATGGCGGAATCGGCGGCGGTGGATTCGGAGGCGGAGGCATCGGTGGCGGCGGTGGAGGCCACAGCTTCTAGTCAAAGAGAAAAAGATCAGACAAAATATAAACGATGAAAAATGCTGTGAAGAATTTTCGAAATTCACAGCATTTTATTTTCATAAGGAGGGACCCACGTAAGAGGGAGGATTCCTTGTGAAGTACGCAGACGCCGCGCGAAGCGCCTTACATGCGTCTGCTCCTTTTGTAACGTTTTTCAATTATACTGGTCTTATATGTGAAGGGAGGTAAAAAACTTGGCGTCAGGAAAAGAAAAAAATGAAATAGAAGAAATATACGAAAAGTACTACAAAGACGTATATCGTTTTGTGCTGGCACTGTCTAAGAATCCCCACATAGCCGAAGACATAACACAGGAGACATTTGTTAAAGCGATAAAAGCTGTGGATCGGTTCAAAGGAGACTGTGATATAAAGGTCTGGCTCTGTCAGATAGCCAAGAATACATACTTTACATATGCGGGCAAACAGAACCGGGAGCAGGTGGACGTTGACGCGGTAAATAACCGGTCAGAGTCACAGGCTGCACTTATGGGGGCTGCGGAGTATGATCTCATATCTGAGTCGGTTGAGGATAGCGGTGTATTCAAATTTTATCTCGGGGAGCAGGGACTGACATCACTTGATATATTTGGAAATGCAAGGTCGTGGATGTCAAGTGAGGCGTATCAGAGCTTTGGAGGATATAGAGAGGGCGCGGCTGTCCCTCAGACAGAACATAAGGATACAGGCAGTTCAGATATATACTATGGCGATGAGGAGCCAAGAGTTATAAATAAGATTGTGTATTGCCACAAGGATGGAACCGAGGTTGCGACTCTCTGGGAGGAGAGCCAGAATCTGCCGATCCTGAACAGTGAAAAATAGAATGTGTATGCCACATAAAACTCACATTACAAATAATTAAAGTAAAAACCAACCTTTTTTGCCATTTAATTGAATGATCCATGATATACTAGCATTGTGCATGACGTTCACGCTGTATTTAAAGGGGTATTGCCCCAGTTATGAAAAGGATAGTAAGCTAAATGGGAAATAAGAAAAAGATGGTGTTCAACGTATTGTTCCTGGTTCTCATATTTGCCGGAACGATATACGGAGTGTTTCACGGCGAGGATATAGGACAGATATCTGATATACTTCAGACGGTGAATCCTTGGTGGCTCATACCGGGAGTGGTATGTGTTGTGGTATTTATATGGGGAGAATCAATTATCATTCATTATATGATGCGAAATCTTGGAGTGAAGGTAGGCAGGGGAACCTGTTTCCTGTTCTCGTCGGTTGGATTCTTTTTCAGCTGTATCACGCCATCTGCATCAGGTGGACAGCCGGCTCAGATATATTATATGAAGAAAAAGAAGATCCCTATTCCGGTGTCAACTCAGGTATTGCTTATAGTGACGATCACTTACAAGCTGGTGCTGGTACTTCTGGGACTTGGAATAGCTATATTTGGACAGAGTTTTATACATACATATATAGATGATGTGCAGTGGGTATTTTATCTTGGACTTGTGCTGAACGTTGTGTGTGTGGCAGGAATGGTGCTGTTCGCATTTCACCCGTCGCTTGCAAAGGCATTTGTGGTGAATGGCAGTAGACTTCTTGAGCGGATGAAGTTTTTAAGACACAAGAAGTCCCGTGAGGAAAAGCTCGCGGCATCAATGGAAAAGTACAACCAGACTGCGGATTACATGGTAGGACATTTCGGGATGCTGGTGGTAGTGTTCATTATAACAGTTGCGCAAAGATTATCACTATTTGCAGCTACATGGTTTGTGTACAAGGCGTTTGGACTTTCAGGATCATCATCATGGCTTATCATTCTCATGCAGGGAGCCATAGCTGTTGCGGTCGATATGCTTCCACTTCCAGGTGGTATGGGAATCAGTGAGAAGCTGTTCATGGAGATGTTTTTGCCGATATTTGGAAGCAAATTGTTGCTGCCGGGTATGATACTCAGCAGAGGTCTGGGATATTACACGGAGCTGATAATCAGTGCGGTATTTACGATCGTGGCAAATTTTGTGATTGGGAGAAAGACTGATGAAACCAAGATCAGAGATGAGCATGGAGCTCTATGAGATGATGCTTGACCGGGGATATCCCGAGGAGTTCTGTGATCTCATATCAAAGAATCTGAATACGGATTTTACGGCGGGCAGGATGATGGGCTATCTGTCGCATTATCAGGAGCTGCCTCTTGAGGAGATTGTGGATGAGATGTTGTCCATTCTCGCAGACCGGAACCGTATCATGCAGAAGAAGCAGCTTGAGAGCAACAACGCCGAGTGGAACCGTTTTCTGGAGGAAGGCTTCGGACTGGATGAAGATGATGAATAATCTTTATAATAGTTGAGTTACTTAACTGGTAAAATCTGTCGTTATATGGTACAAATATTTATAGAAAAGTATATGGAAAAAGGATTGATATAATGACGGAAAATGAAGCTAATCAGAGCGCTGAGGAACAGGAGAAAAAGGTACAGAGTGAGATAGAAGAGACCCTGGCCGGGGCCGGTATTGGTATGTGGACCATGGTGCTCATGAACGACGGCAGATCCATGCTGTATGCGAACAAGAAGATGAACGCTCTTCTTGGAACGACTGATGATCTGTCGCCTGAAGATAGATATGTAAAGTGGATAGCAGGCATTACTGAGGAGTCACAGCAGGCCACCGCTGAATACATGGAGACCATAAGACGCGACGGCAAGGCTGAGGTTATATATACCTGGATGCATCCAACCAGAGGACTGTTGCACATAAGATGTGGCGGTGTTCGGGACAGGAGTTTTACCGATGGCATCAAAGTCAGAGGTTACCATCAGGATATAACCGCTGTGCGCAATGCGGAACAGGCTCACAAGGAGGAACTCCGGGAGCAGGATTCGGTTATCGAGGCTGTTAGCAGCATATATTTTATTGTGTGGATATTCGATCTTCAGACCGGTAAGGTGCGGGTTATCAAGGAAGGTGATACCTTCAGAAAGCCGGCACAGAATGCGGATTACGAAGCAGGAAAGACAATAGAAAATGTGATAAATGACTGTGTGGTTGAAGAGGATCGTGAGCAGATGCGAAGATTCTACAATCTGGACAGGCTGGCGGAGAAACTCAGGACGGAGAAGAGCGTCAGTAAGGATTTCCGGGACACTTTATATGGCTGGTGCCGTATAACGGCGATTCCAGTCAGGACGGATGAGGAGAGTGAACTCACCCGTATACTCATAGGTGTTCAGGAGATCGACGAGGAGAAGAAGGAGGAGATCCGTGCCCAGAAGCTGCTTGCCGAAGCTTACGAAGAGGCCAAGCGTGCAAATACAGCGAAGACGGAATTTCTTTCACGCATGTCACACGACATAAGAACACCTATCAACGGAATCCTTGGAATGTCACGAATTGCCGAACAGTGCATAGATGACAGGGACAGAGTGATGGATGCGCTGTCCAAGATAGATGATGCTGGAAAACAGCTTGAACTGCTCATCAACGATGTGCTTGATATGAGCAGACTTGAGAGCGGAAGAACGGAGCTCACCAGTGAACCGTTTGACATAATAAAGGTTTTGAGAAGTGGATATGATCCGATCCTGGTCATGGCACAGGAGAACGATGTGAAGCTTACGGGTGCTCATTTCAATATAAAGCACAACATGGTTATAGGCAGTCCGCTTCATCTTCAGCGGATCTCTCTCAATATATTGACAAATGCCATCAAGTACAACAAGCCGGGCGGAACGGTAGAGGCGTGGATGGACGAGATACCTGTAGACGGCAGGCATTCCAATTATGTGTTCAGGATAGCTGACACAGGAGTTGGAATGAGCCAGGAGTTCATCAGCCACCTGTTTGAGCCATTTTCAAGGGAGCACACTGATGCGGGAACAAAGTATCAGGGAACAGGTCTTGGCATGGCTATTACCAAGGAGCTTCTCGACCTCATGGGTGGAAGCATAGAGGTTGATAGTAAGCCGGGTGTGGGTTCTACATTTACCATGAAGATACCATTTGAGATCTGTACAGATGTCGTTGAGCCGGAGAAGCCAGAGGATCACGAGGCAGTCAGACTTGATGGAATGAAGATACTGCTGGTTGAGGACAATTCGCTCAACATGGAGATAGCAACATTTATGGTGGAGACGGCTGGTGCTGTTGCCACAACTGCGGCAAATGGCCGTGAGGCTGTTGAGATATACAGATCACATCCGGCTGGAAGCTTCGATGTGATACTCATGGATGTGATGATGCCGGAGATGGATGGCCTTGAGGCCACCAGGCAGATAAGAAGCTCAGACCTTGAGGATGCCGGAACCATTCCGATCATTGCCATGACTGCAAATGTATTCGCAGAGGATGTGAAGAAGTGCAAGGCGGCGGGCATGAATGAGCACATAGCAAAGCCACTTGATGAGGATAAGGCATTACATATAATTGCGGGATACAGACATTAAACACAATAAGATACACGATTAAAGAGATAATGATACAGTAAGTAAAAAGCAGTCTGCGGACATCGCCAGTGTTATACATGGTGATGATCCGTCAGACTGCTTTTTATTAATTATATTGAAATGTCTGTCTAGCCGATGCCTCCGAGAAGGATACCAAGTATCAATACAAGGAGACATACAGGACAGTAGATGTATTTGCATATAGGCACGAACTTCTCTGTGAACTTCTTTTCCCTTCCGGTGTTGACCTGTGTCTCAACATATTTCTTGCCACATACCCAGAAGAACATGATTCCGGCAAGTCCTGCGCCAAGTGGGCAGATGTAGATGGACAGTACATCCATCCAGTCAGATACGATACCCTGTATACAGATGGATACCACAACTGCTATGACACCGATGATGGCACATGCAGGTTTTCTGCCAACTCCAAGCTTCTCCTGCACCGTTGCGATTGGTGCTTCGTACAGGTTGATTAGTGATGACAGTCCCGCCATGAACACAGCCACAAAGAAGAGTATGGCAACAATATAACCGCCAGGCATGGACTTGAACAGGCATGGCAAATAGATGAACAGCAATCCCGGGCCGCCCTGGTTGAGCTGTGCTCCGGCAGTTGCCATGGCAGGTATGATTACCAGTGCGGCAAGCATGGCAGCAATCGTATCGAAAAGTGCAACACGTCCGGCAGCCCCCGGTATATCCTCATCGTCTGGCAGATATGAGCCGTATATCAGAGTTCCGTTTCCCGCAACTGAGAGTGAGAAGAATGCCTGTCCCAGCGCAAATATCCATGTCTTTGGATCTGCAAGTACATTTGGCTCTATGCGGAAGATGTATTTGTATCCCTCTATGGCTCCCGGCTGGCATGCCGCATATATGGTCAGGATGATGAACAATACGAAGAACGCCGGCATCAGGATCTTGTTGGCCTTCTCAATACCGTTGCCCACGCCGAACATAAGGATGGTGATTCCGATGGCAAGTGCAATGATCTGCCATGCATTGTTGCCAAATGAAGATGCCATTCCGCCGAAGTTTGAAGCAAAGCCGTCTATATCCTCCGGTGACAGTGTGCTTCCGGTGAAAGCTCCGATCATGTATTTCAGTATCCAGCCCATGACGACCGTGTATCCGATGGCCATTGCCAGTGCGCCGAGCACAGGTATGCCGCCCAGCAGTTCACCGAGCTTTCGCTTGCCCTTTTTCTCCATGGCGATTCCAAATGCATCGATTGGACCGGATCTTGTAGCTCGTCCGAAGCTCATCTCTCCGATAACTCCGGTGAATCCGATGAGTACCACAAATATAAAATATGGTATGAGATAGGATCCGCCTCCGTACATGGAGACTCTTGTAGGGAACATCCAGATGTTGCCCATGCCCACGGCAGAGCCGATGCAGGCCAGGATGAAGCCCCATTTGTTGTTAAAAGATTCTCTCTTTTTCATGTATAATTCCTCCCAAATGTGTTCGTTACCGCATTGGCGGACCTCCCTCATAGTCCGTAAATTACGTTAACTTAATTAATATACATGAATATCATTTGGAAGTAAATTAAATAATGTGGATATGACTTGAAACATAGCTGCAAAAGCAAGAATTTAATTGAAAAATAACCGGCAGGTGGCGTACAATGTACCAGAAAAATGGAAAAAGTTATTTGAATATTATCTGAGAGGTGAGAAGATTGACAGAGGACAGATATGAACATATAGTACATCCATTTCCCCCACTATACGACGAGAAATCAAGGATACTCATACTGGGAAGCCTGCCATCGGTGAAGTCCAGGGAGCAGATGTTCTTCTACGGACATCCGCAGAACAGATTCTGGAAGGTCATCAGCAGAGTGCTTGGCGAGAAACTTCCGGTGACCATAGATGAGAAGAAAGCCATGCTGCATGCACACCACATAGCCCTGTGGGATGCGATCTACAGTTGTGACATCATAGGTTCAAGCGACAGCAGTATAAAGAATGTTACGCCCACGGATCTGTCGAAGATAGTGGAAGCTTCCAAGGTCACAAAAGTGATATGCAACGGCAAGACCTCAGGAAAGTATTATGCAAAATATCAGCAGAAGATACTTGGCATAGAACCTGTTGTACTTCCGTCCACAAGCCCGGCAAATGCTGCGTTTTCGGTGGATAAGTTGGTTGACATCTGGGGTGCTGAGATACCGGATATATGCAAATTATAGACAGAAGATAAACTCATACATAACATTTTCTAAAGCTTTCTGTAGAATGATGTACAACGAGTGAGAATATGTTATCATAGAGACCGCAGCCGGATTGAGTCAGATATCCGCTGTGAATATAGAATATTCATAATGAAGTTAAAAGGAGAGAGAAGAGATGGCATTAAGTTTTATCGAGATACTTAAGGTAGTATTCCTTGGTATCGTGGAGGGAGTCACAGAGTGGCTCCCGATCAGTAGCACAGGACATATGCTTCTTGTGGATGAATTTATCTCACTGAATGCGAGCACTGATTTCAAGGAAATGTTTTTCGTGGTGATACAGCTTGGAGCGATACTTGCTGTCGTGACCATATTCTGGAATAAGATGTGGCCTTTCCAGCTCAAAGACAAGACACAGCCTGTCATGAAGAAAGATACCTGGAGTATGTGGTTCAAGACAGTTGTTGCATGTATACCTGGAGCGATAGTTACGATACTGTTTGATAATTACATAGAGGCGCATTTGCACACAGCGGTTGTCATAGCGATTGCCCTTATTTTCTATGGAATAGCATTTATTGTGATTGAGAACTGGAACAAGACCAGAACACCGAAGGTTGAGACGCTGAACGACATAACATACAAGACAGCATTTCTTATAGGTATGTTTCAGGTGCTCTCCATCATACCGGGTACATCCCGTTCAGGTGCCACCATCATAGGCGCTCTGCTCATCGGTGTATCAAGAGTGGCAGCAGCGGAGTTCACATTCTTCCTTGCGGTTCCGGTTATGTTCGGACTCAGTGCTCTGAAGATGATCAAATTCGGACTGTCATTTACAAGTGCTGAGTTCGCTATACTTATTATAGGTTGTGTCGTTGCATACCTTGTATCCATTGTTGTCATCAAGTTCCTGATGAGCTACATCAAGAAGCATGACTTCAAGATATTTGGCTGGTACAGGATCGTGCTCGGAGTTATAGTTCTTGCATATTTTGTCTTATTTGCATAGCTTATAAATAAATAAAATCAAAAATTGCATAATATATATAGTATGTGCTATAATGCCCATGAATTGTGCATTATAGCACATACTAACATTGTGATAAAATTTTATGGGAGAAGAAAGATGGCAAAGGTTTCAATCATCATTCCAACATATAACGTAGAGATGTATCTGGTGGAGTGTATGGATAGTGTTGTAAATCAGACATTGAAGGATATCGAGATCATATGTATCAATGACGGATCTACAGACAGTTCACTTGAAATATTAAAGGGATATGCGGAGAAAGACGACCGTATCATTATTGTTGACAAGGAAAATGGCGGTTATGGAATAGGCATGAATATCGGTCTTGATAAGGCTACAGGTGAGTATATTGGTATAGTTGAGCCTGACGATTTTGTGCCACTTAATATGTATGAGGAACTGTACAACAAGGCGGTTGAGAACGACCTTGACCTTGTAAAGGCAGATTTCTATAGATTTAAGCGCAACGATGACAATGGCAACATGACTTTGGTGTACAACCACTTGTCACCGAATGCAGAGGATTATAATGTTGTGTTCAATCCAAGCGAGACACCAAGTGCGATCCGTTTCATTATGAACACATGGAGTGGAATTTACAAGAGAAGCTTCATAGAGGAGTATCATATCAGACACAACGAGACTCCGGGAGCATCATTCCAGGACAATGGTTTCTGGTTCCAGACATTTATATATGCCAAGAGAGCTATGATAGTGAACAAGCCATATTATATGAACCGCAGAGATAACCCGAATTCATCTGTTCACAGCAGAGAGAAGGTATACTGTGTCAATGTTGAGTATGATCACATCAGAGATATACTTGTAAAGGATCCCGAGATCTGGGAGCGTTTCAGAGGCGTATACTGGCTCAAGAAATACCACAATTACAACGAGACGATCAGGAGAATCGGACCTGAATTCAAGAAGGATTATATAAGAAGATACAGCTCCGAGTTCAAGAGAGCAATGGAGATGCAGGAGATTGATCAGACTATATTTACAAAGCTTGAGTGGGCGAACATCCAGTTTATCATCAAGTCCCCTGACGATTACTATTATACAAGGATCGCATGTACAGATCGTGAGCGCAAGCTTGAGAGAGAAGTCAAGAGACTCCGTGGTCTGGTTCATCAGACCCGTGCAGATCTGGACAGAGTGAAGAAGACACCTACATTCAGGATCGGTGCGGTCATTATGTTCATACCTAGAAAGATCAAGAGTTTATTTAGTCGAAACAAATAGAGGTAAAGCTATGGGTACAAAGGTATCAGTTATTCTTCCTGTTTACAATGTGTCTGATTATCTGCGCCAGTGCATGGACAGCATAGTGGGTCAGACACTTAAGGATATAGAGATCATTTGCGTGGATGATGGCTCCACAGATGATTCTCTGGCGATATTGAAGGAATATGAGGCGAAGGATCAGCGTGTAAAGGTTATACAGCAGGCAAATGCCGGAGCCGGGGCAGCGAGAAACAAAGGTCTTGAGATCGCGACCGGAGAGTATCTTTCATTTCTGGATTCCGATGATTTCTTTGAGCCGGACATGCTGGAAAAGGCATGGAGCAAGGCTCACGAGACCAGAGCGCAGGTAGTTGTGTTCAGATCAGATCAGTACAGAGAGGATCTTCAGGAATTTGTTCAGGTCAGATGGACACTTCACGAGAAGGAGCTTCCACCGTACAGACCAATGTATTTTCGTAATTTCACGGGCAATATATTCAAGGTATTTGTGGGATGGGCTTGGGATAAGCTCTTCAGCAGGGAATATGTTGAGGAGAACCATTTCCGATTCCAGCAGCTCAGAACTTCGAATGATATGCTGTTCGTATTTTCAGCGATAGCATTTGCAACAAATATAGAGATAGTGGACGAGGTGCTTGCACACCAGAGAAGAAACAATCCAAAGTCATTGTCCAACACCAGAGAGAAGTCATGGCAGTGCTTCCACGAGGCTCTTGTGGCACTCAAGGCGGCGCTTGAAGCCCACGGCAATTTCTGGGAGTATGAGCAGGATTACATCAACTATGCACTGCATTTCAGTCTGTGGCATCTGGAGACCATCACAGGACCAAAGAAGGAGGTTCTGTTCAACAAACTTAAGGAAGAGTGGTTCGAGGAGTTTGGTATCAAGAGTCTTTCAGAGGAGTGCTTCTACAACAAGACCGAGTATGGCAAGTACAAGGTTATCATGGATAAGACCTTTGAGGAGTATGAGAAGGCAACAGCATAGAAAAGAAAAAACAGTTTCACCAGTCGATCGGTGAAACTGTTTTTTTGTGGACAAATGTGTGTATCAGAACAGGTTCATAGCACCTATGATGCCCTGATTTCCCTCGAGCCCTGCGGGAACAATGTATGTGTCGGTGTCCTTGACCTGTGGCATGTCGATGTAACCCGACAGCAGTTCAGTGTAGTAATTGCGGATCATAGGGAACAGGAATTTGTTGTCCATGACTCCGCCGCCAAGGACGATCCTCTCAACTGAGTAGCACATGGTGTAGTTGACCAGTGCCTCAGCTATATAAAATGCTTCAAGATCCCATACCGGTGAGTCGGCTGGGATGTCTTTGCCTTTCATTCCGGTTCTGCGCTCAAGCATAGGGCCGGATGCAAGACCCTCTACACAGCTCTGGTGGAATCGGCAGGTACATGGTATATCATCGCCGGTTCGTCTAGGGATGAGGATGTGGCCTGTCTCCGGGTGTTCCATGCCGTGAATGAGTCTGCCATCGGATATTATACCGCCGCCGATGCCGGTTCCGACAGTGAGGTACATTCCCGAGTTGAGTCCTTTCAGTGCTCCATACAGGTATTCACCCCAGGCTGCTGCGTTTACGTCTGTGTCCACCACAACCAGGCAGCCAAGCGCATCCGTAAATGCTTTGTAAAGGCTGAATCCCTCCCAATCTTTCTTGGGACTCCTCATGATGGAGCCGTAGGTAGGGGAATTAGGATTGATGTCGGCCGGGCCAAATGTACCGATTCCGAGAGCGGATATGTCATATTTCTTAAAGTAATCTATCATGGCAGGCACGGACTGGTCAGGTGTGCCCGTCGGTATGGATATTCTGTCTATTATATTCTTGTCTGCATCGCCTATGGCACAAACCATCTTGGTGCCACCGGCTTCAAGTGCGCCGTAGTACATATTTCCTCCTTGGTGCCATGTTTATATGGCAGAAATTTTTCAAAATTATATACATTATATATGCCGTGTCACTTATCTTCAAGCCCGGATTTGCGTCGGTACTTGTGGAATATAAAAGAGAATTGGTGTACGCTTTTTTGGACACTTGACAAGATAAGATAGAGCCATATTAAGGAGCTTGATAGAGGCTTGAAGCTTGGAAGATAAAGTGTACAGGAGGCGTGATCATGATAAAAGGATATTTTGTTTCGGAAGGGTATATGGGATATGTGGACGGAGAGTACCAGCTTTTCGCTGATGAAAGAGATTATGTTGAGTATATAGAAGATTAGCCATTTAGCTTCTTGACCTTAGCATAACTTATGTTATGATGAGGCATATGGGTTAATACACAGGGATTACAATACGGATGGTGCTGCTATGAAAATCTGCAAGGTGATTCATGAGTTTGTATATCATGGAAAATCTAAATATATACAAGGAGCAAACATAGTGGAAAAGGTATTGAACAAAAAAGAATATGTTATGGATATGACAGAGGGAAGCAGTATGAAACTGATTATGAAGTTCTCAGTTCCGCTACTTATAGGCAATCTATTTCAGCAGGTATACAGCCTGGTTGATTCGATAGTGGTTGGTCGTCATCTAGGGGCAAATGCGCTTGGCGGTGTGGGATCAGTTGGAATGATCAGTTTCCTATTTTTTTCTTTGTGCAATGGAATGGCATCTGGAATAGGTGTTGTCATATCAAGATATTTTGGAGCGAAGAAAGAAGAGCAGGTAAAAAAAGCCATAGCAAATGCATTGTTTGTCATATTGGCGGTTGGTGCACTCATGAGTATACTGGGATATTGTTTTGCGGGGCCTATTATAAGGCTCATGAAGACCCCTGCAGAGACATTTGACTACGCATATACATACATGAGGATCACCTGTGGATTTACGATAGCGGTGGCTATTTATAACGGAATTTCTGCTGTGCTAAGGGCACTTGGGGATTCAAAGACCCCACTTATATTTCTCATGATTGCTTCTGCCATAAATGTTGTGCTTGATATAGTGTTTGTCATATACATGGATATGGGCGTTGCCGGTGCCGCATATGCAACGGTTCTCAGTCAGATCCTGTCTAGCGTTGGCTCTATATGTTATGCGGTGAAAACCAATCCCTATTTCAGACTGAAGAGAGGCCATTTCAAGTTTGACAGAGATATAATGAAGGAAGATTTCAGTATCGGTATACCAATGGCGGTTCAGACTTCCATGATATCAATATCCTGCTCAATACTGCAGACCCTTATAAATGGATATGGTCCGGAGGTCATGGCTGCATATACTGCAACAGGAAAGGTTGAGGGAATCATATTCCAGCCGTTTAGTTCTCTGGGACTTGCATTGTCTACATTTGCAGGACAGAACTGTGGCGCACGCAAGTACGAAAGGGTGCGCAGAGCGGTATGGCAGACAGAGCTCATCACGCTGGCTCTTGGCGCAGCATTGTTCTGCCTGGTAGCAGTTTTCAGGGAAAATGTTGTGGGATTTTTCGTGACGGAGGAGAATGTCATAAGGCTTGGCGCAAAGGGACTTGTGATATCCGGAAGTATGTATATTGCACTTGGAACGATATATACCATGAGAGGCGCATTAAATGGAATGGGGGATGTGGTGTTCTCCATGCTGAATGGTGCTCTTGAGGTGGGAGGAAGGATAGTATTTGCACTGATACTGATGTATGTGTTAAAGATGGGATTCTGGGGAGTGTGGTATACGAATATATTTACATGGATTGTGATAGCACTCACCGCATCTGTGAGATTTTCTGTGTATATAAGAAAGTGTCAGAGAGAAGATGACGGTACGGAAAATGCATAGATAATAATTAATATAGCAAGGACGCCTTTGGGGGGGCGTCCTTCTTCGATTCAATCACATTGATATTCCAAGGGATATAGGTGTTATGAATTAGCATACTTTATATTTTGACAAAAACTCAGCGCTATATTATCTTTAATACAGAATAAACAGGAGATGACCATATATGTCAGGGGAAAAATCAGTGGATGTTGAAAAAATAAATAATAATGAAAAAGGCTTTGAACCGGCGCATATCAGAAGTGTGATCTCGCTGGCTCTGTTCAGCTTTGTATTTCTGGGTATGGAATTCTTCTTCGACAGCGGGGCTGCGGAGTTTGTGGATGCCAGAAGTGTTCTGTTGTATCAGAGCGTGATACTGCTGGCCAGTGCGGTGGGACTATTCATATATGCACTGATTGAGAGATATGTCGGCAGCAAAATCAAACAGATAATAATTATTACTTTGAATATAGTGGAGGTTGCCGCGCTCGCAGCGATAATACTGTGTTCCGGCAAATTGATACTGTTATATGGAATTATATTCTTTATTGTGTGTGGTGTTATGGGAGGACGCGTGTATCACGATGTGAGCCGCGATTATACGGATAGAAAGCATCTTACGGTAATTGTGGGAATTTCATATGCACTTGGACTGCTTCTGCAGTATATCAATTATAATCTTATAGACAGTGTGATCCTGCGTATGGTTATGTTCTCGCTGGCCATAGTGGCACTTGCAGTGATACTTTTTCTGGCCAGAGATGAATACGCAGAAGCGGAAGTGGACACATACATGGTAGATGAGCGGAACAAAACGGATTGCAAAGAAAAATGTGACGAAACAACTCCTGATAGCGGATCGGTGGCCGTGGCGCTTGTGATGGTTGTTCTTCTTATGACGTTTATATTTTCCGCACTGGATAATGTTGTGACCGTTGTCCACGCTGAGGGCGGGGCAGATGTGGGGCAATGGCCAAGGTTGTTTCTCGCATTAAGCGGAGTTGCAGCAGGCTTCTTGTTTGATATAAAAGATCAGCGCTTTATGAATCAGATGATGTACTGCGTTACAGTGTTGTCCGTTATAGCCATGCTTATCATAGAGTTTGGAGGGGCATTTATCATAGGTCTGATTGTATTCTATCTTGCAGCCGGATTCTTCGTAGTGTATTTCACGACAGGATTCATAAATGTATCCTATGGAATGCATTGGTCAGCGCTTTGGTCTGGTGCCGGAAGGGCAGTCAACAACATTGGTGCGGGTATTGTGGGAATAATATCATATATGCTGATAGATTCCCCCGGAATCATGGTTATGAGTGTAGTGGTCATATTGTTGCTCGTACTTATAAGCATTGCGGTATTTGTGCTTGAAAATCTACAGAAGGAACAATATAGACGATATGATGAAGAAAAAGTGACGAAATCGGCGGAGAATTCTAACGCAAGAGTTGAGGTTGATTTTGAATGCTTTGCAGATGCTCATCACCTCACTGGACGTGAGCGGGAGGTGTTGCAGAAGCTGCTTGTATCTGATGGCAGTGTACAGGATATAGCGGATGAGCTGTACATATCAAGGGCATCCCTATATAGGCATATATCTTCCATGAATGAGAAGACTGGAACGAAGACCAGAGTAGGCCTTATTCAGTATTATTATGGATGGCATGAGGAATGATGATTGCGTGAGAGTTGATTGCTATGGAAGTATAAGTGTGCCAGATTGAAAATACACATATGGATTAGATAAAAGTGATGAATGAATGTAAAATTGAATATATAGCACATATTGAGACATATGTAACGTTATGAAAACGACAGCAGATGACTATAATCTATGACATAAAACAACAGGTGAGTTACTTACCTGTAGACGAAGAATATCATAGAAGGGGGAATGACTATGAAGCATTTCAGGAGATTGACATTTCTGCTGTCGTTTATTTTTATTCTGACGGTAGGCGGTGTCGCGGCGATGGCCGCAAACAATGGCCCGTGTGAAGATGAGGAAGAGAGCTATGCATATGTTCAGTTTTACAATTTGGAGAAAGACGACATGATATATGTGTACAGTTTCAGAACTCCACAGGAAGGAATAGCGACAAGTGCAAAAGGTGCAGTATATGACAAAAAAACAAATACGCTGACACTCACCAATTGTAATATGCCAGACTATGTGCTCAGCATGAATATGATGGGAGACAATTTCAAGATCAAACTGGTTGGTTCAAGTCACATAGGTATGTTGTGTGCCTGGGGATATGGATATGGCGGTTCGGTTGAGATTGTTGGTGATGGTAAGTTATATGTCAATGAGGAACATAAGAAGTCAGATGCCATAGTATTACAGCCGGAAGGAACAAAGTCTTACTTCAGGATAAGTGGGAATGCGGAAGTGTATGTATATGCAGGTAAAACAGATGGAAGTATTGTTATAGCAGATTATACAACTGTTGCTGATTGCTTTGTCGTGAATGGACTCACTGGTCTGAAAAAGGAGCAGGCGTCCGAGATGAGGTATGATGAAATACAGGCGATTATTGTAGACATGGAGAATTCACATGATTGTCACGTATATATAAAGGGCGATAATGGAAAAAAATATACAGTAGAAGATTATGTCAGAACTTACTATAACGATGATGGCAGTATAAAGGCAGAAAATGTCAAGGGATACACGTTATATGAGCTTATGCTGATGCCTGGATATACAGGCAAATATTATATGCGTGAAATTGATGCCACGGATGGTGTTTTTGATCCGGAAAAGTACGGTTATACAGATACGGAAGAAAACGTAAATGGGTATTCATACAGATCAACTATGCCGGCAAAAGTATATATTGATCAGAATACTGGTGACCGGTGCGTATTTATGCGTGATGCAGTAGATGATAGTTATAAAGAGTTTGAAAATTTTAAGTATGATATCAAAGGTGAACTCGGAGATGTGACGGATAAATATGGAAATGTTATGTCGTACTGTATGGTTGAAAAGTCTAAGGATAATGTGAAATTCACAGATGTTGAGTTTGATGATCCTGATTATTTATTGTCACAAGGTTATAAGATTTCAGGTGAACTGGAGTACATAAAGGGACTTTATAAAGTGTACAGCAATGCCAAGTCGGCAGTTCTCACTTCAAAGACCCAGACTGTTTGTAAGCATACATCAAAGGTAAGTAAGGTTACGAAAAAGGCGACAATGACGACCGATGGAATCATAACCACAACATGTAAATCCTGTGGCAAGAAGCTTTCAACATCAAAAATCGCCAAAGTGTCTACGGTTAAACTGAGCGCGGTGTCATGTGTATATAATGGCAAAGTCAGAACACCAGCCGTTCAAGTGAAGGATTCAGCTGGGAAGGCTCTGGTAAAGAATACAGATTACAAGGCCACCTACAGTGCGGGGAGAAAAAATGTAGGAAAATATTCGGTCAAGGTCACATTGTGCGGAAATAAATATAAGGATTCGAAGACAATGTATTTCACCATCAATCCGAAGGGAACCACCATTGCTGCGACTGCGTCCGGCAAGGGCAGCATGACAGTCAGATGGAACAAGCAGATGACACAGACAACGGGTTACCAGTTACAGTATTGTGCAAATAAGAATTTCAGAAGTGGCACAAAGGTAAAGACTGTAAGCAAGAACAAGACGATCAGAACAAGTGTCAAGAAGCTTGCGAGTAGAAAGACATACTATGTACGTGTGAGAACCTACAAGACAGTAAAGATAAATGGAAAGTCAGTGACATTTTACTCTGCGTGGAGCAAGGCGAAATCTGTTAAAGTAAAATAGCTTAATTACATCATTTTGAACAACGGGGCGTATACAGAACATAACAACAGTTTTGTATACGCCCCACTTTTGGTGTGCAAAACAGGCAGATGGTATTATAATATACAAAGGCGATGTGAAGCTTCAGCCATGTACAAAGATGGATGACTGGTGCTTCAGTATACAGACAGGAGTTATTATGAAGAAGATACTTGTGGCGGTTGACTCTTTCAAGGGAAGCATGACGAGTCTTGAAGCGGGGAATGCCATAAAAAAAGGAATAAAGTCAATATTACCGGATACAGAGGTCAGGGTACGCCCTGTGGCTGATGGCGGAGAGGGCACTACTGATGCTCTTATATATGGAAGAGATGGTGTCAGCAGAGAGCGATGTTATGTGACCGGACCGCTTGGTGATAGGATCACTGCGGAATATACAATATATAATGCCGCAGACGGGCGAACTGCTGTCATGGAGATGGCAGCGGCGGCGGGGCTTCCACTTGTTCCGGAGAACCGGAGAGATCCGATGCATACGACTACATATGGTGTCGGTGAGATGATAAATGATGCCGTTTCAAAGGGATGTGAGCGTTTTATCATCGGGATAGGTGGTAGTGCAACGAATGACGGCGGGATAGGAATGCTTCAGGCTCTTGGATTTTACTGTCTTGACGTGAATGGTCATGAGGTGCCATATGGGGCAGAGGGGCTTGGAGTCCTTGAAAGGATTGTTATTCCGGGGAAGATGCTTGTCCGTAAGAATTCATCAGAGCTGGCTGTAGCAGATCCTGTCGATACGCCAATTGTAGGCACTGCTGCGATATCTGGTGCAGGTGCTGTCGATGAGTCATGTGTAGATGATGATGACTTTGCATCCAGACTATCACGCTGTACATTTAGTATCGCCTGTGACGTGACTAATCCCCTTGTGGGGGAGCTAGGGTGCAGCCGTGTATTTGCACCGCAGAAGGGTGCAGATGCGGAGATGGTGGAAATCATGGATGGCTACATGAAAAACTATGCTGACGTTGTGGAAAGATCAGCTGAGGGAAAGTCTGACAGAAACACTCCGGGTGCTGGCGCTGCGGGCGGACTTGGATATGCGTTTCTCATGTTCCTAGGTGGAAAACTTATGCCGGGAATAGATATAGTTCTGTCAGAGATAGGGCTTGAGGCGGATGTAGAGTGGGCAGATACTGTCATAACCGGTGAGGGCAGGATAGATGCCCAGACCATGATGGGCAAGACCCCATTGGGAGTCGCAAAGCTTGCAAAGAAACACGGCAAATATGTGATCGCCATAGGAGGATGTCTTGGGGATGGTGCGGAGAACTGCGTCAAAGAAGGATTGTTCAATGAGTGTTACGCAGTGAACAATGTGCTTGGTATAGATGACAGTGATTCGGAGCAGGTGAGAACGGCGATGAAGCCTGAAAATGCTGCGGCGAATTTGACGACGTGTGCCGCAAAGATCACAGAACTTAAGGAACAGATGTCGGCACGTGTGTGCAGACCTGCACTGCTTAGATAGATATGGGATTGAATTTGTTTGAAACAGAATCAGAGGCGTGTGAATTTTTTCTGCAAAAAATGAAGAGATATGCAAGGAAATAAATTTACTACTATATAATACGAGGAGAATAAAAAGATGACAAGAGAAGAAGCGTGGGAATTACTCACAGAGTACAACAAGGATGAGTTTCATCTGGAGCATGCACAGATCGTAGAGGGAACCATGAGGTATTTTGCAAGGGAACTTGGTTATGGCGATGAGGAAGAGTTCTGGGGAATAGTCGGACTGCTTCACGATCTGGACTTTGAACAGTATCCTGAGCAGCATTGCATCAAGTCCCAGGAGATCATGAGAGAGCACGGTGTTGACGAGAGGATCATACATGCGACGGCAAGCCATGGCTATGGTATCACGGTTGACATAAAACCAGAACATGAGATGGAGAAGGTTCTCTATGCTGTGGACGAGCTTACAGGACTTATCGGAGCGGTTACACTTATGAGACCATCAAAGAGTGTTCAAGATCTGGAACTCAAGTCAGTTAAGAAGAAATACAAGAGCAAGGGATTTGCTGCGGGATGCTCCAGGGAGGTCATCGAAAGAGGTGCAGATATGCTTGGTTGGTCACTTGATGAATTGATCACCAAGACTATAGAGGCACTCAGGACATTCAGACCATGATCGGGGGTATAAAGAAAATCGGAGAATTTGTCCGCAAAGAGACAGTGCTCACCGTGGCACTTCTGCTGGCGGTGATATCGGCATTTATCGTGCCTCCGGACAGCGCGTATGTGGACTACATAGATTTCAGGACACTTGCGATACTTTTCTGTCTTATGACAGTGGTCGCGGGATTTTCACAGCAGGGGATGTTTGGCATCATAGCGAAAAGTATGATAAATCGTATGGGTTCGCTCCGGACGGTGACAATTGTCCTGATATTCATGTGTTTCTTTTTCAGCATGTTTATCACAAATGATGTGTCGCTCATAACATTTGTACCGATGACACTCACGGTCCTTGGTATGGCAGGGGAGGAAGTACTCACCAGATGGATGGTGCCGGTGATAACCCTCCAGACCATAGCTGCGAACCTTGGCAGTATGCTGACACCCATAGGCAATCCGCAGAACCTGTATCTGTACGGACTTGCAGGGATCAGCGCAGGCAGGTTTGTATTGCTTATGCTGCCATATACAGTGGCATCGGCAGCGCTTCTTGTAATATGTGTCATAGTATGCATGAAAGGAAAAAACAGGCAGCTTGAGATCAGACTTTCAGGCAGTGATATACAGGTGAACAGGAAGCTGGTGGGTATATATAGCATACTATTTGTGCTGTCGCTGCTCACCGTGGCGCGGATCGTCCCATACTGGGTGACATTTGCGGTAGTGCTTGTGGTAGTCCTTATATGCCAGAGAAGATTGCTGCTGCAGGTAGACTATTCGCTGATATTCACATTTGTGGGATTCTTCGTGTTTATCGGAAACATGGGAAGAATAGAAGGATTTAGGACATTTGTGGAGAGTGTTCTTGGCGGGCATGAGATGATCACATCAGTACTTGCAAGTCAGGTCATAAGTAATGTGCCAGCGGCGGTGTTATTGTCGGGATTTACAGATAAATACACAGATCTGATAGTCGGTACCAATCTCGGAGGACTCGGAACTTTGATTGCGTCCATGGCAAGTCTGATCTCATTCAAATACGTGGCGAGACAGGACAAGGGCGCCAGAGGAAGATATCTGGCATATTTCACATTTGCAAATGTGCTGTTCCTGGCGGTACTAATATGCATTTGGAATATAATAAAATAAACGTGCCTTACGATGAACAATATTCACTGCTGTCGTACATTGTGTAAGACTATTTTAGCCAAAAAATTATTGCCCTTAGATGGCAGTAGTCATAAAATAGAAAGGTAAGTTTCTTCAAATTAAGGAGGCAGATAATATGAGTAAGAATCTTGGTGCAAAACCTATGCTGGTGCCACAGCCGGTCATGATGATCGGAACATACGATGCCGATGGCAATGCAAATGTCATGAATGCGGCATGGGGCGGAATAGTCGGAGCAAATGAGATCATATTTGACCTTGGAAGTCATAAGACTACCGAGAATATAAAGCTGAACAAAGCGTTCACAGTTGCCATTGCTGATGCAGAGCATGTGGCAGCCTGTGACTATGTGGGAATCGTGTCGGCAAATGACGAGCCAGACAAGATGAAGAAGGCTGGTTTTACAACCAGAAAGAGCGAGTTTGTAAATGCTCCAGTCATCAACGAGCTTTCACTGACAATGGAGTGCAAGCTCAAGGAGATCATAGACGGGGACAAGTTCCTCGGCGAGATTGTAAATGTTGTTGCAGACGACCGTATCCTGGGCGATGACGGCGAGATCACATATGAAGAGTTCCATCCGATCGTGTTTGACACCATCGGACATGGATATTTTGCACTCGGCGACAGGGTTGGCGATGCTTTCTCAGAGGGTAATAAGTTGAAGTAGACAAGCTTGTAACTTGGGAAAATCATCAAATTGTACATTGTAACATGAAAAAATTAGCCGTTTTTGGAAGAAAAACCTTAATTTTTCAAGCAAATGTTCAATATACATATGGAAAAAGGCGAAATAATGTGATATAACAGACACATATAAAAAAGCACAAGCTAAAGTGAAAGGAAGATTTAGATATGGATAAGAAGAATATCGATTGGGCAAACCTTGGATTTGGCTATGTTCAGACGGATAAGAGATTTGTAGCAAATTATAAGGATGGAGCATGGGATGAGGGTAAACTCACAGAGGATCCTAACGTAGTATTAAACGAGTGCGCAGGTGTTCTTCAGTACGCTCAGACAGTTTTCGAGGGAATGAAGGCTTACAGAACAGAGGATGGACGTGTTGTATGTTTCCGTCCTGACCTCAACGCAAGCAGAATGGCAGACTCAGCAAGAAGACTTGAGATGCCACCTTTCCCAGAGGATAGATTTGTACAGGCAATAGTAGATACAGTAAAGGCAAATATTGATTATGTACCACCTTACGGATCAGGTGCTACATTATATATCAGACCATATATGTTCGGTTCAAACCCTGTTATAGGTGTTAAGCCGGCAGACGAGTATCAGTTCAGAATCCTCACAACACCAGTTGGTCCTTACTTCAAGGGCGGTGCAAAGCCTATCACAATCAAGGTTTCAGATTTCGATAGAGCAGCACCTCACGGAACAGGACACATCAAGGCTGGTCTTAACTATGCAATGAGCCTTCATGCAATAGTTACAGCACACAAAGAGGGATTTGATGAGAATATGTATCTCGATGCAGCTACAAGAACAAAGGTTGAGGAGACAGGTGGAGCAAACTTCATCTTTGTTACAAAGGACGGCAAGGTAGTTACACCTAAGTCAAACAGTATCCTCCCATCAATCACAAGACGTTCACTGATGGTAGTTGCAAAGGATATCCTTGGACTTGAGGCTGAGGAGAGAGAAGTATACTTCGACGAGGTTAAGGATTTTGCAGAGTGTGGTCTGTGCGGTACAGCAGCAGTTATCTCACCTGTAGGTAAGATCAACGACCACGGCAAGGAGATCTGTTTCCCAAGCGGTATGGAGAAGATGGGACCAGTTATCCAGAAGCTGTATGATACTCTTACAGGAATCCAGATGGGCAGAATCGAAGGCCCAGAGGGATGGCTTAAGGTAATCGAGTAATGATCAAGTAATTCGGTGTAAGATAATAAATATTGAGAACATTATAACCCCACTGATGTCTGATGGTAAGTCGGATGTCGGTGGGGTTTTTGTGTATCCAAGTTAGTTCGGTGTAAGAAAGATTAGCCCCATATACTAACAATTAGAATTGACTTGCACCGACCCTGAAGAGTTATAATTGTGTAGACAATAGAAGAAACAAAAGACAAATTGCATATCGGATAGTGCATTGAAACATAATATAATTCATAAAAACAATTATCTTGAAGGGGTGGTTACTATGATGTCATTATCAGATGCAGTAAACGGTTTCTCAGGAGAGGTAGCCTGGAACTGTGCGGACAGATCACTGTTCGGCGCATGCCAGCTTGAGACTGGAGATCAGGTGCAGGTCGTATCGTCTTACTTTGGCAATGTGATAATCAAGGCAAATGGAAAAAGACTAGCGATAACAAGGGACGCGGCGGAGCGGATAAAGCTGGCTTAGATTGAGAGCGGAAGAAACGGAAAAAACGGCAGTTGCTGGAGAACAGCGGCTGCCGGTTTTTTGTCATAAAAATTATTAAATCTTTATAGATATTTAATTGACTGAGAATATATGCAATGATAAACTTTCAAAGATATTCAAATAAAGTAAGAATACGCTTGGAAATGTAAAGGGGAAAACAACGTCAGCTAAAGCATGGCATTTTCTCCGTCAGAAGAAAGCGTAGATATCAGATGAATGTATCCCTGCATAATGTATATTAACGTGTACAACATAACATCACCTGTACAGGACATTTGAGGCCACCGGTCCTTAGTACCGCTGTAGGCCGAAATGAGCGGGAGCGATCCGGTACAGGTGATGTTATGTTGTGCACATAGAAAGACTAGAGGGGGATACATTCATCTGATCAATAATTGTTCAAGGAGGAAATGACATGCAGATATTCAGAAATCTGAAGCCGTATTGGAAGTCGGTCATTATCATAGCCCTGCTTCTCGTTCTGCAGGCATACTGTGATCTGTCACTTCCGGACTACACCTCAAAGCTCATAGATACCGGTATACAGAACTACGGTATAGAGAACTGCAGTCCGAAACAGATCCCGGAGAAAGCCTACAAAGTGATAGACGGATTTATGGATGACGATGAGAAAGCCGTATGGAAGAAATATTATAAAGATGGTTCGGATGGTTATTATTACCTGACAGAAGACGGCGAGAAACACATAGACGAAGTGGATAGTGCCTGTATGAAGGGGCTTATGATGTATTACTATCCATATCAGATGGTGAACTCTGACGAGGACAATGAGATCAAGGCAGGACTTGATAAGATGGGAATCACCCTTGACGAGATGCCGGAGGAGATGTGGGCGCAGATCGGTGAACAGATGAAACCTACGGTTGACGGCATGCTCGATAGCATGGGGGAGGATTATATGGAATCCACAGCCATCGCATGTACAAGGATATGCTATGACAGCTTTGGCTACGATTATAAGGCAGGACAGATGTCATATCTGAAGTGGGCAGCGGTGAAGATGCTTGGAATGTCACTTCTCATGGCAGCAGCTGCGGTTCTCATAGGACTTGTGGCGTCAAGGGTTGCGGCAAGCGTTGCCTGCGGACTCAGAGAGAAGGTGTTCAACAAGGTTATCGCATTTTCGGATGCTGAGATCAACAAGTTCTCAACTGCATCTCTTATAACGAGATCTACAAATGATGTCCAGCAGATACAGATGGTTACAGTTATGATGCTCAGAATGGTTCTATATGCACCGATACTTTCTATTGGAGGAATCGTCAAGGTTGTTGGGAACGGAGCCGGAATGGGCTGGGTAATATTCATCGGTATAGCAGCAGTTGTGATCCTCATGGGAACGCTTATGGTCATTGCCATGCCAAAGTTTAAAGTTATGCAGACACTGGTGGACAGAGTAAACCTTGTGTCAAGAGAGATACTTACAGGTATCCCGGTTATCAGGGCATTTGGCAGAGAGGAACGCGAGGAAGAGAGATTCGATGAGGCAAATAAAGACCTGACGAAGAACACCTTGTTCGTCAACAGAGTCATGACATTTGCAATGCCTATACTCATGTTCATCATGTATGCAATAAGCATACTTATAGAGTGGGTGGCAGCCCACAAGATCGATGCGGGTGTCCTTCAGGTAGGATCAATGACTGCATTTATTACATATACAATGCTTATCATTATGTCATTCCTTATGCTCAGCATGATGTCAGTCATGCTCCCTCGTGCCAGCGTGGCAGCAGACAGAATACAGGAGATCATAGATACGGATGTGACAGTTCAGGATGCAGCCGGAGCAAAGAAGCTTGAAGCACCAAGGGGTGTCGTAAAGTATGACAATGTCGCATTTGCATATCCGGGCGCAGATGAGAATGTACTTGAGAATATCTCATTTGAGGCCAAGCCTGGACAGACTACGGCGATCATAGGAAGTACCGGTTGTGGTAAGAGTACACTGGTTCAGCTCCTCCCGAGATTCTATGATGTTACGGAGGGCTCGATAACAATAGACGGACAGGATATAAGAGACCTCACCATGGAGAGCGTGAGACAGAATATCGGTTTTGTTCCGCAGAAGGGAATTCTGTTCTCAGGAACGATTGCATCCAATATAAGATTCGGCGCGCCGGATGCATCTGATGAAGATGTCAAGCTTGCAGCTGAGATTTCCCAGGCATCCGACTTCATAGAGGAGAAGGAGCATGGTTACGACAGTGCGGTTGCTCAGGGTGGTGGAAATGTGTCCGGCGGTCAGAAACAGCGTCTTGCTATAGCCAGAGCCATAGCGAGAAAGCCGAAGATCCTGATATTTGACGACAGCTTTTCGGCGCTTGATTTCAAGACGGATGTGGCAGTCAGAAAGGCGCTTGGCGAGCACGTAAATGACAGCACGGTATTTATCGTTGCACAGCGTGTAAGCACTATACTCTCAGCAGATCAGATACTTGTGCTTGACGAGGGTACGATAGTCGGCAAGGGAACTCACAAGGAACTCTTGCAGACCTGTGAGGAGTACAGGCAGATAGCCGAGTCGCAGCTTTCTCCATCGGAGATAGCGGCCAGTCTTGGAACTGACTCAGAAAGGCAGGTGTAGGACATGGCAGAACAGAATCAGACAAATAATCAGAGAAGTTTCAAAGGCCCTAGAAGAGGTCACGGTCCTATGATGGGCGGCGAGAAAGCCAAGGACTTCAAGGGAACGATAGGAAAGTTATTTAGATACATAGGCAAGTACAAGGCAGCGGTTGTTGTCGTTGCTATATTTGCAATTGGAAGTACGGTATTCAACGTAGTATGTCCGAAGGTGCTCGGCAAGGCGACAACAGCCCTGTCCGAGGGGATCATGAACAAGATAACAGGCAACGGCGGAATTGATTTCACGTATATCGGTAAGATATTGCTGTTCTGTCTTGGTCTGTATGTGCTGAGTGTGGCATTTAGCTTTGTACAGGGCTTCATCATGACCGGTATCACACAGAAGGTGTGCTACAGGATGAGACGTGAGGTGTCCGAGAAGATCAACAGGATGCCGATGAGCTACTTTGAGAGCAGAACCTATGGCGAGGTACTTTCAAGGATCACAAACGATATAGACACCATGGGAAATGGTCTGAACCAGAGTATCACACAGCTCATCACATCGGTTAGCACAGTCATCGGTGTAATAGTGATGATGCTCACGATCAGCCCGCTTATGACACTTATATCAGTGCTGATACTTCCGATAAGTATCATGCTCATGATGTTTGTCATCAAGAAATCCCAGAGATTCTTCAAGCAGCAGCAGGAATACGTGGGACACATAAATGGTCAGGTTGAAGAGGTGTATGGCGGACACAATGTCATAAAAGCGTTCAATAAGGAGAACGACGTTAGAAGAGAGTTCCATGAGACAAATGAGACTCTGTACAAGTCAGCATGGAAGTCACAGTTCTTCTCAGGACTGATGCAGCCTATTATGATGTTTGTCGGTAATCTGGGCTATGTGGCAGTTGCCATATCAGGTGCGGCTCTGGCGATCAGAGGAACTATCCAGATAGGTGATATCCAGGCATTTATACAGTACGTGAAGAACCTCACACAGCCAGTTCAGCAGGTTGCCCAGGTCACAAATATGATGCAGCAGATGGCAGCAGCCGCTGAGCGAGTATTTGAACTTCTTGAAGAGAAAGAAGAGGAGCAGATAGTAGAGAATCCTGTATCCACAGAGGGAATCAAGGGTGAAGTTACATTTGAACATGTAAAGTTTGGCTACAATCCGGATCAGATCATCATCAAGGATTTCTCAGCCCATGTAAAACCGGGACAGCAGGTAGCCATAGTCGGACCTACCGGAGCGGGCAAGACCACCATGGTCAAGCTGCTCATGAGATTCTACGACGTGAATGGCGGTGCTATACTTCTGGACGGACACAATATTAAGGACTTCAACAGGCGTGAACTCAGGGATGTATTTGGCATGGTGCTTCAGGATACATGGCTGTTCAAGGGCACTATCATGGAGAATATCAGATATGGAAGATTGGACGCTACGGATGAGGAAGTTATCGCAGCGGCAAAGGCAGCTCATGCACATAGATTTATCTCGGCACTTCCGGGTGGATACAACATGGAGCTCAATGAGGAGATAACAAATATCTCCCAGGGACAGAAACAGCTCTTAACTATCGCAAGAGCAATTCTTGCTGACAATCCGGTCCTGATCCTCGATGAGGCTACATCGTCAGTCGATACGAGAACAGAACACAGGATTCAGAGAGCCATGGACAATCTGATGAAGGGCAGGACAAGCTTTGTCATAGCCCACAGACTGTCAACCATCAAGAATGCAGACATAATCCTTGTTATGAAGGACGGTGACATCATAGAGCAAGGTAACCATGACGAGCTCATGGCGCAGAATGGATTCTATGCGGATCTGTATAACTCGCAGTGGAGTTAAAGGATTTATAGATACCCATAGCTTAAAGCTATGGCAAGCCTCAAAATAATAGTATTTTCCATAGAATCCCTCCCCTGTTAGAATATCCTCAAGTTAAGAAAACGAGAAAACACTACGGAGGATAAAGACATATGAGCAAATTACAGACACCTTTCAGATACGATTTTGTAGGAAGCTTTCTGAGACCACAGGCACTCAAGGATGCGAAGGCAGCATACAGGGACGGAAAGATCACCAAGGAGGAGTTCGACAAAGTTGTGAATGAGGAGATTACCAAGGTCGTTGCAAAGCAGAAGGAACTTGGATTCCATGCGATCACAGATGGCGAGTTCAGAAGAACATTCTGGCATCTTGACTTTATGTGGGGACTTGATGGAGTTGCCCATGAGAACACTGGAAATGGTGTGAAATTCGATGCAGAGCTTGCGGTTCTTGATGATACGTATCTTGTAGGTAAGATAAAGGCAAAGGCTCATCCATTTGTTGAATATTTCAAGTTCTTAAAGCAGTTCGAGGATGAGAATACTGTTGCAAAGTATACGATACCGGCTCCTGCACAGACATTTCAGCAGATGATAGTACCTGACAATATTGCAAACACAAGGAAGTTCTATCCTACAAATGAGGAGCTTATCCAGGACATTGGAAAGGCTTATCAGGATGTTATTAAGCAGTTCTATGATGCTGGATGCCGAAACCTGCAGCTTGACGATTGTACATGGGGCGCCATAGTGGGGGATGCAGCAAAGCAGAGATATAGGTCGCTTGGAATATCACTTGAGGATGTCAAGAAGGAGCTGCTTGCAGTGAACAACCTTGCCCTTGAAGGAAAGCCGGAGGATATGGTCATCACTTCACATATCTGCAGAGGAAATTACCACTCAACATTCTTCACCAGTGGTCCTTATGACACAGTTGCAGATTATGTATTTGCAAATGAGAATGTAGATGCGCTGTTCCTTGAGTATGACGATGAGAGATCAGGTGGATTTGCACCTCTTGCAAAGGTTTCAGAGAACAAGAAGGTCGTGCTCGGACTCATCACAACAAAATCTCCGGTTCTTGAGGATAAGGAGAAGGTCATTGCAAGGATCCATGAGGCTGCAAAGTATGTACCACTTGACAGATTATGCCTGAGCCCTCAGTGCGGATTTGCATCATGTGAGATCGGAAACAAGCTGACAGAGGATGAGCAGTGGGCAAAGCTCAAGCTCGTTAAGGAGATAGCAGAGGAAGTCTGGTCATAAAACAGAATATTATAGAAGTGAAGTGGCGGTGAACAGAAGCAAGAATCTGTTCGCCGCTTTTTTGTGTTATGAAATCTGTTATATACAAGCCTGATCGATATATGATACTATTAAGAAACGCGGAATCCTTGCGTGAGTTATATTCCCAGTGCTTTTGCTCGTGAGGATACTTCTTCTGAGAAAGAAGAATACTAAAGAAAATGTGTGTTAAAAAGCAGAAATATAGATATAGTTAGGAGTTAGATTCATGAAAAAGATTGTAGAGATGTGGAATAGGGTGTCGCTGATCGCGAAGATATTGGTTGGAATAGTGATCGGTGCGGTGCTGGGACTTCTGGTGCCGGGGGCAACGGGAATAGGCCTGATCGGAACCATGTTCGTCAGGGCGCTCAAGGCAATTGCGCCGATACTGGTGTTTGCCCTTGTCATCAGCTCAATTGCAAATGCAGGAAAGGGAAATGGCCAGCAGTTCCGTATGGTGACGATCATGTATATGCTCAGCACGCTATGCGCAGCGGTAGTGGCGGTGAGCACAAGTTTTATTTTCCCTGTAACCATGACACTGGACCTTGAATCATATCAGGCGGATGTCGTCCCATCGGGAATCATGGAGGTCCTCCAGAATCTTTTGCTCAACATCACCGATAATCCCGTAAATGCGATACTCAACGCAAATTATCTCTGCATACTTGCATGGGCACTTTTGTTTGGACTTGCCATGCGACGGACAAGCAAGTCTATAAAATCTGCACTTGTATCCATATCGGATGCGGTATCAACCGTCGTGAGGTGGATCATCGGGTGCGCACCATTTGGAATCATGGGACTTGTGTTCACGACAGTATCGGAGAGTGGATTGTCGATATTCAAGGAATATGGCAGATTGCTGCTTGTGCTTGTGGGCGCCATGCTTACGGTTGCATTGATCGTAGATCCGCTCCTTGCGACTATCGTCTTAAGGAGAAATGCATATCCACTTGCGTGGAGATGCCTCAGAGAGTCAGGTGTGACGGCGTTCTTCACCAGAAGTTCTGCGGCAAATATCCCAGTGAACATGTCACTTTGCAAAAGACTTGGACTTGACCCGGATGTGTATTCGGTATCCATACCGCTTGGCGCGACCATCAATATGGATGGTGCCGCCATCACTATAACTATAATGGCGCTTTCCGTTGCAAATACCATGGGAGTGTCGGTGGACGTTCCGACAGCACTCATGCTCAGTCTTATGGCAACCCTTGGCGCGTGCGGTGCCTCAGGTGTTGCGGGAGGTTCGCTGTTGCTCATTCCTATGGCGTGCTCGCTGTTTGGAATCCCACAGGATATATCCATGCAGGCTGTTGCTGTCGGAATGATCATCGGAGTGGTCCAGGATTCACTTGAGACGGCAATCAACTCATCGGGAGATGTACTCTTTGCCGCTACAGCGGAGTACAGACAGTGGCAAAAGGACGGCAGAGAGTTTAAGATAGGTGCCATCGTGAATCCAGATGAGTAGGATATTTTCATATAAAAAACAACCGGGTATGTTCAGGAAGAAACATACCCGGTTGTTTTTGTCTTTATATTCCCCGTATCCCTGATTCCACAATTCCATTTGAATCTTTAGAGATTCCCTCAAGAATATGCGGAATTACCAACATATCCGTTCCGCATTTAGGACATGCCGCAATTCCCAGAAGTTCGTTGGTGCTTTCCAGACGATATTCAGACTGATATTCTATACCATCTTTCTGCCACATAAAAATGTGTCCGCATTTGAAACATTTAACTTCCCTGAATGTATTCCCCATAATAAATAATAACCTCCGTTGCAGTTTGTTTGTATTGCCTACAGAAACTTGTCCAGCTCCGCATCCACATTCTTCCTCTTCTTGATCTTTGGGTGGTCGATGCCTCTTTCAAATATACAATATCCTAAACATGGTTTGCAACAGATGAAGAACTTTTATATAATTGTAGACAGTATGCGGAAGCTAAGATAACATATGGGAACTGAAAGAAAAACAGGAAAATGAACACTATGGAGAATGAGCCATTGTCTGGCAGATCAATGACAGAGAATAACAAAACAGAATACAAGGCACATTACCATCTGCCCGGACTTTTTGAATTCTACGAGCTGTACAAGGCGTTCCTGCCACTATACTGTGAGCACAGGGAATATTTTTACGACTGGTGTGATATCGGTTCAGTGTATGGTGCACCGGGTGACTGCCTCTGGGGCGGTGGCAGAGTGGGATATGGTGACAGCAGTGCCAGAGATGTGCTGGAACTTATGAGAGAGTATGGAATATCGGCGAGGCTGACCTTCAGCAACTCACTACTGGGGCCGGAACACCTTGCTGATAAGCAGTGTAATGACTTGTGCAGGGCGTTTGAGGAAGGCAAGGCATATGTTCAAAATGGCGTCATAGTCCATTCGGAGTTGCTGCTTGACTATCTGCAGGAGAATTATCCGGGACTATATATGGTTTCATCGACAACAAAGGTCATTACGGACTTTGATCTGTTTTCAGCAGAGCTTGACCGGGATGAATTCCGATATGTTGTGCCGGATTTTCGGTTGAATAAAGCATTTGACAGGCTGGGGGCGCTTTCGCAAAAGCAGAAAGACAAGGTGGAATTCCTTTGCAACGAATGCTGTTGGTTCTCCTGTCAGGACAGGAAAGCCTGCTATGAGGATGTGAGTCGTATGGCTCTCGGTGAGAAATCAATTCACCGTTGTACATCGCCGAACGCAGCAGGTGGCTATCGTTTCTCAAAAGCGATGGAGAATCCGGGATTTATAGGTATAGATGATATAAGGAACATTTGCCTGCCGATGGGATTTTCCAATTTCAAGATAGAGGGAAGAGGTCTTGGAAGTGCCATAGTGCTGGAATTTCTGCTATACTATATGACAAAGCCAGAGTACCAGCTGAGGGTAAGAGAAGAGATATATCTTGACAATACGCTGGATCTGTTCTAGGCACGCGCGGGCAGTAGTCAGGGGCTGCGGATAGCATGGGAGGATAATATAGGCAGTCGATATGTATTTGAAATCTGCAGAGTATGTTTCGTAGCTCGTGGAGATAACAGAAAATTCCTGATCGAAGGGGGAAATGTATATGGAGAGAATAAAGAATTTATCCAGGACGCAAAAGGTTCTGATGAGCATTATAGTGGCAATGATCATAGCATTTTCCATAATTTATCCGATTATAATGTCCATAAAGGGAATAGAATTCAGGGGTGACTTTCTGACCCGAAAAGAAGAACAGGGAAATGTGACATATACAGATGGACATACAAGTATCATAGTATATGATGACCAGAGCATAGAATTTAAGTGTTATCATCGATTTACAGGAGATGGGTATAGAGACGTAACATATGGACCATATAGCTGGATGGAGGATTATTCTGCCATACCGGCAGGGACGGAGAACGGCATGTTATCATCTGATGATTATATCGGAGTAAAGATCATGGCGGGTGATAAGGTGTTTTTTAGAGGCGCTGTCTCAAAAGATGGATACATGGTATACAATGCGGACGGCACGATGACCAACGATTTTGATGTGGTTTTAGGAGATTATTATGCAAATCCGCCGGATATTTATGAAATAGTGAAGTTTATTACTGGTCCGCAGACTACAAACAGAGGAAATATAGTATTATATATATTCGGAATCATTATATGCATTATTGCAGTCGTAAGTATGCTGTTTCCAGATGAACTTTTCAGATTGGCCATGTGGCCCAGGGTGAGAAACCTGTATGATGTTGAGCCGTCTGACTGGGAACTTACAGTCCGTGTTATCGAGTGGTATGTGCTTACGATTGGTGCATTTGTGGTATTTGTGATCGGACTTACGATGGGCAGTGTGACGTGACGACTCCGGACGAGTGATAGACAAAAGCGCTTAGCATATAGACAAATAGATGAAAGGATAACTTGAACAATATGGCATACACACCTAATGATATATATGATTATATAATTGAGAATGACAGGGAATCAGAATTCCTGCAGGCGATAACACTCCATAAACAGAACTTTTCCATAGGAGAGATTACAGACAGGCGTTTTCTCGTAAAAGAAGACAAGACGGTAAAGTTTATATCAAAGATGTATAAGATAAATATACAGATCACGGATGACGACATCATAACAGCGGTCATGAACGGTCTGTATGTGAGTGCATTTATCTCAAGACAGGGCGATGCCTACAATGTGCATTTTCTCGTACATGCGTATCCGGAAAATATGAAGTCGCAGTTTGACGAAGAGATATTAAAGGAAGTCCTGCGATACATGATCATGATGACTATTGTACGGCTGAGACTGGATACGCCGGAGAAGGTGGAAGAATATCTGGGGAGCAGGGAGTAGCACTTTATGTAAATAAAGCTTATAGCCGCTCCCCTGGCTTTTTTTATGAATAATATTTGGCTGTTATAAAGTAGTTTTGATGAAACAAAAAAGCTGCCTGAAATAATTCAGACAGCTTCTGTCACGTGCGCAAGAGGATTCGAACCCCCGACACCTTGGTCCGTAGCCAAGTGCTCTATCCAGCTGAGCTATGCACACATGTTGATTAACAACATCAGTTATATTACAACAGGTTTGAGCAAATGTCAAATAAAAAGTTGCAAATATTTCAATTTTTTCATTCTCCCTGTGGTTGAAAAATATCAGTAATAGATAACTGTAGTTATTCTTCAGGTGATTCTCTCTTAAGTTCAGGAATATACCTCTGACCATATATGCTGTTCTTGATGGACTGCATCTCAAGGTCTGTTGCGGATATGACATCTGCGCATTTCTTAAGTCTTGCGGAGATCATGTCCACGTTCGGGATATCCTTCTTATATCTGAGCTGATGATCCAGGCTCGCCCAGAAGTCCATCGCGATTGTTCTGATCTGTACCTCCACACGCATATTCCTTGTGTGGTCTGCGAAGAACACAGGAATCTCGACTATGACATGCAGACTGCGGTAGCCATTTGGCTTTGGATGCGATATGTAGTCTTTTGCTTCGATCAGGGTGATGTCGTCCTGACTTATGAGCTTTTCTGCCACCATATATATGTCGTCGATGAATGGGCAGATGACTCTTATTCCGGCGACGTCATCCAGATTGTTCAGTATACTTGCACATGTCACCGGACAGCCCTTGCTTGCAAGCTTTTTGGCAATGCTGACAGGCTTCTTGATCCTTGACTGTATGAATTCTATAGGATTTCTCTTATATCTTACGCTGAAATCATCGTTCAGCACTTCAAATTTTGTCTTCACCTCTCTGATGGCACATGAATACATCATCATGATCTCCTCAAAACTCTGCATCTCCTGCATGAAAGGATTTTCCTCCGGGCGCAGGAGTGAATTGATGTATTTGCTGTTCAGAGCGTTTGTCTGTATTGATTCCATAACTCCTCCAAAATGTAAAAAAACTGGAATGGTGTGTCCTGTTGCACAACTATGTGTATTATACTACATTCCACTTGTGCTTAAAAATAAAATTTTATAAAATACCTGTGAATGATCAATAAATACTGACAGGCATAACCCTTTTGCTTTATTTGTCAGTTCACAGAGTCAGGAGAAGACAATGAGCTATTTTGATGAGATGATCGCCACGGAGCGTATACCGGATTCCTATGTGGGATGGGAACAGTACAGACGTGAGGTGACGGAATATATAGAAAATAACTGCCGGGTAAAAAAAGAATCCGGACAGGATGCAGATGCAGCGAATTCAAAGCCTGTGCTTGCACTGTGGGGAATAGGGCCGGCCGGCGATATAGATATAGGAAGATTGGCAGATAATTACAGGCTGGTGCTCATAGACAGAGACAGGGAAGCTGTGCTTTCGGCAGTCAGGGAATATGGGCTGAAGGAACAGGATTATATAATAGCGGATATTCCATTCTGGCATGTAGACGATGACCAGTACCGCTTGTATGAGGCGATGCTTGAGGACTGTGCGGACACCGAGCATATACTTGAGTTCCTGACAGGCATAGCGACTGCTAATTCCGGTAAATATATTGGCAGAACGGAATCTGGGGATATAGTAAATGACACCGACAGGTATCTTGATATATTTGATTACAGTGTGGCGGTCGGGCTTCACAGCCAGCTAAATTCCAGATTTGCGGCATTGCTTTACCACTACAGGGACAATTATCATGACGAGGATCTTAGACTCATAAGCAGTGCCATCTCGGGGCTGAACGAGGCGGCGGTGGAGAGACTCAATGACTACATGTACCATATGACAAAGGATGTCCTCATATATGGATATGAGGTCGCTGCATGTGAGGATCAGACATGCGCAGAGAAGCTTGCAAATGCATTTGACAGGCGGGATGTGGAGACGATGAAGTCGGTGGAGCACATAGAAGGTGTGGCACAGCTCATGAAGGATATGTCGCTTCATATGAACTACGACGTGGAGCTGGTTGACAGCCGCCATATGGTATGGCCATTTGACACGGCCGGTGGCAGGAAAAATTACGTGATGGGATTTGCCGCCATGCGGAAGATATGATGTTGTAAATAGGCGGAAAAGATTAAAAAGTTAAATGACATTCCATAAAAATCAGTTGATATAACGTATATTATCATGAGGAGGGAGCTATGACAGACAGAGAATTTGAACAGTGCATGTCTGCGATGGCGGCGGGCGACAGGGATAGCCTGCGGCACATATATGATGCGTATCTGAAGCTCATATATGCTGTGGTGTACGACACCATAGGACAGCGCGAGGAGGCTGAGGATGTGACATCGGAATTCTTCATCAAGCTGTACAGCATTGCGGGAAGCTATAAGCCGGGAAATGGACATAAGAAATGGTTGGTCACGATCGCCCGGAATATGGCGGTGGACAGGATCAGGAAGATAGACCGTGAGGCTCTGGTGGATGAGATACCGGAGACCGGGCAGAGTGGCAGCATGGAGGAACAGGTTGTGAACAGCGTGTCACTGAAGGTGGCCATGGAGTCGCTTAAGCCTGATGAGCGGGAGATAGTTGATATGAAGGTGGCTGGAGGATTTACCTTCAGAGAGATATCAGAGATAGTTGGCAAGCCGATGGGAACAGTCACATGGCTTTACAACAGTGCGATCAAGAGACTTAGGAGGTGCAGACTATGAACAGACATGAAGATGAACTGGAAAAGGAAATAGCTGACAAATATATAGAGAATATGGATGCACCTGATCTCTGGGAAAAAATAGAGGCAGGACTTGATGCGGTGGATGCGCAGCGGGTGCAGGATAAGAAATCTGGAGATAAGAAGTTTGGAGTCAAGAAAGACCGTAAAGACAGGAACAGAAGAACCATCCAGATCGTTTCCGGTCTTGTGGCAGCGGCAGTGGTGTGTGTGCTGATCGTAGCCGGACCGTTAAGGAACAGCCGTAAGAGGGCAAGCGATAAGACAGCGCAGGACAACAGTGTGAAGGTGACTTCGGATGAAAGTTATTATGCACAAGAAAGTGACGCGGCTGCGGCAGACGATATTCAAAGCGATGCTGCTGAAATGGCAGACAGCGCCACGGCGAGTTATGATGTACAGAGAAATACTGATGCTCAGAATTCTGTGAATAGTGCTGACTATATCCCCATGATCATGTTGGATGGTGTGCTCTACAGGGACACATACGACATGGTCGATGCTGACAGCGTGGATGAGAGCAAAGCGGCCTACGCTGAGAGCTACACCGATGGCGTGCCGGCAAATGACGGCGAGGTCAACTTTGACATGAACCCATCCAGAAACTCAGCCTACATTGTGTGTGATGATGGCAGCCTTGTAGTGAAGGTTGAGGGCAACTGGTACAGATTTGAGAGGGCAGAATAGCACAAACAAATCAAAAATTAAAAAATACAGAAATTACCATAAAAAATAATAATCCCTTCGTATATAGAATATAAAGCTTGACCGGTAGCTTGAAATTCATATTACGGAGGGATTTTTTATGATGAAATATAATTCAAAAATATTTGCAAGATCCATATGCGCAGTTATGGCAGGGATTATGATGGTAGGAGGTCTTACGGGCTGCGGTAACGATGATGCAGTAGATGGCAGGGGAATGCGCCTTGAAAAACAAAATGGGGATAAGACAGAGATAACAGGGATCGCAGAAAAGTACAGGGAAAAAGAAAGTAAGCAAAAAAAGAAGTCGCTGCAGGACAATGGCTTGAGTGGAATATTCAACAGTACGTCGAATGATGTTATGTATGCGGAGGAAGCTTGTGATGTGGCAACAGTCGCTGGAGATACAGCGATGGTGACAGATACTTCAAATTCTATGTATACAGAGATCGCCTACGATACGAGAGAGTATGACAGCGTGGCGGAGAATGGATTTGTATCCACAGCGGACAGACCTCTCTCCACATTTGCGGCGGACAGGGATACGGCATCATACAGCAACGTCAGGTCGTATATAGAGTCAGGCTGTCTCCCACCGGACGGAGCGGTGAGAATAGAAGAGATGCTGAACTATTTTACCTATGACTACAGAAGGAAGCCTGAGGATGGAGAGAAGTTCTCCATATACACAGAATATTCGGACTGCCCGTGGAATAAGGCCACAAAGCTCATGATGGATGGGATCAACACGGATGAAATAGATTTTGGAGACAAGAAGCCTTCAAATCTGGTGTTCCTGATCGACACCTCGGGATCCATGTATGAAGATAACAAACTCCCACTCGTGCAGCAGTCATTTGCCATGCTGGCGGAGAATCTGGATGAGAACGACAAGGTGAGCATAGTCACATATGCGGGTGAGGATACGGTGGTGCTCTCGGGCACATCCGGCTCAGAGCAGTACACGATAAATGAGGCGCTTTCGAGTATGACAGCCGAGGGCTGTACCAACGGCGGAGATGCCATCATCACAGCTTACGAGCTGGCGGAGAAGAACTTTATAGAGGGAGGCAACAACCGTGTCATACTTGCAACGGACGGGGATCTGAACGTGGGGCTTACCAGTGAGAGCGACCTTGTGGATCTGATAACCGAGGAGAAGAAGGAAAACAACATTTTTCTCAGCGTGCTTGGGTTTGGAACGGACAATTTGAAGGACAACAAGCTTGAGGCTCTTGCTGATAATGGTGATGGAAGCTATGCGTTTATAGATTCTGCGTATGAGGCAAAGAAGGTGCTGGTGGACGAGATGGGCGGAACTCTGAACACCGTTGCCAAGGATGTGAAGTTTCAGATAGAGTTCAATCCGGCAAATGTCAAGGGTTACAGGCAGATAGGTTATGAGAACCGCGCCCTTGCGGATGCGGACTTTGCAAATGACGCTGTGGACGGCGGCGAGATAGGCGCAGGACATATGGTGACGGTGCTCTATGAGATAGTGCCTGCGGGATCAGACTTCGATGTGCCTGCAGCCGAGCACAAATACGGACAGGATTCCAATCAGGCAAATACATCGGAGACTGCATCACAAGACGTTAAGGATAAGTCTGATAGCGCAGAGGACTATACCGGTGAGCTTGCGACAGTGAACGTAAGATACAAGGAGCCGGATGGGGATAAGAGCAGTCTTGTGAGCCGTGTGGTGAAGACTGACAGCTACAGCAGCGAAATGTCCGTTGACATGAGTGCGGCAAGTGCCGTGGCGGCCTATGGTATGATCCTCAAAAACAGTGAATATGTGGGTTCTGCAGATTTTGATATGGTTATGGCTCTTGTTGGCGGTAAGGTGGACAGTTCAGCCGGCAGTGGCGATATTATCGATATGCAGTGGCAGGGCTTTGCAGACATGGTACGTCAGACGCAGAATATAACTGACTAGGGAAAATGTCGATAAGAGGAGCTGTTCGATATGGCTTTGTAATCACACTTTGTAATCACATTGTATAAAACTCTTTTATTTTATTGATAATTCTTGTATAATAACAAATTAGAGTGTCAATTAAGACGAAAAAATAAAAACAAGAATATCAATATAGACAGGAAGGGTAAGATTCATGGGCGAAAAAAAGATTATGCTTGGTAACGCAGCCATCGCCAGAGGCTGTTATGAAGCGGGTGTCAAGGTATCAGCGGCATATCCTGGAACACCAAGTACAGAGATCAGTGAGAACATGGTGCAGTACAAAGGAGATATCTACTCAGAGTGGTCACCAAATGAGAAGGTAGCCACAGAGGTAGCGATCGGTGCATCATTTGCGGGAGTGAGATCAATAGTGTCGATGAAGCATGTAGGTGTGAACGTGGCATCAGATCCGCTGTTCACCGCAGCATACACAGGTGTGAATGGAGGTATGGTACTTGTTGCAGCAGATGATCCTGGAATGTACTCATCACAGAATGAGCAGGATTCAAGACTTGTAGCAAGAACAGCCATGATCCCAGTTGTTGAGCCATCAGACAGCCAGGAGGCAAAGGATTTCACAAAGTATGCATTTGAGCTGAGTGAGAAGTATGATACTCCTGTAATGCTCCGTACAACCACAAGACTCTCACACTCACAGGGCGTTGTAGAGCTCTGTGACAGACAGGAGATTCCTGACAAGCCATATGAGAGAAATATAAAGAAATATGTCATGATGCCTGGTAACGCTATACCACGTCATGTATTTGTAGAGCAGAGACTCAAGGACATGGCAGCAGACGGAGCTGACATGCCGATCAACAGAGTTGAGATGAGAGACAAGAGTGTGGGTGTCATCACCAGCGGTATCCCTTACCAGTATGTCAGAGAGGCTATGCCAAACGCATCAGTCTTAAAGCTTGGCATGGTAAATCCACTCCCAAGAAAGATGATCGAGGACTTCTGTGCACAGGTAGACAAGGTGTATGTCATCGAGGAGCTTGAGCCACATATCGAGACTCAGGTCAGATCATGGGGAATAGATGCAGTCGGCAAGGAGCTGCTTACAGTTCAGGGTGAGTACAGCGCAAATATGCTCAGAGAGAAGCTTCTCGGCGAGAAGGTAGAGACAGTCGAGGCTGCTCAGGTTCCAGCTAGACCACCTATCCTCTGTCCAGGATGTCCACACAGAAGCGTATTCTCAGTCCTCTCAGAGCTGAAGATCCACGCTGCAGGAGATATCGGATGTTACACACTCGGAGCTGTCGCACCGCTCAGTGTTATTGACACAACAGTCTGCATGGGTTCATCCATCTCTACCCTTCATGGAATGGAGAAGGCAAAGGGCAAGGATTATATCAAGAACTGGGTAGCGGTCATAGGTGATTCAACATTCCTTCACACAGGTGTGAACTCACTCATGAACATGGTATACAACCAGAGCACAGGAACAGTCATCATACTTGACAACTCGACAACAGGTATGACAGGACATCAGGATCACGCCGCAACAGGTAAGACACTGATGGGAGATCCTACATATGCCATTGATATTTACAATCTCTGCAAGGCACTGGGAATCCAGAGCGTCCATGAGATAAATGCATTTGATATAGAAGGTCTTAAGAAGCTCATCAAGGAGGAGACAGCAAAGGATGAGGTATCAGTCATCATCACAAAGTCACCTTGTGTACTCTTGAAGACGACTAAGATAACAGGAAGATGCAAGGCAATACCTGAGAAGTGCAAGAAGTGCGGTATGTGCTTAAAGCCTGGATGCCCTGCAGTTATCAGGCAGGAGGATGGAACCATCCGTATAGATGACACACTCTGTACAGGCTGTGGACTGTGCATGAAGCGTTGTAAGTTCGATGCTATAGAAAGGGAGGAGTTCTAATCATGGAGACAAAGAATATTATGATCGTCGGCGTAGGCGGACAGGGAACACTTCTCACAAGCCGTATACTCGGTGGAATCACCACGGCAGCAGGTTATGATGTAAAGCTCTCAGAGGTTCACGGAATGAGCCAGAGAGGTGGAAGTGTTGTTACATATGTAAGATATGGTGAGAAGGTAAATGAGCCTATCGTGGAAGAGGGATGTGCGGATGTCCTCATAGCATTTGAGAGACTTGAGGCACTCAGATATGCACACTTCCTGAAGAAGGATGGAGTTATCATCGTAAATGACCAGAGAATAGATCCTATCACTGTAGTTACAGGCGCAGCACAGTATCCTGATGGAATCATCGAGGAGCTCAGCGGCAAGTACAAGGTTATCTCAGTTGATGCCATGGACGAGGCAAAGAAGCTTGGCAACAACAAGGTATTTAACACAGTCATCATAGGAATCGCGGCACAGCACATGGATTTCTCACATGATGCATGGGTTGAGGTTATCAAGAACACAGTTCCACCTAAGACAGTGGAGAAGAATCTTGAGGCATTTGAGGTTGGCTACAACCTTAAGTAATTTGACGATTTTTGGTACAAAAGACGGATTTTGGCATAAAAAAAGTCCGTTTTTTGTTGATTAATGGTGGAAAAAAGGCCCCTCATATGGTAAAATCAACACATATGATGGTTTGCGGGGTGCGTACACATGGATGATATTAACAAGGATGAGATTGACGCAAGATGGCATATGCTGGTATGGCGTATGATGATAGTTATATGCAGTATTTCTTTTGTTATTGCATGGATATTATTTGGAGTATACAGAGTAGATAAGAGCATAGGAGCAGGCGCATATATAGTAAAGTATATCGTGCTGCCGATGATAGTACAGGCTATAGCGATCACAATTTGCTATTTTTATATGAAGCACGATGAGGCGGACATAAAGCACAAGAATTATGTCGTGACAGGTATGATATATGTATGTGTCGGTGTTATAGCATTTACATATTGCACCATATACCCGCTTATACTTATTCCGTGTGTCACCATAATTGCCACGGCGTTATTTGCAGATCAGGAGCTGACGGTATGGTCGGGAGTTGCGGTGCTTGCACTCATGGTCATCAATGTTGTGAGATTACATTTGAATGTCGGTGAGCTTGCCACACAGATGAACTGGGTTGGAGCACTGCTCATATACATACTGGTAGTATCTGTTATGTGTGCGATGGTTATGGTCGTCAACAAGCACACGAAGGCACTTATGGAATCGATTGCCGGAAGCTACAACAGACAGGTAACACTGATGAGTGAGCTTATGGTTGATCCGATGACAGGCCTGTACAACAGAAGATCATTTGAGGAGAGTCTTGATAAGGAGATCGAGAATGTGGAGCAGACTGGGGCGAAGTCCTATGTCACCATATTTGATATAGATCATTTCAAGGAAGTCAACGATACATATGGCCACAGCAATGGAGATATAGTTATCAAGGCGCTGTGTAAGATGATGAAGGAGAAGTCGAAGGATATGGGACTTGCCTTCAGATACGGCGGTGAGGAGTTCGTGATACTGTTCCATGATGTGGAACTGTCCAAGGTCATGAATGTTGTTGAGGACATAAGAACAGAGTTCAGATGCTACTATTTCCACTTTATGAACAAGGATGGAATAACCTGTAGCTGTGGTGTCGCTGAGTACACCAAGGGAGAGAGTTCCAAGGCATGGTTCAACAGAGCGGATTCAGCACTCTATAAGGCGAAGGAATCAGGAAGAAACAGAACAGTTATAAGTGAATAAAAAATAACACATTGGGCTGTGCTCAATGTGTTATTTTTTTATGGAATTATTCAAATGTTATGATATGTCCGGCGTTACTGGACATAATCGTTCAGCCACTGAACCACACCGTTGGATATTGCCTTGGCGTAGTTCTCAAGATTTTCATTGAAATAGTCCAGATCGTCCTGGTTGGTCATGAAGCCCATCTCAACGATCATGCTTGTCATATCGGTGTCTCTGATGACCGCATAGTCATCATCGCTGTCTCCCTGGGTTCCGATTCGCACCCCTCGGTTGGCGGTTATACCAACTTCCTCGAGATTGCTCAGAATGTCATCTGCGGCCGCATAACTGCGCTCAGATCCTGAGCTGTGTATCCATATCTCAATGCCCTTTGTGGTGTTTGGGTTGGCTGTTGAATTGCGGTGTAGCGAAACGAAGATATCAGCCTTGGCCTTGTTTGCTATCTTTGAACGGGAGCCGAGCTGTGTGTCGCTGTCGTCGGATCTGGTCATTATGACGTTGACGCCGCTCTTTTTCAGGGCTTTGGCAACCTCCTGCGCAAGACGGAGATTGTCGTCCTTCTCGTAGCTTCCGTCAAGTCCCACAGCGCCTACATCGCTTCCTCCATGACCAGCATCCACACACACCGTGTATGTGTCGTTGGCCTTCTGGAGCATGACAGTCTGTCCTTTCCCCTTGGTGATCTGTGCCTTTGCCAGAAAAAATCCCATGACAAGTATGCACAATAATAGTATGATGTTTATGGCGACCAAAAAGACGACGAGGGAACGCATCTGTTTCAGCGTCATTTTCTTTTTTCGTTTGCTCATGTTTTCTCCTTCGTGGAAATATCTTTGATAAAGATACCTCAAAATCCGATGTTTTTCAACTGTGGATATGGAGAACGTGAACAGCATGGCCGCAGCAGAGGTGTTCTGCGCTTACGCAGTATAAATGTACAGGAGGAATATTTATGATAATAGATTTTCACACACACACGTATCCCGACAGGATAGCAGCCAAGACGGTAGGGCTTCTGGAGAGCAGATCCGGTACAAGGGCACATTCGGATGGCACACTTGACGGACTGGAGAATGACATGAGGAGCAGACATGTGGATGTGTCTGTGGTACTTCCGGTGGCAACGTCTCCGAAACAATATAAGCATATAAATGAATTCGCAGTTGAGGAGAATGAGCGCTTTTCAGAGACACATGTGTGGTCGTTTGGAGGGATACATCCCGACAATGACAATTACAAAGAGATACTCAGGGATATATGCGACAAAGGTTTGAAGGGGATAAAGATCCATCCTGACTACCAGGGGGCTTTTTTCAACGATATAAGATATAAAAGGATAATCAGCTATGCCACAGAGCTTGGGCTTATCGTGGTGACACATGCGGGAACAGACATAGGACTTCCTGATGTGACTCACTGCACTCCTGCAATGGCGGAGGAGGTGCTGGATGAGGTTGGGCCTGACAAGCTTGTGCTTGCCCATATGGGTGGATGGCAGATGTGGGATGACGTGCTGAACAGACTTTGCGGAAGAGATGTGTATTTTGACACGGCATTTTCCTATGGACAGATAGACTGGCGGGAGGGGGCATCGCACAGATGGCAGCTTCTTGATGGTGACATGTTTAAGAAGATAGTGGCAGCTCACGGGTCTGACAAGATCCTGTTCGGAACGGACAGCCCATGGTCTGATCAGGAACAGTCATGTGCGGACATAGAGGCCCTTGATCTGGAAGATGTGGACAAAAACAATATATTTGAGAATAATGCGCGAAAATTGCTTGGATTGAAATTGAATTTTTAGAAAAAATACGCGAAAACCTATTGATAATGTTTTAAAAATGTGTTACATTTTTGTTACGCCAATGAAATTTTTCACAGATAGTAATACACGAAAGACATGTCGGAGCCTAACGACATGTCTTTTTTATGTGCTGTGGAGCGGACTGCCCACTGTAAGTATCATTATATGAAGCGGTTTATAAAATAAAAAAGACTTGAGATAAATCTCAAGTCTTAGTAGCTGGGCTACAAGGATTCGAACCTTGAAAATGCTGGAGTCAGAGTCCAGTGCCTTACCATTTGGCGATAGCCCATTGCCTCAACAAATGGTAGTATATACTAAAGCTCAGAATAATGCAAGCACTTTTTTAAAAAAATTTCAAAAAAATTTTTCACCTTGCGATAGCCCTCTAAATAGGGTATAAAATTATAGTAAAATGAGCATCATGGAGGTGGCGTAATGTATTCATATGAAGCGATAGTCAGGTATAGTGAGACTGGTGGAAATAAGATATCCAACATGGCGACCATAGCGAACTATTTCCAGGACTGTGCTATACTGCAGTCGGAGGAGGTCGGCATAGGGCTGGATTATCTGGCAGAACACCACAGAGCATGGTTCCTGGTTTCCTGGCAGATAGAGGTGGTCAGATATCCTGCGATGGGAGAGAAGATCAAGGTCAGGACGTGGGCATATGATTTCAAGGCATCTCTGGGATTCAGAAATATAGATATACTGGACGAGAATGGAGAACGCATAGTTAAGGCGGCATCCATTTGGAGCTATATGGACACCGAGAGGCTGAGACCTGTCAAGATAGACAAAGAGGTGTCAGACGCATATCCGATGGAGCCTGCCATAGACATGGAGTATGCGCCGCGCAAGGTAAAACTGCTGGGCGATGCGGAGACTATAGATACCAGAAAGGTCATGTCTTATCAGATAGACTCCAACAATCATATGAATAATGAAGCGTATATTGCTCTTGCCCAGGAATACGTGGATGATGTTGCGGATATTATTGCAGTCAGAGCGGAATATAAGATGCAATATGTGAAAGATGATGTTATAGTAGTAAAGAGGTTTATTGACGACAGATATGTTCAGATAATCCTGGCAGATGAAGAGGACAGGACAAGGTGTGTTGTCCAGTTTGAACGGAGCAGTAAGGATATATGATATACTGTGTCGACAGAAAAAATTAAGAGGACGGTATGACGATGATAAAGATAGGCGAATGGAATGATCTTATAGTAAAGAGAGAAAAGGAATTTGGTGTGTATCTTGGATGTGCGGATTCTGACAGTGAGGTGCTTCTTCCGAGAAAGCAGGTTCCGAATGGCATAAAGACAGGCGAGCACATCAACGTGTTCATATACAGGGATTCTGACGACAGACTCATTGCAACTGTGAATGTTCCATATATAACTATGGGTAAGATGGCTGTTCTCAGGTGTGTGGGAACTACCAAGATCGGTGCATTCATGGACTGGGGACTTGAAAAGGATATTCTGCTTCCGTTTAAGGAGCAGGTTGGCCCGGTGAGAGAGAACCATGAATATCTGGTCAGAATGTACACTGACAAATCGGACAGACTGTGTGTGTCCATGAAGGTTTATGAGTATCTGAGCAGCAATTCCCCATATAAGCAGGGAGATGCTATATCGGGAATAGTTATAGAGTACAGCTCCGAGTATGGTGCATTTGTCGCTGTGGACAACAAATATTCAGCACTTATCCCGAAGAAGGAGATACACAGTGCCATATATGCCGGCGACCACGTTGAGGGCAGGGTTGCGTCAGTCAGGGAAGACGGCAAGCTGAACCTCACCATGCAGAAGCCGATAAAGATGCAGATCAGGGAGAATGCAGAGATGATATTGAATATCATCGATTCATATAATGGAGTGCTCCCGTTCAATGACAAGGCAGATTCAAAGGTGATAGAGAAGGAATTTGGAATAAGCAAGAGAGCATTTAAGACGGCGGTTGGCAAGCTCCTCAAGGACGGTAAGATAAGGATCACAGAGAAGAACATTGAGATACTGTCCGAGGAAGAGCGGGCAGAGCTTGCGAAAAAACGAACAACCAAAGCCGATGTTGTGAAGCGTGCAAAGCCTGAGACGAAGAAGCCGGTATCCAGACGGTCACCGGAGCCCGTGCCAGACAGAAAAGGTACTGTGAAATTCACCAGAAGCAATGGCGGAAGGCGCAACAACAGAAAGGCTCTCATGGCGGAGCTGAGCGAGATGGATGAGGAGTAATAGTTCATCATATATAATAGTAAAAAACAGGAGGAACAAAACATGAAGACAATAATAAGTACACCAAAGGCACCAGCGGCAATAGGACCATATTCACAGGCGGTTCTCGTGAATGGAATGCTTTTTACATCAGGAGTTATACCTATCGATCCTGAGACAAATACACTGGTTGAGGGAGATGTCACTGTACAGGCAAGACAGGCGATCGGCAATCTCAAGAATCTCATAGAGGCATCAGGCTCATCTATGGATAAGGTAGTGAAGACAACAGTATTTATCAAGGATATGAATGATTTTGGCAAGATAAATGATATTTACAAGGACTTCTTCACAAGCGATTTCCCTGCACGTTCATGCGTGGAGGTTGCAAGACTCCCTAAGGATGTGCTTATAGAGATAGAAGCCATCGCTACAGTAGAGTAAGCGTATGAGACAGGACAATGTTCAGAGAAAGGTACACGGAGCGTCATGGTTTTTCCTGTCGCTGATATGTGTGTATCTGTGTGTTGTTATGATCCTGTGGAAGACGAATATCGGCTCACATATAACCATGGTTCAGAATCTGATCCTGAGCCAGAGCATGATATTCGTGCCGACGATCATATATATTCTTATAAGCAAATGTGATCTGCGCGAAACGCTCAGACTGAAAAAGACGCACTGGCTGGCGATAATCATCGTTCCGGCATTCGTCGTGGCTCTTGAGCCTCTTATGACACTCATAAATGCCATAAGTCTTCTGTGGGTGGAGAGTGCCACTACCGAGCTTGCAACAGGTCTTGTGTCGAATCATAAGCTGTGGGTGTCAACACTTCTCATGGCGGTCACTCCGGGAATCGTGGAGGAGCTTGCCTACAGAGGCGTCATAATGGGAAGCTACAGATATGGCAGCAGACTGGCGGCTATAATCATAGGAGGAATAATGTTCGGAGCCATGCACATGAATTTCAATCAGATGGCATATGCGATGGTTCTGGGAATGATGCTGGGATTTCTTGCCGAGGCGACAGGAAGTATATTTACGACCATGTATGCCCATTTCTGCTTTAATGAGATATCCGTCATCATCAGCTATATAGCATCACATGTCAGCGTGCTCAAGCAGATGGTGGAGAAACAGGCTTCTGAGGGAATAGCAGCAGATCAGCTCAAGCAGACGATATTGATATATATTCCATTTGCATTTATGGGATTGTGTGCGGCTGCGGCGATGATAGTGTTGTTGGCGTACCTGAATGGAAGGCATATGGATATGCTGGCGATGTTCAGAAGAAACAGGAACGCTGAGGTCAAGAGACCGAGGATCATATCTGTGCCGCTTGTTCTGGCACTGTGTGTATGCATAGGATTTATGATAATAACAGAATTTGTTTTATGATATGTAATACAATGCCTGCACTTTTATAGGTGCGGGCATTTGCATATTAATGCCGTTAATCCCTGTTGAGTAACCAATAGAAGGAGATGGCATACAGTCCGGCAACACCCACCAGAGTATAGATTATTCTGGAAAATGCAGTTCCGGCACCGAAGATGCCGTCCACTATGTTGTAGCTGAACAGTCCTATAATGCCCCATACGATAGCACCGATTATGGTCAGTGTGAGACATATGCAATTTAATGTTTTCATTTTTGACCTCCAATATGATCGCGCCAAATGCGGCGTTTCAGTATGATGTAATTGTGTGCAGTTATCATTTGAAATATTCATGAGATTCAGGTGACTTGACACAAAAAAGTAAGTGTAGTAAATTTACATATGAATACTTGTTCAAATGGAACACGTGAGTTGCTTGTTTGGGAGCAGAAAGGACCATAGATATGGCAGAAGATAAAAATATTTTTTTTGACAGTTATGAACTGGAACAGTCGGATCTCGCAGATCTGGCAGACCTGTTCAAGGTGTTTGGCGATGCGACACGTATATCCATCATGTTCGCCCTGCTTAAGCAGGAACTGAGTGTCGGAGACATCGCAGAGCGTCTGGAGATGAATGCATCGGCTATTTCACACCAGCTCAGAGTGCTGAAGCAGGCCAAATTGATAAAAAGCAGAAGAGAGGGCAAGAATATAATATATTCCCTGGCCGATGAGCACGTTGTGACCATCATCAAACAGGGTGTTGACCATATACTTGAATAGAATATACGAGAGGTAGAATATGAAGGTAGAATCACTTATATTTGACATGGATGGAACTCTGTGGGACAGCGCGGCAAATGTGGCTGCGTCCTGGAGTGAAGTCCTCGAAAGACAGGCCGATGTGGACATGAAGGTGACAGAGGCCGATATCAAATCTGTTATGGGTATGCCTATGGATGCCATTGCCGACAAGCTGTTCGGAGCGTATTCGGAGGACAGAATGACTCAGCTTATAGATGCCTGCGGAGACTATGAGAACGAGTATCTCCGTGAACATGGTGGCGTTCTGTACGATGGTGTAGAGGATACCATTGCGAAGCTTTCGGGATCACACAGGCTGTTTATAGTCAGCAACTGCCAGAGTGGATATATAGAGGCATTTCTTGATTATTACGGGTTTGGAAAGTATTTTAAGGATATACTCTGCTGGGGAGATACAAAGGTATCAAAGGGCGAGAGTATAAAGATACTCATGGAGAAGAATGGAATAGAGGATGCTGCATATGTCGGCGACATCCAGGGCGACTGCGACAGTGCCAGATTTGCCGGGATAAAGTTCATTCACGCGGCATACGGGTTTGGCAGTGTGAAGGATAAGGATGCGGAGATCCATACATTTGCGGAACTTCTTGACGTGGTGGAGTGATCCGGAAGGTCATTTACAGACCTGCTATAAAACATAATAAACAGAAAAACAGGGAGTATATCAGCAGTTGATATACTCCCTGTCTCTATATATTATTTATCCATATGCTCAAGTGCAGCTGCTACAAATCCTTTGAAAAGAGGATGTGGCTTGTTTGGTCTTGATTTGAATTCCGGATGTGCCTGTGTTCCGATGAACCAAGGATGCTCAGGAATCTCGATCATCTCGACGATATGTCCGTCAGGTGACAGTCCGACAAGCTCCATTCCGTTGTCAGTCAGAGCCTGACGATAGTCATTGTTGACCTCGTATCTGTGTCTGTGACGCTCGTGGATATATTCTGTACCGTATAACTGGTATGACTTTGAATCCTTTGCAAGCACACAAGGATATGAACCAAGTCTGAGGGTACCGCCAAGATCGGTTACATCGTGCTGGTTTGGCATGATGTGGATTACCTGGTGGAATGAGTTTGGATTGAACTCAGAGCTGTGGGCGTCTGAATATCCAAGTACATTTCTTGCAAATTCAACTATCGTGAGCTGCATTCCGAGACACAGTCCAAGGTAAGGAACCTTGTGTGTTCTGGCGTAATTGATAGAAGTGATCATTCCCTCTATACCTCTGTCGCCAAAGCCGCCCGGAACAAGAATTCCGTCTATATCGCCGAGGATCTCAGCGACATTCTCCTCTGTTACAAGCTCGGAGTCGACCCACTTGATCTCAACCTCTGCCTTGTTGGCAACGCCGGCATGCTTCAATGCCTCAACTACTGAGATATAGGCATCGTGAAGTGATACGTACTTTCCGACCAGAGCAACTCTTACATTCTTCTCAGGATGCTTCCATGCATCTATCATGCTTGTCCACTCGAGCCATGCCTGTTCTGCAGGTGGAGGACATTCCATATCCAGGCACTCACATACTACATCGGCAAGGTGCTCCTTCTCCATGGCAAGTGGAACCTCATACAGAACATCCACGTCAAGATTCTGTATAACGTTTCTGCTCGGCACGTTACAGAACAGTGCGATCTTATCCTTGATGCCCTGATCAAGAGGAAGATCGGAACGACATACGAGGATATCGGGCTGAATACCCATTCCCTGAAGATTCTTAACGCTCGCCTGGGTAGGCTTGGTCTTGATCTCACCTGAAGCCTTCAGATAAGGGATAAGAGTTACATGGATCATGATGCAGTTCTTAGGACCGACCTCATGCTGAAACTGTCTGATAGCCTCAAGGAATGGCTGGCTTTCGATATCTCCAACGGTTCCGCCGATCTCGATTATCGCTACCTCAGTATCCTTTGCATCGGGATTTCTGTAGAATCTGTCTTTTATCTCATTGGTGATATGTGGCACTACCTGTACTGTGTGTCCTCCGAAATCACCATGGCGCTCCTTCTGAAGGATGCTCCAGTATACCTTTCCGGTTGTTACATTAGAATTCTTGTTGAGACTTTCGTCTATAAAACGCTCATAGTGACCGAGATCCAGATCTGTTTCGGCGCCGTCGTCAGTGACAAAAACTTCGCCGTGCTGGATAGGGTTCATTGTTCCCGGATCAATATTGATATAAGGGTCGAACTTCTGGCTTGTGACTTTATATCCTCTCATCTTGAGAAGACGTCCAAGAGAAGCAGCAGTAATACCCTTACCGAGTCCAGATACAACACCACCAGTGACAAACACATACTTGACTGCCATAATTATATCCTCCATTAATACTTCAAAAAACTACATTAACATATTATAAGCAAGCCATATCTAAAAGTCAATTGAGAAAAACAAGCTAAAAACAAATTAAACTTGGCAAAATAATGCTCTGGCTGTTGAAATGAACGTTTTAGGGTCAGATGACATGAAATAATGAAGCACACTGATGCGTGAAGGCTGTCGCACCTGTGCACGACATACATTATGTCGTTGCACTTGCGTGTATCGACATATACTAATATAATTATAAAAGAGTATGTAAATGTGGGGCGTGCGTCATGCTCACACATAACAAATACGGATTATAATGCATTTTCATGCTTGGGATTGGAATATACAGATTGATGAAAAAGATAACGTTTATACATATATCCGATGTGCTGCTCGGCGCGCTGCCTGACAGGGAGTGTGTATGGAGCGGCGAGAGGAAAAACGAAATATACATGACATTTGAGGCTGTGGTGGCACGTGCCGGGGAGCTTGACGTGGATTTTCTTCTGGTTGCAGGCAATCTGTTTGACCATCAGCCATCTGAGGAAGAGCTTGTATGGCTTGATGAGATATTTGGAAGCTTAAAGCATACAGTGGTCATATATGCTGCTGGATTTCAGGATAATCTGGGAAGTGATGCGCCGCTTCTTGACTATGGTTTCAAATCCCGTGTGTGTGTGATCGGAAGCCCTGGAATAAGACAGATTGGAGACAAACAGACTGGAGATATGGGGTACACAGCGGTCAGGGATGAGCAGGCGACCATGGCACTGGATCATATTCATTTTCCGGACAAGGACGTTGATATATACGGCGTGAGCTATTTTGACAGGAAGATGGATGCCAGGGTGGTGGATGATGCAGAACCGCAGGATGAAGCGGTATGTAATGTGCTGATCGCATGTGGGGGTGACCGGAGACGGATGCCGGTTGACTGGAACAGGCTGCGTGCCAGTGGATTTAATTACATTGCGTTTGGCGGCCGCCAGAAGTATCAGATGAAGATTCCGGGCAAGGCTTATTATTCTGGAAGTCCGGAGGCTGTGTCGAGAGAGTCAACAGGCGCACATGGATATATCTATGGGGAAATGTCTGACGGAGTGGTTTCGACTAAGTTTGTGCCTGCTGCGGTCAGAGAATATAAAAGAATTGATTATCCGGTGGATAACGATACAAGGGACGGTGCTCTGACGGAGGCCATTCTGGGTATCCTGGAGCTTGAGGGACGTGACAATATATATTCCATATGCCTGAACCGTATGGCGGGCTGTGAGAAGAACTTCGATATATCATCCATGCTGAAGGATTACAGAATCCTGGCGGTGGAAGGTGAGAGATTTGAACGATCCGACTACAGTGAATACGCCAGAGCCAACAAAAATACAGAATTTGGCCGATTGCTCGATAAACTGAATGTTGCCGATCTTGAAAGCAGAGACGGAATAAAACTTGCGGTCGACATGATGATAGAGGTGTCAGGGCTGTATGCAAGATCGGGCAGAAAAATGGGCAGGGAGCTTTATCACGATACACTGAGACAGGTCAGACAGATACTCAGGATGAAATGTCAGACATACGAGGCGGACGCTGCGGTCAGGGAATATATGAGCCTGCAAAATGACTACGAGGTCAGCTCTGATGTTCTGGGTGAGCTTAACTCGGTATGGGCACAGGAGCGGAAAAGCGAACTTGAGATCACGACGCTCAGACGTCATCTGGAGGAGCTTCCTAAGGAGTACAGACGAAGCTGGATAAGGACTGGAGTAAGAACAGCACTTGTACCGCTCATGGTACTTGGAATATTGTCGATAGTTATAATGTATGCATTGGTCGCACGGGGTGATAATATTCTCCCGGACGGACGACTTGTGTATGCGATGCTCTTTGCTGTCGGAGCTGCGGGACTTGCATACTATATTGGATATGCGTTGTCAAAATACTGGGGACTCAGGAAGAAGAGTGGAAGAAAGAGATTGACAGCGGAGCTTGAGGAAAGCAGGGCGGAACTTGATAAGCTCTGTGCACAGCGGGATGAGATACACAGCCGCAGAACCGGGCTGCAAAGCCTTGACGGACGAAGAAGAGATATATACGAAAAACTCACACACCGGGAGAAGCTTCTTGATGAAAAGCTTCAGGAGATCCGGGTTATGAGATGTGCGATAGATGAACTGGATGGACTTTCATCATGACAGATGGGTCTGTTCAGCTTTTACTATGTGTTTTTCATTGTGAAATGTCATTATGGCAACAACCTGTATGGATCCAAGAATCAGGAGAAAACCGATCAGATCCATACGGGTGAACTGGGTTCCCAGAAAGATCCACGTCAGCAGGGCACTTGACACGGGCTCGACTGTGACAAAAAGACTCGCCTTCACGCTTCCGAGGATGCTGATGCCGAGACCGTATATTGTAAATGGGATGAGGGAGCCCACAATGGCTACCGCAAGTGAGGCTGCAATTATCCTTCCATCCATGTGAGGCAGTGAGAATGTTTTCGTGACCAGCGCAAGGAAAATGGAGGCTATGAGTGATGACCAGCCTATGATATTTACCAGACCATATTCATTGTAGAGCTTCTGAGGATAAAGGCAGTATATAGTGAAACATACCGCTGAGGTGAGTCCCCATATGAGCGCCGGCCTGGATATGGCAAGGGAATTCAGGCTGCCGTGTGTGGCGATCAGAAAGATACCTGCAAATGCACATACGACTGAGGCGGCTTCATATATATGAGGTCTCTTGTGCATGAATATTGTTGTGTACAACAGCAGCATGATTATGTATGTGAACTGGATCACTGTGCCGGTTGCGGCGTTGGAATGTTCGATGGAAGCGAAGTATGTGAACTGCACGCCCATGACACCTGAGAGTGCAAAGAACAGCATAGATATGACACTTTTAGGCTTTGACCATATGGTCAAAGCCCTTTTATCTCCCTTTACGGCGGCGATGACAAGCAGTACGACACCGGATATAAACTGTCTGATTATGGAAAGCTGTGTGGCATTTACATCTGACGACTGGAACACGTATTGTCCAAGGACTCCGCTTATGCCCCACATGATTCCGCATGACAGAACCAGTATGATTCCGAATCTCTGTGAGTGGTTGATCTGTTTTTCTGACATAACACCGCCTCTTCTCTTGTTAAAAGTGACATCATTTTACCACCGATATTTCTAATTTTCAATTATTCTTTAAACAAGGTGCCTTGGTGTCAAATGAAGGGTTGAATGCATAGAAATTCTTGTGATCGAGGGTATCTTTTACAGCCTCAAGGCATTCGCCAAATCTCTGGAAGTGCACGACCTCCCTCTCGCGCAGGAATTTGATAGGCTCATATACGTCCGGGTGATCCTTGCACAGTCTGAGAATGTTGTCGTAGGTCGACCTGGCTTTCTGCTCAGCGGCCATATCCTCAAAAAGATCTGTTATCGCGTCGCCCTTGCACTGGAATTCGCAGGCGTTAAATGGAATTCCTCCTGCCGCCTGGGGCCAGATGCCGATGGTGTGGTCGATATAATATTTGTCAAAGCCCGATGCCTTGATCTCCTCGATGCTCAGATCCCTTGTGAGCTGGTAAATGATGGTCGCAACCATCTCGAGATGGGCAAGTTCCTCGGTTCCGATGTCGGTCAGAGCCGCCTTGACCTTCTTGTCAGGCATGGAATATCTCTGCGACAGGTATCTCATCGAGGCACTCATTTCACCGTCCGGACCGCCGTATTGACTGATTATGTCCTGAGCCAGCTTTGCGTTGGTTTCCTTTATATTTATAGGAAATTGTAATCTTTTCTCATAAACCCACATTAGCAGTTACACTCTCCTTCCCATGGCCAAGGGTCATTGACCCAGTTGAAATAGTTGTTGTCAGTGACCTGATATTTGTTCAGCGGCCCATACATGTTCACGTAATCATTTATAGCCTGGGTGCGCATGCTCTGATAGTTGTCATAGCTCGAAAGTGCCTTGGTGCAGTCGGGATGAAGGTCGAGATAGAGCGCAATATCGTCAAGTGCAAAAGAGACCTCTGTGATAAAGCGCAGAAGCTGTTTTTTGTTCATTTTATTCATGGCTATTTCCCCCTTACCCCGCAGAATATCAGATTGAGATCCTTGAACATGGTGCCCTCCATCAGTCCGCATTTTGCATCGTACAGATTTTCAAAGAACTGTTCAGGGATATAAGCCATTCCGAGCGGCCTGTCGGTTCTCACTGAAGTGGCAGTGCCGGAGTCACAGGAGCGTGGCTTGGAGCCGGATGAGGCGGTGTATTTAACAGAGGTTCCCTGGTTATAGTAGCATCGATTCTGGCCGTTACGGCAGCAGTTTCTGTTTTGTTCCACTATAAAAGCCTCCATACATAAGTTTTCTCTGTATAAACTATGCTGGAGGCTTAAATATGTTACTGTATTTTGTCGTGTGTTAAATACCCTTCATGGAGAGCTGTATGCGTTTCTTGGCGAGGTCTATGCCGATGACCTTTACCTGGACAATGTCGCCGACGCTCACCACGTCAAGAGGGTGCTTTATGAATTTGTCGGACATCTCTGAGATGTGGACAAGTCCGTCCTGATGAACACCTATATCCACAAATGCACCGAAGTCGATCACGTTTCTGACGGTTCCCTTGAGTATCATTCCCTCTGTCAGATCCTTCATCTCAAGGACATCTCCTCTGAGGATCGGCTTTGGCATCTCGTCACGGGGATCACGGGCAGGCTTTTCAAGCTCCTTTATGATGTCGTTGAGAGTTATCGTTCCTGTTCCCAGCTCCTCAGCTAGCTTTTTGATGTTGCCGGCGGCTTTTGAAAGATCCTTGAGCCTGCCGGATGCAATGTCATCGGTTGTGTAGCCGATGTGGCTCAGCAGGGCAGTGGCTATATCGTAACTCTCAGGATGTACAGATGTGGCATCCAGAGGATTTGAGCCGCCGCTTATCCTCATGAAACCTGCGCACTGTTCAAATGCCTTAGGTCCGAGCTTGGCAACCTTGAGGAGTTCCTTTCTGGTTTTGAAGCGTCCATTTGCCTCTCTGTAATCCACGATATTCTTGGCCAGCGTCTTGTTTATTCCGGAAATGTGCTCCATAAGTGGGGCAGAAGCGGTATTGAGGTCGACGCCGACTTTATTTACAGAATCCTCAACAACTGCGTCCAGGGCTTCTGTCAGCTTCTTCTGGTTCATATCGTGCTGATACTGACCGACTCCGATAGCCTTTGGATCGATCTTGACCAGCTCTGCCAGAGGATCCTGTACTCTCCTGGCGATGGAAGCCGCACTTCTCTGACCAACATCAAAATGAGGGAATTCCTCGGTTGCAAGCTTGCTGGCGGAGTAGACAGAAGCTCCTGCCTCGTTGGTTATCACGTACTGTACAGGTGTGTCAAGTTCACTGATGAGCTCGGCGATCACCATCTCTGACTCTCTGGATGCCGTACCATTTCCCACGGATATGAGAGTTATGCCGTACTTCTTTATTAGAGCATTCACAGTATTTTTAGCCTCTGCAACCTTCTTCTGAGGTGCCGTTGGGAATATGACAACGGTGTCGAGAACCTTTCCGGTCGGATCCACAACTGCGAGCTTACAGCCGGTTCTGAACGCCGGATCCCAGCCGAGCACGGTCTGTCCTGCGATAGGAGGCTGCATGAGGAGCTGCTGCAGATTCGATGCAAATACCTTGATGGCACCGTCCTCAGCGGTCTCTGTGAGGGCGTTTCTGATCTCCCTCTCGATGGCAGGGGCTATGAGCCTGTCGTAGCTGTCTGCGATCGCGTCTGAAAGTATCTGTTCGGTCTCAGGATTGTCTCTGACGATGATCTGTTTTTTCAGATATGATATTATGTCGTTGACCGGTGCCTCGATCTTTACTGTGATGAACTTTTCCTTTTCACCGCGGTTAACGGCGAGGGTTCTGTATCCGGTCATCTTGGATACAGGGGTGGAGAAGTCGTAGTACATCTCGTATACGGATTCAGCCTCCGGGTCCTTTGCTGTTGTTCTCAGCACACCGTGTCTGGTGGTGAGGTCTCTTATGTGAGTCCTGTAATCGGCGGTGTCAGATATATTTTCAGCGATTATGTCCATTGCGCCTGCGATGGCTTCGCTGGTGTCTGCAACGCCCTTCTCCTCAGACACATAAGCTTCAGCTTCCTTGACTATCGGAGTTCTGGTCATCTGCAGCATGATGATGTTTGCAAGCCCCTCCAGCCCTTTGTCCTTGGCGATGGTTGCCCTTGTCTTTCGCTTAGGCCTGTATGGTCTGTAGAGATCGTCGACCAGAACCATGGTCTCGGCCTTCTCAATGTCCGTCCTGAGCTGATCTGTAAGTTTTCCCTGCTCCTCTATACTTGCGATGACCTGAGCCTTTTTGTCCTCGAGATTTCTAAGGTATACAAGTCTTTCGTGAAGAAGACGAAGCTGTTCGTCGTTGAGGGAGCCGGTGGCTTCCTTTCTATATCTGGCGATGAATGGAATTGTGTTGCCATCATCGATGAGTTTTACCGCTGCTTCAACCTGGCTGTCGCGACAGCCTATCTCCTGAGCAATTTTCTTGATTATGTCCATGTATATACTCCTTTTGTAAAGTGTGATGTGCAAAGTAAAAAATATTTCATTGTAAATGTAAAATTTAATAGAAGCACATTTGTTAAGTATATAAAAAATGGATAGATTATTCAAGGCTGCTATGTTATACTTTGTGTAGTTTGGGATGTACTGAAAGGGATAAGAAGATGGCTGACATGACACTGGGAAAAGGCGTTGATGATATGGTTGGACCGGATGTACAGGTTTCAGAACGCATACAGCAGGCTATGGATATGGCAAAAGCATTTCATGAAGGGCAGATGCGCCGGGGAAATGGCGGTATGAAGCCTTATTATGATGAGCATATACTTGGCGTATACAATATCCTGAGAGAAGAGTGCGGGATAACCGACGAGGATATCCTCATAACTGCACTCCTTCACGACACGGTTGAAGATACAGAATGTACACTTGACGATATAGAGAGTGCATTTGGCGCGGACATACGCGAACAGGTAAGACTTCTGACTAGGATACAGGGGGAACCGTTTTCCGTATATGCCAGGAGGTTATTTTCCCAGGGTTCGTACCAGACGGTGATCGTGAAGCTTGCGGACAGGCTTCACAATCTCAGAACGATAGTTTACATGCCTGATGTGAGGTGGATACAGAAGAAGATAAAGCAGTCGTATACAGACATTCTCAATCCCCTTCCCGAGGCTATGCGGAGAATAGACGGAAGATATAATGAACAGATATATATGCTCGCAGATAAGATAGAAGAGCAGATACTGGAAGTGCAGAGAGCACTGAACCTGAAACATTCATGATAGGTTGTATCATGGATGAAGCCGGGACAGTGCTCTTTGTTTTTATTATACTGTCTAATAGAAAATTTTTGTCTCGTCGATGATCGTATATACGTTGTCTGAGTAGTCAAGCATTATCACGTTGCAGTTCTGCTGCAGCCCGCCTGACCAGAAATCCTCGAGCGGATGCTTTTTTACATGCATCATCATTGCTTTGTTTATCGCACCGTGGGCAACGATCATGATCCTTGAATATTTTGAGGAGAGTGGCTCCACATACTCAGTCATGAATCTGGCCGCCCGCTGGCAGAGTTCCTCAAATGATTCACCGTTTCCAACCGGGTGATAGAGCTCAGGATGCTTGAAGAAATACTGAAAATCCTGACCTCCGTCTGCCAGAAGTTCTGACATATTCTGCCCTTCCCAGTCACCAAAGCACATTTCCTTTATGAGGTCATTCTTCACAATTGGAATGTCCCTGCCGCCGACAATGAGGCTGGCTGTCTCGTAAGCCCTCTTAAGCGGACTGGAAAACACCATATCAAAGTGTGTGTCTCTCAGATTTTCTCCTGTGATCCTGGCGAGCTCTCGTCCTTTGTCGCTGAGCTCAATGTCAGTCCGGCCCTGAAGCAGCTTCTTTTTATTCCATACGGTTTCACCGTGTCTTACAATATAAATCTCCATGTGTACAGTCCTCCAAAATCAAATGTCCTCGATCTGCCAGTCGATAGGCTCGACTCCGTTTGCAACCAGGAAATCGTTGGTCTTGCTGAACGGCTTGCTTCCCCAGAAGCCCCTGTATACAGACAGTGGACTTGGGTGTGCGGACTTCAGGATCAGGTGGTGTGGGTTGTTCAGGAATGCGGCCTTCTTCTGGGCGTATGCACCCCACAGGATGAACACGATAGGTCTGTCCTGCTCGTTCAGGATCCTGATCGCTGCATCGGTAAAATGTTCCCAGCCCTTTCCCTGATGGGAACCGGCTCTGTGAGCCTGAACGGTCAGCACGGCATTGAGCATGAGGACTCCCTGGTCGGCCCACTTCTCAAGATATCCGTTATTGGGGATCTTACATCCCAGATCATCGTGAAGCTCCTGATATATGTTGACGAGCGATGGTGGTATGGTGACACCTGGTTTCACACTGAAACTCAGACCGTGTGCCTGCCCTGGCTCATGATATGGATCCTGACCGATTATCACACATTTTACATGGGATAACGGCGTTGTGTGAAATGCGTTGAATATATCATCGGCTGGTGGGTAGACAGTTTCCGTTGCGTATGCCTGTCCCACAAAATCAAACAGCTTTTTATAGTAAGGTTTCTTATATTCAGGCTTAAGATATTCAGCCCAGTCATTTGTTATTGCTGGCATATTGATACTCCTTTTTGTATACAAATATAATGATCCGAAACACAGTTATTTTATCACGGGCGGGGTGCAAAGTAAAATAAACTAATTCAAGTTTTAAGTTGTAAGAAGCAATATCACATGATATACTTACTATATCTGAGAATTGATAAAGACTTATAGAAAGGAGCATATGAGTATGGAGAAAGCATATAAGACTATGAAGCAGGTTGGAGCACTCAACATAGCACTTGGGGTTATAACGATAGTTACTGGTCTTGTAGTGGGTATACTGATGCTTACAGCAGGCGGAAGATCTCTCAAGAACAAGAGATTTATTGTCTGGTAGAACTGTTAATATATATAGGATTATAGCTAAAAGGGGTTGACATCTGACACTTGTATGTGTTAGAGTCAGCCTAGATAATGCGATGAAGAGGAGCAGTAGAATTCTGGAGATGTTCAGAGAACCGCCGGTTGGTGTGAGGCGGTGATCGATAGGGTTTGAACTCGCCTTGGAGCAGCCCGCTGAATGGCACGTCAGATGATCGTGTGAAGTAGGAAGGGACGGAGCCTGACCGTTACAGCAGGAGGGTATAAGACGGCGGTAAGTATATCGTTCATCTGTATCTGCGATGAGAGCATACATTATTGTATGAAATAGAGTGGTACCGCGTAACTTACGTCTCTATAGTGATTAGGAGATGTGAGTTTTTTTTTGCTTAAGTAGGAGGTTATATCAATGAAGAATTATCAGAATTACAAGCGTGGCTATTACATGCCGCCGGTACAGTGCACAGACTGGGTAAACAAGGAGTATATTGACAAAGCACCTATCTGGTGCAGCGTGGATCTGAGAGACGGTAATCAGGCCCTGATCGTACCTATGAGCCTTGATGAGAAGCTGGAATTTTTCAAGGAGCTTGTCAGGATCGGTTTCAAGGAGATAGAGATCGGATTTCCTGCAGCGTCCGAGACTGAGTACGAGTTCTGCCGAACACTTATAGAGCAGGATCTCATACCTGATGATGTCACGATACAGGTACTTACACAGGCAAGACCACATATCATAGAGAAGACATTTAAGGCTATAGAGGGTGCAAAGAACGTGATCGTACATCTGTACAATTCAACATCATTTGCCCAGAGACAGCAGGTGTTCAGAAAGTCAAAGGAAGAGATACTTAAGATAGCAGTGGATGGAGCAGAGCTGCTCAACAAGATGGCTGATGAGTACGGCGTTCCATATCGTTTTGAGTATTCACCGGAGAGCTTCACCGGAACAGAGGTTGACTATGCACTTGAGGTCTGCAACGCAGTTATCGATGTATGGAAGCCGACACCGGACAGAAAGGTTATAATCAACCTCCCTGCAACAGTCGAGATGTCACTTCCGCATGTTTACGCAAGCCAGATAGAGTATATGAGCAAGAACCTCCACGACAGGGAGAATATTATCCTGTCACTTCATCCTCATAATGACAGAGGCTGTGGAGTGGCAGATGCAGAGCTTGGTATCCTTGCCGGCGCAGACAGAATAGAGGGAACATTATTTGGAAATGGTGAGAGAACAGGAAATGTGGACGTGATCACACTCTGCATGAACATGTTCACCCATGGAGTTGACCCTGAGATAGATCTCAGCGATATACCATCGCTCACAGAGATGTATGAGAGAGTTACAGGAATGAAGGTTTACGAGCGTTCACCATATACAGGAAAGCTTGTATTTGCCGCATTCTCAGGCTCACATCAGGATGCCATTGCCAAGGGAATGAAGTTCAGAAAAGAGCAAGGTGACGGAATGTGGACCTGTCCATATCTGCCGCTTAACCCTGAGGATATCGGAAGAAAGTATGATGGCGATGTTATTAGAATAAACAGCCAGTCAGGAAAGGGTGGAATTGGATTCATCCTCCAGACAAAGTACGGCTTTGACCTTCCTGCAAAGTTCAGAGAGGATCTGGGCTACACAGTAAAGGATGTGTCAGATAAGGAGCACAAGGAGCTCAGTCCAAAGGAAGTATTGGATATATTCCAGAATACATATGTCAATATAGATGGCCCTATCAAGATGCTTGAGAATCACTTCGTACAGGGAGATGGAATATCCACAGAGATAACTATTCTGAAGAACGGTGTGAAGAAGGTTTACCACGGCAAGGGAAATGGACGTCTGGATGCCGTGAGCAACGCTATAAAGAAGCACTTTGACATACAGTTCAAGGTCGTATGCTACGAGGAGCATTCACTCCAGACTGGCTCAAACTCACAGGCAGTTGCCTATGTCGGAGTCGAGACTGTCGATGGTAAGGTTACATGGGGCGCAGGAATAAAGAACGATATCATAGACGCATCTGTACATGCACTCGTGAGCGCCGTCAACAGAACGGGAGATCTCAATTAGATATTAAATTAGGGATTAAGATATATTGAATTACATTAAAATACCCGGATGTGCAGGCGAAATGCTTACATATCCGGGTGTTTTTTATGATTCGCTGGTCTTAAGTTTCTTATAGCAGTAACCGATGATATCCTTTCGTGTAACTATGCCGATGAACTTGTTCTGATCGTCAACCACCGGAACAAAATTCTGGACCATGGCTCTGGCTATGAGATCCTCCATGTTGGAACTGATGGATACGGAGGCGTACTCGAATTTCTTTGGAATATCATTAAGGAAGATGCTCTCTGCGGTTTTGAGCGCGTTCATCGAATTGCGCTTGCAGTACCAGAGAATGTCGCCCTCCGTTATGGTGCCGACATATTCACCGGTGTTGGATAGTATCGGTATTGCAGAATATCTGTGTATCTCCATCTTCTCAAGTATCTGTCTGAGTGAAAAACTGTCCTCAATATATGCTACATCGCTCTTAGGTGTAAGAAAAAATAAAATGTTCATGCCTCTTCTCCTTGTCATATATAATTTGTAATTTTACAGCCCCATTCTGTAAATGATAAATACCATAAATATTGCTTATCGCCCATATGTAATAATTATAAAATATAATCAGTATGAGTTCAATTAAATTACTGTGAAATAATAGTGACCGGGTGCATGATAAGAAAGTATTTTCAGAATATAATCCGAAATGTGTCAGATGTGTCAGAAATTGCAAAATTATGTTGTTAATTAGTAGGCGATTTGATATTATAAACTTGATATGCACTATTATAAGAGACATAAGGAGGACTGTATGGGATCGGAGAATGTTTTCCAGGAGAATCAGGAATATCTTATAAAGGCAAGGGAGCTGGTGGTGGCTATCGATGATGTGCAGGACAACCTTGAACAGGTGAGAACGGCACAGAGAAAGACCAGCAGGAGTATCTCACAGGAGGAAAAGGGCCTTTCTGATGAGATCAGTTCAACCTTGAAAAACAGAAAGAATGAGATAGAGGATGGATACGACCAGCAGCTTTCGGCGAACGGAGCCAAGATAAGGCAGCTTCAGTCAAAAAAAGATAAGAAGAAGACGGAGCGTATGGGCAACCGAATAGAGAGCGAGACGGCCTCCCTCAACGAGAGCAACAGACAGCTCAGACTCAAGGCAAAGGAGCTGTTTAAGCAGAACAATGTATCGGGCTTCTGCAATACGGGCTTCTTCTACTGTATGTTCGCTCCGTGCGGAGCAGGCGACGTGTTTAAGCTTATACTGCTTATACTCCTGTTCTGCGGATGTATACCTGCGATTGTATGCGTGGCGCTTTCATACACCATATACCAGACCGGAGTTCACACTTTGACGTATGTGGTGATCAGTCAGGCGATCGTCATAGCAGAATTTATCATATATTTCATAGTGTTCAATCTTGCCAAGGTAAAGAATCTTGAGATCGTCAATGAGGGCAGGCGGATAAGAAACAAGGTCCGCGCCAACAACAAGCAGATAAGGATCATCAGAAACTCGATAACAAGAGACAAGGATGAGAGTGTATATAATCTTGGCAAATATGATGAAAAGCTCAGCGAGCTTGAGGCGGAGCGCGAGGATATAAGCAATCGCAAGCTTGAGGCGATAAAAGTATTTGAGAATGATACAAAACAGGTTATAACTGATGAGATAACAGGAAGACGGCAGCCGAAGATCGATGCACTTAAGGCGGATCTGAAGCAGCTCGAGGAAAAGATCAATGCCATGGAGTCACAGCTTGCTGATATGCAGAGCCATCTGACTGACAGCTATGTCACATTCCTTGGCAAAGATCTGCTCACAGAAGAGAAACTCTCTGATCTTATATCGATCATGGAGGAGGGCACGGCAAGCACAGTGTCAGGCGCCATAGAGGTTTATAAGGGAGAGAGCTAGTCAGTGTGTCGATGATGACAGTATGGCGTCAGAGATGAAGCGTGCCATATTGCTGACGGTATACAGCCTGGTGCTCTGAAGAAGACTCATACCTGGCTTCCCAGACAGATTTACAATCCCGGTGATGGAGATATCTCCTATCGCCGGGAGTTTTTTATTTACACCGATTCCGGGGTACAGGGGGGCGTTAGAGAGCGTGATCATACCTACATCTGAAGGACGTCCAAGGGATGCGTCGACGGCGATGATGGCGGGGGAGACAAAATGGTCGTATATATGGTGTATGGTATCGCGCAGATTGAGGGCGTGGACCGGAGCTTTTAACGTTCCGTACACTTTGAAAGGACAGTTGTGCTCTGTCAGAAAGCTGCCTGTCAGAGGGCCGAGAGCATCACCGGTAGCGCGGTCGGTTCCTATGCATAAAACCACGGTGCTGTCAGAAGGCTGCCCGCTGTCTGCCAGAAAATCCGATATTCTGGTTGAAAGCGCACGGCAGGCAAGAATGTCATTTGGATTAAAATATTCTGTTTGTCGCTGCTTCTTTTTTATCATATCAATACCCTGCCTGTGTTTTATAGTATAGAGTATTTCCAAGATTATCAAAGTTTACACAATAGATTCATAAAGCGCTCATTTACGTGATCCTGTAGATATAGGTCGTAATAGGCTGGAATATAGGGCGCAGTTACACACATCAAATGACATGATTTCCTAAAAAAGCGTCTTGTCAACATGGTATTATTCATGCATCGTTGGCGGAGCTGTAAGGGCTGATGCTTAAGAGTATAGGAGGTCGGGTGAATGATAGAGATAGTATATGATGAAGCAAATGAGATGATGAGGTCAAGCGACAGGGTGAAATATGAGCTGCCCAAGAATATACGACAGGTGGGAAATGCCCCAGGAAATTACAAGATATATGTAGAAGACTATGTCATGACATATCTGAGGAGAATTGCATCGCCGGGCAATATGAACTGCCGTGGAGCCATACTTCTCGGAAAAGTATATGATGAAAATGGCACAAAGGTGATATTTGTCAGCGGCGCAGTGGATGCACAGAATCTTGAATTTGACATATCCATGATAAAATTTGGTGACAGCGAGTGGAGCGGGATATATGCGGAGATAAACAAATACTTCGATGACCTGTCGATCGTGGGATGGTTCCTGTCCAGAATGGGTTTCTCTGCAGAGATAAACGATCAGATGAAAAGGCTGCACCGCGATAATTTCCCGGGTGAGGGAAAGATCCTGTTCCTTATGGATGCACTGGAGTGTGAGGAGGCATTTTATTATTACGATCACGGGACCCTTATGAGGGAAAAGGGATACTATATATATTATGTGAGAAATGAGAAAATGCAGAACTACATAATCAGCAGAAAGCGTGAGACTGCGGAATCTGCGACAGACAGTGTGGTAATAAAGGATAAGACGGTTGTTGAAAACTTCAGAGAGAGGGGGAAACAGACGGAGAACCGGAAGAAGAGGAGCTGGGGTACAACCGCGGCGTGCTTTGTTGCGGTATGTGCGGTGTCATTTGGTGCATTGTGGTACATATCCCCGGATACAGTGGGGCAGATAACGGACAGGCTGACAAAGGCAAAACACTCCGGTGAGGTTCAGGTGTTCATGAACAGTGCAGACACCATGGCCGGTGCTGAGGAAACAGTGGGAGGAGCTGCATCCGGAGATGCCTATACACAAAAAAATACGCCGGGATCACAGAACACGGAGGCAACTCAGAATGCGGAAGGTGTGCAGGATACAGAGATGGCACAGAAAGCAAATGGATCGCAGGAGATATCAGCGGCGCAAGGCGCGGAGAATACAAGTGCTTCGGTGGAGGGAACTTCGTATGGCTCGGAATACACTTCGGACAGTGTTTCAGATGAAGCTGTAACATCAGAGATACCTTCTGTGCCGGAGGATACGGAGAGCATCTATGTGGTTGAACCGGGGGACACTCTTGTGAGTATATCGATAAAGATGTACGGAACGCAGGATGGCGCAGAGAGTATAGCGGCGGTAAATGGCCTGAAGATAGATGAACCTATATATGAGGGCCAGAAATTGGTTATTCCCTATACAGATTAAAAATGCTATAATTACCATGTTTTTTTATAGTGAATAAAGAACAGAAGGAATACGGATATGAAATTTTTAACAAAAAATAAAAAAACTGCGGATAAGGAAATTGCTGCGGGCAGAGACGATGAAAAACAGGAAGTTCAGAATCAGACAGAAGATGATATGGACGAGGAAAGCCTTGCAAATGGCAGGGATAATGTCATTGAAGTAAAACGTACCATGGGCAAAAAAGGCAAAATGCTCCTCTCTATCGCAGCAATTGTGGTTGTGCTAGGACTTGTCACTGCACTTTTGAGATATAATGCGATAAAGACATACACTCAGTATGATGTGGTGTCAGCGACGGAAACATCAGGTGACAATATAGCAGATTACACGGTATTTGCGGGAAATGTGCTGAAGGTGACAAAGGACGGTGCATCTTACATAGATGAAAAAGGCGTGACAAAGTGGGATGTGAGCTATGCGATGAAGATGCCACACGCAGAGGTGTGCGGAAACTACGCGATAGTTGCGGATATGAACGGTAAAGATGTGTATGTGTTTAATGTTGACGGCGAAGTCAGCCGTCAGACTCTCGCTTACGACATCTCAAATGTTGATATTGCAGAGCAGGGAGTGTACACCCTTGTACTTGTGGGAGAAGACTGCAATTATATCAATGGATACGATAAGGACAGCAACACGATCTATGAGCTCAAGACCACGATAGATAAAAGTGGATACCCTATGGATATAGACATATCGAACGATGGACAGAAGCTGGTCACAAGTTATATGAAGATACAGGGCACAAAGGTACAGTCTGTGATAGCCATGTACAATTTTAGCTCGGTTGGACAGAATGAGAATGCTGATCGTATGATGGGAAGCTATACAGTGGATGATGCATTGTATCCTATCGTGAAATTTACAGATAATGACAATATTGCATGCTTTGGTAATAAAGATATAAGAACATACACTATGACGGAGAAACCGGAGGAGAGAGCTGTTATAGATCTCAGATCCAGGGAGATGCAGGGCGTATTCTATAATTCTTCCTGCGTGGGTTATATTGCTGTCTCGGATTCTGCCTCAAAGGCGAAATACAAAATATATATATATGACAACAAGGGTGCGCTGAAGGCTGAAGTGGACTACGACAATGCATTTGACAAAATATATGCAACTGAAGAGGAGATAATAGTCACGGGAGATATGGACTGCAGTATAATCAGGTTTAATGGAAGTATGAAATTTAATTATTCATTCACCAAGAATCTTGTAAATGTTGTGCCGGACTCAAACGAGGAGGAGTATGTGGTCATATTTGAAAATGAGACGCAGACTATTGCCCTCAAGGGCATGTAAGAGAAAGGAGAAGCGCATATGAATCTGATGTTGCTTGCGTCTGTGGCGGTTATTCTTCTGTGCGCCCTTATCGGATACAGGAGAGGTCTCATCAAAAGTGCGGTAAGTGCAGTGGGCATAATAGGAGCGGTGATCCTGACAAATGTGCTGAATCCGTATGTAAACCAGTTCCTCTGTCAGCATACACCACTCAGAGACACCGTGAGGCAGAAGGTGGAGCAGAGCATAGGAGTGGAAGATATCAGTGAAAGTGTATCTGTCTATGAGAAAGAAGATTATCTAGAACATACAGAACTGCCGGAGATCGTGAAGAACTACATACGCAGTAACGGCGGAGACAAGATAAATGGAAAGGCGATCGGAGACTATGTGGCATATGTTGTGGATTATCTCACAGATATGGTCATGAACGGACTGTCTTATCTGTTAACCATATTTGTGGTGCTACTGCTCGTGCTGATAGCTCTTGCGTTATCGCATGTTCTGGCGGGTATCCCCGTGGTCGGTGGACTGGACAAAGCAGGAGGACTTGTTTTTGGCGTTGCACAGGCTGTGTTGTGTATATGGATCGCAATGGTTCTCATAACGTTTTTGTCAGCATTCTCAGTGGCTTCGCAGATGCTGGAAATGGTACACGACAGCAAGGCTCTCACATATCTGTACGATAAAAACATTTTTTTGAAAATAGTTATTGACATATTGGGAGATATTTAGTATAGTTTCACTTGCTGGTTGTGACCGGCACAAGTTAACATCGATTTTCTTCTTCTGTCACTGGAATATGATGACAAAGAAAATGAAAAAAGTTGTTGACATACACACTCCGGTGTGGTAATATTTAGAAGTTGTCGCCGAAGAGGTCGGACATCAGCAACCGAAAAGGTCTTGAAAAAAAGATGAAAAAGTTGTTGACAAAGAACTTCAGATGTGATAACATATAGAAGTTGTCGCTGAGAGGCGAGAGCACAAAGAACCTTGAAAAATTAACAACATGACAACCCTGAAATTCCAAACAAGAATTT
>ERZ780144.171-NODE-171-length-95768-cov-14.541724_pt1 | contig 95768 bp, 76 predicted proteins | sample MGYA00511380_ERZ780144 | MGnify/ENA primary metagenome ERZ780144 (study PRJEB29588, sample SAMEA1965858) | human gut metagenome | biome: human gut; feature: human-associated habitat; material: faeces | place: Denmark | collected 2008/2010 ... | reverse complement strand
ATATTGACCCGTTCACGGGTGAGCCAGTAAAAACAAACAGATAGAATAAGCCCAAGGGGCTTAGTAGGTAAATGACGTTGCGGCTGGCGAACCATTCGATGAGTCTTTAGACTCCAGAGCCGGTAATAAGCCCTTATAGGGCGTGAGCAAACCACCGGCTAAGCCGGTGGTTATGATTTACGTTTAGGGCAAAATGCATTTAGCGCCAACTTGTTGGTGCGTGGCTCCGAGTGAAACGAGGTTTTTGGGGGATTGGGGGCAAAGCCAGCCAACAGGCAAGGAGCGTCGATGATAATCGAGGCACTGCTTGCGAAAATGAAACAACTTTGTTATGAGTCCGTTTTAACGGACAAGAAATGTGGATAATGGATAGTGGGAAGTTCGCGGAAGTCCTTGTTGGAGGGCGTGAAGAGGAATTATAGAACAGTGTTTTTTGAAACAAAAAGAATGAATTTGTTCGGGGAAAAATTGTATTTAGAAATCTAAAGATTTTAAATGACTTTCATGCGAAATTGTGCTATACTTTTTTCTGGTGAATTTTAACTATTTTTAAATAGCGTTGCTTAAATATGAAAGGAAAAAGTATGGCGATATCATACAACGGCTTATGGAAAAAACTAATAGATAACAATATGTACAAAAAAGATCTTGCAGCGAAACTCAATATCAGTTCCGCTACAATGGCCAAGATGGGAAAAGGAGAGAAAGTTTCTCTTGAAGTCTTACAAAAGATTTGTGATTTCCTAAATTGTGATATCGGAGACATAATGAGTTTTGAAAAAAACACAAGAGGCGATTTGACAGAATTGGGTGAAGAGGGTGACAACAAGTGTTGACAATCGGCGATATCAGAAATTACATGGAAGTCTGGAAGCAACAAACATATCGATCAGGATTAGAGTATTGCTATGCAATAAAAAAGGACAGACGGACATATGATCTCACAATAGATGTACTTCAATTACAGAAACTTAACGATAAGACTATGGATGGAAATTCTGTTCAGAGTATCCCGATAAAGAATGAAGGAAAAGTTGATATTTTGTTTTCCAATATTTTTTGGGATATAGCAGGAGAATATATTACTCCAGTTTATTATGTGGCTTCCATAGTAAAACAATGCATAGAAAGGGATATTACTAACAGCAATCAAGTCGCTGGAATTGTAGGGCGAGGATTAAGATCTTTTCCGTCATTTTTAAGAGAGATGGATTTGACATACAAGATTTCATGCTTTTTCCCAGAAGCTGAAATAACGAATGGGCCTGAACAAGATGTGGGTGAGCACACAGATGTTTTGATAAAAAATGGTGATACAGAATACAGATTATGGTCGTACCAAAATTTTGAAAGGGGATTAACTAATACTGCTTCTAGATTTTATGGTCGCAGACGGGAATTACCAATAGGATATCATATTCTATGCCCTATTGATATCGGGAATCCGGTAGAAGTAGAAGAAGTTGACGGTTGGTTTTTTTATTCTGAACGTTACGTGAAATATATATACGACATGATAGCCATTGAAAAACCCGATGATTATGCAGCTGTTGCAAGGTTGCAAGAGTACGCAATGAAATTATATTTGAAAAAAGCCAATGTGGTATATAAGAGGGAATGATATGGGCAAAAAAACACCGGAACAAATAAGCTATAACATGAAGCAAGTGAAAAGTAAGGATTCAAATATAGAGCAACTATTAAGAAAAGAACTCTGGTCAAGGGGGATACGATACAGGAAAAATGTTAGGAAGATATTTGGTAATCCCGACATAACATTTATCGGACTGAAGATAGCAGTGTTTTGTGACAGCGAGTTTTGGCATGGATATGATTGGGTGAAGAGAAAGAATGATTTTAAATCCAACAGAGATTTTTGGATACCAAAGATAGAAAGAAATATGGAGAGAGATAAAGAAGTAAATGAACATCTGAAAAGAGACGGATGGATAGTTTTAAGATTCTGGGGAAATGAAATAAAGAAAAATGCACAGAGTTGTGCAGACATAATTGAAGCGGCGATAAAGGAGAGAAGAAATGTATAAATCTATTGATTTGTTTGCAGGAATCGGAGGCATCAGAAAGGGATTTGACAACGCTTTCGGAGATAAAATAAAAACTGTGTTTGTCAGCGAATGGGATGAATTTGCCCAGAAAACATATAAGGCTAATTTTAGTGATAAATTCGATATTGCGGGGGATATTACGCAGATTGATGAGAAAGATATCCCCAAGTTTGATATATGTTTAGCCGGATTTCCGTGCCAGGCTTTTTCAATGGCCGGAAAGCATATGGGCTTTGATGATGATTACAAAGGAAAGTGCAGAGGCACACTTTTTCAAGATGTGGTCAGGATATGTGAGTATCATAAGCCGAAAATAATTTTTTGTGAAAATGTGAAGGGACTTACCATTCATGATAAAGGCCGTACCTTTAAAGTGATAAAGGGAGCGTTTGAACAGATTGGCTATACTGTCTATGACAAAATACTAAACAGTAAAGATTTTGGCGTTCCTCAGAACAGAGAGAGAATCTATCTGGTGTGTATAAGGAATGATTTACTCAAAAAAAGATGCCCTGAAGGTTTTATTTTTCCCGTGGGAACAGGAAATAAGGAGACCATCCGAGATATTATGGATCCCGCACCGGTTCCTTCAAAGTATTATTTGAGTGATGTGTATATGGATACCCTTAAAAGACATAGGGCAAGACATGAAGCTGCCGGACATGGTTTCGGATATGAAGTGAGAGATTTGGACGGTATAGCTGGCACTATTGTATGCGGAGGTATGGGACGCGAAAGGAATTTGATTGTTGATAATCGTGAGCATTCTATGGTGCCCACGACACATATCAAGGGTGAAATAAACAAAGACGGTATAAGAAAAATGACTCCGAGGGAATGGGCACGTCTTCAGGGATTTCCTGAGGATTTTAAGTTGGAACTGGCAGATACGCACCTTTATAAGCAATTTGGAAACAGCGTAACGGTTAATGTTATTGAGGCTATTGCAAGAGAAATATTAAAGGTTTTGGAGGGAACAGCATGAACAGAGGCGAATGGGGAGAAACATATGCAGCTTTAAGACTGCTTGGTTATAAAAAACTTTTTATGGCCAATGAAAACGGAGATCCCAACCCAAATGAGTGGATGGATGTACTAAAGATTGTACGCCAAGAGACAAATGATCGTATTGTTACATATCACTGTAATGATGCTGACGATAATATTGAAATAGAAATTAATAATGCACCTGTGGCTAGCGTACAAGCAACTAGGTTTAGATATATGGCTGATTTGTTGAGGGCAGATATTACTAATGCTACGGGACGGTCATTCAATGTGTCGGACGAAGTTGTGAACTTTCTTCAAGAAGCGGAAATTCGGCATATGAAAGCCAAAAGTGTGGAGAAAAGCGACATTTTTCTTGATACGAGAGATCCAAGAAGTTCGATAGTTCGAGAGAATATTGGATTCTCCATTAAGTGCGAATTTGGAGAAAATCCGACATTATTTAATACGGCAAAAGCATCTGCTGCAAAGTACAAAATTAGTGGTATGAGTGAAGAATTGATGAATGAAATCAATTCAATGGTTGATATCAAGGGACATGCTGCTGTTTCTGACAGATGCCGAGCAATTCGTGAGAATGGATGTGATCTGGATTATGTTGGTTATGAAATGGCGGCTAGAGCTAAGTGTGAAGCATTCAAGGAAAACTTGGATTTAATCAATCCGAACCTTCCAATAGTCATACAACGAATCCTATGGAATCACTTTATGGAGAAACAAACAGATATAGATATTATTGCTGTAATGCAACGGATTATTGATGAGAATCCATGTGGAATAACTCTTCCCGAGACTAAGTATCCGTATATGATGAAAATGTTTCTGTATTCGGCATATTGTGGTATGACTGCAAGCACTATATGGGATGGAAAAAGCACAGTCAAAGGCGGATATATTACAATCAAAGATACTGGAGAGGTGGTTGCAAACTACGCTTTGGAATCTGAGGCATTCAAGAATTTCCTGTACACGCATTGTTACTTGGACTTTCCGTCAACTGATCAAGGGCATGGCGCATATGGAGAAGTTTACAAGGATAACGGAGATTATTATTTTAAGTTGAATTTTCAAATCAGAATCAAGTAAGGGTTTATAACACTAAGGAGACTGGCATGAACGATGTTTCGAGTGCTATGCGCAATGTATTGAATAAATGTGAAATTTCTGTTGATGGAAATACATTCTCAAAAGAGGTTTTGATCCAGGCATATGCTGAGTTTCTATCACAGACAATGGAAAAAAGGAAACATAATGTTGGCGTTGTTTTACATTCGGGCTCATTATGTTTTGATGCGCTGATTATAACATATGCTGCAATAACAAATTTAATGTTTAATCAGACAAGCACGGGTGACATGCTGGAATCTCTTGGCGTTGGAGATATTGTATTATACGGCAGCAAGAAAAAACAAAGATATATTTTTGAAGGCTACGTAGATGGAGAAATTCTAGGAAGGGATTTTAAGGGTACCAATTATATTAAGCTTAGTCAGAACGATGGCGGCGCTACATATATCAGCGAGAAATCGTGGAGAATGATTGAACCGTATAACGGTAACGCAAAAAGATTGGATGGAAGAGGAATACGCACGAAAGGAAGCCAAAGAGAGGATTTCTTTACAGAAGTTTTAGGCGTGCAAACGACAGATATTCCGAGTGTCATAGATACATCAACGGTTTTGGTAATGCCAAAGGATGAAGCCGATAGGCTGATAAAGGGAATATCTATAAGATTTAATGGAAAGACGGCAAGATTATTGGATTTGGTAACCGCCTCATACTTTACGGAAGATGAGGAACACTCATATGGCGGTAATACTGGAAAAAATGAACCGGTATTGAAGATATGTGCAAAAGTTTCTGTTGCGAGAAAACTTATATTTACGAGAAACGGAAATGTACATATTGGTCTTATTGTAATGGGTCAAGACATGATTAACAGAGGAGAATCAGAACTACCTGAATTGATAAACAGAAAATCCTTGCAATATGTTTATGTGTGTTCAAATGTTGAGTCAGAATATGTGAATCAGCTTCTCGAAGATAATGAAGAGATAGAGGTGTTTGCGTGCACTAAAGGTTTTCTATCGGAAAATGCTTCAACAAATATCATAGATTCAAACAGTTTGACTGAAGAACTTAAGAGACAGATAGAGACTATTAAAGAGAAAGATAACGAAACGATTGTTCTCGAAAACAACGGTATTGATATTGATGCATGCAGAACATTCAGAAAGACATTGGTAGCAATAAAGAGGAATCAATATGAATCTGAGTCTAAAGACAATTTTATTATTCAAGCCCATTCACTGTTTAACCTGCTGATAACAGCACCTTTTTCCGTAGAAGAGCTGGGTAAATGTGTAAGCAGAGGCCTTGTTACTGTTGAACCTGTTGAAGAAAAACTGGTCAGACTAGGGCAACTGGCAGACGAGTTGGGAGTATCTCTGAGAAAAGATGCATATTGTGTAGTTGATATCCTGAAAACGTTAGCATCTTATATGGGACAATCTACTCCAAAAGAAATGGAACTCCGTAATTACATACGCAATCATACGGAACAGTCAATAGCTGTAGTAATTCCGAAAGCATACTATGCGACAGTTATAAAGGATATGCCCGGATATGTTCCTGGATATTCTCGAGGCGTATTCTTTATGACTCCTGGGCGTTTTGACAATACAAGACTTTACGATGTTGTAATAGTGCTTGGGGATTTCGAAGGAAAGCGATTTAATGCTTTCAGCTGTAATGCCTCCAAGAAGATTATTTCATTGCTATATGAACCTGAGGAAAAGTCGTTTAGGTTTAAGAAGAGCAGGTCATCCAAAAATTCGAAAAAATGGGATAGGAGATCTACGATTCAATTAAAGAATTTCAAAGAAGAGGAGTTTTTTGAGGAAGATCAAGCAAGAGATCTACTCGATGATGAAAATGAAATTGAAACATATGTCTCTCAGCTGGATACAGTATTTGATTCTGTAAGATTAAATTCATTTTCCCAAGGCGGAAGAATAAATCTTACTGCAGAAATAATTGCAGTTGCAACTTTTACCGACGATAGCAAGGCATTTTTCAGCAAGCATTATAAAGCCTATGTTCTTGATTCGGACAATGGAATTGTTAAAGAAGTGGGAGTCGCAGAATTAAATGAGGGCGACAGTATTGTTTTTACAAAGAACAATAATGATACAAAGGATATTGTTGATTCTGTTTTAAGGCAGATGATTTCAGATGGTAAACTGGGAGCAACACTGGTTGATGCATACGAAAAATCAAAGGAGTGGCAGCAAAGCCTTATTGTATATATGCAAGAGAATAATCTCACTCCAAGAAAGGTCGTCGAAAAGATGCTTAAATTAAATGTGCCCGTGCAGGAACCTACTATTATAAGATGGTTAGACGAAGATACCCATACGGTCGGTCCCAGAAGCATTGATTCTTTGAAAGCAATTGGAGAATTAACGGGAAATACAGATTTACAGAGTAATCCGGAAGTATATTTTGAAGCATGCAGAGAGGTAAGAAGTGTCAGAAGAAGAATACTCGGTGAAATTGGAAAGGCGATAATTACTAGATTGAGCGGAGCAACTGCCTATGAGAATAGTGAATTTGCAGAGGTATACGAAAAGGTTGATTCACTGGCAGAAGTTTTGCAAATCGAGAGAATAGTACCCACCGAAACTGTACTTCCGTTGAATGTGGCGAACAGACCAGTAAATGTTTAAGAGGTAAAGGCTATGATTCAGACAGATAAGCTAATCGAAGCTCGTGAAGAGTATATTGAGTTGATTAAAAAAGAATTATTGGGACCGGGATCGGAAATATCTATTCCAGATGCTGAGCATGAGTTGATATCAGATTCTCCCAATACGAGATATTCAATCGGCATATTATATACAAAAGAAAATAAAATGAACGCCGATAATAATGACTCTTCACGTGTTGAAGAACAAGGTGATAATGCTGACAAAATAGAAAATTCAGAAATTGAAATCGATGCTTCCGAAGAATTTGTGGCCCATAAAGAAGCAGTTTCACCTTCTGATGAAGAAAATCTTGATGAAGAGGTGGGGCTTGCCACGCAGAATATGCCTTCTTCGCTGGGAATCACATTTTTTGCTAAAGGTCATACTGACATTGTTAATTGCAATGTCAGATTTGCAACATACCGAAAGGCCGTTGCTACAGACTGTCGTATACCATTAGATTTTGAAGGAATAGAAAATTATGATTTGCCAGATCTGTTTAAATCAGCCGTATATATTGATTCGGAAGAAAAAACACTGAGACTAACTACTGGTGGAATGACTCGTAAGAGAGTTCGTGAACTAGAGGAAAGAGACCTTCTTGGAGGTGACGAACATGGAATAATAAGCCGTATGTACAAGTTGGCAGATCAACTGGCAAAGGGTTATGTAAGAATACCGCATGAATTAATGGTCCAGCTTGAATACGGGGATAAAGAGTATATAGATCAAAACAAAGATCTAGCAGATACAAAATTGAAAATTACATCACTTAAGAGACAGATTTCGGAAGATGTGTATTCTTACACAATAATGCTTGTTAATGATGATGACCGAAAGGCAAAGCCGGATCTTTGTATATATCAGCCTTCAATTAGAGTATCAACCGAAGAAAATGGCTTCACATTGGTAGAGTATTCTGGAGATCAAGATTTTGAAGCACTGGATTTTGAAGAGAAGTCATTGATTATGCAATACAGAAATAAAAAGGTATACGGCACTGGTTTGGGAACATCAATGTCGTGGAGCGTCAATGATACGGGTGAAGGATGGGTTTCAAATGATTTCTTTCCTCAAGTAGAAGTACCTTCAATGGATTTTAAATTGGTGAGTGACGTACATGTGTCTAGCGAAGCATTTTCAATGAAGTATCTATCTGATTTGGATGCAACTGATCAGGATTCAAAACTTTCCGCAGAGGGAAAAATTGTCGATGCTTACAGTGACTGGATTAAAAAAAGGAGAACAATAGCCGATGGACTGGATCCTAAATATAAGCCGATAGCCTTAAAAAATATATCAGGCTGTGAAGCCTCCGCAAATAGGATGCGGAGAGGTATTGATATATTAAAAAAGGATAAGAAGGCGTGGCAGGCGTTTCAACTTGCAAACAGAGCTATGTTTATGCAACGTGCTCATTTAAAACTGCAAGCTGCAACATCTAATATAAACCGATATCCCGATGACGAGGAACTTTCGGCTATCTTGGATGAAATAGATTATAACAAAATTGACGAAAGATTTAAGGATCGATATTCGTGGAGACCGTTTCAGATTGCATTCCTCCTTATGAGTATTGAATCTATAGTAAACGACTCTTGTGATGACAGAACATTGGTAGATTTGATTTGGTTTCCTACAGGTGGCGGTAAAACAGAAGCATATCTGGGTTTGACAGCGTTTACTATTTTTTACAGAAGACTTTCGAATCTTGAAGTATCGTCAGGTACAACCGTTATCATGCGATATACATTGCGCTTGCTTGCGGCGCAGCAGTTTACAAGAGCATCAACATTGATATGTGCATGTGAATACATAAGAGTTGATGCAACATCAAGAAAGCCCAAATATGGAAGATATCCTCTGGGAGACGACAGGATAACCATAGGTTTGTGGATAGGAGGGGATCACACTCCAAACAAGGATGATCAGGCTAAATCAAACTTAAATGAACTTTTAAAATCTTCAACTGAAGAGCTTGAATATAAAAAAGATAGGTATAACAAATTTCAAGTATTAAAGTGCCCTTGGTGTGGAACTAAGCTTGTTCAAGATGTGGTAAATCATAAGAAAAAAGGTGTTTTTGGTTATCGAATGAAGAATAACAGACACCTTGAATTGTATTGCCCTCAGGAAAGCTGTTTCTTTAATCTTGAAGGAAGTTTACCGATTCAAGTTGTCGATGAGGAATTATATGACAATCCACCAACTTTGCTGTTCGGAACCGTAGATAAATTTGCGATGCTTCCGTGGAATCCGAAAATTGGCGCGTTCTTTGGAATTGGCACTCCTAACAGATCGCCTGAGCTTATTATTCAGGATGAGCTGCATCTTATTTCCGGACCGTTGGGAACAATGGTCGGTCTTTATGAAGCTGCTATAGATGCGCTCTGCAAGAGCAAGGGCATCAGCACTAAAATAATAGCCTCCACAGCAACAATTAGAAGGGCAGTAGAACAGTGTGCGTCTTTATACAACAGGAGTATAAATCAGTTCCCTCATCCCTGTATTGATGCGGAAGATTCTTTTTTTGCGAGAGAATCCGTAGTTGATTATGAAAAAGGTATTTTTGGAAGAAGATATGTTGGATTAATGCCTTCAGGAAAAACAAAAGCGATGATGGAAATTAGATCTATTTCCGCTATGTTGCAAAAAATCTACGGAATGGATCTTGACGATGAAGTTAAGGATAAGTATTGGACACTCACTGTTTATTTTAACAGTTTAAAGGATTTGGGAAAGTGTTCAACGCTGGTGGACGATGACGTTAAAGACTTTATAAAGAGAATGGCATATAGAATTGGTACAGCCAAAGACGCCAGAATGATAACAAATGCTGATGAATTGACAAGTAGGGTTTCCACCACTCAGCTTAACCAGACCTTGGATAAACTTGAAAAGTTGGCATACAGTAAGGAAAATATTGAAAATAAGCGGTGGCCTTCAAATGTTCTTCTTGCAACGAACATGATATCTGTCGGAATCGATGTGGCGAGATTGAACGTTATGTTGCTCGTAGGACAGCCTAAGCTGACCAGTGAATATATCCAGGCATCCAGCCGTGTTGGAAGAGAATTTCCAGGTGTTGCTTTTACGATGTATGACGCTTCCAAGAGCCGTGACAGATCCCATTACGAACAATTTAAGGGGTATCACGAGTCGTTTTATAGGCATGTTGAACCTACTGGAGTCACTCCTTTTTCAAAACCTGCAAGAGAGAGGGCATTGCATGCTGTTGTAATATCCTTATTGAGACAGTTGAATATTGAGCTGTCCGATGAAAAGGGAGTCACTGAATTTTCGAGGGATAAGTATTCAAAGGAAATTGAAAGAATAACGGAATATATAGTGTCTCGAAGCAGGAGTATTACCAATAGAATCAATCCCAACATGGCAACCGGGGATACAGAAATACATGATGAAATAGCTCTATTGTTAGAACAATGGGAAGAACTGATGAATGGATATGATTCTGACCACTTCTATTATGGAGAAAAATTTATGGTTATGCCGCCTGACAAAGAAGACGGTCGATTGATGAAAGTCTATAACACAAGTCGCTTTGATCCGGCTTTCGATACTATGACTTCCATGCGTAATGTTGATGTTTCGTCAGGAAGCAGTGTTGTAATTTGGGAGGATTGATGATGAAAATTAAGGAAAAAGTAAAACTGAATAAAGTTACTCATTCCGTCAGGGCATCACAGGCAGTCCTTCAATATGGTGTCGGTGCTATGGTAGATTTTCCTGAGCAAACACTTATGACTGCTGCACCCGAAACGTGGGATAGCAGCGTGATGGAGATTCATGATGAAAGACTGGAAAGAGTCTTAAAGGTTGATTATTTTGGTATGCCTGGAAGCGGTGATGAAGGAAGATATCAGAACGGGGTTTCTTATGCAAGATTTCCTGAATGGTATTTTTGCCCTAAATGCAGAAGATTCAAGCCTTTAAAGCAATGGATAAAAGAATATACCGATTCGCCAAAGATGAAAAAAACGAGGGAAAACGATCCTTATATGGTGAAGAGGCTTAGATGTCCTACTTGCTTCCAAGACCTGGTAGTTGCACGTATTGTAGTTGCTTGTCCCAGAGGGCATATAGATGATTTTCCGTGGGTGAAATGGGTTCATGCCAAGAATATGTCAGGTCCCAGAAAAATATGCGGACAACCGGAGCTTAAGTTTACCACAAGTGCATCATCGACGGAAGGCCTTGAGGGTTTGACAGTTTCTTGCACAAGCTGTAATTGCAGAACTACTCTTAGAGGGGCTTTCGATAAAGGGGCGCTTGAAAACTTAGACAAAATAACAGGGAATGAATATGATTTTACATGCACCGGAAGACACCCATGGAAGAATGGCAAGCAAGGATGCAGTGAGTATCCTCATGTGTTGCAGAGAGGTAGTTCATCTGTGTATTTCCCCATATCGGTGAGCTCATTGGTTATTCCACCATATTCAAGTATTTTAACAGGCCAGGTTCAGAACAGTGTTGCATTTTCAGACTTAAGAAAAGCTATTTCCGAAACGCTGAAAACCATTTCATCTCTTCCTGGGATTACTGTTAATCAGGAAATGAAAGAGGGGGTAATCAGGGAGAAAATATCTGAGTTTGCAAAAAAGATTTCTTTGGAGATTGGTAAAAAAGAGGAACAGGTAAAATCAATACTTGAAAGAAAGTGGAGCGGAGGTAACGATCCCGAATATACAACTACAAGTATTAAATACAGAGCAGAAGAATATGCCGCACTAAACGGTGAGGCTGTTATAGATGATAAAGGCGGTGAATTTATTAGGGAAGGTACTTCCATAGATGAATACGGCATTCCGTTTGTGAAAAACATCAGTTTAATTCACAAAGTAAGAGAGGTGCAAGCTTTAATAGGCTTTTCAAGATTAGAACCTGTTGACAGTGATAATATGGCTGAAAATAGCAAAATCTCTGCCGTAAATATCAAAGAAGATGATACCAGATGGTATCCGGGATACGAAGTGCGCGGAGAAGGAATATTTATTGAGTTTGATGAAGATGCAGTAGATGCTTGGAGAAACAATAACGAAAAGATTGCAAACAGGGTTAAGCTACTAAATGATAACTATAGGAAATCCTATTATGGATCATTAAAAGACAGGGAAATTACCGCAAAGTTTTTATTGCTTCATACATTGTCGCATTTGTTAATGAAACAACTTAGTTTTGAATGCGGATACAGCATAACGTCTTTAAAAGAAAGAATTTATTGCAGTGAACCTTCACAGGGCAGAAATATGTCAGGAGTTTTTATATATACGGCAAGCGGTGATTCCGAAGGGACTATGGGAGGCTTGGTAAGACAGGGGAGATCGGATGTATTCCCAGGGATATTCCGAAAGGCTATTGATGCGGCAACCACTTGTTCCAACGATCCAGTGTGCAGTCTGAGTCAAGGGCAGGGAAGAGACTCATTAAACCTTGCGGCTTGTTATTCATGTACTCTGGTTCCTGAAACAAGCTGTGAAGAGTTTAATGTACTTTTGGACAGAGGTTCGGTAATAGGAACATTTGAGGATCCTGAGATTGGATTCTATTCCTCGTATATCGGAACTAAAACTAAATGGAAGGCACCAGTAAAAAAAGCTAATAAGGAAAATGAGACAAATCGTCCACACCGATGCGTGATTACCGACTATGGTATGGATTTGTCTGGTTCCGACTATGCAAATATTTGGAAGAATATTTTACAGTTTGCCGAAAATGATCGTGAAAAGCAGCTGTTAAGAAGCTTGATAGAAAATGCCGAATCATTTGAAAAACTTGAAAAACCACGTAGCGGTGCTACATTTAGCGTGTCGGAAGAGAGAAATCTTGATGTGGATTTGATATGGACTGACTCAAAAACAATGTATTTCTCGTATGAAAATGAAGAGGAGTATAAAGTTGCCAAGGCAGGAGATTGGAAGTGCGTTTTTGCAGGTGACAAAACAGTAACATGGGAGACGATTAAGAACTGTATAAAGGAGAAGTAGAATATGGCTGTAATGATTCCGGAAGTGCCGCGAGAATATGATCCGTTAAGCCTTGAAGGAGATATGTTCAAGGCTTTAAGCGGTTTGCCTGATGATTATTATGTAATTCATTCATTCAAGAATGTATTCGTTGAGGATAATGTATTGCATGAAGGCGAGGCGGATTTTGTTATTTTCAATCAGAATTACGGCATTATATGCATTGAGGCCAAGGCGGGACAGGTTAAGTATCAAGCCGGATGTTGGAAATACGCATCTGACAGAATAATGAAACATGGAGGACCTTATAATCAGGCATCTCAGAATAAGTGGGATTTGTTGACAAGAATACAGATGAGTCCACTGAAAGATCTGCAATATAGATGCAAGTTACTTCATGCGGTTTGGTTTCCGTCTATTTCGGAGAGCGATTTGTCAACGAACAGATTTCCGCCGGAGTTTGACAGGCATATAACCATGACCATGGAGGCATTGGAAAATCCACAAAAATACATTGATTCAATATTTGCAATAGAACTTGAAAATAGCATTAAAACAAATTTGAGTGATAATGACGCAAAGAGATTGATACGTGAGATTATATGCCCTGAGTTTGATATTTTCCCGTCATCGAGTTTCGATGTTGATTTGAAGAAGATAACATTTAACAGATTACTTGAAGAACAGAAGGTCTTGTTGAACTACCTTGTTGAACAGAAAAGCGCCGTAATAAACGGAGCGGCAGGCACGGGAAAAACCATGATAGCAGTTGAAAAAGCAACAAGGCATGCGAATCAGGGGGACAAGGTTCTGTTTCTTTGTTTTAATGTTTTCTTAAGAGATCATTTGGAAGAGAGATATGCAAACAACAATATAGATTTCATGACAATAGACGGTTTTGCTTGTAAGATATGCAAAACACAAAAAGCTGATTATAAACAGGCAAGTGATAAAGTAATAGATATGTATCTTACGGGCTCCTTCCCGTATAAACATGTGATAGTCGATGAGGGACAAGATTTTGGCAGAGATGAGATAGAAGAATCGGATCTTTTGCAAGTGATTCATGATACGGTTGTTGAGAACGATGAGGTAGACGGCACTTTCTATGTGTTTTATGACAGATTACAGCTTATACAATCGAAAGCTATTCCGAGTTATATTTCCGATGCTGATTGTAAACTGACACTATATAAGAATTGCAGAAATACAGAAAACATTGCCTTGACTTCATTGAAACCAATTACCGAAAGAACACCTAAGCTTTATGAAGGCGCAATAAAGGGAGTTCCTGCAACCATACATTTTTGCAGGGATCTCGAAGGTATTCTGGAATGTGCGACAAATCTTATAGAAAGCCTTAAAAACGAAGGTATTACTGATGTCGTGTTTCTTACTTGCAATACCGTCGAAAACAGTATTCTGGAAGCTAAGGTATCGGACGGGAAATTTAAGAAGAAATTGTTTACCACATGCAGGAAGTTTAAGGGACTTGAAGCTGATGCAGTAATATTGGTTGATGTTGATGAACACACTTTTGAAGAAGAAAATGTACTGAGATATTATGTGGGAGCCTCTAGGGCAAGGGTAAGATTGGACATGATAACTATGATGGACGACGAAGAATGTACCCGTGTTCTTACTGATAGAATTAACTACAGTAAGAAGATTAAGAAACCGATGAGGGAGTTGGCGTATGCTCTAAATGCACTTCCGAGTATAAAAAGTGGCGAAGAATAAAAATCAGTGTGGAGAGTTGTGAGAGTTTATGGAATGGGCTGAATACTATGAAAAATTCTATGACTGGGCTGAGAGTACGCAGATAAAGAAGCTTTCATTAGTAGAGGCTCTGGGTCCGGGTGATGAGGTTGCAGAGGTTATGATGTCGTTTGCATTTGACCATGATGACATAGTAAACAGAATTGCGCGAAAGGCAATAGAGCAGAAAATAGTTTTCTCTGGAGAAAATATAGCAGACTTTACTAATTTTATTGATTCTCAGTTACAGAATCAGCTTACTTTGCAGTCTGCGGATTCATTTAACGAAGAAGACTTGAATCATTTGCTTGGAATTGTGGATGACGACATTGTTGCAAGTCTTTATAAAAAGAAGGGGTACAAGATCCCTGACGAATACTCTTTTATTGATGACAGTGACGACTTTGATGAAGAATATGATGATTCTGAGCCAGATGTAACAGAAGATTCTTTTGAAGTAAAACAGCCAAGTGGATTCTTTAGTAAGTTGGCTATGGCATTTGGCGTAGGACATGGTATTAGTCAGGGCATTAAAGATGCAACGGCACCCAAACCGCGTAAGTTCCGTGTCGGCGATCATGTTCGCGTAAGATACCGTGGACAGGAAGGTACGATTGTGGATATCAATGGCGACCTATACATGGTTTCGTTGAATGATGGCAGTCATGTTGATTCCTATTCGGAATCTCAGCTTGAAAGAGCATGGTAATAGCTTATGGGATTATTTTTTCATTCTTTAAATAACGATGATGACTATGATTATGAGAGATTAAGAAGTGATCTTGTGGATGAGTACGGAGTTCAGAGCGCAGCTTTTTCGGGCGGATTAGGCTTTCTTGATATGTGCGATGCCCAGGATGCTTCAAATGAAGAACTTCTGAGGCTTGATAAGAAAGAGGCGGTTAATCTGAATGAGTATCGTAAGCGGTAGGAGATTGAGAAATAGGACTGAACGCGAAGGAGGAGAGGCAGAATGTATTATCAATATGACAGCCAATATAAAAATGTGCTTATAAGAACTGCCCAGGGAAGATTTCCTGAAATTCTCCACAAAGGCGATAAACAATGGAATGTTTTGGCACCGAAACCGAATGATCCTGATGAGATGTATACCAGAGCTATTTATTTAGGCGGAGGTTGCTGGGAACGACTTGATGATATTGATGAGGATAGAGCTGAAATAATATTGAAAGAATGGGGGTATGATACCAATCCGCCTGAAGCGGAGAGCGTTTTAATACCTGAAAAGAATGCGAATATGGGTAATGAAGGAAGATTCCCAGAAGGGTACTTATTCGAAGGAAAACTAAAGAAGGTACGCATTGACTCCAACTGTATTTGCTATGGCCCATGTCCGCTACCGGATGACGAGACTGAACAGCATCTTACTATCAATGCAGATGGCGGTGTGTGGTTGACTAGGCTTTCTTTTGAGAAGGGACCGATAGAGAAAACAAACTTTAAGATTGATGCTGATACGGCAAAGAATCTTTTGGAAGTGTTTGAAAAGCGTTTTTCACAGGAGCACGATATATGCTTTGTGACGGATATAGGCTCATGGGAAATGACTCTGACCAATGAAGAAGGCAAAGAGTATCGTTATAACGGGCCTTTAACCGAAGGCGTTGGAGATGTGGTAAGAGGGCTTTCCGAGATGGTAAGGACTGCAACCGGCAGGGATGATTTGTTTGTATTTGATGGCTGCCCTGAGAAAATCGATAACCTTAAAGTTGAGTACAATCGTGAGACTAAGATTAAGCCAAAACAGCTGCCAGAAGATGCCGAGTATGAATTTGTGACCTGGAATTATTCTGAGGTCTTGACAATAGACAGGGCCACGGAGACTCTGACAAATCATATCCAGTTTGCAGAGCAATGTTCCGTTACGAATACCTATCATGTCGAGGAAGGTATCAGCAGCCTCCTGGATGACCTATGGCCAGAGATGTTTGATGATATAACGGGTAATCCACCAGATGCCATTGATGATCCAATGAATCAATGTAGGTATAAGATAACCGTACACACGCAGCGTGGCAATGAAAAGGTTATAGAGGGTTCTTTTGATAAACTGGGGCTGCCGGAGGAGTATCCGGAGTTTATTGAAAAGATTTATGATTTTATGGCTTTCTATGGAATTGGAGAGCTGTTTAATGAAGCGTCTTATAGCAAGGCAAAACGCACATCAACAGATTATATATTCTGTGATGTAGAGTTTGAGCCGGGAGGTAAGACGTACTGCTATCTAGCAGATGACGATTCTTACGAAGTTGGGGATACGGTTCTTGTTCCTGCGGGACACGATAACCATGAAGCTTTGGTAAGGATTGTAGGCAAAAACTATTATTCTTCTGAAAATGCGCCGTTTCCGGTAGATAAGGCAAAGCATATCATCAAGCGCATTGATGAAGATGAGATAGACGACTATTTAGACATTAATTGAGAAGGACTTATCATTATGGACAGTTAGATTTTCTTATGTATTGGGAGGAAATGTATACATGGCGGTAATTAACTATTCTTCTTACGCACAAGCTGTAGAAAAGGGGATGAGCAAACGGAACATGACCGGTATGGCTAAAGTTCTGTTTGCTTTTATGTGCAATCATGAGGACGTTGTTCAGCGAAGGATCACAAAAGCTGATGAAAAGAGAGGGAACATGGATGTGCATTACAGTGTTCCTGATGGTGAAGCGATAGAGTGGTATCGAGGGCTACGTGATGTCTCTGAAACTTTGAGGAATGGTGCTGGTAACACGGATATTATCGCAGAAGCTCCCGGTTATTTTGAAGAACATGTCCTTACTGATTTGATCAATCCGCAGAAAGAGGAGCAGGCAATAAAGGCTGTAAAAGAACTTGTTAGCGAAGCAGAGAATCTGGATGACAACCTCAGAAAATCCTGGCTTGATGAATGTGATAATGGCGATATTGGAGCGTTCTTAGCACATGTCTTTCTGTATGCAGTTCCCCAGTCTAATGTTGTTTCTGAGATAGATGAGGAAATTGTTGCTCCGATTCTTGATGAAGAGGATGAAAAGGAAATCCGGTTGTTTGAAAGCCTTGTTGTAAAGCATGCTAAACCTGAACCTGATGAGCCGCCACTCGAGATTGCTGAGAAAGAGATTGAGTATGTAAAGCAACTGTTATTGGCTTATGCTGATGCAGAGCATGTTTCTTACATAGACAGAAGCGACCTTGAATCTATTCCGAGATACAGCAAATACAAGAACAATTTTGAGCGTTCTCGCAGGGATTTTTATTCAGCGGAAAAAGTCAGGGAATCAGCTAAGGATATCTTGAAGCTGAATGAGAAAGACGGATTCGATCTTGTAAAAAAAGAGGTTCTTGATGGCGTTGTTGATGTATGGGAGATATATGCGTCATCGGATGGTTTCACACGTATGCTTCAAGTTATGTCAAAGGCTACGGATGTTAATATTACCGCAAATACGAAGCGCAGACTGCTTGAATGGATTGGAAATGCTGAAAAGAAGGGGATTTGTCACGTCCTGGTAGGAGAGAACAAATTATGGTGGGTAGATAATGCAGAGAATTTATAATTCGGGATTTGAAATAGAGCCGCGAATCATCCTGATTGCAGATACATATCCACTTTCATCTTTTACAGAAGATTTATTTGTCGCGATTGATTTTATAACTGTGTACAGTGGTGCTTTTATTTCAGGCGCACAGAATCTACACGGAGATAATGGATTTAAATTTAGCGAGATTACAGCAAGAAGGCAATCGGTTCATGAGGCTGTTAAAAAGCTTGTTTTGGAAGGCTTTTTGATAGTGGAAATACGTGATGGGTTCAGCTATAGGATTTCTGACACTGGGAAGCAGTATGCTAAATCCTTTGAATCTACGTATGCAACTCAGTATAAGAATAATCTGCTTTTTGTATCGGAAAAGTATTTGGATTATGACGAGAAGGCTCTGTCCAAACTTATTACAGAGAAGGCGTTGGCAGATAGCAGGGAGGAAATGTAATGTATTATATCAAACGCATTACGATGTCAGGTCCGAAAGTAGAGACCTCATCGGTTGATCTTGATAAAGGGGTAAATATTTTATACGGTGCATCTAATACCGGTAAGAGTTATATTGCTGAGTGCATCGATTATATGATGGGGAATGAGGATCATCGTATTGATGATAACAAGGGATATGACACGATTCGCATGGAATTGGATGTGGATGGTGATTCTCTTACAATGGTCCGTAAACTAGGGGAGACAAAGATACAAGTTTTCAGTAATGTGGTCGGTATAGAGAGCGGCGAGTATACACTTGCGGGGAATAACCGTATTTGTCATGTGTGGCTTCGTTTGATGGGAATTACAGAGATCCATAATATAAATAAGTCCGCTCATTGTCAGCGTGAAGAATTAAACAATCGTGCTTTTGATCATGCTTTTGTTATCCGTGAGAAGAACATCTACTCGCATGAAAGTATTTTAATGCCGGGGCAGTATTCGCGGTTCCCAGTTGCAAAATCTGCTTTATTGTTTTTAATGACAGGAAATGACTACGACGACGGTGTTGAGTATGAAAAACCTGAAATTTATGATGCAAAGAAGAAGGCGGTAATAGAGTTTGCAGATAGCCAGATACTTGCTTTACAGGGGCAGGAAGAGGAATTGAAACGTGATATACCTGATGTTCCGCCTGCTGTATTGAAAGAACGTATATCAACTCTTCTGTCAGAGATTGATCATACAGAGAGCGAAATCAGTGATATTATTCAAAAGAACAAAGAAATTGGCAATCAGATATATCATTTGGATGAAGAAATTGCAGAGAAGAAGGTCCTTCAGAATAGATATAAGTCATTGCAGAGCCAGTATAGTTCAGATTTGAAACGACTTACATTTATGGTGGAAGGGGAAATCAGAAAAAGGGATTTTGTTGCCGAAGCACCTAGAGAGTGTCCTTTCTGCGGCAATCACTTGTCGGAAGAAAAGACAGATTCCTGTATTGAGGCTGCTACAGCGGAGATAGAGAAACTGGAACCTAAGATGGCGGATCTTAAGTCCGTTCAAAAGAGTCTAAAAAATGAACTTGAGAAGATTACCGGTGAAAGGGATAGGCTGAAAGCTCTTATGGACGAGCTTGAAGAACAGGTTCAGCAGGAACTGCAGCCTAAGGTGGATGAGCTTAGAACAACAATGGCGGATTATGCGGTTGCTCTGGCAAATCATAGCTCTTTGAGCACATTGGGAAGAGCACAGTCAACCATCAGGGAAAATCTGACAGAGTATAAGTCAAAAGCGGAACCTCCAAAGTTTTCTATCAAAGAATACTTTGACCAGGAGTTTATGGAGCGCTTCCAGAAAATATTAGATGATCTGCTGGTTGCATGTAAATTTGATGGATTTAGAGAAGCAGTCTTTGATCTTAATACATTTGATGTTGTGATAAATGGAACCAGAAAGAAGTCGCAAGGCCAAGGATACAGGGCTTTTATAAATGTTATCGTATCTATGGCTATGCAGGAATATCTAAGAAAGTATGGCGTTTATCGACCTAATATCTTTGTAATGGATTCGCCGATACTTTCCTTAAAAGAAGATGTCGATGCAAGTGAACTTGCCAGTGATAGCATGAAATCATCACTGTTTAAGTATTTCATTAACCATCCATGCGCTGAGCAGATAATCATAATTGAAAACGAAGTTCCTAAGTTGGACTATGCTGGAGTTAATATGCGCAGGTTCTCCAAAGGCAACGGCTTCTGGAAAACAGATCCAACTACATATCAAGGATAATATACATATTCAGATAAGTCTTATGGCTTTTGCCGTAAGGCTTATTTTTTATCTAAATTCACCCATAAATGACCCATAACCGACCCTAAATACAAAAAAACTGAATTAACATACAATTTCCTCGTAATCAAAAATAATCTCAATGCCTGAGATGGCCATTAAGGCGGCGGGATGCATAAGGAGATTCGAGATTTCGGATTAACCGAGTTTTGACTCCGAAGCACCCACCGTTACTTTTTATGCTATTTCAGGGCTTATGGAGTCGGTGGATAGCTACCGGCTCCTTTTTGCATCCCGACCGCAGGTCACAGGCGGAAAGGACAAGAAATGAAGAAAAAACTTGTAGCAAAAAACGAACTTGGTATCTACGCAGATGGAAATGGTGTTGTGAGGGCAGACAGCCTTGTTGTGGCTCAGATTTTTGAAAAACGCCATGACAACGTAGTCAGAGACATCAGAAATCTTGACTGTTCAAAAGAGTTCCGACTCCTCAATTTTGATGAGTCGACTTACATCAATGCTCAGGGGCATAAGCAGCCTTGCTTCAACATGACCCGTGACGGTTTCGTGTTCCTGGTGATGGGGTACAGAGGTAAGAAGGCAGCTTCATTCAAAGAAGCCTACATCAAGAGATTTAACGAGATGGAAGAGTTTATCAAGTACCTGCTTGAGGCAAGAACGGAGTTCCCTCTCCTTACGGATAACATCATGCTTCTCCATGAACGTCCTAAGCCTTACTACTTCAGTAATGAGGCAGATATGTTAAACCGCATTGCTCTAGGTAAGACTGCCAAGCAGGTTCGTGAAGAACATGGACTTAAAGCCGGAACAAGCATTCGTCCTTATCTGACAACAAAGCAGATTGAGGCCATTGACCTTCTTCAGAGAGTTGATATCGGTTTACTGGTTTCGACTCCGGACTTTCAAGAGCGCAAGAGATACCTTGAGTGGTACTACATGAAGAAATTGCAGTAAAGGAGCGGCGATAGATGAGAATTAACGGTGAAGAAACTGACATCCTTCGCAGCTATCGTTCAAATGATGCTGAGGGTAGACTGGCTATAATGCTTAACAATTATGCGGTCTTCCCAAGGATCATCCGCAAAGCTGAGAAGAAGATTCAGTACAAAATCAAATCAGAAAAAGAATATTTGCGCAGCCATGCAAGAGGCGAGCTTGGAGTTAGAGTACAGACCTCCGGAACAAGTGATCCGACCTTCAATGAGGCTTCTACCAACATCATGATAGAAGATGCTTTTAAGACAGGAGAAGTGGACAAGGGACTTCTAAAGGGAATAATAGATGCTTCTGTATATGAGGAAGATATCCGTCTTGTAAGCGTTATGCGTATGGATTTTGAACTTTTGGAAGAAATCATCGAGGATCTGGATGAGAGCGATTCCAAAATCATGAAACAGTATTTGTTGGAGGGACGGCTTTTTAAAGAAATTGCAGATGATGAAGGCAGAACCTATGAGGCTATCAAAAAACGCATTGAACGTATCCGAGCAGAGATCCGTGAGGAGATCCTTGAATGCCTTGAAATGAATTGTAGGGGAGGTGAGTGAGATGAACGTCATATCTGATAGAGATTACATGGAATCCGGTATGTATACCAAGGAGCAGGCGGAGGTTCAGACTGTTCCTATCCATTCTAAGGTCGCACTCACCATAAAAGAGGCTGCGGAGTATTCCAATATTGGTATCAATAAATTGGAGAACTTGCTCAGATCACCGAGATGTCCTTTTGTTCTGTATGTAGGGAAGAAAAAACTTGTTAAACGAAAGGAATTTGAGAAGTTTATTTCGGATAACGTAGAGATATAGCGTATTCCCAACAAATGGGGTAACCACGCTGTTTATCGGCTATCAAAAAAATGAAATAACATTGCATTTGAGCCCTAGTTGGTGTATAATATAGCGTGCTAATTTGGGGCTCTTATAGCTTAGAAAGGAGCCTTAAATGGGAAAAGATCCAAGAAACTTCAAGAGGTAAAACAGTGGCTTGCTGATGCTACATACATAGACCAACACAGTGACCTCGACCAGGCAACGGATATGCTCGTTGATGCCTGGTTCGATTATTGGATAGGGATAAAAAAGCAGACAGTGAGACCTAATACGGTCAGAAACTATTCGGAACGGTATGAGCGTAATATCAAGGGTGTTATAGGCAATAAACTCTTAACTGATGTAAAGCCTATTCACTGCCAGAAGATTTTTTCGGATATGGCTGATGAGGGCTATAAGACGACTACCATATACCAGACGCGGATTGCTCTTTATAACATGTTTGAGTTTGCCAGAGAGAATGATGTACTTATTGCGAATCCATGCAAGAAGTCGTTAAAGAGCGATATGGGAAAGCCTTCAGATAAGAAAGAAGCTCTTACGATAGACGTTCAGAAGAAGTTCTTGGAAGCTGTGGTTGGTTACAGCTACGAGAATCAGTACCGCTTTGTATTACAGACCGGTCTTCGTACAGGAGAGCTTATAGGGCTCAGGTGGAGCGACATCGACTTCGAAAATCGTACTATGAAGATCGAAAGAACGATGGAATATCGCTATAAGGTAGGTGAATGGAGAGCTGGTCCACCTAAGAGTAAATCCGGCTACCGTACAATTCCTCTTACAGACGAAGCAATTCGTATTCTTGAAAACCAGAGATCAAAGAATAAGAGCTTAAAGCTCGTGCCGATGGAATGGAAGGATATTGTCTTTCTTTGCAGAAAGGGAACGCCGGTCAAGAACAGTACTTATGATACAGGACTTTTTAAGTATTGTGACCGTGTAGGCATTCCGAGATTTTCAATGCATGTACTCAGACATACTTTTGCAACAAGATGTATTGAAGGTGGAATGAAACCTAAGACTCTGCAGAAGATTTTAGGTCATTCTAATATCGGTATTACCATGAATCTGTATGTTCATATTACAGAGGATGAAAAACATAGAGAAATTGACTTAGTGGCTGACGCTTTAAAAGTGGTATAAAACTTGATGCAAAATTCATCTCCGTGGTACTCGGTGTGGTACTCGGTCAAAACCATGAATTGCGGAAAGCCAGTAAAATAAAGGAAAAATAAAGGAGATGAATTTATTATGAAATTAGGAATCGTCGGACTTCCAAACGTTGGAAAGTCCACATTATTTAATTCCCTGACCAAAGCAGGTGCTTTATCTGCGAACTATCCATTCGCAACGATCGATCCGAACGTCGGAATCGTTTCCGTACCGGATGAGAGAATCGTAAAACTCGGTGAGCTTTATCATACGAAGAAGGTAACACCGGCTACCATCGAATTTGTAGATATTGCAGGACTTGTAAAGGGAGCCAGCAAGGGCGAGGGACTTGGAAACCAGTTCCTTGCAAATATCCGTGAGGTAGATGCTATCGTACATGTGGTACGCTGTTTTGAGGATACCAATATTATCCATGTGGACGGATCTATCGATCCTGCAAGAGATATTGAGACGATCAATCTGGAACTGATTTTTTCTGATATTGAGATTCTTGACAGAAGAATTGCAAAGATTTCCAAACAGGCAAGAATGGACAAGACACTTGCAAAAGAACTGGAACTTGTAGAGGCAATCAAGGCACATCTGGAAGCAGGTAAGATGGCAAGATCTTTTGAAGTACCGGATGATGAAGACGCAGAAATCTGGTTCAGGGGTTATAACCTTCTGACTGCAAAACCGACCATTTACGCAGCAAATGTTGCAGAGGATGACCTTGCGGATGACGGGGCATCCAACCCACATGTTGCAAAAGTAAGAGAGATGGCAAAGGAAGAGGGCGCAGAAGTATTTGTAATCTGTGCACAGATCGAACAGGAACTTGCAGAACTCGATGAAGATGAGAAAAAGGAATATTTAGATGACCTTGGCGTGACCTCCAGCGGTCTTGATAAACTGGTAGCAGCAAGCTACAGTCTGCTTGGTCTTATCAGTTTCCTTACTGCAGGAGAGGATGAGTGCCGTGCATGGACGATCAGGAAAGGCACAAAAGCACCACAGGCAGCAGGTAAGATCCACACAGACTTTGAGCGTGGATTTATCAAGGCTGAGGTTGTAAATTATCAGGATCTTTTAGATAATGGAAGTCTTGCAGCAGCCCGTGAAAAGGGAATTGTAGGCATGGAAGGAAAAGAGTACGTGGTCAAAGACGGAGACGTTATTTTGTTCCGCTTTAATGTATAAGAGATAAAAAAACGCATATCATTTTTCGAGGGAATGTTTCGGAGAATGGTATGCGCTTTTGTGACTTGACAGAAAAAGAAGTGATAAACGTCTGTGACTGCAAATGCCTTGGAAATGTCCATGATCTTGATATTGACGAATGTGATGGAAGGATACGGGCGTTGATCGTTCCGGGACCCGGAAAATGGTTTGGCTGTTTTTGCAGGGAGTTCGAATTGTTTATTCCGTGGTGTAAGATCGTCAGGATCGGACCGGACATTATTTTAGTTGATATTGATGAGAAAGAGGCAAAACACAAGGTTTAAAGAGAAGAAAACAGGAGAGACAATGTTAGATCAGAGTGTATTTACAGAGACAATCCATGAGGTGGCAGAGATTATCCGCACTTCTGCGACACCGTTATCAAAAGAAGAGATCTTAAGCTATTTCAAAGAGATGGAGTTAAACGAACAGCAGGAAAACATGGTTTTAGAGTTTCTGCTGACACCACATGAGGAGGAAGAAGCGGAAGAGGAAACGGAAGAGGCCGAAGGCGGGGAGCAGGAAGCGGCAGACTGGCAGGAAACGTCAGATGCATCTGTGCTGGCACAGAATGATCCTGGCAAAAAAGAGGAAAAAAACGCAGAGCCGGATGTTTTACCGGAATCTAAGGTATTTCAGATGTATCTGGAAGAAATTGGCAGTCTTCCGGTATATTCCGGGAAGAAGCAGGAAGAAATGTATCAGAAGCTTTTAGCAGGGGATGAGTCCGTGATCAATCCAATCTCTGACAGCTGGATGATAAAGGTGTTAGAAACCGCCAGAAAGCTTGCAGTGACCTCAGAGGGCTTTGAGGATGTCATTCAGGAAGGAAATATGGCACTTTTTTTAAAACTGACAGAACTTTGCGGATGTGAGGAAAAAACAGATGTTGAGGCAGAATTACAGGGCGCAGTGGAGACAGCCATGAAATCATCCATTCTTGCGGAAGAAGGCGAGGATGAGGATGAGAAGGCTATGGTCGGCAAGCTGGCATTAGTCAACGAGGCAAAGAAGTATCTTGCAGAGGAGAATGGCAGGGAAGCAACTGTACAGGAACTTGCAGCATATACACAGTTGACAGAAGAGGAACTTTCTGATATCCTCTTATTGATCCAGAAAGCGGATCAGAAGGACAAATAGCATATAGAATCCAAAACCAATATTGGAGTGGACTTTTCTGGAGCAAAGGGCTCTATTTTTCGCCACACGACTGAATGTGAACAGCCGTGTGGTATTTTTTTGCGCTAAAACAGATATTTCAGCGTATGTGAGTAAGATTGATTGACAGAAAGAAAACAGAGGAGAAAAAGAAAAGATGAATCAGGAATTTATGAAAGAAAAACCGGTGATGCCGCTGGTGATCTCCATGGCGCTGCCGATGACATTTTCCATGTTAGTGAATGCATTATATAATATCATAGACAGCTACTTTGTAGCGCAGATCAGTGAGGATGCGATGACGGCGTTATCGTTAGTATTTCCGTTACAGAATCTGGTCAATGCAGTGGTCATTGGTTTTGCTATCGGAATGAATGCTGCGATGGCTTATTATCTTGGGGCACAGAAACAGCAAATGGCGGATAAAACAGCATCGATTGGCATGTTATTGAATATGCTGCATGGTCTGGTGCTGGCAGCCATCTGTATTGCAGTTATGCCGGTCTTTTTAGGAATGTTTACAAAACAGGCCGGAATTATCGGAATGGGGGTACAGTACTCGGATATTGTATTTTTATTTGCAGTGCCAAATGCGGCAGCACTTTGTTTTGAAAAAATATTCCAGGCAGTTGGACGCATGAAAACATCTATGTTCTGTATGCTGCTTGGCTGTGTGACCAATATTGTGCTTGATCCACTGCTGATTTTTGGAATTGGGATTTTTCCTGCAATGGGAATCCGGGGAGCGGCACTTGCAACCGGAATCGGACAGATCGTGTCACTGGCAGGGTATCTGACCGCATATTACTGGAAACCGATTCCTGCCAAAGTGAAGGTCAGAAATATGAAGCCGGAGAAGCAGCTTTGCAAAAAAGTGTATTCTATCGGAATCCCTGCAACGTTAAGCCTTGCGCTGCCTTCCGTCCAGGTGTCTGCATTAAATGCGATACTGGCTGTTTATTCTGCAAGTTATGTTCTTGTATTGGGTGCTTATTTCAAATTACAGACATTTTTGTATCTGACTGGAAATGGTGTGGTACAGGGGATGCGTCCATTGATTGGATACAATTATGGAGCAGGAGAGTCAAAGAGAGTGAAAGAGATTTTTCGGTCAGCATTGTTCCTGATCATAATAGTGATGGTGATCGGTACGATTCTCTGTATGGCAGTGCCACAGGCGCTGATCGGTCTGTTTACAGGAAATCCTGAGACAATCCGGCTAGGCAGGGAGGCACTCAGGCTCATCAGTATAGGATTTATCGTGTCATCGGTTTCCGTCACGGTATCCGGCGCTTTGGAGGGGCTTGGAAAAGGGAAGGAATCGTTAGTCATTTCATTACTGCGTTATATCGTGGTGATTTTGCCGCTGGCATTTATTTTAAGCCGCCTTTTTCAGGCGGCTGGTGTATGGCACGCGTTCTGGATCACGGAATTTGTTTCAGCAGTGATCTCATGGATCATATGCAAAAAAGAGATTTTTCAGTGAGGCACATCCAGCAATGTTTCAAACTGGTCGATCGGAACAGGTTTGGAATAAAAATAACCCTGATACCAGGTCGCACCAAATTGATGAATGTAGTCGCTTACCTCCTGATTTTCAATTCCCTCGATACAGGTTTCGGTATTGGTACGGTTTGCGTAATCAACGATCGACTGTACCATAGCCTGATTCTGTGGCTTTTGTTCAATATCTTTGATAAAACTCATATCGACTTTCAGCTCATCAACAGGTAATTCCAAAGCAAGACTTAGGGAGCTGTTACCGGTTCCAAAATCATCCAGTGCAATTTTAATCCCCTTTGAGTGAAAGAAATCGACTTCATTCTTCAGAAAAGTCACATCGAGATCCCGGCAGCGCTCAGTCAGTTCCAGACACAATTCCTCCGGTCTGGCTCCGGTTTCTTTTAAAATCGTCATGACAGAGTCACGAAATTCTTTTCGCGACAATTGAGCGGCAGAGATGTTGACGTTTACGAAAAAGTGTGGGATCTTATCACGGATCCTGCCAATATCCTTTAATGCGGTGCGTAAGATCCAGTTGCCGAGGTCAAAGATACATGGATCTTCCTCTAACCACTCCATAAATATTCCTGGAGAGATGAGACCGTAGGGTTCTAATTCCCATCGTATCAGTGCTTCCATGCCACGGATCTTTCCGGTCTTTGTGTCTGCTATCGGCTGGTAGAACAGGCGGAATCCCTCAAAATGGCTGGTCGCACACTGGTGGATCAGACCGATCAGCTCAAACTGTTTTTCGTTGTTGCCACAGATCTCATCGTTAAAAATGACGAAATCGCCATGATGTTCATAGCGTGAATGATTCTGCGCATAGGTCAGACGGCTGCGGACAGCATTTGTTTCTTTCATATAGGGTTCTAAGAAAATGGCTCCTGCAGAGATCTTGATCGGAATCCGTTTTCCATTCACTGTAATGGTGTTTGCCAGTGCATCCTCGATGAAATTGAAGATATCACGGAGTTCTATTTTGGATATTTTGTCGAAAACGAGCACAAATTTTGCACCGGACAGGCGATAGGCATATCCGATATTGCGTACCATGTGTAAAAGGCTTTGTGCCACTTTGTTCAGGATATTATCTGCAAAAGCTGCTCCATACATGACATTGATATGACTGAACTGATCCAGCCCGATCTTTAAGAGTGCGGAAGGACGTGTGTTATCTAGTAATTGTGTGATATGGCGGTTCAGTGCCGGTTCCGTATAGAGACCTGTGACAGAGTCCACTTCATCAGAAATTCCATAATTATCATAGCGGATAATGATGATAAAAGGCTGCTTTTGTTCATCATAAAGTACACGCGCCATGGCGTTGAAACGGTTGTAGGAATCGCCATCCTGAATCCGGTATTCCCATGCGGTATCCAGATTTTTACCGTCAACCCGTTCTTTAAAACCACGTTTGAAAGTGGCAACATCATCAGGATGGATCTTCCGGTTTGCCTTTTCCATGCCGCGGATCGTATAATTTTCTTTCATGCCAAAATAATCCATCGCCCGTTCGGACCACCAGGTGATTCCGGTCCGAAGGTTTGTGATGGAAAGATATGATTTTTTGGAAAGAGAGGCGATCGCTTTTATCATATCTGGAAAAAGCCGGTCGATCTCTTCCCAGAAAAGCTGTTCATGATTGTCAGTTTTATCGTTTTTCATTCGTTTTCCCCGATTGACATACGCACGCATGTCTTTTCACAATGTACACGTAACCAATAACTAATAAAGCTATTTATGATTATAGCATAAAACAAATTAAATTTCGAGTTTTTTCGTATTAATTCAAAGTATCTTTTTTCAGGTTCTTATTTGCTGTTGAAAGCATGAGTTTAATACGGTTCAACTGGTTTACTTCACTTGCACCCGGATCGTAGTCGATCGCAACAATGTTGGAATCCGGATAGCGGTGCCGCAATTCCTTGATAACACCTTTTCCTACAACATGGTTCGGCAGGCAGGCAAATGGCTGTGTGCAGACAATGTTCGGAGTGCCGGTATGGATCAGTTCCAACATTTCTCCGGTTAAGAACCATCCTTCACCGGTCTGGTTACCTTCGGATACGATATCCCTTGCATATTTTGCAAGATCCTCAATGTGTGCAGGTGGAGTAAAATGTTTACTCTTCTTAAATTCATCAACCGCAGCAGAGCGTAGCCACTCAAAGAACTTGATGCCAAGGTGTCCGATACGTTTGGATTTCTGGCTGAAACCGAGGTTATCTGCCTTAAAGCCTGTGTTGTAGAAGCAGTAGAGCAGGAAGTCGGTAAGGTCAGGAACAACAGCTTCCGCACCTTCGGATTCTAACAGGTCTGCAAGATAGTTGTTGGCAGCCGGATGGAATTTCACCAAAATCTCACCGACTATGCCGACACGCGGCTTTTTAATATCAAGACGTGGGAGATTGTCAAAGTCACGGATGATCTCACGGCACATCTGCTTGTATTTTTTATGGGATAAAATCTTATCCTGTGTAATAAATGCAATGATCTTTTTTTTCCATTTTTCATGGAGCTCGTTGGCAGAACCGGGAACTGCTTCATAAGGTCTTGTGGCGTATAAACAGCGAAGGAAAATATCACCAAATTCCAGAGCGTAAAGTCCGTGCTGGATAAGCTTTGGAGTGAAAGTGAATCCCGGGTTGCTCTCTAAACCGCTCAAGTTGATGGAGATAACCGGAACATTCGGGTAGCCAGCCTTTTCCAGAGCACGGCGGATGAATCCGATGTAGTTACTTGCACGGCATCCGCCACCGGTCTGGGAGATTAAAATCGCAGTCTTATTCATATCGTATTTGCCGGATTTTACGGCAGCCATCAACTGGCCGACAACGATCAGGGACGGATAACAGGCATCGTTATTGACGAATTTTAATCCGACATCGACACATTCCCTTGCAGGAACATCCGGTACGACCAGATTGTATCCGGCAGCATTGAAAGCCGGCTCTAATAATTCAAAATGGATCGGTGACATCTGTGGGCAGAGAATCGTGTAGTTTTCACGCATCTCCTTCGTAAATACCACACGCTCATAACTTGCAGGCACGATCGTTCTTTTGGTCTGCTTTTTCTCGCGGACGCGGATCGCTGCGATCAGTGAACGGATACGGATTCTGGCAGCACCTAAGTTGTTGACCTCATCGATCTTCAGACAGGTGTAGATTTTGCCTGATCTGGTCAGAATATCGTTGACCTGATCGGTGGTAACGGCGTCAAGACCACATCCGAAGGAGTTCAACTGGATCAGATCCAAGTCATCTCTTGTTTTTACAAAGTTTGCAGCCGCATACAGGCGGGAGTGGTACATCCACTGATCCATAACGATCAACGGACGCTCCGGCTGATGCAGATGAGAGACAGAGTCTTCTGTTAAAACGGCGATTCCATAGGAAGTGATAAGCTCCGGAATACCGTGGTTGATCTCCGGGTCAACGTGGTATGGACGTCCGGCGAGAACGATACCGCGTTTTCCGGTCTCTTCCATATATTTTAATACTTCTTCACCTTTTTTCTGCATTTCCATGCGGACAACAGCTAATTCCTTCCAGCCTTCGGAAACTGCATCGCGGATCTCCGCTTCGGAAATGCCGAATTCAGAAGAACCAAATACCTTGATGAGCTGGGAGGATAAGGTGTCCTCATTTGTGAATGCCATAAATGGATTTAAGAACTTCACCTGACCGGAAGTGATCTCATCCACGTTGTTTTTAATATTCTCTGCATAAGAAGTAACAATCGGGCAGTTATAGTGGTTGTTGGAATCCGGGAACTCATTTCTCTCGTATGGGATACACGGGTAGAAAATGAAATCCACATTCTGATGGATCAGCCAAGTCACATGTCCGTGCGCAAGTTTTGCAGGGTAACATTCGGATTCGGATGGGATCGAATCGATACCAAGTTCGTAAATCTTACGTGTGGAGGACGGAGAGAGTACCACGGAGAAACCTAGTTTTTTGAAAAAGACTGCCCAGAATGGGTAGTTCTCATACATATTCAACACACGTGGGATGCCGACGGTACCGCGGGCTGCTTCCTCTGCACTTAATGGTTCATAGTCAAAAATACGTTTGTTCTTATATTCAAAAAGGTTTGGAATGTTGTCTTTGTTCTTCTCTTTTCCAAGACCACGCTCACAGCGGTTGCCGGTAATATACTGACGGTTGCCGGAGAAGCGGTTGATGGTTAAGAGACAGTGGTTCGTACATCCCTGACATCTTGCAAGCTTCGTGTCAAAAGTCAGTGCATTGATCTCGTCGATGGAGAGCATGGAGGTCTGATAACCTTCCTCATGGCGTTCCCTTGCGATCAGGGCAGCACCGAAAGCTCCCATGATACCGGCAATATCCGGGCGGATACACTGGACACCGGCAATTTTTTCAAAACTTCGTAAAACGGCATCGTTGTAGAACGTTCCACCCTGTACCACAATGTTCTGACCAAGATCTTTTGCATCGGAAAGCTTGATTACCTTATATAGAGCATTCTTGATGACTGAGTAGGCAAGACCGGCAGAAATATCAGCGACGGATGCGCCCTCTTTCTGCGCCTGTTTTACTTTCGAGTTCATGAATACTGTACAGCGGGTTCCAAGATCGATCGGGTTTTTCGCAAAAAGGGCTTCTCTGGCAAAGTCCTGTACAGAGAAATTTAGTGATTTTGCGAATGTCTCAATGAAAGAACCACAACCGGAAGAACAGGCTTCATTTAACTGGACACTGTCAACGGTCTGGTTTTTGATCTTAATGCATTTCATATCCTGACCACCAATGTCGAGGATACAGTCAACTTCCGGATCAAAGAATGCTGCGGCATAAAAATGTGCGACAGTTTCTACTTCGCCGTCATCTAATTTCAGAGCAGCCTTCTGTAACGCCTCACCATATCCGGTGGAGCAGGAGTGTACAATGTGTGCCTTTTCCGGCAGTTTGGAATAAATATCCTTGATCGCACGGATCGCAGTAGAGAGCGGGCTTCCGTTGTTATTGCTGTAGAAGGAGTACAGCAGAGAACCATCCTCACCGATCAGGGCAACTTTCGTTGTGGTGGAACCTGCATCGATACCGAGGTAGCAGTTTCCTTCGTAAGAAGCCAGATCTGCGGACTTTACATGATGTCCGTCGTGGCGTGTGCGGAAAGCATCGTATTCTGCCTGATCTTTGAATAAAGGATCAAGTCTTGCAACTTCGAATTCCATATGGATATCGGACTGAAGTTTTGTATGTAATTCTGCCAAAGTAGTTACTTTGTCCTCTTTATAGTTCAGTGCAGAACCGATCGCTGCAAAAAGATGGGAATTCTCAGGGGTGATCGCGTGCTCCTCATCTAAGTTTAAGGTACGGATGAACGCAGCCTTTAACTCGGATAAAAAGTGCAGAGGACCGCCTAAGAAAGCAACGTGTCCACGGATTGGTTTTCCGCAGGCAAGACCGCTGATCGTCTGGTTGACAACTGCCTGGAAAATAGAAGCGGATAAGTCTTCCCTGGTAGCCCCCTCATTGATCAGAGGCTGGATATCTGTTTTGGCAAATACACCGCATCTGGCGGCAATCGGATAAATTGCCTTATAATTCTTTGCGTATTCGTTCAGCCCGGTCGCATCTGTCTGGATGAGGGATGCCATCTGGTCGATAAAAGAACCTGTACCACCGGCACAGATACCGTTCATACGCTGTTCCACATTGCCGCCCTCGAAATAAATGATCTTTGCATCCTCACCGCCAAGCTCGATGGCAACATCGGTCTGTGGTGCATAGTGCTGTAAAGCAGTGGATACGGAGATGACCTCCTGGACAAACGGCACGTCTAAATGTTTTGCAAGGGTAAGACCACCGGAACCGGTGATCATCGGGGCAATCTGCATATCCCCAAGCTGTTTATAAGCTTTTTCCACCAGCAGGGAGAGAGTTTCACGGATATTGGCGAAATGTCTCTCGTAATCGGAGAATAACAGGTTGTCATTCTCATCCAGCACAGCTACTTTGACTGTCGTGGAACCAATATCTATACCAAGTTTATGAAGTGTATTGTTACTCATATCTTTCCTCCAAATTATCTCTTGTAAATCAGATCTATCAATAGTCTATGTTCACTATTTCTTCCTATTATATATATGTGCTCAAAAACCAAGCAATGTACATTATACGACAGGAAAAAACAAAAAACAATGACAAAATAATCTGAAAAATCTAAACTTTTTATGAAGAAATTTAGCGCCGATTGACAAAGGTTTCCTGCATAGATATACTTTAGCTAGATTGTTTGAAAAAGAAGACAGTCCAAAGAGTATTTGAAAAAAAGGAGCAGCAATATGAACTGGTTAAATAAACTGGAGCGTAAATTTGGAAGATATGCGGTACCGAATCTGATCGTGTATCTGATCGGAGCATATTCCGTTGGATTTGTATTGAACATGGTGGCACCGAATATATTGGGATTCTTGAATTTCCAGCCTTATTACATTTTACACGGACAGATCTGGAGACTTATCACATGGATTTTAATGCCGACAGACAGCAATATCATTTTTCTGTTGATCATGATGATGTTTTATTACCAGCTTGGAACTGCGTTGGAGCGCGCGTGGGGAACTTTCCGTTTTAATGCCTATATCATCGGCGGAATCCTGCTGACTGAAGTGGGAAGCCTTTTGGCGTATGGTCTGATCTATCTGTTTATGGGTGGCAGTTTTGCCCACACTGCAAGCACAATGATGGGACAGATGATCAGTACTTCCTATATCAATATGTCTATATTCCTTGCATTTGCGACCTTATATCCGGATATGCAGGTGTTACTGTACTTTATCATTCCGATAAAAATGAAATGGATGGCAGCCGTATATGTTGTTATCATGGTATTCAGCGTGTGGGATACCTATCATGCGATTTATGCATATACACAGTCTGTATCCACTGCATTATGGTATGCAGGGATTATGCTGTTATGCATTGTGATGTCACTGTTAAATTACCTCATTTTCTTCCTGTCCACGAGGAATCTGAGCCGGTATACCCCACATGAGGTGCATCGCAGGCAGCAGTTCAGGGCGCAGATGAGAGAGCCGCGACCTGGTTCCGGTATTGCAAAACACAAATGTGCGGTCTGCGGACGGACAGAGCTGGATGATCCAAATTTACAGTTCCGTTTCTGTTCGAAGTGCGAAGGCAATTATGAGTATTGTCAGGATCACCTGTTTACACATCAGCACATCCGAAGAGTATAAGAATAAAGATACAGTCTTTTTCCAGATGACGGAGAAAGACTGTATTTTTTATTAGTTAAAAATATCTCCTGTATTAGTTCATCTTATCAATAAAAAATTTTTTGCAAAAATGGACGTTTTTTTGAAAATTACCATACAAATCATATTGACGATAAAAAATTGCTATGCTAAATTGACTTTTGTATTTTGAGATTAGTTTTTCTAATGCAAAACAAGGAGGATTATATGAAAAAGGCATTAAGTATTTTATTGGCAATGGGAATGACTGTCGGTATGGTGGCAGGATGTGGAGACACAGCAGACAACAGCAGTACAGCAGATAATTCTGCAGCAGCTTCTACAGAGGCTGGTACAGATGGCACACAGGCAGCAGCTTCCGCAGCAGATATCAAAGTCGGTGTTATTTATATCGGTGATGAGAACGAGGGATATACAGCAGCTCATATGGCAGGTATTGATGAGATGGCAGCAAACCTTGGTTTATCAGATGACCAGATTATTGAGAAGACAACAATCCCGGAGGATGAGTCCTGCTATGATGCAGCAGTAGACCTTGCAGATCAGGGATGTAATATTATTTTTGCAACAAGTTTTGGACATGAGACATACATTTTACAGGCAGCACAGGAGTATCCGGACATTCAGTTCTGTCATGCAACAGGATATCAGGCAGCAAGTTCCGGACTTTCTAACATGCACAACTACTTCGATGCAATTTATGAAGCACGTTATGTATCCGGTGTTGTTGCAGGTATGAAATTAAATGAGATGATCGAGAATGGTACTATCACAGCAGACCAGGCAAAAATCGGTTATGTAGGTGCATTCCCATATGCAGAGGTTATTTCAGGATTCACATCTTTCTACTTAGGTGCTAAGAGCGTATGTGAATCTGTTACAATGGAAGTTCAGTATACAAACAGCTGGGCAGATATGACAGCAGAGGGCGAAGTTGCAAATCAGCTGATCGCAGATAACTGTGTACTGATCAGCCAGCATGCCGATACAACAGGTGCTCCATCAGCATGTGAGACAGCAGGTGTTCCTTGTGTTGGTTACAACGTAGATATGACATCTGTTGCTCCGGACGCAGCATTGACATCTCCTACAAATAACTGGGGTGTATATTATACTTACGCTGTACAGTGCGTATTAGATGGAAAAGCAATCGACACAGACTGGTGCAAAGGATTCTCTGAGGATGCAGTCAGAATCACTCTGGTCAATGAGGCTGTTGCAGCAGAAGGAACAGACGCAAAAGTAGAAGAAGTAGAAGCAGCATTAAAAGATGGTTCTCTTCATGTATTTGATACATCTACATTTACAGTAAACGGATCTTCCTTAGAAGACCTGATCGCAGAAGGCGGAGATTACGCAAAATATGCTGATTACGTTTCAGACGGTTATTATCATGAATCTGAATTGGCATCTGCACCATCCTTTGATATTATCATTGATGGCATCACATCTCAGGCAAACTAATTTTTAAGATAAACCGGCAGGGCACAGATGGTTTCTGTGCTCTGCAATGATAGAAATATTGGAAGAAAACAGATAAATCCTTTCAAGATACAGATTGAAAGGATTTTCGTATTTAGGAGGATTACTTGTGGAAACAGGAAACGCTATTGAACTGAAAGGTGTAACCAAACGTTTCGGTGACGTGATTGCGAACGATAACGTGAATCTGACCGTCAGGAAAGGTGAAATTCTTTCGATTTTAGGAGAGAATGGTAGTGGAAAGACTACGTTGATGAACATGCTTTCCGGAATTTACTTCCCGGACGAAGGAGAAGTTTATGTGGATGGAAAAGAAGTGACCATCCGCTCCCCAAAAGATTCCTTCGCACTCGGTATTGGAATGATTCATCAGCATTTCAAGCTGATCAATATTTTGACAGCCGCCGAGAATATTATTTTAGGTCTGCCTGGAAAAGAAAAACTGAATATGAAACAGGTAGAGAAAGAAATCAGGAAACTGACAGAACAGTATGGATTTGACCTCAATCCGTCCCAGAAAATTTATGACATGTCTGTCTCACAGAAACAGACCGTAGAGATCGTAAAAGTACTTTACCGCGGGGCAGACATTCTGATCCTCGATGAACCGACAGCCGTATTGACACCGCAGGAGACTGAAAAATTATTTGCAGTCCTCAGGAACATGAGGAAAGCAGGAAAATCCATTATTATCATCACACATAAATTAAATGAAGTATTGGAACTTTCTGACCGTGTCGCAGTGCTTCGAAAAGGAAAATATATTGATACGGTAGAGACGGCGAAGGCAACTGTAGAATCACTCACAGAGATGATGGTCGGCGAGAAAGTAAAACTGGATATCAACCGTACTGAGCCTGTAGGAGCAGAAAAACGTATTGAGATGCGTGGCATTACGTGTAGGAACAAGGAGGGACTTAAGGTTCTGACAGAGGCTTCCTTCACCGCCTACAGTGGGGAAATCCTTGGTGTGGCAGGAATTTCAGGAAGCGGACAGAAAGAATTATTAGAGTCCGTTGCAGGACTTCAGCCGATCGAGAGCGGCGAGATCCTTTATTTTTCCCCGGAGGGTACGACAGAAAAAATCTCTGAGATGAAGGCGGAGGATATTAAAAATCTTGGTATCACGTTATCGTTTGTGCCGGAAGACCGTCTTGGAATGGGACTTGTTGGTTCTATGGATCTGACAGATAATATGATGATCCGAAGCTATAAGGAAGGCAGACATTTCTTTGCCGACCGTAAATCTCCAAAGAAACTTGCAGAAGATATTGTGGAGAAATTAGATGTTGTGACACCGGGTGTGGATACTCCGGTCAGCAGGCTTTCCGGCGGTAATGTACAGAAAATCCTTGTCGGCCGTGAGATCGCAAGCAATCCGACTGTGCTGATGGTTGCGTATCCGGTCAGAGGACTTGACATCAATTCATCATACACGATTTACAATCTGTTGAATGACCAGAAGAAAAAAGGAGTTGCAGTCATCTGTGTAGGTGAGGATCTGGATGTCCTGCTGGAACTTTGTGATAAGATTTTGGTATTGAACAGTGGAAAAGTTGCGGGTATCGTGGATGCGCGTACCACAACGAAGGAAAAACTGGGACTGATGATGACTGGTTTGACGGAGGATAAGAATGAGTAAGGAAAACGTGATTTCGAAGAAAGAACCTTTTGCACGTATGGTGAAGAGAGACCATATCAGTGTGGGAAAGGCGTGGGCGATCCGACTGATCGCAGTTGCATTGTCACTGGTAGTAGCGGCACTTGTGATCGTGGCAGTCACAAAACAGAATCCGATCGAAGTGTATCTTGGAATTATTGATGGAGCAGTTGGAAGCAACCGGAGGATCTGGGTGACTATCCGTGAAATGATGGTGCTTTTATGTATTGCAATTGGTCTTACCCCTGCATTTAAAATGAAATTCTGGAACATCGGTGCAGAAGGACAGATTTTAATGGGCGGTACAGCGGCAGCGGCAATGATGATCTACTTTGGCGATAAAATGCCAAACTGGTTACTGCTGATCGTGATTTTTGTTGTCAGTGGTCTGGCCGGACTGATCTGGGGTGTGATCCCTGCCATTTTTAAAGCATATTTTAATACCAATGAGACTTTATTTACTTTAATGCTGAATTATGTCGCAATGCAGATCGTAACGTTCTGTATTGTATTCTGGGAGAATCCGTCTGGTTCTAATACCGTTGGTATTATCAATGCAGCAACAAAAGGTGGATGGTTTCCAACAATTTTTGGCAATGCATATACATTAAATGTTATCATTGTTTTAGCAATTACATTAGTAGTTTATGTTTATATGAAATATTCCAAACAGGGATATGAGATCTCGGTTGTCGGAGAAAGCCAGAATACTGCAAGATATGCAGGAATCGATGTGAAGAAGGTCATTATCCGTACAATGATGATCTCCGGTGCGATCTGTGGAATTGCCGGTGCAGTGATCGTCAGCGGTGCGAGCCATACCATCTCGACAAGTACAGCAGGTGGACGGGGATTTACTGCGATCATTGTTGCATGGATGTCAAAGTTTAATCCGCTTGCGATGATCCTTGTTTCCGGATTCCTTGTATTTATGCAGCAGGGATCGATCCAGGTGGCATCGCAGTTTGGTCTGAATGAAAATGCATCAGATATTATTACAGGTATTTTATTGTTTTTCCTGATCGGATGTGAATTCTTTATTAACTACAAATTAGAGTTCCGTAAGAAAGGAGAGAAATAGAATGACATTATTACTGACGTTTATACAGAAGGCGATCGGACAGGGAGTCGCTATTTTATTTGGTGCTTCCGGAGAGATCGTCACAGAAAAATCCGGTAACTTAAACCTCGGAATTCCGGGAATTATGTACATGGGTGGTATCGCCGGACTTATGGGTGCTTTCTTTTATGAAAAAAGTACAGAGACGCCAAACGGAGCCATCGGGGTGCTGGTTTCACTGCTGTGTTCCCTGATCGCATCTGCCCTGGGCGGGCTGATCTACAGTTTTCTGACAATCACACTCAGAGCGAACCAGAATGTGGTGGGACTTGCACTTACGACATTTGGTGTTGGATTCGGTAACTTCTTCGGTGGTTCCATTTCCAAGCTGGCTGGAGGTGTCGGACAGATTTCCGTTCAGACAACGGCGGCTGCATACCGCGCCACTATTCCGGGACTCTCAAAGATCCCGGTGATCGGAACACTTTTCTTTTCTTATGGATTCCTGACATATCTGTCCGTTATCGTGGCGGTTGTCATGACTTACTTTTTAAAGAAAACAAGAAAAGGACTGAACTTAAGAGCGGTCGGCGAAAGCCCGGCAACAGCGGATGCAGCAGGTATCAATGTCTCAAAGTACAAATATGCTGCCACAGTGACCGGCGCAGCAATCGCAGGTCTTGGCGGACTTTATTTTGTTATGGAATATCTGGGTGGTACCTGGTCGAACAATGGATTCGGTGACAGAGGATGGCTTGCAATCGCACTTGTAATCCTGGCATTGTGGAATCCGGATCATGCGATCTGGGGATCTTTTGTGTTTGGTGGATTATATATTTTATATATCTATCTTCCGGGATTGAATAGGGCAACACAGGAGCTTGTAAAAATGCTTCCGTATGTTGTGACAATTATCGTCCTGATCATCACAAGTAAGAGAAATAAACAGGAAAATCAGCCGCCGGCAAGCCTTGGAGAGGCATATTTCAGGGAAGACCGGTAAAAGGCATGAAAAGGAAGCGAAGCTGCCTGGGTGCAGCCGCTTCTTTTTTGTTTTGTAAATAGCTGGAAAACAGTGAAAAGTATGCTATAATAAAGAATGTCGAGCGATTTTATGCTTGCGTCTGAATCATACATCATGTAATATGTTAGATAGACTTCATTTTTGAAAAACAAGGAGGAAATTATGGAAAACGAGACTGTCTCTAAGAATTTTATTGAGCAGATGATTGATAAAGATATCGAGGAGGGATACTGCCATGAGGTTCACACCAGATTCCCACCGGAACCAAATGGTTACCTTCATATTGGACATGCAAAGTCCATTCTTTTAAACTATGGGCTGGCACAGAAGTACGGCGGAAAGTTCAATCTTCGATTTGATGATACAAACCCGACCAAGGAGAAAACAGAATTTGTAGAGGCAATCCAGTCTGATATTGAATGGCTTGGCGCTGACTGGGAGGGAAGACTGTTCTTTGCATCGGATTATTTCGAACAGATGTATGAAGGAGCTGTAAAGCTGATCAAAAAGGGAAAAGCTTACGTATCAGACCTTTCCGCAGAACAGATCCGTGAATACAGAGGAACTTTGACAGAACCGGGAAAAGAAGATCCATACAGCACACGTTCTGTAGAAGAGAATCTGGCATTATTTGAAGATATGAAGAATGGTAAGTTCGCCGATGGAGAAAAAGTACTCCGTGCAAGGATCGACATGGCATCTTCCAATATTAATATGAGAGATCCGGTTATCTATCGTGTGGCACATATGACACACCACAGAACAGGCGACAAATGGTGCATCTATCCAATGTATGACTATGCACATCCAATCGAGGATGCGATCGAGGGAATTACCCATTCTATCTGTACTCTGGAGTTCGAAGACCACAGACCATTATATAACTGGGTAGTGGAAGAAGTTGGCAAAGATATGATCCCAAATAAGGATGAGATGCCGCCAAGACAGATTGAGTTTGCAAAATTATACCTCACAAATGTAGTAACCGGAAAACGTTACATCAAACGTCTGGTAGAAGAAGGCATCGTTGACGGATGGGATGATCCTCGTCTGGTTTCGATCGCAGCGCTCAGAAGAAGAGGATTTACACCGGAATCCATTAAGATGTTCGTAGATCTTTGCGGAATCTCCAAAGCAAACAGTTCTGTCGATTATGCAATGCTTGAGTACTGTATCCGTGAGGATTTAAAATTAAAGAAACCGCGTATGATGGCAATCCTTGATCCGGTCAAGGTAGTGATCGATAACTATCCGGAAGGACAGATAGAATATCTGGATGTTGTGAATAACCTTGAAAACGAAGAACTTGGAAGCAGAAAAGTGCCATTTGGAAGGGAAATCTACATTGACCGTGAGGACTTTATGGAAGAGCCGCCAAAGAAATATTTCCGTATGTTCCCGGGAAATGAAGTCCGTCTTATGAATGCATACTTTGTAACATGCAACAGCTTCGTGAAAGATGAGAACGGTAAAGTGACAGAGATCCACTGTACCTACGATCCGGCTTCCCGCGGAGGAAACAGCCCGGATGGACGTAAAGTAAAAGGAACGATCCAGTGGGTATCTGCTGAGAAGAATGTAAAAGCAGAGATCCGGTTGTATGAAAATATTGTGGATGAAGAGAAGGGTGTATACAATGAGGACGGAAGCCTGAACCTGAATCCAAACTCACTGACAGTATTAAAGGACTGTTATGTAGAGGAGAATCTTGCAGACGCAAAGGCTTATGACAGCTTCCAGTTTGTGCGTCAGGGATTCTTCTGTGTAGATGCAAAAGATTCTACACCGGAACATCTCGTATTTAACCGGATCGTTTCGCTGAAGAGTTCATTTAAATTACCGTCAAATAACTAATTTACGATCAAGAAAAGCAGTCAATATTGGAGGAACGTATATGAATTTATTCAAGGGACTGGAAAAGTTCGGTCTGAAGACAGAGGGTACAGAAAATCTGTTTGAAGAAGAAAAAAGGACCAATGCATCAACAGAGCAGGGAGAGGCAAAAGAAGAAATACCTTCTGAGGAATCATTTCTGTTAGAAAAATCAGTGCGCTGCACTGTGTGCGATAAAGTGTTCAAAACAAAAATGATCAAAAACGGAAGAGTGAAACGTCTCGAACCGGATTTTGATCTGAGACCAAGATTTATGTATATTGATACTTTAAAATATGATGTTGCATCATGTCCAAACTGCGGTTATACAGCAATGAACCGCTACTTTGAACATCTGTCATCGGTCCAGATCAAACTGATCAAAGAGAAAATATGTGCAAATTTTAAGCCGACTGGTGAAGAACCGGCGGTATATGATTATGATACGGCAATTAACCGTTACAAACTCGCACTGTTTAATACTCTGGTAAAAAAAGGAAAAGCAAGTGAGAAGGCATATACCTGTCTTAAGATTTCATGGCTCTATCGTGGAAAGTTAGAGGGCATGGATGAGAAGGATGCTTCGCTGGAACAGGAACGCAGGGAGTGTCTGGAGCAGCAGGAGGCATTTTATAATCAGGCTTATGAAGGCTTTTTAAAAGCAGTATCAACTGAGATGTTTCCAATGTGCGGCATGGATCAGACAACAGTAGATTACCTGTTAGCTGTTATGTCAAAGCATTTCAAACGTTACGATACTGCGTCCAAATGTATTTCCAGGATCTTGTCTACAAGCTCTGCTTCTAAGAAGATGAAGGATCGTGCATTCGATCTGAAAGAGGAGATCATCCGGGAAATTAAGACTTCCAAAGCGTAAAAGGCGGCAGGGGATACCAGACATCAGAATTGGCAAAGAGTAAGAGGATTGCAATGAACGAGATTATGATTGATCTGCAGGGGGGCGCGAAAGCGCCCCTTTATGAAAAAATATATGAATATATAAAAAATGAGATTGTTGACGGTAAGATTTCCAAAGGGGAAAAATTACCGTCAACCCGTTTATTGGCAAAAAATCTGTCTGTGAGCCGCAGCACGGTGGAACTGGCATACGATCAGCTTTTGGCAGAAGGGTATATTGAGGCAGAACCATACCGGGGATATTTTGTCTGTGATATTGAAGCGTTGTATCAGTTAGAACAGCGGAATCACATGCAGGAAAAACTGCAGGCAGGGCAGGACTGGCAGCCGGGATGGAAAACTGAGATAAAACATGGAGCAGGATCTTCAAAACAGAAGGAAATTGATTTTTCCCCTTACACGATCGATACGCAGAATTTTCCGTACAATGTCTGGCGGAAACTGCATAAAAATGTCCTGCTTGATGACAGGGAAGAAATTCTTTTGTCGGGAGATGGACAGGGAGATCACGAACTGCGCATGGCAATTGCAGATTATCTTCATCAGGCAAGAGGTGTGAATTGTGTCGCAGAACAGATCATAATCGGCGCAGGTAATGAATATTTAGAACTTCTGCTTGCGCAGGTGTTAGGAGAAAAGAAGACCGTATTGATGGATGATCCGACTTATCTGCAGGCGTACCGTACTTTTTCCAATATAGGTTATCTGGTGAAAAATATTCCGGCAGAGCAGGGGAGTATGCCGATCGAGGCGGTGCGCAGGGAAAACGCAGATATCTTATATGTTATGCCGTCACACCAGTTTCCTTTGGGAACAGTCATGCCTTTAAAACAGCGGCTGGAACTTTTGAAATGGGCATCGGAGAAAGAAGGCAGATATCTGATCGAGGATGATCATGACAGTGAGTACCGTTATAAAGGAAAGCCGATCCCGTCACTGCAGAGTATCGATCACGAGGAAAAGGTGATATATCTGGGTACTTTTTCAAAAAGTATTGCGCCGTCCCTGCGAATCAGCTACATGGTTCTTCCGTTGCATTTGTTAAAAAAATATCAGGAATCATGCAGCTTCTATTCCACAACCGTTTCGAAGATTCAGCAGGAAGTATTGCGGGAATTCATCCGGGGAGTATACTTTGGCAGACATTTAAATAAAATGCGTGGAATTTATAAAAACAAGCATGATTTTTTAGTCGGCGAATTGAAGAAAAAAAACTGGGTGCAGAATATTGCAGGGGATAACGCAGGACTGCATGTGCTTGTGCAGGTGAATACAACGCTTACAGAGGAAGAAATCTGTAAAAAAGCCGCAGAGTGCGGAATCCGCCTTATGGGTATCAGAGAGCATTATATTCACACACCGCCGGAGGGAAGACCGGTACTCTTGTTAGGATATGGAAAACCGGACGAACAGGAAATACAAAAAGGGCTGGAAGTGCTTGAAAGCATTATAACCGGAAGAAACAGTAACAACTGTAAAAAGCCATAAAAGAACAACTGATGAATTATCTACTGGATGGCCGGTGTGAAATCTCGAACAACCATGCTGAACGAAAAGCCAAAAGCTATGCAATCGGACGGAAAGCCTTCCTGTTCCACACATCAGAAGCCGGTGCCGGAGCAAGTGCGGTGATGTACAGTATCGTGGAAACAGCAAAAGCAAACAATCTGAATATTTTCCAGTACCTCTATACGGTACTCCTGTATATGCCGGATTACATGAATTCGTCCGCAGGTATAGAGCAGCTGATGCCATGGAGTGACTTTATAAAGGAAAAATGTTCAGGGCTGATTAACGTGGAATCTAATGTTCCGGAAAATAGAATTCCCCTGCCACTTAGGTAGCAGAGGAATTGATAATAAATGTTAATCGTTTCCTGTTTTAACAGAATTTAGGAAAAGGGTAGACGGCGTGTTATTCATCGCTTACAAAGAAGGGAAGAAAAATTGGAAGACTTCTATTTTAAAGAAAACAAAAAGTGAAATACCGTTTGTCAGATAGAAATTCCTGACAGCCGGTATTTTGATTTGCAAAGGATTATATGTGTTGATGAAGGAATTAAGTATTAATTAGTGCGTATTACTTAAAACAACATTGCAGTTAAATTCGGTTTGCGAGTAGCTGATTTTTAAGAAACCTTCATATTTCTTAACACTATTTTCAACATTGTAAAGACCAGTTCCATAGTCTTTAGAAGAGAATGTTCCGCATTTTGTGTATGAATTGCAACTATTTTTGACGTTGATTATAACAAAGTTATTATGGGAACTAATTATTACTGATACTTCTTTATTGGTTTTGCAAAGAGCACTAGCAGATAAGGCGTTTTCAAGCAAATTTGAAAATATAGTTGTGATGTCAATGTCATCCATAAATCTAAAATCAGTTTGTTCAACGGTACATTTATACAGAATGCCGTGTTGTTCTGCAAAAATCTTTTTTTCGTTCAGTATAAGATTTAGAACTGTATTATTGCTGTATGGGAATAATACAAAATCTGATATAAGTCTATCCATTCCTTTGATATAGTTATCTGCTTTTTCAAATTCATTGCTTTTATATAGTTGCTCTATCGTATTAACATGCTTATCTATGTCATGTATCATTTGTAACGATTTCTGATAGTTTGTGTCTAATTGTTTATAATATTTAAGTTGTAAGTTTGCTTGCTGCTCTGATCGGGCTATTTTAGACTTTAATTTTTGATTTTCAATAATGTATTCAAGTAGCCACATAATATGAAGATTAATAAATACGGTAATTATAATTGTTAAATATCCTATATATTTGTCAGTCTCCGGTATTGTAACAGAATAACCTATTTTAGCGTTTAAGCAAATGTTTACTATACTACAGAATGATAATAAAATATATAAAATCAATTGTTTCATAGGAAGTACACTATGCTGTTTTGACAAATAACGATTCTTGGTTACCTGGTATAAACATATAATTAATAATTTTGAAATAGCCATTTTAAAAACGGAATGTGCTGGTTCGCATAATGGAAACTTAATAAAAATCAAAAACAATTCATATAGAGCGACCCCTATTGTTTCAAAAAAAGTTAAAAGAAATATGAAAAAGTATAAATCCAGGAGTAAAGTTTTCTTTGAACTCCATGGATCATAAAATAGTAAGCATATAACAGGTGTAAGAATGATAATCCAACTTGCAAAATTTAAAATAGGGTAATTAAAAAGATTTATAATTCCAATTAAGACTCCGACGGAAATGGTAACTATATTATAAATCCATTTTTGTGAATATATAGAGTTAAAATTTATTTTAAAATGATCAAAAATTAGTTGTGCAGAAACATAACAATTAATTACAGAAACAAAGTAAATGATATAAGTATTCATAAAAGGATCTCCCTTTATAGTATTAACATTTTTTCTAAATAATTGTTTAGAGCATTTTTGAATAGTACGGCACGTTTTTGAGACAAAGGAATCCTTATCCCATTGGTCATTAATAATTCGTAGTTTTTTATATCTTTTACATATTTTAAATTAACTACAAAACTTTGATGTGGCATAAAAAAGTTATAACTCGCCATGTCAATATCTATATTTCCGATTTTTTCATTAAAATGATAATCACCGCTTTTACTGCATATCTTGACATACCGTTTCTTTATATATTCAAAAAAATATATATCATCTATATTAAATTCGGTCAATCCTTGCTCATAAGTTATGAAACGCGCAATATAAAGGGGATCATTATTTTGTGATTCATAAATAAGAATGTCATTAAGTTGTTTATAAATGATTTTTTTTGAAATTGGCTTAGTAAGGAATGCAAAAGAATGTACATTATTATGTGCCGTTTCATGATATTGTTTATAATTCGTAATATAAATTATATATGTAAATGCATTCAATTTTCGGAGCTGAGTACCTATATCTATGCCGTTTTCTGTTTGTAAAATAATGTCCAAGAAGATAACGTTATATTTTAGTGATGATTCTAACAATTTTTTGCCGGAATCATATAAATCAACGGATATGGATATATTATTTTCGGTGGCAAATTCTTCTATGCATTTTTGAATTGAACTGAGTACAATCTTGTCATCATCACAAATAGCAACAGTAAACATTTTTTACCTCTTTTATTATATTTGTAGTAGGAAGCAACTAATCTGATACAAATTATAACATATATCGTGAGAATACACTATGAAATAGTTGTGTATGTTAGGGCGAAAAACTGTATATCGGGGCATACTTATTGTTTTTATTCAAAACTCTTTTATAATATAAAAAAAATTTTTTGAGGAGGATTTGTATGAAAATAAGAGGGTTATTAATAATTGTAATATGTATGATAGGTCTATCGGGATGTACTTCAAAAGGATTTGATATTGAAAGAGTATATCAATTTGTTGAGATACAGTCATCAAATGGTAAAGAGATAGGAACTATAGTGAATTCGGATGATTTAGAATTTTTTTTTGAGGAAATGAAATTTCAAGAATGGAAATATATTGAAGAAAAAGAAGATTTTGGTAAATGTATTTACAAATTTATAGCTTATGAATTTGTAAAAGATGATGAAGAGTACTGTATTAGGGAAGACCCATATGAGTTATATAAAGTAGATGACAACTATTATATTATTCAAGATAGTGATGTTATTTCCATTCCAAAAAGCGTGGGGCAATTTTTGAATTCAATTGAAAATAAAATTACAATAACTCAACCTATATCAGAAGATATTCTGGATAATTGGGAAAATAGAATTGTCAATAATACGGATAGTAGTTATGGAACAAAGAAAAAAACATATAATGATGAAACAATTGTTTCTAAAATCACTAAAATAGTTATAAGTGATGAAGATGAATTAGATATAAAAATAGATAACAAGGAAGAGATAACGGCATTCATTGAAGGCTTAGATACAGATAGTTGGAGTTCAATAGATGATATACCAAACGATGCGATTTTAAGGCGTAATATATCAGCATATTCGTTTAGGAGAAGAACTAAAGAAAAGGTTTTGACCACAATGTATACGATTATGTTATATGAAGCATCTAATAATGAATATTTTATAAGTGAGACTATTCCAGATAATGGTACACAGGACAGAGATTATATTGAATATTATACTATTCCCAAAAGCGTAGCAGATTTTATTTTACAAACTGAATAATAGATAAGCGTTAAAAAAAACCCATTTATAAATATGTCCTCTGTTTTTTGATTACCTTGACAATACCAAAAGCAGATTTCACAAGTTATCTTCAGTGTAAATGAAATAAAAATGGTACAGACAAATACGATTTCCTTTGTGAGTTCTGCGAACAGGAACATCATATTTTGTCTGTACCATTTTTATTTTTAAGATTTAGTTATTCTTGTTGTTTTCTTTCTGCAGCTCTAACATCTTCATTGCGCGGACTTTTAATGGAAGTCCGAATAATGTGATGAATCCATCTGCATCGTGATGGTCGTAAAGATCACCTGTTGTGAAGCTTGCGAGGGACTCACTGTAGAGAGAGTATGGGGAAGTAGTTCCGGCTTTGATGATGTTTCCTTTGTAAAGCTTGAATTTTACCTCACCGGTCACATATTCCTGTGTGGACTCTACGAAAGCCTGTACTGCCTCACGGAGTGGTGTGAACCATTTTCCTTCGTATACGATCTGGGCGAGCTTGTTACCCATATCTTTTTTCACTTCCATGGTAGCGCGGTCGAGAACGAGTTCCTCTAACTGCTCATGAGCTTCCATGAGGATGGTTCCACCAGGAGTCTCATAAACACCGCGGGATTTCATGCCGACAACACGGTTTTCAACGATATCAATAATGCCGATTCCGTGTTTTCCACCAAGTGTGTTTAATTCACGGATAATATCAGAAACTTTCATTTTCTTTCCATTGACAGAAGTTGGAACACCTTTTTCAAATGTCATTGTGACATATTCACCTTCGTCCGGAGCTTTCTCAGGTGGAGTGGTCAAAACTAAAAGATGTTCGTAATTTGGCTCTAAGGATGGATCTTCCAACTCAAGACCTTCATGGCTGATGTGCCATAAGTTACGGTCACGGCTGTAGCTGGAATCTACAGAGAATGGAAGATGGATGCCATGTGCCGTACAGAAATCGATCTCATCCTGACGGGACTGTAATTTCCAGTTGCTGTCACGCCATGGGGCAATGATCTTTAAGTCCGGAGCAAGTGCTTTGATACTTAACTCGAAACGGATCTGGTCGTTACCTTTTCCGGTAGCGCCGTGGCAGATCGCTGTAGCACCTTCTTTTCTTGCAATCTCAACTAATTTCTTGGCGATTCCCGGACGGGCCATGGAAGTACCTAATAAATATTTGTTTTCGTATACAGCGTTTGCCTGTACGCATGGAACAATGTAATCATCACAGAATTCATCTACGATGTCCTCAATGTATAATTTGGAAGCACCACTTAATTTGGCTCTTTCGTCAAGTCCGTTTAATTCTTCTTCCTGTCCGCAGTCTACGCAGCAGCAGATAACTTCATAACCATAAGTTTCTTTTAACCATGGGATAATGGCTGTGGTATCAAGACCACCGGAGTACGCTAAAATAACTTTTTCTTTCATGAGAGTGAATCCTTTCTGTCGTATATTCTTTTTATCATGTAAACCGTTCTTTCATGCATGACAATGAGTCTGCCACGAAACGATTTCTTCTGAAACTTAATATATACTATGTAGACAGGAAATGCAAGTGAAAAAATATACATAATTTAATAATAAAAATGCATAAAAGTATGCAATAACAACAGAAGTTTATGCAGGAACATTTATATAAATTAAGGTAAGAAAATTGTAAAACAAAGAAAAATAAGAAAAAACACTAAAAATAGTGTTGCATAAAAATAATAATGAATGTATAATTATGCAATAACAATTGAAACCGGGAAACAAAAAATACTTTACTATCCTAAAGAGCTGTACTATGATAGAAACGAATTAGAGTGGTAAAGTGTAAAAAGAGAAAACCCTTTGGGGAGATTGGAGAATAGATTATGGTAAAAGTTGGGATTATTGGAGCGACCGGCTATGCAGGAAACGAGCTTGTCCGGTTATTGATGGGACACAAAGATGTGGAGATCATGTGGTACGGTTCCAGAAGCTACATAGATAAGAAATATGCAGAAGTTTATCAGAATATGTTTGAGATCGTAGAGGATACCTGTCTCGATGATAATATGGAAGAACTTGCTTCCAAGGTGGACGTGATCTTTACCGCAACGCCACAGGGATTTCTGGCAGGTGTCCTGACAGAGGAGATCTTATCCAGAGTAAAAATTATCGATCTGAGTGCGGATTTCCGTATAAAAGATGTCAAGACCTATGAGAAATGGTACAAGATCGAACACAGGAGCCCACAATTCATTGAGGAAGCCGTGTATGGACTCTGTGAACTCAACCGTGACAAGATAAAAGGCGCAAGACTGATCGCAAACCCGGGATGCTACACAACCTGTTCCATTTTAACAGCATATCCACTGGTAAAAGAGGGACTGATCAATCCGGACACCCTGATCATTGATGCAAAATCAGGAACGTCAGGAGCCGGCAGAGGTGCAAAGCTTCCAAATCTGTTCTGCGAAGTGAATGAGAATATGAAAGCTTACGGCGTGACGAATCACAGACACACACCGGAGATCGAAGAACAGCTTGGCTATGCGGCAGGAAAAGAGATCATGGTCAATTTTACTCCACATCTCGTACCGATGAACCGGGGAATCCTTGCAACAGAATATGCAACGTTAAATAAGAAAGCAGACGGCACGCTTCCAACATACGAGGAAGTGAAAGCTGTTTACGATAAATATTATAAGAACGAAAAATTTGTCCGTGTACTGGAAAAAGATATCTGCCCGGAAACAAAATGGGTAGAGGGAAGCAATTACGTGGATGTGAACTTCAAAATTGATGAGAGAACCGGAAGAATCGTCATGATGGGAGCACTCGATAACCTTGTAAAAGGTGCAGCCGGTCAGGCAGTGCAGAATATGAACCTCTTATTTGGCTTCGATGAGGCGGAGGGATTAAATCTTGTTCCGATGTTCCCGTAAGAGACCGTGGAGCAGCCATTCGGCCAAGATGAACAGCATGCGAAGCCGATTTATAGAAAACTGCCCCAGAGAGGCAGACAGCAAGGAAGATGAAAAATAACATGAATGATACAAATTTAACGATCCGTCCCATGACAATAGATGACTTTGAGCAGGTACACAGCCTCTGGATGGAGATTCACGGCTTCGGTATCCGCAGCATCGATGATTCGAAAGAGGGTGTGGAGCGTTTTATCCGAAGAAATCCGACTACGAGCATGGTGGCAGTGTGTGATGGAAAAATCGTCGGCGCGATCCTCTGCGGGCATGACGGCAGAAGAGCAGGACTTTATCATGTCTGTGTACAGGAAAATTACAGAAAACACGGAATCGGGCAGAAACTCGTGGAGCGGTGTCTCGAAGCATTGAAAGCAGAAAAAATTTCCAAAGTCAATCTGATCGCATTTAAGCAGAACGAGATCGGCAACCGCTTCTGGCAGAGCCTCGGCTGGAAATACTGCGACAACGTGAATTATTATGAGTATGTATTGAATGAAGAGAATATTACCGTGTTTAATCCGTAGAAAGAATTAATATAGACAATTGCGAAACTCCTGAAAACCTAAATTGAATTGTGAAAAATTAATAAAAACTTGAGAAAACACTGGGTGAGCAGAAATCGAACAAGTTCGATTGGCACTTAGAAGGCAGGTGCAACATTTTTAATCAGGTCTGTGCATTTACTGCACAGACCGTGCGAAGATGATTCAGGTGTGAGCAAATTCCTATCTGCGTAGCAGATTTTAAATGAATTTGCGAAGTACTGCGAAGAATGAGCAGTACCGTTACCAGCGACACATAGCGAGAACGTGTTTTCGAAAATTTTATTAGTTTTTCACAATTGAGAGAAGAGTAGGATGAGTTTCGCAAATGCCTATAAAGAACAAATAATCATAAGGAGATAAATCATGAAAGAGATCACAGGCGGTGTGACCGCAGCAAAAGGTTTTCAGGCAGCAAGTACAGCAGCAGGAATCAAATACAAAGACAGAAAAGACATGGCAATGATCTACAGTGAAGTTCCATGTAAGGCAGCAGGAACTTTTACGACCAATATCGTAAAGGCGGCTCCGGTCAAATGGGATCACAATGTCGTATACAACAGCAAAGCAGCACAGGCGGTTGTCATCAATGCAGGAATTGCCAACGCCTGCACCGGAGAGGAAGGCATGGGCTATTGCAGGCAGACAGCTGAGAAAGTAGAAAAAGTATTAGGCATTGCAGCAGACGAGGTGTTGGTTGCATCTACCGGAGTTATCGGCATGCAGCTCCCAATCGACCGTATCTGTAACGGGATCGATGCCATGGTGCCACTGTTAAAAGGAGATACCGGGAGCGGAACCGAGGCTTCCAAAGCGATCATGACCACAGACACAAAAAACAAAGAGGTGGCAGTGACCATCGAGATTGGTGGAAAAATGGTAACGATCGGAGGCATGTGCAAAGGCTCCGGCATGATCCATCCGAATATGTGTACGATGCTTAGCTTTGTCACAACAGATGCGGCAATCTCCAAAGAGTTATTGAAGGAGGCATTGAGCGCTGATGTGCAGGACACCTACAATATGATTTCTGTTGACGGTGACACTTCCACGAATGATACCTGTCTGTTACTTGCAAACGGGCTGGCAGAAAACCCGGAGATCACAGAGAAAAATGCAGATTATGAGGAATTCTGCAAGGCACTGAACTTTGTCAATGAGACGCTGGCAAAGAAAATGGCAGGCGACGGCGAGGGCGCAACCGCATTGTTTGAGGTGAAGATCATCGGTGCCGAGAGCAAAGAACAGGCGAAAGTTTTAAGTAAGTCTGTCATTACCTCAAGTCTCACCAAAGCAGCGATTTACGGACATGACGCAAACTGGGGACGAATCCTCTGTGCAATGGGTTATTCCGGTGCAACGTTTGACCCGGAAAAAGTAGATTTATTCTTTGAGAGTGCCGCAGGAAAAATGCAGATCATCAAAAACGGTGTTGCGGTGGATTACAGCGAGGAGGAGGCAACCAGAATCCTGTCCGAGCCTGCCGTTACTGCAATCGCAGATGTCAAAATGGGCAATGCATCCGCTACCGCATGGGGCTGTGACCTGACCTATGACTATGTAAAAATCAATGCGGATTACCGTTCTTAGGGGGATAGAAAAATGGAAGAAAAAAACATGAACGAACTTTTGAAAAAAGCGGAGGTGCTGATCGAGGCACTTCCATATATCCAGCGCTTTAACCGTAAGATCATCGTTGTCAAATACGGCGGAAGTGCCATGGTGGACGAGGAATTAAAGCAGCACGTCATTCAGGATGTCACTTTATTAAAACTGGTAGGTTTCAAGCCAATCATCGTGCACGGCGGCGGCAAAGAGATCAGCAGATGGGTAGAGAAAGCCGGCATGGAACCGGAGTTTGTCAACGGACTGCGCAAGACAGACGAGGCGACGATGGAAATTGCGGAGATGGTATTAAATAAAGTGAACAAATCTCTTGTAAAACTGGTGCAGGAGCTGGGTGTAAATGCTGTCGGTATCAGCGGAAAAGACGGCGGAATGTTAAAGGTGGAGAAAAAATATTCCAACGGACAGGATATCGGTTACGTCGGCGAGATCACACAGGTCAACCCGAAGATTTTATATGATCTTCTGGAAAAAGATTTTCTACCGATCGTCTGCCCGATCGGCATGGATGAAAACTATGACAGCTACAACATCAATGCAGACGATGCCGCCTGCGCGATTGCGAGAGCAGTCCACGCAGAGAAATTAGCATTTTTAACCGATATCGAGGGTGTATACAAAGATCCGAAAGATCCTTCCACGCTGATCTCGGAACTGCCAATCTCAGAGGCGAAAAAACTGATCGAAGACGGATACATCGGCGGCGGAATGCTTCCGAAATTAAACAACTGTATTGATGCGATCGAAAACGGAGTTTCCAGAGTGCATATTTTAGATGGACGTATCGCACACTGTCTATTGTTGGAAATCTTTACCAACAAAGGAATTGGAACTGCAATCTTAGGGGATAAGGAGACAAAGTATTATCATGAATAAACAGGATTACATTGATGGAGCAGAGAGTGCGCTTCTTCATACATATAATCGTTTTCCACTGGTCATTGATCATGGAGATGGTGTGTATCTTTATGATACAGACGGAAAAGAATATCTGGATTTTGCAGCAGGAATCGCCGTGCAGGCATTTGGCTACAACAACAAAGAGTATAACGACGCACTGAAAGCGCAGATTGACAAAGTGATGCACACATCCAATCTGTACTATAATGTCCCGATCATGAATGCGGCAAAAAGGGTATTAAACGCAAGCCAGATGAATCGTGTTTTCTTTACCAACAGCGGTACAGAGGCGATCGAGGGTGCAATCAAAGCGGCAAAAAAATATGCTTACACCAGAGACGGACATGCAGGACATGAGATCATTGCAATGAACCATTCCTTTCATGGAAGAAGTATCGGAGCATTGTCTGTGACAGGCAATAAACATTATCAGGAACCGTTTGAACCACTGCTTCCCGGAGTAAAATTTGCAGATTTTAATGATCTTGACAGCGTAAAAGCTTTGATTAATGACAAAACCTGTGCTATTATTTTTGAGACAGTACAAGGTGAGGGTGGAATTTATCCTGCAACAGAAGCATTTATAAAGGGTGTGCGTGCGCTTTGCGATGAGCATGACATACTTTTGATCTTAGATGAGATCCAGTGCGGTATGGGAAGAACCGGAGAAATGTTCGCATGGCAGCATTATGGTGTGAAGCCGGATATTATGACGAGTGCCAAGGCACTTGGCTGTGGTGTCCCGGTCGGCGCTTTCCTTATGACAGAGAGAGTCGCAGAGAAATCTCTGGCACCGGGAGATCACGGTACGACCTATGGAGGCAATCCATTTGTGGGAGCCGCTGTAGATAAAGTACTTGAGATGATGGAGCGCGACCATATCATAGAGCATGTGAAAAAGGTCGCACCGTATCTGGAGAAAAAATTAGATGAACTGGTTGCAAAGTATGATTTCCTGACCGAGCGAAGAGGTATGGGACTCATGCAGGGTGTTGTCTGTGAAAAACCGGTAGGCCAGATTGCAGCAAAAGCATTGGAGGCAGGACTGATCGTGATCACAGCAGGTTCGAATGTACTTCGTTTTGTACCGCCACTTATCATTGAAGAAAAAGATGTGGATGAGATGATATCCAGGCTGGAGAGTATTTTATAATGAAAGTAGTACAGAAGAGAATGATCGCAGCGGGCTGTATCGGCGTGCTGGTGATCGGAGGTGCCGTTGTTGTATCCAAACACAGCACTTATGAACAGAAAGAAAATGAAACGGAAAATGGAACAGAGACAGCATCAGTTAGCAGGGTGGTAAAACAGCCTGCTGATTTGATGTTCTGGTATAGCGATAAAAGCTATCAGAAGTTTTTTGAGAAGGCGGCAGAAGAATATTATGAGGATACCGGTATTGTTGTGGATGTAGAGTATCAGGACAGCATGGATTACATGGATGCAGTATACACGGCAACGATGCAGGGAGAAACATTTCCGGATATTTACATGATCGGAAGCGATGAGTTAGAGGAAGCATATCTTTACGGACTTGCAGCAGAAAACACGGCATCTGATATTTATGAGAGCACCGTGGCGTCGAATGCAGTGACAGCGTCCACTTACAAAGAGAAAATGTATGCGTATCCATTAAGTTATAATACCTGTCTGTTTGTCTATAAAAATGGTTATTTTGAGACAGAACCGGAGACATTGCAGGCAATCATTGATTATTCCATCGACAATGAGCCACCGGAAAATGTGCAGTATCTGTTAGAGTGGGATGTGAATGATGCGTTTTATGATTTTCCATTTATATCGAACAGTGTCAGCTTTGTAAAAGATGAAGTGGAAACGATGCAGGTGAATTATGATGAGGATCTGTATAACGAAGATCTGGAGTTCTTTTCACAGAGTCTGGAGTCGTTTTCCATTGATGCTTCGACGGTTACGGAAGCGAGTGTGATCTCAGATTTTAATGATGGAAAAACACTCTGTGCAATCATTGATTCAGATTCTGTTGCCGGTCTCACAGGAACTGATTATGAGATCCGGGAGCTTCTGGCATTGAATGACACGTTGCAGACATCTTCCGCAGCGTTGACAGATCTTGTGGTTGTGAATGATTTCTCGGAGAAAAAGGAAAAAGCGGCTGATTTTGCAGAGTATGTAACACTTACCATGTCAGGAGAACTTCATGGACTTGGCGGTCATTATTCCGTAAAATTATCAGAGGACGCAGACGAGAAGGAACAGATTGCCTATCAGGCATACGAAAATGCGATCCCGGTACCGGATTCACAGGATGCAAAAGAATTTTGGGTAACATTAAAAGAAACAATATCTCAATATTTTTAAAAAAATGGATATAATATATTTAATAGTCTTGTCATATTTGTAAAATTTCGTTAAAATATATACATCAGGCGTTGAGGGCTCTTTCATCCATCTGTGATGATGCATCCGGTGGAGAAGGAGAATGCTATGAATCGAAAGAGGAAAGTATTCCTGGTAATCATATTCTGCATGGGAGTGCTCTGTGGATGTGGTTCCAGGAATAATGTGTATTTGGAGAAAATACAGACAGAGACAAGTGAAGTTCCGCAGACAGAGGAGAAAGACTGCCAGGAAGAGATGGGCAGTTGTATGGTGTATGTTTGCGGGGCAGTAGAAAATCCGGGAGTGTATGAGCTGCCGGAGAACAGCCGTGTTTATGAAGCAGTAGCGATGGCTGGCGGGATGACAGAGGATGCCGGGATGGAAGCGGTAAATCAGGCAGAGTTTGTCACGGACGGACAGATGTTAAGAATTCCGACCATGGAAGAAGTGGCGGCTGCACAGGAAGAATCCGAGAGCAATGTGGATGATGGCTTACTGGACATTAACCGGGCAAGTGTTGCAGATTTTATGACGCTTCCGGGAATCGGGCAGTCAAAAGCAGAGGCATTGTTTCAGTACCGGGAAGCACACGGCAGATTTTCTTCTATTGAGGAGATCATGAATGTGGATGGAATCAAAGAAGGAGTTTTTAACAAAATAAAGGATAGTATAAAGGTGTAAAAATGGCAAAAAAGGTTCTTGTTGTTGATGATGAAAAATTGATCGTAAAAGGTATCCGTTTCAGTTTAGAGCAGGATGGAATGGAAGTGGACTGTGCATATGACGGGGAAGAGGCATTGAAAATGGCAACAGAGAATCATTATGATATGATTCTTTTGGATATCATGCTTCCGAAGATGGATGGATTTGAAGTATGCCAGCACATCCGCGAATTCTCTGATATGCCAATCGTGATGCTGACTGCAAAAGGCGATGACATGGATAAGATCCTCGGTCTGGAATACGGCGCAGATGATTATATCACAAAGCCGTTCAACATCCTGGAAGTCAAAGCAAGAATCAAGGCAATTATGCGGAGAACCGCAGGAAGCCAGCCGAAGAAAGAGGATTCCAAGGTCATTGAAGCGGGTGATCTTCGTCTGGATTGCGAGAGCAGAAGATTGTTTATCCTGAATAAAGAAGTGAATCTGACTGCAAAAGAGTTTGATCTCTTAGAACTTTTGGTCAATAATCCGAATAAAGTATACAGCAGGGAGAATCTGCTCAATCTTGTATGGGGTTACGAGTATCCGGGGGATGTCAGAACTGTGGATGTGCATGTCAGACGTCTCAGAGAGAAGATCGAAAAGAATCCAAGCGAGCCAAAGTATGTTCATACCAAGTGGGGTGTGGGATACTACTATTACCAGAATTAGTCAGGGTGCGAAAGAATGTCCAGATTTAAAAATTTTATTAATTTTTTTAAAAGTCTGAAATTCAGACTGATACTTTTCTTAATCCTTTTTGGAATTGTACCGGGAATCGTTTTAAAAGTTGGAATTGTAAAGACATATGAGGACCGGTCTGTTTCAATCAAGACAAGTGAGATCTTAAGCCAGGCAAAAATCCTGGCGAATCAGATTGTTTCCAATGATTATCTGAATTATCCAAACTCAACGATTATCAATGCAGAATTAGATCAGTTATCGAATATTTATGATGGCCGTGTCATGGTGATCGATAATGAGTTTCATATTATCAAGGATACGTATGATCTTGACACGAATAAGACGATCATTTCCAAAGAGGTAATTGAGAGTTATTACGGCCAGGAGATCAAAAAATATGACGCGGAAAACCGCTATATTGAACTGACCGTTCCATTGAGCAGACCGGTGGAACAGACCGGGGCAACAGAGGTTTTAGGTGTTATGTTAGTCAGTGTGTCGACGGACAGCATTAACCTCAATATGGAGTATCTGGCGAGAAACGCCTATGTGATCCAGTTGATCTGTGCTGTGGCGGCAGTTTTCCTTGCAGTGATCTTAAGTATCCAGTTGGTAAAGCCTTTCCATAAGATGTCAAAGTCTATCGATGAGATCAAAACCGGATATGGGGAAGATGCGCTGTCTGTGAATGATTACACGGAAACAATTGAAATCTGTAAAAAGTTTAATGAGATGTTAGGCAGAATGAAAGTGCTGGATGATTCCAGACAGGAATTTGTATCCAATGTGTCTCATGAGTTAAAAACACCGCTGACATCCATGAAAGTTCTGGCAGATTCTCTTAACAGCATGGAAGATGCGCCAATCGAACTTTACAAAGAGTTTATGGGCGATATCGGAAATGAGATCGACCGTGAGACGAAGATCATCAACGACCTTCTATCTCTGGTGAAAATGGATAAATCCGCGGCAGACTTAAATGTTACCAATATGAACATCAATGAGCTGCTGGAGCAGATTTTGAAGCGGTTAAACCCGATTGCGGAGAAACAGAATGTGGAACTTGTGTTAGAAAGCTTCCGCCCGGTGTCCGCGGATGTGGATGAGGTGAAGATCACACTTGCATTTACGAATCTGATCGAGAATGCGATCAAATATAATAAACCGGGTGGATGGGTGCATGTCACACTGAACGCGGATCACCAGTATTTCTATCTGAAGGTCGAGGATTCGGGTATCGGTATTCCGGAGGACTCCTTAGAGCATATTTATGAACGTTTTTACCGCGTGGACAAGTCCCACTCAAGAGAGATCGGTGGAACCGGTCTTGGGCTTGCAATCACCCGCAATGCAGTGCTGATGCACCGCGGTGCGATCAAAGTGTTCAGTACAGAGGGAGAGGGAACCATTTTCAATGTCCGTATTCCTTTGAATTACATCGCGTAGTGCGATATGTGACAGCAGATTTTTGGTAATGGAGCAAAAAAGTAATGAGAAAAAAAATAGTCTTTCTTTTGGCATTTCTGTGCATGCTTTTACTGGCGGGGTGCTCGAATGGAAAAGAGACAAGTAAATACAACATCGAATATCTGAATAAAGATAAAACCGGGATTGCCGAGATGCCTTATGATGCGTCCGCAACAACGACAGATGCGTTGATCGAAGAATTTTTTGCAGCCTTAAGTTCTGATCCGGATAATGTGGAATACCGTAAACCGATCCCAAATGATGTGGAGATCACAAAGTATTCGCTGGACGGAGCACTTCTCACTATCTATTTTGATGTAGATTATCTGAATATGAAAGAAGTGGAAGAGGTTTTGTGCAGGGCGGCAGTGGTACGCACGATGACACAGATTTCCGGGATCGACTGTGTGTCCTTTTATGTGGATGAAAAGCCGCTGACGGACGTGAACGGTAAAATGGTCGGAACGATGTACGCAGAAAGTTTTGTGGAGAATCCCGGAGAACAGATCAATACGATCCAGAATACGAATCTCACACTTTATTTTTCCAATCAGGCGGGAGACGGACTCGTGAAAGAGACAAGACGGGTTCACTATAGCAGTAATATCTCATTGGAAAAACTGATCATGGAGCAGCTTCTCGAAGGGCCGGAATCGAAGAATGCCAGGTCTGCAATTCCTTCGGGAACCAAATTAATGAGCGTATCGCTTGTGGATGGGGTATGCTATGTCAGCTTTGATGAGAACTTTAAGAATCAGGATTATTCAGTGAATGAAGCCATTGTGATTTATTCTATTGTGGATTCATTGTCAGAGTTATCCTCCATCAGTAAAGTGCAGATTTCCGTGAATGGCGATACCAGCGGTGTATATCGGGATAGTTTCAAACTTGCAGATATGTATGACAGGAATCTGGATTATATCGCCAAAACAGCGAAAACGGATACAGAGGTTGTAGAGGAGACAGAAACGGAGGAACAGTAATTATTGTTTAAACGGCCATTATGTGAAATGGCATCTGGATTGATTCTTGGAATTTTGTTTATGAGGTATCAAAAATGGTATCTGGCAGCAGTTGCTGCCGGAATACTGTTTGGAATTGTATGGAATTTATGGCACAATACGATCCGTAACAGTAGTGAGAAAGACAGTATGGCAAATGCCAGAGCGTGGATATACCCGGTCTTCCGTGTGGGATGTTTTCTTATATTCTTTTTGGCAGGGGCATTTCATTATGCACAGAATGAATCATTTCGTGACGCATACATGATGAAACTACAGGATGGAATGAATGTGACTGTGCAGGGAAAACTATGCAGCAAACAGTTAAAAAACGGACAATATTCCTATTATTTAGATCATTGTTATCTATCTATCGGGCAGGAGATACTGCCATGCAATCAAATTCTTTTTTATCAGACTTCCGATGATGATTCCATCGGGCAAACCCTTATTGTAACAGGAACGGTTGAATTGTGGAAAAGTGCATCCAATGATGGTAATTTTGACGCAAAAGCATTTTATGAATCCAAAAAGATCGATTTTCAACTGAAGGAAGCTATTGTGAAAAATGTTTACGGAGCAGAGGATGGATTCGGGGAGAAAATTTACAGGCTGCGCCGGAAGATAAGCGGTGTATACGAAAGCTGTATGAGCACATCAGATGCTGGTGTGCTTTCCACGATGACGCTCGGAGAGAAAAATCTTCTGGACGCAGAGGTGAAGCAGATGTATCAGAAAGCAGGAATTTCCCATGTGCTGGCGATTTCCGGACTGCATATTTCTGTGATTGGGATGGGACTTTATAAATTGCTTCGGAAAATAAAATGCTCCTTTTTGACTTCCGGTGTTATTGCAGGCACGGTCATCGGCGGCTATGGGATGATGTCTGGACTTGGGACATCGACCATACGCGCGGTGCTCATGTTTTTCGTTTTATTGTTCGGACAGTGGATTGGAAGGAGTTATGATACGCTGTCTGCTCTGGGACTGTCCGCCATTGTGATTTTATCGGACAACCCTTATCTGCTCTGGTATGCAGGATTTTTGCTGTCATTTGCAGCGGTGCTTGGAATTGTGGCTGTGGGACAGACACTGATCAAAATAAAAAAGCCGTTCTTTACTTTTTCGGAGAACTTTCTGGTGAGTTTTGCAATTCAGCTTGCAACGGTGCCGCTTACGGCTTATTTCTTTTATGAGGTGTCGGTCTGGTCAATGCTTATCAATTTTTTTGTACTGCCAATCATTGGGATACTGCTTTTCCTGGGGCTTCTTGGCGGAGGGATTGGTTTATTGTCTGTCCGCGTGGCAGGGGTTCTTTTTGTGCCATGTCATTGGATTTTACTGTTTTATGAAAAAGTGTGCAGGCTCAGCGCCAGACTGCCGGGAGCTTCCTGGATCACAGGGCAGCCGGACTGGCGGAAACTGCTGCTTTTTTATCTGATATTGGGAGCCGTGCTTTTCGCAATGAAAAAGATGAAGCGACGGCGTGGATTTGTTTTCATAGGCTGTTTTATGCTGCTTGCAGTATTGCATAACCCGGTGAAGGGATTTGAGCTAGATGTGCTGGATGTGGGGCAGGGAGATGGGATTTATCTTCACACGAAAGAGGGGACAAATTTCTTTTTTGACGGCGGCAGTACGGATGTGAGTAAAGTCGGAACATACCGGATGCTTCCGTTCCTGAAAGCAAAGGGTGTGAAAAAAATAGATTACTGGATTGTTTCACACACAGACGCAGACCATATTTCAGGGTTAAAGGAGATCTTGCAGGCAGAGTATGAGATCAATCATATTGTGTTTTCAAAATATGTATTAAATGACGAAGCCTATCAGGAACTTTTGGCACTGGCGCAAACGTATGGAACAGAAATTTTGAAAATGGACTGCGGTGACATATTCACCGATGGTGAGGCGGGGCTGCGCTGCATTTTCCCGGATCAAACTTATAAAAGTGATGATAAGAATGCACTGTCCCTTGTGCTGCGCTATGAAGATCAGGAGTTTTCCGGTATTTTTACCGGGGACATCAGCAGCGCAGAAGAACAGTATCTTGTGGAACACAAAAAGGCTGGCAGCGTCACATTTTACAAGGCGGCGCATCACGGCTCGAGATATTCCAACAGTCGGGATTTCCTAATGGCACTCTCACCGGAGATCACAACCATTTCCTGTGGGGAAAACAACCGCTATGGGCATCCGGGTGAGGAGGCTTTGTGCAATATAAAGGAGAGCGGAAGTGCAGTCTATGAGACAATGGAGTGTGGACGTATCCGCATCCGCATGGAAAATGGAGAACCCGTGGTGGAAAAATTCCTTGAAGGAAGATGAATTGTTCTATATAATGGGGAAAGAGTTTATAGATAATTGCGAAACTCATGAAAGTGTAGATTGAATTGTGAAAAATTAACAAAAGACATGAAAGACATTGGGGAACCGCCGGTACTTAGAAGGCTGGTACAACGGTAAGTTGTGCCTGACTTCTTAGTACCGTTGCGAGAGACACATAGCGAAAGCGTGTCTTGAATGTTTTTGTTGATTTTGAACAATTGAAAGAAGATTATGATGAGTTTTGCAATTATCTGGAAAGAGTATAAATGCAAAGGAGGAAACATATGTTAGTATGTGACTATATGGTAGAACAAATTGATGGTGACTATGCACATTTAAGAAGGGTAGACGAGCCGGACGGCGAGCTGAAACTGGTGGCAAGAGCGCTGCTCCCAATGGAGATCACAGAGGGAAGCAGATTACATTATGAACTGATGCAGTACACTTTGATTGGATAACAGGTGACAATGAAAACGATTGATGAAGATATTAAGAGTGGACAATTTAAAAAGATATATCTGCTCTACGGCGACGAGGCGTACCTGAAAAAACAGTACAAAGACAAGCTGAAAAAAGCGTTGGTGCAGCCGGATGATACGATGAATTTTACTGCGTATGAGGGAAAAGACACAAATCCGAAAGAGGTGATCGACCTGTCGGAAACCCTTCCTTTTTTTGCCGACCGGAGAGTGATCCTGATTGAAAACAGCGGCTTTTTTAAGGGCAGTTGTGAGGAGTTGGCAGAGTATATGCCGCAGGTTCCGGATACGACACTGTTTCTTTTTGTGGAAGAGGAAGTGGATAAGCGCTCAAAACTTTATAAGGCAGTGAAAAACGCCGGAAAGATCGTGGAGTTTACGACGCAGACGGAGGAACTTCTGACACGCTGGATCCTGACACGCTTGAAAAAAGAGGGTAAGAGTATCACAGGTTCTGTCATGCAGCTTTTTTTGAGCAAGACCGGAACGGATATGGGCAATATTGATCGGGAACTGGAAAAATTGATCTGTTACTGTATGGATAAGGATGTCATCGAGGCGAAGGACGTGGAGGCAGTGACGACAGAGCAGACCACAAATAAAATTTTTGATATGGTCAATGCGATTGCAGAGCATAATCAGAAGAAAGCACTGGACTTGTATTATGATCTTTTGACGTTAAAAGAGCCGTCCATGCGTATTATGTATCTGATCTCCAGACAGTTTCAGATTTTGTTGAATATCAAGGATATGTCGCAAAAAGGATTTGATAACAATACGATGGCACAGAAAGCAGGGATTCCGCCGTTTGCAGTGCGAAGAAATGTGACGCAGGCAAAAGGATTTACGATGCAGCAGTTAAAGCAGGCAATCCGGGATGGTGTGGATTTTGAGGAAGCGGTAAAGACCGGCCGAATGAATGACCAGATGGCAGTGGAACTCTTTTTAATGAAATACAGCAAACAATAGAATGCACGCTTTGCGTGCATTCTATTGTATAAAAAAATCACCAGTATGACGGTACTGGTGATTTTTGAATTCGCGAATTTTAATTTATCTTCTATTAAGCCATTGCGTTAACAAGCTTTGTTAAACGGGAAACTTTTCTAGCAGAATTGTTTTTGTGATAAACACCTTTAGAAGCAGCGCTCTCGATAGTAGAAATTGCAACTGTTAATGCAGCTTTTGCAGCTTCCTTATCGTTTGCAGCAACAGCAGCCTCAACTTTCTTGGTTACTGTTTTCACTTCAGATCTGATAGATTTGTTTCTAGCAGCTTTTGTTTCAGTTACTAAAATTCTCTTCTTTGCAGATTTAATGTTAGCCAATCTGTACACCTCCAATTTTTTTATGATTGTAATTGTTCATGATTGTTACATTAAAGCCGGACACGGACAGTTCAATGTAAACATACTAGAGTAGTATAGGATATTTCTATCATGCTGTCAATATATAAAATGACATTTTTTGCAAATTTTTTTGAAATATTTTAGAAAAGCTTTTTCTGAATTTCAGGTTCATCTGAATGTGAATGCAGATCCGCTAAAAGCTGCGGATAAATTATCGGGGAAAGGACATACTAAGTAAAATGAGCGGGAACTCATGAAAGTACAGATTGGACAATTGAAAGAAGAGACAATTGCTTATAATCAAAAGAAGTGTAGAAGGAGTTCTGCAATTATCTATATCCATAGAATCAGAAAGAGGAGAAGCGCATATGTACCAGATCAGAACAGACCTTGCATTAGAGACGCAGGAAAAAATGCAGGAAGATAAAGTGGAACTGAAAGGTGTCCGTTTTTCGGAGGAGCATGTCAGTAAAAATCTGACCATCAGCACAGTGGTGATCGAGACGGAGAATGGTGCAAAAGCCATGGAGAAACCCAAAGGTACTTATATCACAATCGAGGCATCGAATATGGATGAGGAGGACGAAGATTATCATAGAGAGATCTCGGAACAGCTTGCCAAAGTGTTAAAGCAGTTGATCAGCGTAAAAAAAGAGGATGTCTCCGTACTGATCGTCGGGCTTGGAAACCGGGCAGTAACGCCGGATGCATTGGGACCAAGAGTGGTGGATAATCTCTACATTACGAGACATATTATCAATGAATACGGAAAATATGCGTTTGGAAAAGAGCATGTCAATCGCGTGAGCAGTATTGTTCCGGGTGTAATGGCACAGACAGGCATGGAATCTATGGAGATCGTGAATGGAATTGTGAAGGAGACAAAACCGGATGTTGTGATCGCAATTGATGCGCTTGCAGCAAGAAATACCAAGCGTCTCAACCGGACCATTCAGGTGACGGACACCGGAATCAATCCGGGAAGCGGTGTCGGCAATCACAGACACGGGTTAAATGAGAAAAGCATTGGTGTTCCAGTTATTGCAATCGGGGTTCCAACGGTCGTTGACGCTGCCACTATAGTAAATGATACGATGTTTAATCTGATCACGGCGATGAATCAGAGCAGCGAACTTAAGACGCTTGGCAACACTCTTGGAGAACTCAATGAGACAGAGAAATATGAATTGATCCGGGAGCTGTTGTCTCCGAATCTGAACACCATGTTTGTGACACCAAAAGATATTGATGAATCTGTCAAAAGATTAAGTTTTACTATATCAGAGGGGTTAAATATCGCTTTGATCGATCACAACATTTTTGCATAATGAATGGAAACTGGCATAAGTTGTATTATGTATTTTCATGGTTATAGAAGTTATCAAAAAAAAAGATTGAAAAATAAATATGGAAAATATCTGATGGGAATGCTGGTAGTTACAGCACTTGTAACATTTTTTGTACAGCGGCAGGAGCTTTGGAGTATCGGGAAAAAAGCAGCAGTAAAAATGGCAGGGACGGCAGTGGTGGATGTGCTGGCACCGGGGCTTCACTATGAAGAGAAGGAAAACGGTAACCATTTTCTTGCCAAAGTGGAGAAAATATTATTTCCAATTGCAGATTATACGGTTCAGATACAATCTTATGAAACTGATGCAGAGAGCACGCTTTCCTATGAGATGATCCTTGCGATGGAAGCGTTGGACGAGAACTACGTGGATGAAGACGGACAGGTTGTGATGCAAAATAATGGTGGTACAGACAGTCCACAGCCGGCTGACGGCACACAGAACGCTGATAATCCACAGGCAGCAGACGGTGCACAGAACGCCGATAATTCGCAGGCAGCAGACGGTGCACAGAGCACCGACAATTCACAGGCAGCTGCAAATGCACAGAACTCGGACACCTCGCAGGAAACATCCAACTCCGCAGAGCAGACATCTCTCACAGTTGCACCGCCCATAGCAGCAACACAGAAAGCAGTCGAATATTCTCTGGATAAATTAAATGATTTTGATTATCTTGTGCAGAATTTTTATCAGGTGGACAGTACTACAACTGTAAAAAGTGATCAGTTAAATGTGGCAGCACTCACTGGAAAAAACATGAAAATCGCACATGATGCGGGCACACCGCAAATCTTAATTTATCATACCCATTCGCTGGAAGGGTATGCGGATTCTATTCCGGGAGACAAATCGACTACCGTTGTGGGTGTCGGGGATTATCTGACAGAATTGCTGACGCAGCAATATGGATACAATGTCATACACGACACCGGGGAATATGATACCATCCGTGATAAGGCGTATTCCAAAGCAGCACCGGCATTAGAGCAGATACTGGCAGACAACCCGGGCATTGACGTGGTCATCGACCTTCACCGGGATGGCGTTGGAGAGAATACAAGGCTTGTCACAAATGTGAATGGAACGGATATGGCAAAAGTAATGTTTTTTAACGGATTGAGCAGAACGACCAAACTGGGGGATATCGCCTATCTGTACAATCCATACATAGCGGATAATCTGGCATTCTCGTTTCAGATGCAGCTTACCGCAGCAGAATACTATCCGGGATACACAAGAAAAATCTACCTCAAAGGTTACCGCTTCAACATGCATTACTGTCCGAAAACACTGCTTGTCGAGGTCGGGGCTCAGACCAATACCGTGCAGGAGGCAAAAAACGCCATGGTTCCGCTCGCAGACATCCTGAACAAAGTACTTTCCGAATAACTGAAAGCATTGTCCCGGCTGTCCGGTCTGGCAGTCTGCTGGATTATATTATCTATGTATGCATGGAAAGGAAGCGGGGCGCAGAATGAAACTTTCGTGAAAAATTGCGTAGATTTATCAATGTTTCTTTTTTGACTGCTGGTTTATGTACATTCATCAATGAACAGTCCGCGCAATATGTCCGTTTCATACACACACTCGTTAGCTTTCTCTAGTGTGCGTAAATGCCAGAATCAGCATCGTTTATTGCAGGGCAAAAATCAAAAGGAAAACCGGGTGATTTTTGCCCTGCTTCTCTGCTGATCTTCTGGCATGTAACGCACACACAAGAAACCTAAGACGAGTGTATGTCATGAAACGGACATATTGCGCGGACTGTCCATTGCTGAATGAATATAAACAATGAGAGCAGTCAAAAAGGAAACATTGATAAATAAGCAATTTGAACAAGTTTCATTCTGCGCCCCGCTTCCTTTCCGTCACCTCAGTTATGAAAATCCGGCAGACTGCCAGACCGGACAGCCGGGGCTGCGCTTCCACCCATCCGGAAATTACAGATTCAGGTGGTATTTCTGCATCCAGTAGTTGATCTGGATGAAGTAGGCGAGCAGCTGCGGTCCTGCCATGAGCTGTCCGAACCACGGCTTTCCGTATTCGGTCGGTGCCTTTAAGAAGTTTTCGAGTTTTTTTGTGTCGATGAAGGTCTTGACCGGTGCATCCGGCTGGTCGAGGATGTGACGCATCTCCGAGATCAGAAGCTTTTCGTAGCCCGGATGATAGGTTTTCGGGTAAGGACTCTTTTTCCGGTGCAGAAGTTCCGCCGGGAGCAGGTCTTTACATGCGTCACGGAGAAGTGCTTTCTCGACACCGTTCTGGTATTTCATTTCCCACGGAACATTAAACACATACTCGATGATGCGGTGGTCGGCAAATGGAACACGGGCTTCTAAACCGGAGTACATACTTGTGCGGTCCATGCGGTCGAGCAGTGTCTGCATAAACCATTTGATGTTCAGATAAGCGATATTATAGCGTTTCCGCTCGGTTTCCGTCTCGTCTGAAAGGTGTGGTGCCTGGTTTAAAGAAGTCTGGTAACGGTCGTGAGAGTAAGCAGCCAGATCCAGATCGTTTATGAACGAGTCCTTAAGAAACAGCGTTCGCACAGACATATCCGCGGACCACGGAAAGCCATCTCTGGATAAAAGATCTTCCCGGTAAAACCACGGATATCCGCCGAAAATCTCATCGGCACATTCACCGGTCAGTGCGACCTTATTGTGTTTTTTTACAAGGGAACAGAAGTAGAGCAGTGAGGAGTCCACGTCTGTCATACCCGGAAAATCCTTTGCGTCGACGGCATCTCTGAGTGCGGAAAAGAGCGTGTTTTCATCGCATTCCAGATAGGTGTGATTTGTGTGATAGTGATCTAACATGATTTTGACATAAGGAAGATCACGCTCCGGTTGAAAGGCGTTGGATTTAAAATAAATGTCATTGTCCTTAAAATCAAAGGAAAAAGTATTTAAGGTTTCACCGTGTTTTTCCATGTAACGGCAGGCAATCGCAGTGACAATGCTTGAGTCAATGCCGCCGGACAAAAACGTGCACACCGGAACATCGGATACCATCTGTCTGGTCACGGAATCGCGTAGAAGAAAAGAGACAGTTTCCACTGTCTGTTCATAGGAATCGGTATGCGGGGCGCGGAACAGATCCCAGTAAGTGTGATCGGACATCGTATTTTTAGAAAAAATGAGATAATGTCCGGGAAGCACTTCGTTTACATCATCAAAAATTCCATTTCCCATGGTCCGGGCAGGTCCGATCGCGAGAACTTCGCGCATGCCATCCATAGAAACCCTCGGAGTGAATCCCGGAAAACAAAAAAGTGCCTTTGGCTCAGAGGCAAACAGGAGCTGTCCGGATACAAACGAGTAAAAAAGCGGTTTGATTCCTACGCGGTCACGGTATAAGAGAAGTTGTTTTTTGTTGTCATCCCAGATGGCAAAGGCAAAAATTCCATTTAGTTTCCGGACAAAATCGACACCATAATGCATATAGGCGTAAAGAATGACTTCAGTGTCCGTAGTCGTCGAAAATTCATAGCCGGACTGCCGCAGGTCACGGGCGAGTTCCTCGGTGTTATATAATTCGCCATTGTATACAATCGCGTATTCCTTTTCGTTCTTTTGGCGTATAATCGGCTGTTTCCCGGTGACAATGTCGCGGATGCTTAAACGCGCATGGGATAGACCGGCCATATCTGACAGATAGATCCCGGATTCATCATTTCCACGGTGCGCAAGACATTCGTGCATGGAAACCAGTACAGACGTCCATTTTTCTTTCTGCTGTTGATAATTTCCTTCTGCGTTATAAAAACCTGCAATTCCACACATATATTTTTCCTTACATTCTGGTCGCATTCTATTTTGGTTTAGTTTATGCTAAGGGGATGGATTCATGCATAGAATAGAGAAAAAAATGGAAAAGAGCATGAAGGAAAACTGTGGAAAGATAGAAAATATACTAAATCTGGCATTGGATGCCACGCGGGAGGAACGGGAAAAGTCCCTGAATCTGGATGTAGGATATGATGTTGCAGATGATAGCTGGGAGGTGATCGTAAAATTTTTTGGAACGACAGAGGAACTGCGGCAGAAGCTGTCGGAGCGTTTCCCGGAGGAACAGGCTCAGATTGGAATTTATAACCTCACAAATGAATATGCTATTTTAAGGATTCCGCAGCCGTTGGTAGAGCTTGTCGCATCCATGCCTGAAATTGAATATATGGAGAAACCAAAACGACTTTTTTTTTCGGTGGAAAACGGAAAAAGAAGTTCCTGCATCAATCCGCTGCAGACCGGGCAGGGTACAAGTCCGACAAGTAATCTGACAGGAAAAGAGGTGCTTGTGGCAGTCATTGACTCCGGAATTGACTATGCGCATCCGGATTTTTGCAACAGTGACGGAACGACAAGAATTGCTGTGCTGTGGGATCAGACGCTTGACACGGTCTACGAGCGTGAGACGATTAATCTGGCGTTAAGGCAGGAGAGTGAGCAGGAGCGGTACGCAATCTGCCCGAGCAGGGATGCATCCGGGCATGGTACGCATGTTGCAGGCATTGCGGCAGGAAATGGCAGGGCTTCCAATGGGCGGTACCGTGGCGTGGCATATGAGAGTGAACTGATCGTTGTGAAACTTGGTGTGCCGAGAGAGACTTCGTTTCCGAAAACAACGGAACTGATGAGTGCTGTGGATTTCTGTATTGCGAGAGCAAGGCAGTATGGAAAACCAATTGCATTAAATCTAAGCTTTGGCAATAATTACGGTTCCCATTCCGGGAATTCACTGATAGAGACCTATCTGGATGACATGGCGAATTACTGGAAAACGTCTATTGTGATCGGCAGTGGCAATGAAGGGAGCGCAGCAGTCCATACAGCGGGAAAACTGACGCTGAATGAGGAGCAGGAGGTTGAGATCGCGGTGAGCGCGTATGAGGCATCCTTAAATTTGCAGATCTGGAAAAATTATGTGGATGAAATCGGTGTCTCTGTGATCCATCCGGGCGGAACTGCGATCGGACCATTGCAGCGGATACAGGGAACCCAGAGATTTCAGTTAGGAGAAACAAACCTTCTGGTGTATTATGGAGAACCAAGTCCGTACAATCCCTACCAGGAAATTTATCTGGATTTTATCCCAGTGGACAGTTACATTGACGATGGAATCTGGAAGATCAGGCTCACTCCCATCCGGATTACAGACGGCGCGTTTGACATGTGGCTTCCGGCAGGAAATGTGTTAAACAGCGGAACGGGATTTTTAAATCCGGTGGAGGAGACAACTCTCACGATTCCCTCTACAGCGACGAAAGTGATCACTGTCGGGGCATACGATGCGAGATTTGACCAGGCAGCTGCATTTTCCGGGAGAGGTTATACGAGGGCAACCAATCAGGTAAAGCCCGATCTTGTGGCTCCGGGGGTGGAGATCATGTCCTGCGCACCGGGCGGCGGCTATCAGGTGCGTACCGGAACATCCATGGCGACACCGTTTGTGACCGGAAGTGCAGCACTTTTGATGCAGTGGGGCATTGTAAACGGCAACGATGCCTATCTTTACGGGGAAAAAATGAAAGCTTACCTGATCCGTGGGGCGCGCAAACTGCCGGGTTTTACAGCTTATCCGAATCCGGTATTAGGCTGGGGAGCACTGTGTACGGCAAATAGTATTCCACGATAACTCTATAAAATGTTAAAAAACAGAAAAATATAAAAAAAGTTCACAGAAATATAACGTTTTGTGTTATACTTTACTATATGTAGTGGGGATTAAGGTATCGGGGTACTTATAGTTGAACAGAAAGTGATCAGAAGTACCGGATAATGACAGGTATGGGATAATTACGAGAGTATGAGGGACAGAAGATGACTAATTTTGGGGAACATTATAATGAGGAATTAGCGCAGCAGGAGATTGAGATCAATAAGAAGACCCTGAGGGAGATGGTCGGAGCGTTTATTGTTTTGACGGCGGTCTGGGGACTGGCGTTTGGCCGTTTTCCGACAGTAAATGCAATTGTGTTCAGTGTGACATATGCAATTTCTGCTGGCTTTTTTATTGCGTCTGTGATCTTATTTTTTAAAGCAGATCCATCGGATGAGCGTATGAAAAATTTTTTTGTGGCCGGCATCTGCATAATTTCAGCAGCAATGAACCTTATGTTCAGTTACCATATGGTTCTGGCGTATGTGTTCCCACTCATCGTGGCAGTTCAGTATAAAGAGAAATCCGTGTTATGGCTGTCATATGCACTGGAAGTTTTTCTGCTTCCGGTCAGCATGATCGTGGGATTTTATTATGGGATCTGTGATCTGAACCTGTTGCTGCAGGGAAATCATACAAGGACATGGTACATGGCGGAACTGGCAGATGGATTTGCGAAGCTCCCTTTTTCGAAGATGCCGGTTGTGGTCATTATAGTTTACCAGATATTACCGCAGCTTTTGATCCTATTTGTGTTCGTGATGATCATCCAGCATACCATTGGCAGCATGCGGGAGGATGCTTACAGGATTGCGGAACTTACCTACCGCAAGGAGGTCGATTCTGCAACAAGGCTTTATAATAAGAATAAATATGAAGATATGCTTGCCAATTACTATACGATGGTGGAGCGTGTCGCCGTGGTTTTGTGGGATATCAATAATCTGAAAGAGATCAACGACCGCATGGGACATGGCATGGGAGATAAACTGATCGAGACACTGTCCGGTGCGATCTATGCGCAGACAGATAAGCGGAAAAAGGCATATCGTATCGGTGGTGATGAGTTTGTCATGCTCATCGAAAATCCGGAGAAACAGGAGGCAGAGCAGATCATCCAGAATGTCAGGGACAAACTTGCAAGACACAGGGAAGAAGGCGGTCTCAGGGTTTCGAGTGCAACCGGTACAGCGGAGGGAAACGGAATCGATATCTTAAAAATAGTACATGACGCGGATGAACGGATGTATGAGGATAAGAAGAGAGGAAAGGAGAGCCGCGAATATGCTATGTTTTATAGTGAATGAGCATTCCAGAAGCGGTAAAGGCGCAAAGATCTGGAAAGAAGCGGAAGCAGTTTTAAAAAAGAAAAACATTGCTTACGAATCATACGTCACCCAATATGAGGGGCATGCCTTTTCACTGGCACATGACATCTGTGAATGTGGGGCGGATGACATTCAACTTGTCGTGGTAGGTGGTGATGGGACCGCAAATGAAGTCATCAACGGAATGACGCATTTTGAGAAGGTACGCTTTGGTGTGATCCCGACCGGTTCCGGCAATGACCTCGCAAGGGGACTTGGGATCACAGGAACGCCTACAGAGGTGATCGGGCATATTTTAAACTGCAGGGAAGATTATGTGATGGATCTGGGGCAGGTGAGCTGGAACGGCTGTGAGAAGCCGAGATTATTTGCAATCAGTGCCGGGGCAGGACTGGATGCATTAGTCTGCAAGAAGGCTTTGAAGTCCAAGGTAAAAGACGCTTTGAATAAGCTGCATCTCGGAAAGCTTACCTATCTGTTTCTGACGGTACAGTCGTTATTTACCATGCAGACAACAGATGCAGGTGCATTTTTTGATGGAAAAGGACAGAAAAACCATAAGAAAATGATTTTCGCTGCGGCAATGAATTTCCGGGCTGAGGGCGGCGGTGTGCCGATGGCACCGGGGGCAGATGCGCAGGACGGAAAGCTTTCGGTGTGTATGGCGTGGGGAATCCCGAAATGGCGCACTTTTTTATGTCTGCCATTGCTTGTGACAGCCAATCATCTGCGGATCAGAGGGTTTGAGGTGACAAACTGTAAGGAATATGACCTGAAGCTGAAAACACCTATGGTACTTCATGCAGACGGAGAGTACTGTGGGGATGTCACAGAGATGCACTTTCAATGTCTGCCCAAAAAACTGCATGTGATGTGGTGATCGAATAAATACGAATAAAACAAAAATTCCCTTCATACAATGTGATAACATATGGAGGGAATTTTTTTATGGACAATTATAGCGGAAATAAAGAGTATAACATTTACAGGGATATCAGAAATCGTACCAACGGGGAGATTTACCTCGGGATCGTAGGTCCGGTGCGCACTGGAAAATCCACCTTCATCAAACGGTTTATGGAGTTGATGGTACTTCCTTTTATGGAAGGAGAAGCAGAAAAAGAGAGAGCCATGGATGAACTTCCGCAGGCGGCAGCCGGAAAAACCATTATGACGACGGAACCAAAATTCATTCCACAGCAGGCGGCGGAGATCCGGCTCTCTGATTTTAAGACGGAAGAAGAGCCATTAAAGCTGCGTGTAAGACTGATCGACTGTGTCGGTTTTCTGGCGGACGGGGCAGTGGGACATATGGAAGGAAATGGAAGCAGAATGGTAAAGACACCGTGGTCAGACCAGGAAATCCCATTTGCGGAGGCAGCATCGATCGGAACCGAGAAGGTCATCAGAGACCATGCGACGATCGGCATTGTAGTGACGACCGACGGAACAATCGGAGAACTGGCACGGGAAAATTACATAAATGCAGAAGAGAGAACCGTTCAGGAACTGAAAAATATCGGAAAGCCGTTTGTGATCCTGTTAAATTCGGCAAAACCTTATGCGCAGGAGACAATAAAACTTGCGTCGGAGATGGAAAAAAAATATCAGACAACGGCTGTGCCGGTCAACTGTGAGCAGCTGCGCAGAGAGGATGTCTTAAAAATTTTAGAGAGTGTGCTGTATGAATTTCCGATTGAACGGGTGGAATTTTTTATCCCGAAATGGACGGAAATGCTCTCCGCTGATCATCCGGTAAAAAGTGAGATCATTGCACAGGCATCGGATATTTTAAGTCATATGGAGCGCACGAAAGACGTTTACCAGCAGCAGTCAGAACCGGGAGACTGCATTTCAAAGATTAAAATGGATGAGATGGATCTCGCCTGCGGCTGTGTGAAAATACAGATGGAGGTTGCAGAGCCGTATTACTATGAAAATATGAGTGAACTTGCAGGAGTTCCTATCCATGGTGAGTATGAACTGATCTCGATGATCCGCGAGATGGCGGCGAGGAAAGAATCTTATGAGAAAGTCGCAGGGGCTTTTGAGGAAGTGCAGATGAAAGGATATGGTGTTGTGAATCCGGGGTTAAAGGACATTGAACTTGCGGAGCCGGAACTGATCCACCATGGAAACAAGTTTGGGGTAAAAATTAAGGCAGTTTCCCCATCCATCCATATGATCCGTGCCAATATTGAGACGGAAATCGCTCCAATCGTGGGAAGTGAAGATCAGGCGAATGACCTGATCCGTTACATCCGGGAGGGACAGCAGAGTGAGGAGGGTGTCTGGAAAACTAATATTTTCGGTAAATCGATCGGTGAGCTGATGGAGGATGGAATCCGGAATAAAATTGCCATGATGGACGATGAATGCCAGCTGAAATTACAGGATACCATGCAGAAAATCGTGAATGATAATAACGGTGGAATGGTTTGCATTATCCTGTGAAATTTGGTAAGATTTATGAATAACGAGCAGTGTTTATCGTCGGGAAAATCATAGATTTTTCCGGCGCACACTGCAATTTATGACGATCGGATGTCCAAAGTGGGGCATTCTGCTGCAGGATACAGGCAGTGATAAAAGTGGGGGATCGGTATGAACATTCGTTTTTATCATGCAAAAATATTATTGACGAAAGCAGATCACACCTTTGAGGTGACGGAGGGGGAACTCTGGGTAAGAGGAGACCATATCTGTTATATCGGGGATGGCACAGATACTTCTGCTGTCTGCAAAGAAGATGATATCATTATCTGGGACTGGGAGATCGATGCGAAGGGAAATCTTTTAATGCCGGGATTTAAGAATGCACATACGCATACGCCGATGACATTTTTACGATCTTTTGCAGATGATCTTCCACTGCAGGAATGGCTGCAGCAGAAAGTGTTCCCAAACGAGGCAAGGCTGAAAGGGGAGGATACTTACTGGCTTGCGATACTCGGGATTATGGAGTACCTGACGAGTGGTATCACCTCAAATTTTGATATGTACATTATGCAGGACTATCATATCAATGCCTATGTGGATACAGGTTTCCGGACTGTTTTTACCAGTGGATTGAACAATTTTACCGACAGTCTGGAAGTGCTGGAGGAGAATTATTTAAGAATCAACGGGCTGAGTGATCTCACTTCCTATGTGCCGGGATTTCATGCAGAATACACAACATCGCGTCCACTGCTTGAAGGGGTTGCCAAGATTGCGGACAAGTATCATGCACCGGTCTGGACGCACAATTCTGAGACAGAGCGCGAGGTGGCAGAGTGTAAGGCACGCTGGGGAATGACACCAATGCAGTTTACGGAAAGTCTGGGGCTGTATGAACATGGCGGCGGCGGTTATCACTGTGTTTGGCTGGAGGAGAAAGATATTGAGATATTGAAAAAACACCACATGTCGGTAGTGACGAACCCAGGTTCGAACACAAAGCTTGCTTCCGGTATCTGCCCGGTCAAAAGACTGCTGGATGAGGGGATTAATCTTGCAATCGGTACGGATGGACCGGCAAGCAACAACTGTCTGGACATGTTCCGGGAGATGTTTCTTGTGACAGGACTGGCAAAACTAAGGGAACGGGACGCTTCCTGCATGCCGGCGGATGAGGTGCTTTATATGGCGACCGCCGGAGGCGCATATGCGATGGGACTGCCGGATTGTGACTGTCTTGCAGTCGGGAAAAAGGCAGACCTTGTCATGATCGATCTGAGACAGCCGAATATGCAGCCGGAGAACAACCTTGTGAAAAATCTGGTTTACAGCGGTAGCAAGCAGAATGTGAAACTGACGATGGTAAACGGAAAAGTACTTTACGAGGATGGAATATTTCTCATTGGATTTGATCCGGCAGAAATATATACAAAAGCAAATGAGATAATTGGAAGGATGAAGGAATGCAGGTAATATTTATACATCACAGCTGCTTCTTAGTGGAAGTGGACGAGAAAGTTTTGATTTTTGACTGGTTTGCGGGAGACCGGGTAAACGGTTATACGTTCCGCGGACAAATCCCGGAGTATGAGCCGGATACCCCAATCTATGTGTTTGCAAGCCACAAGCACAGAGATCACTTTGACATGGACGTGCTCCACTGGGCAGAGCGTTACAGCAACATACATTATATTTTTTCAAAAGACTGCAGGATGTCACCTCATTTTCTGGAAAAACACGGGTTTGACCTGTCTGTCCGGGAATTGATCACATACGTCAGTCCGTGCGAAAAGTATCAGGTGGATGATCTGGAGATCGAGACGCTGCGCTCCACGGACGCGGGAGTCGCCTTTTATGTGAAGACAAACGGGGCAAGTTTTTATCATGCCGGGGATCTCAACAACTGGAAATGGGATGGAGCAGGGGAACTTGTCAATGGCATTATGGATGTCAATTATAAGAACCAGATTAAAAAACTTGCAAAGAAGGACATCAACCTGGCATTTGTGCCGTTTGATCCAAAACTTGGGATGTATCAGTCACTTGGCATGGAATATTTTCTGGAGAACACGAATGCAGAGTATGTGTTTCCAATGCATATGTGGCAGGATTATTCCGGGATACAGCCTTTTATCAAAAGACTGAGCAATCAGGCGATGGCAGACCGGATCGTGCCGATCGTCCATGAGAATCAGGTGTTTGAGATCCGGGAAGAATAAAACACAGTATTTTTTGAAAGAAAAGACGACAGCTTTTAGAAGAAAAGATGTTGAATACTTGACGATAAACAAATAAGTGAGCTATAATATTTAAATTGTGAGCCGGCTTTCATTTTTGCAGTGCATAAGTGTCAGCCATAGCAGAAAGGCAGGTAGAAGAAATGGCATTTTTAGGATCATTTTTACAGTATGCAATCATTATGGTGATTTTGGCAGCGATCGCTCTGGCGGGATTTTTCGCGGGTAAAAAGCTGCGGGAAAACAAAGATGCAAAAGCAGCGGCGGAAGCTGATATGTCAGCAGAACAAGAAGTTAAATAATTTGTAACTATGTAGATAGTTTCTTGGAAGGAAACAATTGGTAATTACAATTTTATTAAATAAAAAATGTACGGCAGAGAAGTGCCTGTACAAAAGATTTTGGAGGAACTTAGTCGTGAAGAAATTTTACGGTGAAAACGAATTACGAAGAATGTACCTTGAATTTTTCGAGAGCAAGGGACATCTTAAAATGAACAGCTTTTCATTGGTACCACACAATGATAACAGCTTATTACTGATCAATGCAGGTATGGCACCATTAAAGCCATATTTTACAGGACAGGAAATTCCACCTCGCAGAAGAGTGACAACCTGCCAGAAATGTATCCGTACCGGTGATATCGAGAACGTTGGTAAGACAGCAAGACATCTTACATTCTTTGAGATGCTTGGTAACTTCTCTTTCGGAGATTATTTTAAGCATGAAGCGATCGCATGGTCCTGGGAGTTTTTGACAAAGGTTCTCGGATTAGAGGAGGACAGACTGTATCCATCCATTTACGGTGAGGATGATGAAGCATTCGATATCTGGACAAAAGAAGTCGGAGTTCCGGCAGAGAGAATCACAAGATTTTACCGCGATCCGGAAACCGGAGAGTGTGATAACTTCTGGGAGCACGGAGCTGGCCCTTGCGGTCCATGTTCTGAGATTTACTATGACCGCGGAGAAAAATACGGCTGCGGCAAACCGGACTGTAAAGTAGGATGTGACTGTGACCGTTTCATGGAAGTATGGAACAACGTATTTACCCAGTTTGAGGGAGATGGAAAGGGTGGTTACACCGAACTTTCCCAGAAGAACATTGATACAGGTATGGGACTTGAGCGTCTTGCAGTTGTCATGCAGGATGTAGATTCTGTATTCGACATTGATACAATGAAAGCAATCCGTGACAGAGTATGTGAACTGTCCGGCAAGAAATATGAAGTGGATGCAATGGATGATGTTTCGATCCGTCTGATCACAGATCATATCCGTTCTTCAACATTTATGATCTCCGATGGTATTATGCCATCCAATGAAGGACGTGGTTATGTACTCCGCCGTATCATCCGCCGTGCTGCACGTCATGGAAGAATGCTTGGAATCGACGGCATTTTTATGGCAGAGCTTGCAAAGACTGTGATCAACGAGAGCAAAGACGGTTATCCGGAATTAGAAGAAAAGAAAGATTTTATCTTAAAAGTACTTGCACAGGAAGAAGAGAAGTTTGCAAAGACGATCGATCAGGGTCTTGCAATCTTAGAGGATATGGAAAAAGAGATGATCGCATCCGGTTCTAAAGTATTATCCGGAGACAATGCGTTCAAGCTTTATGATACTTATGGATTCCCGATGGATCTGACTTCTGAGATCTTAGAAGAAAAAGGCTTCACGATTGACGAAGACGGCTTCAAAAAGGCTATGGAAGTACAGCGTACAACAGCAAGAAAGAATCGTAAGACTACAAACTATATGGGAGCAGATGCGACTGTTTATGATGAGATCGATCCTTCCGTCACAACAGAGTTTGTCGGATATGATAAATTAGAGACAGCATCTACGGTGACAGTGCTTACTTCTGAGACTGAGATCGTGGAAGCATTATCCGATGGTGAGATCGGAACGATCATCGTAGAGGAGACACCATTCTATGCTACCATGGGTGGACAGCAGGGAGATAAAGGTGTGATCTACACTGCTGATGGTACATTCAAAGTGGAAGATACCATCAAGTTATTAGGTGGAAAAGTGGGACATGTCGGCAAAATGACAAGCGGCATGATCAAGTCCGGTGATAAAGTTACATTATCAGTTGATGCAGATCTTCGTGGCAAGACATGTAAGAACCATTCTGCAACACACTTATTACAGAAAGCACTCCGTGAAGTATTAGGTACTCACGTAGAGCAGGCTGGTTCTTATCAGGATGCTGAGAGAACACGTTTTGACTTCAGCCATTTCCAGGCTATGACAGCAGAGGAGATCGCAAAAGTTGAGAAGATCGTAAATGATGAGATCGCTGCAGACCTTGAGGTACGCACGGATGTCATGACCGTAGAAGAAGCGAAAAAGACAGGCGCTATGGCGTTATTCGGTGAGAAATATGGTGAGAAGGTACGTGTCGTATCCATGGGCGATTTCTCCAAAGAGTTCTGCGGTGGCACACATGTAAAACACACAGGCGAGATCACTGCATTCAAGATCATTTCTGAGAGCGGTGTCGCAGCCGGTGTACGTCGTATTGAGGCGTTGACAGGTGATAATGTATTCGCATATTATAAGAATATCGAAGCTGAATTAGAGAGAGCTGCAAAAGCTGCAAAGACAACTCCGGCTGCTCTGGTTGAGAAGATCGAGCATATGATGGCTGAGATCAAGGCGTTAAATGCAGAGAATGAGTCCTTAAAGAGCAAAGCTGCCAAAGAGGCACTTGGCGATGTTATGGATCAGGTTGTAGAAGTAAAAGGTGTAAAACTTCTTGCAACAAGTGTTGCAGGGGTTGACATGAACGGCTTGAGAGACCTTGGTGACCAGCTCAAAGGAAAACTCGGAGAGGGCGTTGTAGTGCTTGCTTCTGAGGCAGACGGCAAAGTAAATCTTGTCGCTATGGCAACAGAGGAGGCAATGAAGAAAGGCGCTCATGCAGGAAACCTTATCAAAGCGATCGCAGGAAAAGTTGGCGGTGGCGGCGGCGGACGTCCGAATATGGCACAGGCTGGCGGTAAGAATCCGGCAGGAATCCCGGATGCGGTAGCCGAGGCTAAGGCAGCGCTGGAAAATCAGATTAAATAATAATTTGATGAAAAAAATAGAATTGTCTGAATTTTTCTAAATATAAGAAAAACTATTGACGTGAACATTTTTTATGCTATAATAACTTATAGTGCAATGAAATTTACCCAAACAGTTGAATATGCACAATACGCAACTGGAGGGAGGTTAGGTGTGAGATAATGTCTAGTGTAATAGTAAAAGAGAACGAGACTTTAGATAGCGCTTTACGTAGATTTAAGAGAAACTGTGCTAAAGCAGGTATCCAGCAGGAGATTCGTAAAAGAGAACATTACGAGAAACCAAGCGTAAGACGTAAGAAAAAATCTGAAGCAGCAAGAAAAAGAAAATACAATTAATGTATGTAAAAGAAGCTATCGTGTATGCGGTAGCTTTTTTTTGAAATTTAAAGTCAGTTTGTCAGAATCAGTTTTTTATTGGATTGTTTTACCTGAAGTTTACAATTAGAAAACAAAAAAAATACAATTAATATCATAAATATCTTGACACTGAAATATGTGTATGATAGACTTTTCTTCGTGTGAAAAATAAAAATCGTTTTTTCATGCAAATGTATGACCACTCAGATTACTGAGGCAGCCTAACGGACAGGCGGGTCGGTTGCCGGTGTGGTGAGGAGACCACGTTATTGATTGAGTCAGAAGCTCAAATTTTATAAGTTGATAACTTTATAATCAGTGTGTAAGCACATCATCTTGTGAAACGGTCAATAAGAGTGACATATATTTGCAGTTGCGATGCAGGCAAAGGCAGAAAGCAGAAAGCGGCAGGCAACGGATTCTTTGAAAAACGATATTTGGGATCGCATCGAGAGTAAAAAGGATTCCAATATGGAGAACGAAGGTCAACAGAGATGATTGCGCAGGCAGTTGTCTCTTTTTTTATGTGATCGAAAACATCATTTCTATTACATAAAATGTGAAAATGATTATCTTAAAATTATAAATTGCAATGGAGAAAGTTATGAACAGAGAAGATCAGAAAAGAGCTCCCATTTATGAAGCACTGGAAAAATTCAGGAAACAGCGTGTCGTACCATTCGATGTGCCGGGGCATAAGCGGGGCCGTGGCAATCCTGAATTAGTGGAATTATTAGGGGAAAAATGTGTAGGGATCGATGTGAATTCCATGAAGCCACTCGATAACCTCTGTCATCCGGTATCGGTTATAAGAGATGCGGAGGAACTTGCAGCAGATGCATTTCATGCAGAACATGCATTTCTGATGGTGGGAGGAACTACTTCTGCAGTGCAGAGCATGATTTTGTCAGTCTGTAAGAGAGGGGATAAAATTATTCTTCCGCGAAATGTACATAAAAGTGCCATCAATGCACTGGTGCTTTGCGGAGCAATTCCGGTTTATGTGAATCCGGAAGTGAATCCAAAACTCGGAATTTCTCTTGGAATGGAAGTGCCGTGTGTAGAGCAGGCGATCAAAGAGAACCCGGATGCAGTTGCAGTGCTTGTGAACAATCCGACTTATTACGGTATCTGTTCGGATATCCGTTCTATCGTAAAGCTTGCACATGCGCATGGCATGAAAGTGCTCGCAGACGAGGCACATGGAACACACTTGTATTTTGGAAAAAACCTTCCGGTTTCAGGCATGGAAGCCGGTGCTGATCTGGCAGCAATTTCCATGCATAAGTCCGGTGGAAGCCTGACGCAGAGCTCCATTCTGCTTGTAAACAAAGGTGTCAATGCAGATTATGTCAGACAGATCATCAATCTCACACAGACTACAAGCGCATCGTATCTTCTTCTGTCAAGCCTTGATATTTCAAGAAGAAACCTTGCGTTAAGAGGTGAGGAATCCTTTGCCAAAGTGTCAGAGATGGCAGAGTATGCGAGAAATGAGATCAACAATATCGGTGGATATTACGCTTATGGAAAGGATCTGATCAACGGAACCAGCATCTATGACTATGATGTGACAAAGCTTTCTATCTACACGCTTGGCATCGGGCTGGCAGGGATCGAAGTGTATGACCTTCTTCGCGATGAATATGATATTCAGATCGAATTTGGGGATATCTGTAATATTTTAGCCTATATTTCCATTGGAGACCGGACACAGGATATTGAGCGTCTGGTGGGGGCGCTGGCAGATATCGCAAGACTGTATAAAAAAGACAGGGCAGGACTTTTATCCGGTGAATATATAGCACCGAAAGTCATCCGTTCACCACAGGAAGCTTTCTATGCGGAAAAGAAATCCCTTCCGATCCGTGAGACAAACGGCTGTATTTCCGGTGAATTTGTCATGTGCTATCCGCCGGGAATCCCAATCCTGGCACCGGGTGAGATGATCACAGATGAAATCATCGAATATATCATTTATGCGAAGGAAAAAGGCTGCTCCATGCAGGGAACGGAAGATCCGGCAGTGGAACATCTGATGGTGCTGGTGTAAGAGATGAGTGATCCCGGAGAAAACGGTGGAAACCGGGACAGGGAAGGAGAAGCAGAAAAATGGAAATGTGGTTTTCGGAGCTTCACACATCGAATGTAAAGCTCTCAATGAGAATTGAAAAACAATTATTCAGCGGTAACAGTGACTGCCAGAGGATCGATGTTCTGGAATCGGTAGAATTTGGCAAGTTTCTGGCTTTGGATGGAGATATCCTTTTTTCCGAAAAGGATGAATTTATTTATGACGAGATGGTAACGCATGTGCCGATGGCAGTACATCCGGACGTGCGTCACGTGCTGATCATCGGTGGCGGTGATGGCGGTGTTGCAAAAGAACTGACACAGTATGATTCCATAGAAAAGATTGATGTTGTGGAGCCGGATGAGATGTTAGTGGAAGTCTGCCGGGAGCATTTCCCGGAGCTTGCATGTGGTCTGGATGATCCGCGTGTGAATGTGTATTATCAGGATGGACTTCGTTTCCTGAGAAACAAAACGGAGGAGTATGATCTGATCATCAATGACGCAACAGATCCATTTGGGCATACTGAGGGACTTTTTACCAAAGAATTTTACGGAAGCTGCTATAAGGCGTTAAAAGAGGACGGAATCATGGTTTATCAGCATGGAAGTCCATTTTATGATGAGGATAAGGAAGAGTGCATGAAGATGCACCGCAAGGCATTCCGGGCATTTCCGGTAAGCCGCGTATATCAGGCACATATCCCGACCTGTTCGTCCGGCTACTGGCTGTTTGGATTTGCTTCCAAAAAATATCACCCACTCAACAATCTGCGCGTGAAAGAGTGGAAAAAATTACATATCAAAACAAGATATTACACAACGAATCTTCACCGGGGAGCCTTCATGCTCCCGAAATATTTAGAAGATATGTTAGAGGACGAGGAAGACAGGTAGAAAAATATATTAAGTAAATAATGACATGGATAATTGAGAAACTCATAAAAATCCAAATTGAAAGAAGAGTAGGAGGAGGTTCGCAATTATCTAAAAAACAATAACATGAAAAAGGAGAAATAAAAATGAGCAGAGTAATGATTATCGGATGTGGAGGCGTAGCTTCCGTAGCAATTGCAAAATGTTGCCAGAACAGTGATGTTTTCACTGAGATTATGATCGCAAGCAGAACAAAGTCCAAATGTGATGCAATGAAAGAAAAATTACAGCCAACAACAAAAACAGTCATCACAACCGCACAGGTAGATGCTGACAACACAGAGGAGCTGATCGCACTGATCAACGAATATAAGCCGGATGCAGTGTTAAATGTGGCACTTCCATATCAGGATCTGACGATCATGGATGCCTGCCTTGCAACAGGAGTAGATTATATTGACACCGCAAACTACGAAGCAGAGAATACGGATGATCCGGAGTGGAGAAAAATTTACGAGGAGCGTTGCAAGAAAGAGGGATTTACAGCATACTTTGATTATTCCTGGCAGTGGGCTTATAAGAAAAAGTTTGAAGATGCAGGCATTACAGCAATCCTTGGAAGCGGATTTGATCCGGGTGTGACAAGTGTTTATTCTGCATATGCATTAAAACATTATTTCGATGAGATCCACTACATTGATATTTTAGACTGCAACGGCGGTGACCATGGCTATCCATTTGCAACAAACTTTAATCCTGAGATCAATTTAAGAGAAGTATCTGCAATGGGTTCTTACTGGGAAGATGGCCACTGGGTAGAAGTAGAGCCAATGTCTATTAAGCGTGAATATGATTTCCCGGAAGTAGGAGAAAAAGATATGTATCTGCTTCATCATGAAGAGATCGAATCACTTGCAAAAAATATTCCGGGAGTCAAGAGAATCCGTTTCTTCATGACATTCGGACAGAGCTATTTAACACATATGAAATGTCTGGAAAACGTTGGAATGCTTTCCACAACACCGATCAACTTTGAAGGAAAAGAGATCGTTCCGATCCAGTTCTTAAAAGCATTATTGCCGGATCCTGCAAGCCTTGGACCAAGAACGGTAGGAAAAACAAACATCGGATGTATTTTCAAAGGTGTGAAAGACGGAAAAGAAAAGACCATCTACATTTACAATGTATGCGATCATCAGGAGTGCTACAAAGAGGTTGGTTCTCAGGCAATCTCCTACACAACAGGAGTTCCGGCTATGATCGGAACAATGATGGTAGTAGAGGGACTCTGGAAAAAACCTGGCGTATTCAATGTAGAGGAGTTTGATCCGGATCCATATATGGAAGCACTGAATAAATGGGGACTTCCTTGGGTAGTCTGCGAGAATCCGCAGGAAGTTGAGTAAGAAAAAGGAATGAACAGACAGAATGAGAATTGAAGAATTAAAAACACCATGCTATGTCATAGATGAAAAACAGTTGAAAAAAAATCTTTCCATTCTCCAGAAAGTGGAAAAGGATACCGGATGCAAAATCCTTCTTGCACAGAAAGCCTTTTCCTGCTTTTACGAATACCCGCTGATCGGTCAGTATATCAGCGGAACAACGGCAAGCGGACTTTTTGAGGCTCGTCTCGGAAAAGAGGAAATGGGAAAAGAAAACCATGTATTTGCTCCGGCGTATAAAGAAGAGGACGTGAAGGAACTGGTAAAAATCTGCGATCACATGGTTTTTAATTCTTTTTCGCAGCTGGAAAAATACAAAACTCTCTGCAAAGAAACCAGCGTGGGAATCCGTATTAACCCGGAGTGTTCCACACAGGGGGATCATGCAATCTATGATCCATGTGCAAAGGGTTCGCGTCTCGGTGTGACAATTGCGCATTTTAAAGAGCAGTTTACGGATGAGATGTATGATTATGTGGATGGACTGCATTTTCACACGCTCTGTGAACAGAATGCGGATGATCTTGCAAAAACCTTAGAGGCGGTAGAAGAAAAATTCGGCAGTTATCTTTACAAAATGAAATGGCTGAATTTTGGCGGCGGACACCATATTACAAGAGCAGATTATGACATCGAACTGTTAGAAAAATGCATTCTGCACATGAAGGAAAAATATGATCTTGACATTTATTTAGAACCGGGCGAAGCGATTGCATTGAATGCCGGATATCTTGCCACAACCGTTATGGATGTGGTAGATAACGATATACAGACGTTGATTCTGGACGCATCCGCAGCATGCCATATGCCGGATGTGCTGGAAATGCCGTATCGTCCGCCACTTCGCAGTTCGGGAATGCCGGAGGAAAAGAAGTATACTTACCGGTTATCTTCCTATACCTGCCTTGCAGGCGATATTATCGGGGATTATTCTTTTGACGAAGAGAAAAAAGTGGATGACAGACTGTATTTTGAGGATATGGCGATTTACTCCATGGTGAAAAACAATACATTTAACGGAATCCCGCTGCCGGATATCGCAGTGATGGATGAGAGTGGTGAATGTAAAGTGATCCGCAGTTTTTCTTATGAGGATTTTAAAGGAAGACTGTCATGAGAAAATCCGGCCGGATGGAAGAACATGTAACAGGATGAAGCTATGATTCATGAAAAGACAACACGGAAAAGGCAGGAAAACAGAAGTATGAAGATAGAAAACAGAACTCCGCATCAGGATGGATTTTATATGCCGGGGGAATTTGAACCGCAGGATGGTGTGATCTTAATCTGGCCGAAACGTCCGGGTTCCTGGCCATATGAGGCAAAAGAAGCCGGAAAAGTATTTGCAGAGATTGCCAATAAGCTGGCAGAGACAGAAAAAGTATATATGCTGACAGAACCGGAAACGGAAGCGGCGGCAAGAGAGCTGCTGTGTGAGAATGTAGAAATTTTAACAATTCCGACAGACGATGCATGGGCAAGGGATGTCGGACCAACCCTTGTGACGGATGGAAAAGAAGTCCGTGGGGTCAACTGGAGCTTTAATGCCTGGGGCGGAACCTATGATGGCCTTTATCAGGACTGGCAAAAGGATGATAAGGTTGCAGAAGAATTTTGTAAACTGACCGGTTATGATTATTATGATGCGGCTCCTTTTGTGCTGGAAGGCGGTTCCATCCATTCAGACGGACAGGGAACGGTGATCGCAACGGAAGCCTGTCTGCTCAGTAAGGGAAGAAATCCGGAACTTACGAAAGAGCAGATCGAAGCAAAATTGCAGGAATATCTTGGCGCAGAGAAAATCATCTGGCTTCCAAACGGAATCTATCAGGATGAAACAAATGAACATGTAGACAATGTCTGTGCATTTACAAAACCGGGTGAGGTTGTCCTTGCATGGACAGATGATGAGAGTGATCCGCAGTACGCACTTTCAGCAGAAGATCTTAAGGTTCTTGAACAGGAGACAGACGCCAAAGGAAGAAAGTTCCGTGTGCATAAAATGCCAATCCCGAAGAAACCAGTCTGTATTACAGAAAAAGAGCTGGCAGGTTACGTGTTTGAAGAAGGCGAGGATACAAGAGAAGCCGGAGAACGGTTAGCGGCAAGCTATGTGAATTTTTATATTGGAAATAAAGTTGTCCTTGTGCCGCAGTTTGGAGACGAGCATGATGTTCTGGCAACAGATTTATTGCAGAAGCTGTTCCCGGAGCGTGAGATCGTGCCAATCTTTGCAAGGGAGATCATCATCGGCGGCGGCAATATCCACTGCATCACGCAGCAGATACCAGTACGTGGCTGACAGATTTCCTGTTCTCACACACATTATTTCAGAGGTGTGATAACAGAGTATCAGAAACAAGTTTGATTTTGAAAAATGAAGAAAGCGAGATAGCACAGTTATGAGCAGAAAACGTAACGTCACAGTAGCCGCAGTTCAGATGAAATGCAGCACACATGTGGAAGAAAATATCGCAAAGGCAGATGCGCTTGTCCGGGAAGCGGCAGAAAAAGGAGCACAGATCATCCTTTTGCCGGAACTTTTTGAAAGACAGTATTTTTGCCAGGAACGCAGATATGAATACTATGAATTTGCAAAAGAAGTGAATGAAAATGATGCGGTAAAACATTTTTCTGCACTGGCAAAGGAATTGTCTGTTGTCATCCCGGTCAGCTTTTATGAAAAAGATGTGAACCGCCTGTTTAATACTGTTGCAGTGATCGATGCAGACGGAAGTAATCTGGGCATATACCGCAAGACACATATCCCGGACGACCATTATTATCAGGAAAAATTTTACTTTGTTCCGGGAGATACCGGATTTCAAGTGTTTGATACAACGTATGGAAAAATAGGAGTCGGCATCTGCTGGGATCAGTGGTTCCCGGAGACAGCAAGAGCCATGGCGGTCAAAGGAGCAGAGCTGCTCTTTTACCCGACAGCGATTGGCAGTGAACCGATCTTAGAGTGTGACAGCATGCCGCACTGGAGAAGAGCGATGCAGGGACATGCAGCAGCAAACCTCATGCCGGTGATCGCAGCAAACCGTATCGGAACAGAAGAAGTAGTTCCATGTGAGGAAAACGGCGGACAGAGATCAGCACTCACATTTTACGGATCTTCTTTTATCACAGACCAGACCGGAGAACTTGTGGCAGAGGCAGACCGTGAGAAGGAGCAGGTCATCCTCGCAACGTTCGACTTAAATGAAATGCAGGAGAACCGCCTTTCATGGGGAATCTTCCGGGACAGAAGACCGGAGTGCTACGGGGATATCTGTAAATAAAAAAGGACGCATGAAAAACGAAAAAATTTTCATGCGTCCTTTTTTGTGCAATTTGACATCATAATTTTAGTATCCGAATTCTTCACCAATTAGAATGACCTTAATTCTTCCCTGAATACCGCTTCGTCTTGTGATCACGACCTGATTACAGATACAGTCAGGAGAGAGGCAGTCGGCACAGACTCCGGTGACAGCACATGGTGTCTGCTTGTTCAGACGTACACAGTTCATAGGAGTTGCGGTTAAGTGGACACGGTCAACAGCTTCTGCAACGTCCTTTGCAACCTTGTTCATTCCGGCAAGAATAATGACATTTTCAGGACCATAGATCAAAGCAGCGACCCGGTTTCCATTACCATCGATATTGACTAATTCTCCATCAATTGTCATGGCGTTGGTGCTCATGAAATAGTAGTCAGCCATCAGTGCGTCGTGGAATATTTTTCTGGAATCTTCCGGCGTCTTACAGACAGCCCGGTCTAAAAACTCAATATCGGCTGAACGCAGTGCATCCATCATGCCGGTTTCCTCTAGTGTCATGGAGCCGCCGTGAGCCACGACTGCACCGGATGGCAGGAAAGAAAGTGCTTTCTCTACGGCTTCTTTTGCGGTCGGGTAGTAGTATGCTTCCATTCTTCTTTTTTCAAAATTTTTGATCATGGTATTGGCGAGTGTTTCGTAATATTTTGCTTTTGGTGTCATATGATCCTTCTCCTCCTATATAACTCTTTGACTTTTATTATAAGCGGATTTTTTCGTTATGCAAGCGCTATTAAAATAATTGAAAACGATCAGATTTTCTTCTATTAACAATTCTGAAACAAAACTCAAACAAATTCAAAATAATATATGTTATGATGTAATCAATGGACAATGATAGAAACCAGAAAGGAACAGAAAAATGATACACATTCTTGTAGTGGATGATGATAAAAATTTAAACCAGACGGTCTGCACCTATTTAAATGACTGTGGATTTGAGGCAAAAGGCGTTTTGAGTGCGAACGAAGCCTATGACGAGATGTATAACAATCTCTACGAGCTGATCATTTCCGACATTATGATGCCGGAGATCGACGGATTTGAATTTGCGGAGACAGTGCGTCAGGTCAATAAACAGATCCCGATCCTTTTCATGTCGGCTAAGGATGATCTTCCTTCCAAACGGAAAGGATTTTTAGTTGGAATCGATGATTATATGGTAAAACCGGTGGAGTTAGCAGAACTTGAGATGCGTGTGAGGGCACTGCTCCGGAGAAGTAATATCGAGATGGAGCGCAAACTTATTGTCGGAAATCTGGAGATGGATGCGGACGGCATGACTGCAATGATAAATGGGGAGGAGATACCGGTCACAACACGCGAATTCAATATTTTATATAAACTGTTGTCTTACCCGAAAAAAACATTTACAAGGGCACAGCTTATGGATGAGTTCTGGGGGCTTGATTCGGGAACGAGCCTGCGGGCTGTGGATGTCTATGTGACAAAGCTCCGTGACAAGTTTTCCACCTGCGATGGATTCGAGATCAAAACTGTGCGTGGACTTGGATACAAAGCGGTATTGCTATAGAAAGGGATTGCCTGAAACCATGAACAAATTGAACCATACCAACACAATCAAAAATGACCGTTTTCCATCGTCCCTGTTTCTGGTGTATTTTCTCGTATTGCTGTTAATGTCCGGTATTCATACAGGAATTATCGTAGGTATGAATGCACTGGGGTGGAACAAAATCATACAGGTAATTTTACCGCTTGGTTACTGGACTGTTGTGGCAGTTGGATTGACACTTTTTACGAAAAATGTGATCCGGAAAAGCTATGAAAAGCCAATGCATGACCTGGCAGATGCAACAAAAAAAGTGGCAGAGGGCGATTTTTCAGTGTATGTTCCGACACTTCACACCGCTGACCGGCTGGATTATCTGGATGTCATGATTATTGATTTTAATAAAATGGTGGAGGAACTCGGCAGCATTGAGACGTTGAAAACAGACTTTTTCTCCAATGTTTCCCATGAGATCAAGACGCCGCTTGCAATTATCCAGAACAATGCGGAGCTGCTCTGTATGGAAAAGAAGCCGGAGAAACAAAAAGAATATGCCGAAGTGATCTTTCAGACTACAAAGCGTCTGTCGGAACTTATCAGTAATATTTTAAAACTGAACAAGCTTGAAAAACAGGCGATCACGCCGGTAGCAGAAGAGTACGATCTGTGTGGACAGCTTGCGGAATGTGCCGTGAATTATGAGCCGGTGTGGGAGAAAAAAGATATTGGATTTGATGCAGATATGGAAGATTCTGTAAAGATCACGGCAGACGCTGCGTTGATGGAGTTAGTCTGGAATAACCTTTTTTCCAATGCAGTGAAGTTCACAGAACCGGGAGGAACGATAAAGCTGACTGAGCAGTCGGATGATTCTGAGATCCGTGTGTCGGTGGAGGATAACGGCTGCGGAATGACGGAAGAGACAAGGAAACATATTTTTGATAAATTTTATCAGGGGGATACATCCCATGCAATGGCTGGAAATGGACTTGGACTGGCGCTTGCCCTGCGTGTTTTGCAGTTAAATGATTATAAAATCGAAGTGGAAAGCGAACCGGGACGCGGCAGTAAGTTTACGGTGATCATTCCGAAGAGGTAGAATATTGGATAACAGACAGAAAGCGAATTTCTGGGAAAGCGTAGAAAAATGAGTGAGTTTGAGAGTTTTGATTATACGAAAGTGACGGTTGCCGAGAATCAGATGTCACAGTATATGGATGGCTACGAGCATTTTGGATGGAAGGTAGATTTCAATGTCCCCATAGAAAAAGGAATGGGAAAAGTAACGATCCACTTAAAGCGGAGCAGGACTGTTTTAAATAAAATGGAACTGACACGGTTACAGAGACATTTTGAGGCGTGCATGAGTGAGATTGTGGCGCTCGAAAATTCCACAGAATCTTTTGCAATGATCGCGGCACTGACCAGTGGGGTTTCAGGCTGTGCATTTATGGCGGGTTCGGTATTCGCTGTGACGGCTGCAAAACCGATCATCTGGCTGATGATTTTGCTCGCAATCCCGGGATTTTTTCTGTGGGGAATCGCATATCCGCTTTATAAAAATGTGAAAAAGTGGAGAGCGGAGAAAGTGAAGCCTCTCATTGAGGCAAAGCTTGATGAGGCGGAAAAAGTGTGCGAGAAAGGGCATTCGCTGTTATAGCTGTAAAACATCTGACGGAAAAATACGGTGGCACGCTTGTGGCAAGCCAGGAGAAATACATTTTAATAATTCCGAAACAAAACAGAAGCAATTCGCAAACAAAACCTCTCTATGATACAGACAACAAATGAAACACAGATCATTACAAAAAAGAGAGGAAACATAAAATGAGCGAAACATTATATTTAGTAACAGGAGCAGCAGGATTTTTAGGAAGTCATGTATGTCATCAGTTGTTGGAGCGTGGAGAAAAAGTAAGAGCATTTGTTCTTGATGGTGATCCGGCAATCAAATATATTCCAAAAGAGGCAGAGATTGTAAAGGGAGATCTCTGTGATATCGATTCACTCGAAAACTTTTTCAAAGCACCGGAGGGCACAGAGACAATCGTGCTCCATGTGGCAAGCATGGTCAGTGTCAATCCTGATTTTAACCAGAAACTTGTGGATGTGAATGTGGGTGGAACCAAAAATATCATCCAGAAATGTTTAGAACACAAAGAGTGCAAAAAACTTGTCTACGTAAGTTCTACCGGAGCGATTCCGGAACTTCCAAAGGGACAGAAGATCAAAGAGGTAAATGAGTTTGATGCAGAGAAAGTCGTGGGCTGGTACAGCAAGACCAAGGCGATGGCAACACAGGCTGTTTTGGATGCAGTGAAAAAGGAAGGATTAAACGCATGCGTCGTACACCCGAGTGGTATTTTAGGACCACAGGACTATGCAGTGGGGGAGACTACAGGAACCATTATTAAAATCATCAATGGCGAAATGCCGATCGGCATGGGCGGAAGTTTTAACCTCTGTGACGTGCGTGACCTTGCAGCGGGCTGTATCGCAGCAGCCGATAAAGGACGAAAAGGCGAATGTTACATTCTTGGAAATGAGGAAGTAACGTTAAAGAAAATGTGTGAACTGTTAGACAAAGATCTTCACTGTGGTACCTGTAAATTTTATCTGCCGCTCGGATTGGCAAAACTGCTCGCAAAGCAGATGGAGAGAAAGGCAGCGAAAACCGGTGCGAAAGCATTGATGACGACATTTTCTGTCTACAATCTGGAACGCAATAATGCATTTGACTATTCCAAGGCAGAAAAGGAACTGGGCTATCATACAAGAAGCTATGCGGAGACATTGCATGATGAGGCAGTGTGGCTTAGAGCAGAAGGAAAAATTGCATAAAAGGCAGTGGAAAGGAAAAAAGTTTATAACGGAGATTTTTGTGATATGAAAAAAGTATGTGTTGTAACCGGAGGCGGCTCCGGAATCGGTTTTGCAGCTGCAAAAGAGGCAGCAAAAAAAGGGTACTATGTAATGATAGTTGGACGAAATGAAAAAAAACTTGCAGGTGCAGTAGAAGAATTGAGAAAAGACGGATGCGAAGCAGAAGCGTATAGCTGTGACGTTTCAGACAGGGAACACTGCTTTGCATTGGCAAGGCATGCGGCAGAATGTGGGGCAGTAAAGGCCGTGTTGCATATTGCCGGAATGAGTCCGCATATGGGAGATGCGGAGAAAATCATGCAGGCAAACGCACTTGGAACCGTCAATATCAACGATGCATTTTTTGAAGTGATCGCAGAGGGCGGCTGTGTGATCGACACAAGTTCCACTTCTGCTTACATGGCACCGTCGTTTATTATGCCAAAAAGGGTTTATCCGCTTGCATGTACAGACCGGAAGCTTTTTATGGATAAAATGATGAAAAAAGTAAAAATGTTTCCACGGAAAACAAGAGAGGGTGTCGCCTACAGTATGAGTAAGCATTTTACTATCTGGTTTGCAAAGCAGGATGCAGCACGTTTTGCCAGAAAGAATGCCCGGGTGTTAAGTATTACGCCAGGAAACTTTGAGACACCGCTCGGAAATCTCGAAAAAGAGGAAGCGTCCACCTATCTGAAATTTGCGGCAATCAAGAGAAATGGACTCCCGGAGGAGATTGCACCGCTTTATGTTGCACTGATCGATGAGAGGTTAAGTTATCTGACCGGCACAGACATTCTCTGCGATGGAGGCTGTATCGCAGGCGGAGCCAGTGCCTTTGCGAGATAAAAGTCATAGTAATTAGCCAATCAAATTGAATCAATTGTATTTTTATAAAGAATCCGCTATACTGAAACAGATTTAGTATAGTGGATTTTTTGCATTTGGGAGAACATTTTGATTACAGTAGCAATCGCAGAGGATGAAGCGGCAGTCACAAGGAAGCTGACGAATATGGCGCAGGATGGAAAAACATGGGAGAAGATGAATGCATAAAATGAATGCTAAAAAATCCGCAGATTATTGCAATCTGATAGAAAATGTAAAAAACAAATATCGAAAAAATCCTATATATGCTAAGAACCTGACACTTGGCTGGTGCGATTTACGTCAGGGAGAAGATTTGTGTCAGGAAATTAACCTATGGACATATTGGCAAGGGAGAGATTACGCCAAGAAGACACCACATATTAAATATATGCTGATAGGTCAGGATTTCGGACCGCCTGAAAAGGAAGAGATAAAGGGTACGATTGCAAATGTCCGCAAGATGAATGATGGTATAGATGTGATGTTCCATGAAAATGTAGATTTGGAAGCAAGGGATTCACAGACGGATAAAAATATTGTCGGATACTTTGAACTGCTTGGTAAAAATGAAATTGACAAGAAAAAATATCCAGATTTGTTTTTCTGCAATTGTAATTTGGGCTATCGCAGAGATAAGTATTCTGGAAATATGACCAGAAAGATATTGGCAAATGATGCAGCTGAAATAAAATCATTGATTGACATTATAGAGCCGGAAAACATAATCTGTCTGGGGCTTGATACATCTGTGGTTGTAATACGAACTCTGATTGATAAAAAGTTTTCCTGCAATAGAGTATCTGAACTTATAGGAACTGGAGAACCTTATATTTATGGAGAAACATATATATATCCTGTAGCACATCCGGGGTATTGGGGTACAAGTACAAGAGGGGAAGATAATGTTATTGCAGATTGGATGAGAATTAGAAAATAGGAGGTGCCACAATGACATTTAAGATTGTCCGCAACGATATAACAAAGGTAAAAGCAGATGTAATTGTGAATACTGCCAATCCAAATCCAATATGCGCAAGTGGCACTGACTTAGCAATATATGAAGCAGCAGGAAAAGAAAAGCTTCTCGTAGAAAGAGCAAATATCGGCAAAATTGCAAGAGGTGATATTGATTCTTACATAGATGCTAATTATGTCAGGGAAAGTCATAGAAAAGAATATCCGGTGCGAAGCAGAAGCAACGCCCGCATGAGAGGATTGACAGAGGAACGAGAATAAAGATCCATACAATATATTAGTTGAGAACAATCGAGTATATAAACTTGGAGGATGGGAATTTCTTGATATAGCCAATAAGCTTTTTGACAATGAAAAGCAGGTGGACTGGGGAAGCTATGCATATCAGTGCACAAAGGAGCAACTGGAAAAACTGATGGAACAGACTGGATGTGAAATAGATAAGATGAATGAACTGGCATCTGAGAAAATCTATGGTATTGTGTTTGTTGAAGAGGTGTAAATCTTTTAGAGACCGGAGAAATTCTGGTCTCTTTATTTCGATTACCACTGTCAAATAAAGCCAAAATGGTTTATACTTTTTATCAAGTGAAAGAAGAAAGCATTAAAAGTAGATTTGATGGCAAAATTATAAAAGGAATGATGGATATACAGTTAGTTACAGAACTTAAAGATTCACTGCATAATTACGATGGAGGTTTGGCGATTGAAAGAAGAGATTCTAGAAGAATTAAATATTAAAGAAAATCATGAACGAGAATGTAAGCTGGCAGCAGGTGGACTTCCTGAGAGCATATGGGAGACTTACTCTTCTTTTGCTAATACAAATGGTGGCACGATTCTGCTTGGTATTAGGGAATACAGAGATTCTTTTACAGTTGAAGGACTGACAGACAAGCAGATTGTTAAATATCAGAAGGATTTCTGGAGTACTTTAAATGACAGAAATAAGGTGTCAAAGAATATCTTGCTGAATCATCATGTCAGACCTGTGATAGTCAGGGAAAAGAAAATACTCAGAATTGATGTTCCTGCGGCAGACAGACACGATAAGCCGGTTTATATTGGGACAGATCCAATGAAAGGCACTTATAAAAGAGATTATGAAGGTGACTTCCTTTGTGCCGAAGAGGCAGTCCGTGCAATGTTTGCAGATCAGAGAGATGTGTCAGGCGATGTGGAGGTGCTGGAAGAGTTTGGATTAGATGTGCTGAATCAGGATACGATAAAAGGCTATAGAATTATTTTTGAACAGCTTCACAGCGGACATCCTTGGAATGCTTTGGAAAATGATGAGTTCCTTATGAAATTAAGGGCAG
>ERZ780144.160-NODE-160-length-98784-cov-27.627931_pt1 | contig 98784 bp, 110 predicted proteins | sample MGYA00511380_ERZ780144 | MGnify/ENA primary metagenome ERZ780144 (study PRJEB29588, sample SAMEA1965858) | human gut metagenome | biome: human gut; feature: human-associated habitat; material: faeces | place: Denmark | collected 2008/2010 ... | reverse complement strand
AATATATTAATATAGAATAATTATTAATCTGTAAGATTAATAATTATTCTTTCTTTGGTTCTTTCTTTATAAGTCAAATAAAAAAATAAAAAATAATCTCAAAAAAAATAAAAAAATAAAAAAATATAAAATGAGTCACCGTAAAGTAAATATTAACTTGTCAAGGAACACAAGAATATATGCAATGTAATTGTTGAGTTCGCTTTTTACAAAAGCGGAATGAAAAATATTATGGACAACCCTGAAATGGTAAATCCATAAAAGCAATCCAATCGTTGTAAAAAACGAAATAAATTACATTTTAATTATACACAACTATATATAAAAAGTCAAGAGAAATATTAAAAAAATCTGAAAAATATTTCCAAAGTGCCAAGTTTAATATTGTTAAGTGCCAAATTGGCACTTTTAGGATTAGCCGGAAAGAGGATAATAGTGTGTTATCTGAACATTAATAGAGAAATAAATGTCAGTATGAAATAAACATACATATGTAATAGAAAAATTTGACCTATAAGACGAGTTTATGAGCTAAGAATAAAATTATACTCTTGAAAGATTATAAATGCCTTACAGGTCAAATAAATACATATAAATAGTATATTCACTTATTAAATATGTTTGTCGACAATGAATCGTTATTGTATTATGCCTTTAAATGGCTTAGAATTGACCTGTATTGAATTTTATGCGTTTATGTATGAAATTTATATTAATTATCAAAAATGCAATACAAGTCAAATAAGAGCATTTTAGGGATAGGTGGATTAGTGTAATTATAGTTTGAGTTAAGTTTTTACCGAAGTTAAAGCGAGGAATTAGTCTATGGCAAGCTACATAAGAAGTATGGCGTTAAATTAATTATTTTTTATTATTCGTCAGCAAGCTGTCTCATAATAAAAAATAATTAATTTAACTTTGGCGTACCCAAAATTCGCAAAGCTCATTTTGTTTACGCTGACAAAAAGATATTGAGACTTCTGTTTTAGGGGAGTGAGTTTATGGGTGTAAATCAGGAATATAAAAATATGTAATAAGGTAGGATATATAATAAATCATTGGTAACAAACTTGTAATGTTTATAATATTGTTTAATGGAATGTTTAATGAAATAAAAATAGCCTGCTAATTTATAGCAGACTTGAGTTAATGTGGCTATTGAATTGTAGGGGATTATTATTCTGATATTTTTGTTTTTACAATATTACTTTAGATAACTTTAGGTAAATATTACTTTAAGTAAATTTATTAAAGTAAAATATGATATTTTATACAGTCAGTAATATGGTGAATTATTTAAAACGAAAACGATAATAGGTTTTTCAGTTTACCGAAAGGTGTTTTTGGAATGTGAGTGCAAGTTTTAAGTTGGATAAGTGTGTAAATATGGGATAAATACTATATTTTTGTAAGATTTAAGGTATTGAATTTAAGGTTGTATTAATGAGTAGAAATTTGAGGTATTTGTGGTTTAGGTCATTTTGGCTATTTTTGAGGTAGCTTGAATGGATTTGGATAGGATTGTGTTAGGGTGATAAAATGGCTATTTTATGCGGTTTTTAGGTAATAGGTGAGGGAATTGAAATATGGGTGTTTTTGGGTGAGATTAGTGGTTTAGGTGGTTAAAAAAATAGGGTTGAAAACGATTTTTATGGGTTCGATTCGGTAGATGAGTTCGATGGTTTTTTTAGAACTACTACGCCCTTTGTTTCAGATTAGAAGAGTTGCTAAAATGTAAAATACCCCCCTGTGTTAGTTAGTGGTAGGTAGTAGGTAGGGCGTTGAGTTATGCGGTATATCGGGGTGTGTTTTAGTGGTATTTAACTTGTAAAAATGGCTTGAATACTGCATTTTTTAAAGTCTTATAGGAAGTAAAAGAAGTAAAAGAGGTGAGCAAAAGTCCGCAAAAGACTAAAAAGCGGACATTTAAAAAAGTGAATAAAAGCTATGAATTGCAAGAGCTACGGCTATATATTTACTATTTTTGTAGTGTTTGCGACAAAATAGGGCGAAGATAAAATTTGACAAAAAGTCATTGAAAAGCGGGTGAAAAAGCGGTGAAAATTGTATTATTATGTTAAAATTAATATTGATACATTTTTAACGCTTTAGCATAGTAAAGCGTTAAAGTGTTAATTTGGTATCAAACAAAAGCACTCAATCTGAATATACTTTAGCACACTAAAGTGTTAAAGTATTAAAGCACTAAAGTATATCTCTCTCGGCTCTATTGATCTGTTTCAAGTTCTTGATCTGTTTCAAGTTCTTGATCTGTTTCAAGTTCTTGATCTGTTTCAAGTTTGTACTTTTTTTTGTACTTTTTTTAATTTTTGGTTGTATATTATTATTAATAGTCATAATTAATCATTTCTTGTATAATATATATAAAAAACAATATAAATATAGTGATATGTTTTTGTAAAATTACACTTTACAAGTGTAAATATTAGTGATATAATATAATTACAATAAAGGTAGAGAAAAGGAAAGCACAAAGGATTATAAGTAATCGCTCTAAAAGGATTATAAGTAATCGCTCTATCGGGTAACAATTTATAAGCAATCAACTTAACTACATATAGTTATTGTAGCGTTCTAAACGCATAATCTCGTACCTTGACAATTTAATGAACTTGCAACAGTTTGAGCCTGCGCGCATCTATACATTAGTATAGTAGTAGTGCCTCTAAAGTCCTTAGATGAAGTATATCAAAATTCGCATAAAGAAAAATAGTAATAAAAGTACTATTGAATGTATGCGAACAGCAATATATCAAGTTTTTGAGCTTTAAGCCCTCAATGAAGAAAGCTATTATTATGCCGTCAATGGGTGAAGTGCATCTTTTTTAAGCTGTTGATACTCAAGGCAAACCTTTATTTTTATTTTTGATTTTAATTATTTTAACTTTTTAGGCGATTGCACAAAAAATAGTAATAATAATTATAGCGTTTATTTTGTGTAAATTGCATAATTTAAAAAGCTGATTTTGTGCAATCTATAAAGAGTTAAAAGCTCTTAATGTGTAATTACCATTATTAATTATTATACATTAAATACATAATAAAGATAAAGTCAAGAAAAATTTTAAAAGGTGGTAAATATATTATGAAAACAAAAACAACTGCAAAGGCAATTAAAGAGCATTACAAAAAGTGTTATTCCGCAGGTTATTGTGAATTACAATTCTTGTTAAGTCGTATTGAACCGCTGTATTACCACGCTGGCGTGTACGGATGGGATTATGATGTCTATATAATTGATGATGTAGCAATTTTTACAGGCTATCGTTACCCATCAAGAAGCGGTATAAAGCACATCCCGTATAAAATAGCGGAAAAATACGACAAGTACGCAAAAAAGATTATTGACGCAAATCACAGCAATAAGTATGAGCTTGTGTCAGATGTACTTAAAAATTTAATTAATGATATGATTACAGAATTAAATTAAGTCGTTGCATCGACTATAAAAAGCCGTTAGGATGCAAGCGTTCCGCCCGATATGGGCGGAGGTCGGGAAAACCGAAAAATTAAAAACAATAAAGGAGTTAATACATATGACAACAAAGCAATTACAAGAATACGCAAACAAGGCACTTGAAAACTACAACGGTGTAGCATTTGATGTTAATACTGAGCATTACGTCCGCCCTTGGGCGGCTGAAGGCGAAAAATATACATTATATTTTGTCAATACATTTGCACAAATTGCGTCTGCAAATAACATTTACGATGCAAAAGAAATAATTGATAATTACGTAAGCCGTGAGCAAGAATTGGAAAAGGAGGCGCTAAAGTATGCTTGTTAAAGCAACAAAAGCTATGACAGACTTATTGCGCAAGAATTTAAATCTTGAATGTATAGAAATGATAAAGTTGTGTAAGTTCTCAGAGTCGGAATTTTCACGACTTGTTGATTACAACAGCTATAATCACATATGCGATTATAGCTTAACAACCGGAAAATTCAGTGTTATAAAAATTATATACAAATCTGAAAATTACGCAAACCCTGCATATTTGACAACAAAAGATTTGTTGCGATGTTTTAATCGTAGCGACAAAAGCATTGACAGCTTTATAAACGCCATTGCGGATGCCGTTGCAATCTAAGTTTTAAAAAATCGTTTGACGGATTACTTATTATATAATATAATTATTGTACAATAAGTAATCTAAAAAGGAGAAATATATAATGAAATATAAAGAAATTGAGGCAAAAACAAAAGGTATTGATTTACCCGCAACAGCAGTCAATGAAGATGGCGAAAATGTCATTATTGATTGTATAGACAATTGTTATAGAGTAACAACACTTCAAAAAAATGGGTGGTGCAAAACAGACATATACCACCCGGACGGGACAATAGAAGAATTATACGGAAAGTAGGTATGTATAAGCAGGTAAATTTATATATATAGTTGAATAAATTAAAAGGTTAAAGACTCAGAGTTCAAACAAAATGGACTTTGAGTCTTTTTTCGATTTTTAAAATTCGTTTAGCGGTTGCGAATTGAAACAAAACCGCTACCATATACCATATCAAATTAAATCAAAGTTTAATAAAAGGAGACAACAAGCTATGAAGTACAAAAATTACGAAGATTACAGAGCAAAAACTCAAAAAGAATTTAACAGCCTGCCGATTTTCTTTGCGTTCTCTGATGAGCAATTCAAAGAGGCTATGGAAGCAAGAGGACTAAAGGAAACAGATACAGACAAGATAAATAGACTTGGTGACGGCTACGGAGGTTTTTATCTCAAAAGCGATGCCGATATTATCAGAGATTACATAAACAAGCCCGATGAGTTGCCTGACCTTATGAAAGACAAGGATTTTGCTATATCTGCGTTTGAATATGAAATGAGAAATCACGAATACGCCATTAATTGGCAAGGTGCATATGATGTATGTTCTTGCTTCGGTCATTGTAGGTACGGCGAAAATAAAGGCTATACAGACTATTTAAAGGAAATCGGATACTCAGACGATGTTATACAGTGTTACAAGGAAGCAAGGAAAAGATACTATAAGTATTGTGACAAACACGACTTATTTTAATGTCGGGTGTAAACTCAAAAAATTATTTAAAAAAGGGGTTTAAAATTATGTTAGAATTTAAAACGGCTATTGTCAATGAATTAGGTGAAATCATTCAATGGTGTGAAGATTTAACAGATAATGAAATTGACGAAATACTAGTAAACCATCCTGAGTGGCGCATTGCTTGTATAGAATGTTGAAAAAACAGCTTACTAATTAATACAGAGTGACTACACCCCTCAAGGGGTGTAGGTAATGTAGCCGGAGGCGGTCACAAGCCCGCAAAATCTACATAATAAAAAATAATAAAGGTGGAATAAATCGTGAAAAGAAAAGTTATTGTATTATCAATAATAACTGCAATTACAGCAAGCGCATTGTTCGGATGTAGTAACGCAAAAGCGGTAAAATCTACGGAAAAATCGGTCAATGTTGGTTCTTTGGATTATTACAGAGAACTAACAGACGAAATCGGCACTATTGAAATAATTGACAGTTCCGACTTAAACCTTAAAAAATTGGAAAATCGAAAAGGCAAAATCATTATTGAGAAGTGTATCGGAGTTGTAGATAGCTCTAACGGTGACGGAAAAATATTAAATTGTGTTGACTCTGATTGTTATATCTCGTATAAAGATGTAGAAAATTATCAGAAAGGCGATACAATTCTAACTTATTTCGTTTATAATCCTGATACAAATTATACAGATGATATTTTGCAAAGATTTGATTATGTAATTGACAGAGAAGAAAATTAGTAGAGCAAATATAAAGCTGATGGGCGGAGGTCGGGCAATCTGATTTCCGTTAAAGCTACAAGCCATAAATCCAAAGTAATGGCTATGTTTGCGAAAAAATTAAAAAACAGAGGTGTTATATTATGTCAAGAAACAAAACAGCAGTATATATAAACAAATTCAGAGCTATTGAAGCGCCGAACGGTTATAAATTCGATATAGCAAGTTATCTTTACAACCCATCATACGATTATGATTATCCGTCTTTTGTAAAAATGACAGATGAAACAGAAACAACACAGACCTTCCGCCGTGTATATTATTTTAAACACTGGGATGGTACAGGTGAATATATAGCCGAGGAATACACAAGGGAAAAGAACGGCGGAGACTGGCAGATTGTAAAAAATCGTACTGAAACGGTACTTGAACAGTCAAATCGTTACAATGTCAAAAAACTTTTAACATTTTGTAATTGATTGACTGAACAGCCGATACAATTAATAACTTGATTGATTATGTATGTAATAAAAACGGACTTGAAATAGCAGTCGATATTATCAAACACACTGACAAATTGAGCATAGATGACTTTACATATGTATGCGATTTAATTTTGCTTAAATCTTATTCATTTATAAGTGAGGTATAAAAAAGAGGGTACAAGGTTATAAAACTACAATACATAGCCGTCAAGCCGGCTATAAACAGTCCATTAAGGCTTGAGCGTTCGCCTGCCGTTGTGGTTGGCGAGGTTGGAAACAAACACACAATTCAAATTCAATTCAAATTCAAACAGATTTAATTAATTAGGAGGAGTTATTATGACAATTAGAGAATTTTTAGAAATGGCAACAGATACAACAACGGGAAATATTGTACTTTATAACTATGAGGAACAAGAAAATTTTTACGATGGGGAGATTGATACTTTAATTGAAAATGTTGACGAACATCCGGAATCGGAATTGGCTGTAATACTTAATAGCGAGTTACAACAATGGGATGTTTGTGGTGGAAAATTAAATATAAATTTTGAATGGCTTGATATATACGACAATAATCCCGAATTATTAAAAAGGCACTTAAATGAATAAGGGGAGGAAAATTCAAAATGTTTGTTGTGAAGTATCACGCAAAAGGACATAGGACGAAATATCTGGGAGACAAAAAGGAAGTTGTAAATAAAAGATATGCTATTGCTTTTGGTGAGGGCTTACGGGAACAATTCGAGCAGGTAGAGTCCGAACATTGCACTTTGGAATATATAAAGGTATCTGATACTGCCGAAATGATGTATAAAAATAGTTATATCAAAGTCGGAAACATTAAATGGTGATAAAACTAACATTTCATTGATATTAAGGAGGAATCACTATGAAAATAGAATCTAAAAATAAAATACTTAAATTATACGGTATAATTACAAATTATACCGATATGAATAGAAATGATGATATATCAAATATTGATTGGATTAGTCTAAATGAATCCAATATGCAAATATATACTATATATAAATTTAATATAAAAGAAACTTTTATATTAAAGAAACTTATATATAAATATGTAAATAATTATCAATGTGAATTGAGTAATGATGCCATTACTTATTTGCGTGATTTTATATCCTATCTAAATAAAATAACGGATTATGAATTGGAATTAGAAACGGCGGAATTATTACAAGAGGTGTAAAATATAAAGAAGTGTAAATTATCTCATTGGCGGAGAAGCCGTGATGTCGTGGAAAATTCGGAAACAGCAGAGGATTTAATGAACGGATTAAATAAATTAAATCTATTTGAGAAATTCTCTATTGACCGTGTAACAAAAAATTATGTAAGACTTAAAAGCATTGACTATTTTGGAAATGTTCTTTGGAAATGTTCATTATTTCAAAGCATATTTTTAACAAAATGTACCATCAGAAATATATTACAGAGCAGGAGGAAATTATTATGGATGAAATTAAACAGTATGTAGAAAACGCTATTACAGACGGCAGAGAGGTTACAAAGCACTATGCTAACAGATGTGACTATATCTTTATTAAAGAGGATGACGGTTGGATTAGCATTATAGATATAACATACGGTATATATAGCACTGTCATTCAGGCAAAGGATATGAAACACGCTTTAGAATTTATCGCATTAAGAGAGCCGTTAACTGTTCCGGTAACGATTTTGTAAAATATATATAAGGATGTTTGGGAGAATATTCTTAAAGGGACATCTTGTCCCTTTAAGAATTAATACCGCTTTAAAGTGTTAAACAAAAGTATCTAAAGGGACAAATTGTCCTTTTAGTAAACACCCGATAAATACTACATAATTTGGCGATATTCATCCTTAATTGAATATAATGCCCTAAAAACACATATAAAATACATATCAATTAAAAGTTAAAAAGGAAGTCATATGGAAATGGAAAAATGCACATTAAGTAAATTTGAAAATATTGAAATTAAAAACGATACAAGAATTGTAAAAGATGACCTTGCATTTTGTGAATCTAACCAAAGATTATATCTTAAAGTTCTCAAAAATTATCAAAATATTTATGGCGACTTGCTAAAGGTACTGCAAAAAGAACAATCACAATTTGAAAAAATTGAGATGGAAAATACTTTTACTAAAAACGGATATTCTTATAAAAAATACGATTATCATTTTTTATCAATAAATAAAGAAGATTTTGCAGAAATAATATCTGGAGTTCACAAAATTTTTATCACAACTATTGTTGATTATTTTATTGAAAAATACGGCGTAGAATTAAATGTAAAATCTGTTGACGAAATACTCGGAATTGAAAAGCCAAAGCAAGTTGATGGTAATTATTGGGGCTATCGCAACCTAACCAATGAAGAAATTGATAAAATCAAAGAAAGAAACAGAGAATATGAAAAATCTCTGGATAAATACAGAGATAAAGTTATTACAGCAAAAATTGATTTTAATACTATCATTGATGATATTTTCGTCCAATTAGACGGATATTCTTTTGTTGACAAAGTTAAGAAAGAAATCATTGATTCTTGCAAGTCTGTTTGTTTTAATCAATATAGAAAATATGGTTATGCTGAATTAAAAAAGAATAAAATTTCAATCGAAACAGGTTTTGATAGTTATTTTAGCAGTATATGGAAAAAATATGAAGCAAGCACAGATAATTCAGCATTTAGGGCAATAATGAGAGCCTTATCATTCTTTGATAGCGGAGAAAATAACATTTCCATTTATGATAGCTGGTATTACTCATTCATTTATTACAATAAACAAGAAACAGATGGTATTTACGGCTTGCATTCCGCATACGGAAATAAGGTTGAATCATTCAAATTTTATAAAAACGGAAAGTGGGAAGTAAAGTTTATTTCAGAGGAAGAAGCACAGAAATTCTTCGATATGTACTGCAAATTGGAGGCTTAATAATATGAATTTATTAGATAAATTTACAGATATAAAAGTAGATAATTCAAAGAGATTACCGGCGGAAGATATGGAACATTGTAAGATTGAAGAAGAAATGTTTTTGAATGCGTACAACGCATATTCAACGGCTTATAACAGTGTCAAAAATGCTTTTGATAGGCAAAATCAATTTGATGGCGGAAAATATAGCGGCTTTATCTGGGAATATTGCGATTGTGGAATAAATGATTTAAGAAATAAACTAATATCTTTGAAGTCATCCTTTATAAGTAAAATTGTCGGATATTTTAATCGAAAATATCACTTGAATTTGTCCTGCAATAACAAATTTGATGGAACTACATATCATAAAGATTTAAGTTTAGATGTTATCACAATAGAGGAAGTTTTGGATGAATATATTTTCGGAAGATTAGAAGGATTGACATTTACAGAATGTGCAATTAAACAAGCTATGGAGAAGAACGACATCAAACGGCAAGAATGGAATAAATGGTGTGAAAAATGGAATTATTCAGTTAAAGGAAGAGCTATTAAATTCCAATACTCAATCACAGACCAAAAACCGCTTCTTTACTTCTACGATAACAACGAAACAGAAGTATGTTCGACATTAAAACATAATAAGATAGATTCTATTCAAGAATTTAAGAATGGAAGTGTATCAGTTAAGTTTTTGTCTGCTGAATTTGCATTAGAATTTGCAAAGAAATATCTTGGATATATTGAAATGACCGATGAAGAAATAGAAAAACTGAAAGCAGGAAATTAAAATGAAATATATTGTTGAAAATTTGATAATTCCACAAGATAAACGGGCAGAGATTAACAACAAAATTCTTTATTTGATTGACAACGGAATAGCGGAAGAAAACGGAATAACTGCAACTGACATAGCAAGCTCATACACCGGAAACGGTGGATTAAGTGGAGAAAAATTTTCAAACTATGAAAATTATTATGATTATTCAGAAGCCAAAAAAGAATTTGAACAAGGACAGTTTTTTACACCGTATGCCATTACCGATTTTGTAATACAATGTTTGAAGCCGGACAAATTCGATATAATTATGGATTTAACTTGTGGTCACGGAGCTTTTGCAAATTCCGTTCCCCAGGAAAGTAATTTCTTTGGTTGTGAAATTGATATGAAATCTTATAAGGTTGCAAAATATTTATACCCAAAAGCAAATATCCAGTGTTCAGATATAAGAGTATATAATCCTGAAATAAGAGCAGATGTCATTGTCGGAAATCCACCATTTAATTTGAAGTGGCAAATCGGAGATACGACTTATGTATCACAACTATACTACACAATTAAAGCATCGGAGAATATTAAACCGGGTGGTTTAATGGCTCTGGTAGTTCCATCAAGTTTTCTGGCGGATGATTTTTCCGATAGAGGAATGATAGAAGAAGTTTCAAAAGAATGGAATCTATTATGTCAGTTTGACATTCCTTCAGATACATTCAAAAATCTCGGCGTTACTAATTTTTCTACTAAAATTATGTTTTTCCAAAAGAAAAGCGAACATATTTTAGATGTAAAATTTAGCACGAAAAAAATTGTAATTGATTGTCTTAATATAGAATCTTCAAATTTCATTTATGAAAATTATATAAAGCCTGTAATCACTTTAAGAAATGAGTTGAAAAATCGGTTGTTTTTTGAAAATTTACACGATGGCAAGACTCAAGAACAAAAACAATTTGAATATAAAGTTAAAAAAATGATGTTTGATATTAAGAGAAATCCTGCTTTACAGGATAAATATGCAAAATGCAGCGAGTATCTTTACAAATACCAAACACAGAAAATGCCAGAAGGAATGAAGTATGAAGAATGGGAAAAGAAGAAAATCACGCCTAATAAGGTACTTGCTTATTTAAGAAAAGTTATCAAATCTGAACATAAAATCGAAATTGATAAGATTGAATTAGTAAAAACTGATTATGGCTTAAAGTTAAAACCATATAGCCGTAAAATGAAAATCTTATTGAATAAACAATATGGAGATTTTGGAAAATTTGTATCTATTAACGATATTGTTTCAGGTCAATGTTCATATCAATTTGAAAACAAAAAGTATGAAAAACTTATTGATAAGAAAATTAAAGATTTTCAAAGTAATGAAGTATCATTTAAGGATATGGAACAAAATTCTGATATAATGAAATTTCTTGATAATTTTTCTATCCACGATTATAACAAAAATGAAACTTATAAGTTGACGGAAAAGCAAAAAGAAGATATAAATAAACTTTTGCAAAAAAGATATGTTTTCTTGCAGTGGGAACAGGGTAGTGGAAAAACTTTTGCCGGCATAGCTCAAATGGATTATAGATTCCAACACAACAATATCAGAAATGCTTTTGTAGTCTCTACTGCTATTGCGATAAATAACAACTGGCAAGATTGCCTTGAGGCTTACCATTATGACTATATAAGAATCAATAGTTATTCGGATATTCAGAAGATTAAAAAAGGACAAATTGTTTTAATTACTCTTGATATACTCAATACTTTACAAAAACATATTAAGAAATTTGTTAAAATGCAATCTCAAAAAGTTATGCTTGTAATGGATGAAAGTGATAGCATATCAAATCAAAATAGCAAGAGAACAAAAGCAGTATTAAGTTGTTTTAGAAAAATTAAATACAAAGTATGTATGACCGGAACAAGCACACGAAACAATATTTGTGAAATTTACCCTCAACTTGAATTGCTTTACAATAATAGCGTTAATATGTTGTGTGAATGTGAAACTGTTTATGTTGTGGATAAAAATAAGGATTCTGAAACCAAAGGCGAAATTATTTCCGATTTTAATGAACAATATAATAATCCATTCCCAGCATATAAGAAAGGATATTCATTATTCAGCAAATGTTTTCTGCCAGATAAAATCACTGTATTTGGAGTTGTTAAAAAGACACAAGATATATATAATTCAGAAGCATTGAAAAGGTTGCTTGACAAAACAGTAATCACAAGGAAATTTGAAGAAGTCACAGGCAAGAAAATTTACGAAATTAAAAATGTCACTTGTAAATTCACACCGGAAGAAGAAGCACTATATTCAATAGCAATAGAGGAATTTTATAAAATGCAATATCTATTTAAGACAACAGGAAACAGCAGAAAAGATGCTATGTTGAGAATCTTAAATCAATTAACTCTTTTGCTTAAAATATGTGCTTATCCTCACACATTCAAAGAATATTCTTCAACTGAATTGTCGAGTAAATATAAAAAAGTATTTGAGATGATTGAAAAGTGGAATAATGAAAGAATTGTAATAGGTGTTCGCCACGTTGACAATGTTTATTCTTATGCCACAGCAATTAAGGAATTATATCCGAATAGACCATTGTTTGTTATTACCGGAAATAACACGACATTAAAGAAAAGAATATCAATTTGTAATGAACTGAAAAAAACAAGAAATGGTATTTTAATTTGCACACAGCAATCATTATCGTGCAGTATGAATATTGACTTTGTAAATAAGTGTATTATTCCAGAATTGCACTGGAATAATGCAAGTATGAGTCAGTTTTATTTTCGATTTATCAGATTCACTTCTACGGAATGGAAGAAAATATATTTTGTAACTTATGAAAACAGTATAGAAGGAAATCTGTTAAAAATGATTCTGTGTAAAGAAAAATTGAACCTTTTTATGAAAGATGAAAAAGTCGAAGATGATGACCTATATAACAAGTTTGGGATTAACGAAATGATGCTAAAGGCGTTAATGACAAAAGAAAAGGATGAGAAAGGCAATATTAAAATCTTATGGGGTCATCAAAAAATCACAAACGATTAACTAAAAGTAAAAAAGAGAGGTATAAATAAATGAAAGATAATAAATTTACAAAGAGAATGAATGACAAAGGGAAATTGGCTTGGCAATAAATCTTTAAAGGAACATTATGTTCCTTTAAAAAATAGGCATAAATATCTAATTGGACAACTTGTCCAATTAGAAGCATAACAAACGCAAATCTTTAACTGAACAATATGTCCAATTAGAAAATACATATCAATCAAAAAGTCAATCAGAAAGGAAGTTATATGGTAATGGAAAACACATTACAGACAATTCAGCAGAAAGAATTGTTGCTGACTGAAACAAAACAAAAGGAATTAAGAGAGCAGTATATAGACCGTGTGGATGTCTTAGAAAAGGTTAAAAGCCTTATTATGCTGCCTGATGTTGAGCTTATGACGGTTGCTCAAGTTGCGGATTTTTACGAGGTTGATGTAGATACTGTTCAAAGAGTTTATCAAAGGAGCAAAAAGGAAATAGACGAAGATGGCGTTGTTAGTTTAACGGGTAAATTCTTAATTGAACAAAATGTTCAATTAAGAAATCGCAATCAAATGAATGGTAAATGCGAGGTTGAATTTAAAGACGGCACAAAACTGATTTTACCAAACAGAGGTATTAAAGCCTTTTCAAAACGAGCCGTATTAAGAATAGGTATGTTACTCCGAGATAGCAAGGTTGCAAAGGAAGTCAGAACACAATTTTTAAATACCTTCGAGGAAGCACCTGCCGAGGCTAAAACAGTGAATATCAATGAGGAATTGGATATACAAGCGAAAATCGGTCAAGCGTTTCTGTCAGGTGATATTATGCAGATTGCAGAAGCCGTTACGGAGGGAATGGCTTATAAGAATAGGCATATTGCCAAACTTAAAAGTCAGAATGATGATTTACAACTTGTAAATGGTACATTGACAGATAAAACATTATATTGGGCAGACAGAGCTTGTCTAAATAAAGCAATCCGTACTATGGCTAATGTCAGAGATGTTCCAATAGGTCAGGTATGGAAAGAATTGTACGATGAGTTATTATACGGTTATCATATTAACCTTAAAGCAAGAGGCGGCAAGCCGTATATTGCACATATCAGAAAAGAGGAATGGGCGAATGTGGTTAAGGTATTTACCGCTATGTGCGAGAAAAGATACCTTAATACTGCCGATATTTTAAGGAAAGCAAAGATAAAAACAGAGGATAAATCAAAGAGCGGAAAGGAAGATTGATGATGAGCTATCCTATTATATTTCAAACTAAAGTTGTTAAAATTAATGATAATGAAATTATCCATTTCAATAGAACTGGTTGCAATAATGATGATGAAGGCAGAGTGGCGAATGTGTACGAAGCAAAAATCCGTACTATTGAAGATTTCAAGCGTATGGCTGAAAGATTTATTATAAATTCAAAACCTTATAAGGAAACAGGGGTATTTGACCTCAAGGTTGGTAGTAAATGGTGTTCTTTCTATGATTATGGAATGTATTTATTAAGAGCATTAAAAAGGGCTGATAATTTGGAAACATTCAAAAATAATTACGCCTTTAGAGCTACCGTTATAAAAGGTATTGAGGCTACAGATACTGATAATGCTGTTCATAAAGTGTTCTCAATCATAGAATATCCTGATATATTTGATATATACTATGAATCATTCTATAAATCAAGGTCAGATAACAGAGTTTTTGAAGGTATTGACTTCAGCAAGGCTTCTTGCCGCAAAGTAATTGATTATATTTACGATATTAAAGATTCTATTGATTTAATTAAAGAAGGATTCCCTATTGAATTTTACATTAAAAAGAATAAAAAGGAGAAATAAAAATGCCAACTAAAGCAAGAAAATCAGCAGAAGTAAAAGTTGCTGAGAAAATAATCAAACTAATGGATAAGGCAGATAAAAAGCCTGAATACGCAGGTGCATATATTAATGATAAGGGAAAGCAAGTTATAGGTTGTATGTATATGGCGGTTAGACTTAATGAGCCGTTACCGGTTGCTCAAGCAGAGCAGAAGATGACCTCTTTTGACAGAGTTTTTGATATAAACAAAGGAGAGGAGCAGACTATACTTGAAATTCCTTCGATTGCGGATTTGAAAGACTATATCAAAGCTGAAAAGGAGAAAAATCCCGGAAAGTACAAAGGCAGAAATAAAGAGCCTATATTTTATGATTTTGGTATAACGGAAAGTAATGTAATACTTCCGTTTGTTAATGCGAAATATCTGTTAATAATGATTGAGGTATTAGGGAATGACAGTCAGGTAACTTGGAGTCATCCGGCTATAAATCTAAAAAAGACCTATAATAAAGGCTATATTTTCTTTAAATCAAGTAAGGGTGACGGAATACTTTGCCCTGTTCGTAGGGCTGATATGTAAGTGAGGAGAAGTTATGAACAATACATATAGAGTGAACTACCCATCACCTAAAGGTAATGGGTTTTCTGGCTGAATATTTATAAACTTGCAGAATTTCAGCATTTTTGCAAGTTGGATTGGGGATTGAAATATGAGATATAAATTACTTAGAACAATAAATAACGAACCTGAAACATTCGGTATGTACGATACATTTTCTCAAGCGTACGGAGAAATGGAAAGAGATTATTATAATTACATGTCCGAATGTGAAATCATACATTACAATGAAGTTTGTGCCAATGAGGCTGTTGTGGTTGATAACGAAGATGAGTGCCATTGGCTGATTGTAGAGGAAAGAGAGGAGCATAATGTCTGAATATATTATTGAACATTTTACTGCGAATGTAAATTACAGAGAGCAGTGTATGAGAGATTGGTATTTAATGTCAATCTCTGAAAGAGCTGTATATGATGATAACTTTAATGTGTACATGGCTGAAAGGTTATTAAAGTGAGTGATTTGTTTGCTGTCTGTGGGTGTAGTCAACAAGCTGAAAATATTGTGGTATACGGTTTATTTGATAATTACTCGCAGGCAGTAAAACAAATAAACATACTATTGCCTCTGATTAGAGATGGGCAGATAGCAGATAAACAAAAAGATACCATAGAATATATAAATTTGCTACAAAATTCAAAAATAATTGGTAGTTTTTGGTAATGTAATTGCAATTATTTTTAAACTGTGATACGATTAATAAAAAGAGAAAGTTTTGGAATATAAAGAAGATAACGATATAAGGAGCATAACAATTATGAAAAAAATCAAACAAATTAATAATCTTGTTATTAAGCAGGATACAGCACGACAAATTTCGTACTTTGGTAACATAATGGATAATCCTAATTATTTAAAATATTCTGTGTTTAGTCTTGATGGGAAGTGCTTAGAGGATAGACTTACTATTGAACAGGCAGAAAATTTTTGTAATACAAATAAAAATTCTATGTAAGATAGGTCTGCCGTAATTCCATTCCATTGATTTTAGATAATGGGCAGTTTACATTCAAAAAATACCTTAACAACAGTAAACAACTAATAATAGAAAAGAGGCATCATCTCGACCTTCCACAATCCTGATGATACCTCATAACACAAACACAAGCCACTTCGTTCGGAGAGGGTTGGCATTAGCCTGCCCTGTTTGGTAGTGTTCAATACATATAATAGCAAAAATTGACAGATTTGTCAATGATATTTTAGCTGAAAGGATTTGAGAAAAATGATTAGTTTTTTATGCGCAGCTTGGTTGCTTTACCATATAATTGCAGAGCAATGCTGTATATGGCGTGCGCAGCATCAAGGTTACAAAGAAAAAAAGAAACAAGAAGAATACAATAGACTTCAACGGGAAAGAAATAAGCAAAAAGTATTGTCAGACAAATTAACTTGTGAAAATTCTGCCATTGACAATTAGTAAAAGACTGTATATAATAGTATAGTCGAACAGATGTTCTATTATTAAAAGAAAGGATGAAATTAATAATGAATAAAGAAATTGAAAGCAAAATAAGAGAATGCTGCACATTTTTAATTGAACAAGAGAACGGATTAGCTTTTGTAAGAAGTATATTTTACCCACCTGCTATTTCTGGCGATATATTAGACTTTACGAAAGGTGGGGACTATAATTTTGAGATGTGTATATCTGATGTGTTAGACTACAAGTATATAATAACAGGACTCGCAAAAGTAAGACCGATAACAGAATCAACTGATTATTTTAACAAGCATATAATTGAATACATATTTAATGCAAAGTCAGCCATTACAGGAGAGAAAGCTATAATCAAAGGTTATGTAGCTGATAGTGAACACAATGCTAAAATATGGAGCGGTGGTTTTATATACAAAGGTAAATTTCACGAGGGTGTTTGGGGGTTGCCGGCAAAGATTTTTAAGATTGCTGATAAAATAAGAAAAAAGAGAGGGCTTAAAAGAAAATTTTTAAATTTTTGAAAAAAACTATTGACAAATGAAATTACATAATGTATTATAGTGGTACAGAAAATAATTAAGGCTTTAAAAAATATTTCGCTTTTTACAAAATAAAATGCGATTTACCTATAATTATATTTCTGAAAAATGATTTAGAAAGAAATTCAGAAAATTAAATTAAAATACCAAACGGAAGGAGAATGAAAATGAGAGTCAATAATAATTGCACAGAGGAAATCAAATGTGGAGATGTATTTTTTGCAGATTTGTCTGGCGAAGGCTCTCTTCAAACAGGTTTAAGACCTGTTATTGTGGTTAGTAATGATACAGGTAATTATTTTAGTTCGGTTGTAACAGTAGTTCCTCTGACTTCAAAAAAGAAGAAAGAATTACCTACCCACACAACTTTACATCCTAATGCTATAAATGGATTAAATAAAATTTCAGTTGCTTTAGCTGAACAGATAACTACTATACCGCAAGATTATCTTGTAAGGAAGATAGGTTGTCTTAATAATAAAGAGATTAATAATGTTAGATTTGCAGTATTAAATATGCTTAGTATGAGTTGTTTGGCAAAAGTGGTATATGATAAAAAGAAAACTAATTTGGTTACTAAAGTAGCGTAAAACAATTGATAGAATTTGATGTCAGCCGTTGACAAATTAAGTTACATATTGATATAATAAAAGAAATATGTAATTGAAACAACAGAAAAGAGGTTTTATGTTAATGGCTATATCAGAGCAGCATATTGATATTATAAGAGAAGATATTACTGACGATGACAAGAAACTTTCTGCAATAAATACCACTGTAAAATCAGCTCATCAAAAATATCTTATGACTCTTAAAATGAGAGAACTGTCAAAGGAAGAAAAGCGAATAGGTAAAAGTTGTCTTAAATGGAGTGACAGTGAGCTTTTCGATTTTATATCAAAAAGCACTTATTCAGAGGAAATGGATTTATTTAGGACAGTTTTACGAGAGTATTTTCAAATTAACAACCAAAAATTCTCTGTTATAATAGATAAAGTTGATTTTTTAAAAGTCATACCGGATTGTGTCAATGATATGAAATGGGATAAATACAGTATTATAAATGTCAACAAAAATCTCTTTGACAATATGGCAAGGAATAGAGAGGAAGCCTTTGAAATATATAGCTTATTCTTAGCGTATTCGCTATTATGCTATTACAACGCTAAAATCAAGGCTGATGATATTTTTGAATGTCAAATACAAAAAAATGGAGATAAGTACTATCTTTCGTCATATGGAGTGACTTTTTCAGTTGATGAAAAGACAAAGAATTTTTTTAAAGCGGTCACAATGACAGCTCAAAGAAATAACTATTCCTTTAAAAGTTACAGAGACTGTTGGAGTCATAAAAGACAGGGAGATGACCGTTTTAAAGCTTTTTCCATATATGCGATTAGATGGTCGGGCATATACCGAAGGATGTATGAATATGATTTAAAAAATGATGGTGTTATCTCGGCAGGATTTATTCAAAGAAAGCTACTAATTCAGTTTGGACATCCGAGAATAAGGAATAATGATGATTTCCAGAAAGCAATCGGACGATATAATCAATGGCGAAAAACTTTTGGTTTAAACTTTTGACCTATAAATTAATTCTGGCTATGTGCTGTAATGGTGCATAGCCAAATAATAACAAGGAAAAGATGTAAAAAGCGAACTTATAATAAATAAGAACTGAAAAACATCAAAAAATAACTAAGTATATTGGGAGTGTGTATATGAGCCAGCAGTTAGCTATTACAGGTTTTTTTGAAAGTAATAAATTAAATACTGAATCACAAAATCAAAGTCCTGTTAGTAATAATATTATAAGTCTTGAGGATTTCATAACAAAAACAAGTACGACTAAGAATACTGATAATAATTCTTTTAAAGTCAAGGCTCAAATTGTTGCTGATGATTATATTAAAACAATTGAAACAAAGCATAATCCCACTGATGCTTTTAGTGTCGAGGAAGTTAAGCTATTACTTGATTATTTATATTCTCAAAATGGTAAATATCCGATTAATGATATTCGTAACCTTGCTTATATTACATTGAGCGTAAATGTAGCCCGTAGAGTTGGTGATATTCTTAATTTAAGGATTGGTGATGTAGTTAATATCAAAAATGGTGTAATTGAAATTGCCGACCACCTTTGTTTAAAAGAACAAAAGACTGATAAATATGCTCGTGTGAAAATTAATTCATATGCCAGAGAAGCCTTAAAATTTTATCTTGAAAAACTTGGGCAGTATAACCTTGCAAAGTGTTTACCGGCAAGCAAATTGTCCGATTGGCTGTTTCCTCAATGTTATAACAGAGAAAAGCCAACTACACCTGATAGTATGCGTAAAATGATTAAAAGGCTTATAGATAAAATAAGGGTAGTTAATAAAGACTTTGCAGACCGTGTAAATGAAAATTGTCCAGAATTATTCAATAAACATTATGGTACTCATTCATTGAGAAAGACTATTGCAAGAAATGTTATTGATAATTCAAATGATGTTAAAGATATTCAACTTACAACTGAATTTTTAGGACATTCAAGTCAAAAGATTACTTCTACTTATTTGAATATTCAAAGGGAAGAGCTTGATGACTATGCTGAAAAATTTGGTATTGGAATTAGTTTAGAATAAAAAAACAAACAAAATATATAATATGAAAATCAACTGTAAATTTTCGGAAGTCTTTTGTTGCAGATTATATATATGGAGCGATAGTTCAAAGGTAGAACGACCGACTTATAGTTGGTTAATGCGTGGTTCAAATGAAGCTAATTTTCTGTAGTACCTTTTTCGTGTTTCCGTGGATAAACCAGAATTTGGTTGTAAATAACTTGCTGCGTAGTTCTTTTGCTGAGTCTCTTTTTAGAACGACATATATTAAGTAAATATTGGCAAATAACAACTGTTATTTAACAACTGTTATTAAGGTAAGAATAATATTCTCTGTTAAGTAGTTCAGATGTTGTTACGTCAAATGACAATCCAAATGCATTACCTTCGTAACAATACACCCTACCGTAATCATCTGATTTACTATAATATAAATTTTTCTGCCCTACAAATAACGAGCCGTTATTAATTAAATCACCTTATAGTTGGTTAATGTTTGGTTCAAGTCCAACTCGCTCTACCAAAACTGTATTATTCATAGCAGAATAAACATTTAAATAATTCATTAAGTTATTAATTACGAAATTAAAGCCAACAACAAAGATTACCGCATCTTGTTAGCGGTATATAAATAAACAATTTTAAAAGCTATGTTCTTATTGAAGAATTAAAACTACAATATCGCTACTAATCATTGGCGGTTGTTGGAAACATATGGAGCTATGGTGTAATGGTTAGCATAGCAGACTTTGACTCTGTTGATTAAGGTTCAAATCCTTATAGCTCTGCCAATAACAAGACAAGTATAACTATATTATAGAATTATAGATTATGCTTAAATAACACCTCCTTTTAAAATAAAACAGACACATAACGGATAAGTGTCGCTATAAAGAATTGCTTTGTGGTTGCCTTATAAGCTGAATCCGTTATTGACAAAAGAAAGGTTATTAATGTAAGAATTGATAACGGTTGGCGGTGGGTTTATATATATTATTTAAAGAAAGGAAATTTTTTATGGATAAACTTATATTAACATTAAAGCGACTGAGGGTCGGAATTTCATTTGTAAGTGTTATTGTTACAGTTGTATTGTTCTTTATTTGCAGAGAACAAGCGGTATCTTGGAGAGGAAATGAAACGGTTGGTGGAGAATGTATGCTTTTATTTATTCCACTTGTTACAGATATTGTGTACATAAATATTAGAGATATTATCTTAGAACATTACAGAATGAATGTGCCTATATTAAAAAGAAGAGTGCCTAAACCAACTATAAAAATTGATAAAATATTATCGATAAAAAGAAAGGACTTTACATAATGATTGATTATTCAAAAACTGAAAATTATTTTGCTGAAAAGCAAAGGATGACGAAACAACAGAAGGACGGAGTATGCAAACTTGACTGTTCAGGTTGCCCTTTGAGCAGTTCAAATAATGGCACAGGCATTTCGTGTTCACACTTTGAAACGGGTTATCCCGAAGAAGCAATCGCAATTATGCAAAAGTGGAGCGACGAACATCCCTCGAAAACATATTTGAGTGAATTTTTGAAACATTATCCGAATGCTTCGCTTGGCGATGGCGGAACGCCTATATGCATATGTCCTTATGAATTGGGACTTATGGGTGCAGATGATTGCAGAAAAGACGGTAACTGCGTAAAATGCTGGAATCAGCCTATTGAGGGCGGTGAAGAAAGTAAATGATTAAATTATGTAGAGGTAAAGAAGAAAATACGGGTGAATGGGTGTGTTGGGGAGCACCAACTGATACAGATTATATTTATTAATAAGAAAATAATTAATTTAGAAAGGACAAGAATTATGAATTTTACAGAGACGAGAAACAAATTAATTGAAAATTTTAATGATATTACAAAAGATGTAACGCATTTGTTTGAGGTAAATGTAGATAAAGACGAAATGTGGAATTTGTATTTAGATAGTTTTCCTTTAGGTACAAATAAAATTTATAGGGAGCGTAGAGAGCACGACTGTTGTTGCTGTCGCCAATTCATCAAGACTATCGGTAATGCGGTTGTTATCAAAGATAATAAAATTACAACAATTTGGGATTTTAAAACAAATGACAGTACATATCAACCCGTATTAAATGCTTTATCAGCCTTTATAAAAGCCCACGCAGTAACAGATGTTTATGTTAGTAAAGTTAAAAGAATTGGAACTTTGCAAAATTATGAGGAAATGGAAAATGGTGTTATGCACGAATGGACTCATTTCTTCTTAGAACTTCCTAATAAGTTTGTGAACACCACTTCTTGTTCTATTGGAGAAATTAAGGGTGATTTCAGAGATACGAAGAATGTTTTTAAGCGTTCTCTTGATGATATTGATATGGAATCACTTGATACTGTTATTGAACTTATTAATTCTAACACTTTATACAGAGGTCAAGAGTGGAAGAACTCATTAATTAAGTTCCGTAGATATAAAGAAGAATACGATAAACTTAAAACAGATAAAAAGAAAAATCTTTTTGCTTGGGAACAATCTGTTAAGGTTGGCAAAATAATTGGTAGAATCAGAAACCATAGTATTGGAACACTTCTCGTGGATTTAAGTAATGGAATGGATTTGGACACAGCAGTGAGGAATTATGAAAAGATTGTTGCTCCGAGTAATTATAAAAGACCAAAAGAAATTTTTACAAAGAAAATGCTTGAAGAGGCAAAGAGTACTATTACAGAACTTGGTTATATGGATTCTCTTGGCAGAAGATTCGCAACGCTTGATGATATTACCGTGAATAATATTCTTTTTTCTAACAAGGACTCTGCTAAAAGGATTCAAGGTGTGAATGATGTTTTTGGAGAAATGGAAAAAGAAGTTACTGTAAAGCCAAAAAAGTTTTCTAAAGTTGAAGAAATTTCAGTTGATAGATTTATTTCTGATATACTTCCATCTGCAAAAGAGGTTGAGGTTTATCTTGAAAACAAACATTCAAATAATATGGTTTCTTTAATTGCTCCTGAACATAAAAATGCAAAAATAATGTTTAAATGGGATAATAACTTTGGTTGGGCTTATGCCGGTAATGTAACAGATTCTATAAAAGAAAAGGTTAAGTTAGCAGGTGGAAAGGTCGATGGAGATTTAAGATTTTCTATCCAATGGAATGAGGATGGTGGTGACAACTGCGACCTTGATGCACACTGTAAAGAGTCTGCTTATGGTTATGCTTATGAAATTGCTTTTGGTTCTGCTAAAAAGCCTTATTTTTCTCCTACAAAAGGACAGTTAGATGTTGATATTATATCCCCGGACGGAGAGGTTGCAGTTGAAAATATTACTTGGGCAGATAGAAAGACTATGAAGCCCGGTAAGTATTTATTCTTTGTACATCAATACAGTGGTATGGCAAAAAAAGGATTTAGAGCAGAAATTGAGTTTGACGGTCAAATTTTTTCATTTGATTACAACAAGTCAATGAGGACAGATGAAAATGTTTCAGTAGCAGAGGTTATACTTGATTCCAATGGAGTGTTTACAATTAAAGAGTTGATTCCTTCTTCTGATGTGTCCTCAAAAGAAATATGGAACTTAAAAAGTAATCAGTTTGTACCTGTTTCTGTAATTATGTATTCACCTAATTATTGGAATGGGCAAAATGGAATTGGACATAAGCATTATTTCTTTATGTTAAAAGATTGTTTAAATCCTGAAACGCCAAATGGATTTTATAATGAATTTTTAAATAATGAACTGTTAAAACATAAAAGAGTTCTTGCAGCTCTTGGTTCTAAAATGAGTGTTAATAAAGTGGAAGAGCAATTGTCTGGAATTGGTTTTTCGGCAACAAAGCGTGATGAATTGGTTGTAAAAGTCAAAGGTAACACAGAAAGAGTATTAAAAATTAAATTTTAAAATAAAAGGAGAATAATATTATGGAAGTAAATATTTTTGAGTATGCAGTAAGAAATAAAGTCAGATTTCCTTTTAGAGGACTGATTTCAGTTGAAGATTTATGGGATTTATCTCTTGCAAATTTAGATTCTATTTATAAATCTTTAAATAAGCAAGTTAAACAATCTGACGAGGAAAGTCTTTTATCTACAAAGACAAATGTAGATACAGAACTTGAGATTAAAATTAACATTGTGAAGTATATCGTGTCTACTAAGTTAGAAGAGAGAAAAGCAAGAGAGAATGAGACTATGAAGAAAATTCAAAAGCAAAAAATTATGTCTGCTATTGCAGCAAAAGAGGATGAAGCTCTGCAAAATAGTTCTATCGAGGATTTAAAGAAAATGCTCAATGATATTGAGAACTAAAAATGATAAATTGAGCAGTCATAATATAGTTGTTGCTCAACTTAAAATATAAGTATAGATAAAGGGAGTGATAATATATCCGAATATCATATTGGGTGTGGGATAGCTGGTATTTATGCTGGAAGATTAAATAAAGCAAAGACAATGTGGCTACAAAAGAATGATGTTACAGAGGACGCATTAGCGAGTGTAAGGGATTATCTACGAAGCCATATTGAAGATGGTAAAAATAGTTTTGGCTACGAATGGTGTACTAAAGATGGTAAGGTAGTATCGCTTGTGGTGTCTGTAAGAGAGGACAAGAATTATGAGAGTTGTTCCAATAACGATGTATAAAACAAAATTCAGCCAATCAAGTTATGAAGTCTTTAATATTAAAAATAATAAGAATGGCTATCCTACATTTTTAATTTATGAAAGAAATCAATGGATATGGATAAAAGCCAAATATTTTAAACCTGTCGAGGAGTGATTTAAGAAATTCGGAAATTCCGAATAATCCATAAGCAACGAAAAGCAGGTAAAAGATAAATGTCAATGTGAACTCATTTGCAAGGTGTGATTGAAGTTCGACCAATGTGTAGAACAGATATTGAGAGTAGATATATCATAAGTAATTTATAGGTTTTTGCTAATGCAAATAAATGAAACTATAAAAAGTTTTAAAGATTATTTTTAAAGCGAGATTCTATACTCTTAGCGAGTCAAATAATAAAGGTAAGCCGTTGAGTTTCGGAAACCATTTAGGAACGGAATAATATTAACAATGAAAGGTGGTGAGATAAATTTCAGAGAATTTAAATAATAAAACAGTTGAAGAAATAATGGAGTCACTTCCAGAAAAGATAAGAGAAACTGTAAAGAATGTGTATAATACAGCTTACAGAAAAGGTTTAGCAGTTGGTGCATATTCTATTTCAACTATCGTTCTTCAAAAATTGAGAGAAAATAAAAATCCTGCTTTGGCAAAAGCTAATGCTATTAAATTTCTTGTAAATAATAAAAATATAGCAAATTATGAGCAAAACAACAAAGAAAACAAAATTGAGACAGAGAAAGGATAATAAAATTGAGAGATTTTACTATTGAGAAAGAGTTAACCTGTAATGGTTGTGTAAATTTGGATTTTAAGTACAAGCAATGTAGGGCATTGAAAGAAAAACATAGTTTATATGATAAGAACGGTAAAGAAGTATGTACATATGATGTTTTTAGAAGTCTTAACTCTTTAACTGTACCATCTATGAAAAATGATGGTGAATTTATTACAGTATTAAAAGATAAAAACTGCAAGGGTTATGTACCGAGAAAGAATAAGAAAGTAAAGAATAACGAAAACAAGAAAGGTGGATGTGTAGTTGAGTAATAATAAGGGTTTGGATTTGAGACAGACAAAAGGTTATTTTCAGGTAAAAGGCAAGGTAACAGGTGTTAAAAAGGAAAATTTCTATACAGAAGGTAAAGCACGAAATGGAAAAGACTATCGCAGAATTAATTTTGGAGTAGAGTATCAGCCTGATTGTTCGGTGTATGTACAGCAGTTCGGTATACCACAGGATTATGTCTATTATTCTAAGCAAGAAATAACAGGTAATAAAAAAACAAAAGCAACTAAAAAGGTTAATTGGAGTGATAGATTTAAGTCACCGGGTGAAGATTACAGACTTGTTGGTATTAATTGTGGTGTAGAAAAAGTGACTGATAAAAATGGAAAGCTTGTAAATAACAAAAAGATTCTTACACAATTTGATGCTTGTAAGGAAATTGCAGAACACTTAAACGATGGTGATAGTGTTTTCGTAAGAGGTAATATCATATATTCTACTTACGAGGGTTCACATAAGACAAGTTTTGATTTCACACAGGTGTCTTTGTGTGATAGCGATATTAACTTTAAAGATGAAAAATTTAAAGTATCAAATGATTTTCAACAGGAAATTATTTTTATGGGTATAGAGAAGAGTAAGGAAATTGATGGAGAGTATGTTATTAGTGCTAAGGTTGTAAATTATGATTCAATCGAAGATATTGAATTATATACTCGTAATAGTAAGAGAGCTTCAGTGATGAGAAAGAATTTAAAGCCGTATACACTTATTGAAGTAGGAGGCTTTATTCTCTCTGAAATTGATAAAGAAGAAGTTGAGGAAGAAGATGATTGGGGTAGCATTAAAATGAATAAAGTTAAAGCCCCTGTTGTTAGAAAATTGATGATTACAGACCTTAATAAGGATTCTCTTGATACAACTACATATAGTGAGGAAATTATCGAAGAAGCTCTTGTAAAGCAGAAAATGAATGATACTGCAAAAGCAGAATTTTCAACAAAGACAAGCAAATCCGAAAGTGATGATTGGGATGATGTTGACGGAGAGGAGTGGGATTAATAATATATGGTAATTCGTAGAGCAACAGCAATCAAAGAAAAACTTGGTTTTTTGATTTATGGTAAGCAGGGTACTTGGAAGTCAAGCCTTTGTCTCGAATTTGCAAAAATGAAGAGAGAGGACGGCAAACCGTTTAGAGTTCTTTATATAGATGCCGAAGCAGGTTCAATTGATAGTTACCTTGATAAACTTGCAGAGCAGGGTGTTGACAGCAGAAATATTTTCATTGCAAGTACGCAGTCATTGACAGAAGTAAGAGACCTTATAAAAACAGTTTCAGCAAACGAAGAAATTTACTATTTTGATGACGAGGATAATGAAGAAAAAACTGCATTAGACGCAGACGGCAATATTTTCATTGCTGATGCTATTGTTGTAGATGGATTATCTCTTCTTTACACGGCTCGACAGCAAGGCATTATTGAGTTTTCTAAAAAGAGAGCCAATGTTCGTGCTAAGAAGAAAGAAATTATTGGTGAAGAAAAACTTGTAGCCGTTGAAGGTGCAGGCTTAGAACAAAAAGATTATCAAACTCTTAAATTTAACGGACAGGCTTTTATCCTTGATTTGCTTGCAAGTGGCAAACATTTTGCGGTAACTTGCAGAGAAGAAGATGTGAAAGAAAATGTAAAGGACAAAGAGGGCAATATTAAAACGGTTGCAACAGGTGAGAAAAGACCGCAAGGTTTTAAAGATGTCGCTTATAATGTAAAGACTGTTTTGCATATGTTACAGGACGAAGAAAATGGAGATGTAATTGCCCTTGTTGAAGGTAAGGACAGAACTACAATATGTAAGCAAAATGAAATTCTTGAAAATCCGACTCTCTTAACTTGGCAGCCTGTAATTGATAGAAATAAGAATAAAAAAGATGTTACAACCACAAATACTTTCAATAAAAGTGTAGATATTGAAGTTGAAAATATTAAAAATGATTTAATATCTGATGATACCGAAGATACAACAATTACAGAAGTATCTGCTGACGAAATTAAATCAAAAATCAGTTCTACACTTAAAAGTTTGACAAGCACAAAAAAGGCTAAAGCTAAAAGCCTTATTGAGAAAGCTGAATTGCCAGTGAGATATAATACTATTGATAATATAGACATACTTAATAAGTATTTATCAATTATTGAGTCAGTAATTTAAAATGGCTCTGTCGGTAAAATGTTTTTACTGTAAAGGAAATATAGATTTAAAGCAAAAATATGATGGCAGTTTTGTTTATGACAAAAAGCATTACTGCCATTGTCATTGCTTTACTGAACATAAAACTTCTTTAAAAAAAGGTAAAAAAAACATTGATGAATGTGAAAAATATTTAAAAAGTTTAAAACAAGATACTCGATTAATAGTTTTAAATGCAAAATGTAATACTTTACTTATAGAATGGTATTGTTTATTTTTTAGCAAAACGACAATAACACCTTATGCAAGAAAACTCATATCTCAAGTAGTGAGTGGCGAGTATAAAAATATTAATAAGCCTATTCCAATATATGAACTATATGATATGTTTCGACTTAAAGCTGCCGAATTAAAAGGTATTAATACAACATTAATATCAAAAAATAAGCAAAGAGGTATTAGGTGTAATGTAGATAGTATATTCGCTTATGATATAGCTGTAATTGTTAATCAATATGACGACTATGTGCAATGGAAAGAAAACATTAAGCAAGATAAATTAAATCGTAAACGAATGTTGGAACAAAGGTTAAATGATAAAATTGATTATAGTTTATACAAGAATTATCATAAACAAAGTAATAAAACTATCTTTGATATAAGTTCAGTTATAGATGAGATTTAAAAAAATAACAAGATAGATTATACAAAATAAGAATAAAGACAGGCGGTGCTATTTTATTACAGAGGATAAAGAAATAAAATTAAATAATATACAAAATGAGATATTATTCGTTGGGGCAATTTACAAACAACCTGCATTGCTTGTTGAGTATTCAACGCAAATCAGGAGTAAATATGATTTCTCTGATGAAGTAACAAGATTTTTTTATGAAAACGCAGAAGTTGTTTACAAAAACAGAAGCCAAATGTTTGATAACGCAATTATTACTACATATATGACCGAAGATAGCGAGCGTTATAAAAAATATATTAATTATGGCGGTTGGGCTACAATTCAAAAATGGATAGATTTAGCCTTGCCTGAAAATGCTAAATCCTATGCAGAGGTTATAAAGAAGTATTCTTTGTTAAGAGAATATGACAGAAAAGGTTTTGATGTAAGTAAGATTGTTTCTCATCCCAAGTTTGAATCTTGGAGTTCAAGTGATATACCAAGACTTGTAAGGTCAAAAATAGACAGGGTTTCTACTGTTATTTTAGGTAATGCCGAAACAGAAATATTAAATTCTAACATTAAAGAAATGATACTAAAAAGACTTGAAATACCAGATATGGGTGTATCAGTTCCTTATCCTTTGTGGAATGAAATGTTTAGAGGTTTAAAGACTGAATCACTGATGTGTGTTGGTATGAGGTCAAATGACGGTAAATCAAGATTTATGTTTAAGTTAATTGCTTATTTGGCGTTATATCAGAAGCAACAAGTTTGTGTATTACTCAATGAAATGTCTATTGAGAATATGAAATTTTGTTTGTTGACGACAGTAATTAACAATAAAGAATTTGAAGAATTACACGGAATACATATTACTAAAAAGGAACGAGAAATCACTCTTGGCTTATATAAAGACGGTAAAGGTGAATTTGTTATCAGAAAGCAAAATGCTGACGGTGAATTTATTGAAAGCTATGAAGATTATTACACAAGAGTAACAAATCAATCAACAGAATTTGAGAATATTCTCAAAGTGGCTGATTGGATTGAAAAGGAAAGTAAAGGTTTGATTTTTGCTGTTGATATGGTATCAGCTTACGATAACCAAACACTTGAACTTGAAATTCGTAAACAAAATATGATTACTCAAACAAAATATTTCTTTTATGATACATTAAAAGATACTGACAGTACAGTCGGGGATTGGACAGGACTAAAAATTACTACGACTATGCTGTCAGAATTAACAAGACAACTTGATATTTTTATTTACTGTTCGATACAGCTTACTGATGATACTAATTTTGTAAAACCAGAGGAATTATGTTCTTCAAATATTGCAAATTGTAAACAATTAAAGCATATATTAGACTCATTGGTTTTGTTTAAATCGGTAGATTTAAAAGATTATAATAAATATAAGTATCTTGTCTATGATTCGGAATGGGGAGATTTTGGAGAGAAAGAGCTTGATACTTCTAAAAAATATTATATTGGTGTGACCGATAAAAACAGAGTTGGTAATAAATATAAAATGGTATATCAAGTTGACCTTGATACCAACGAATGGTATGAAATGGGGCAATTAGTAATAACAGGAAGATAGTAGGTGAATAATAAATGGAAGTTCAAAAGCTAAAAGAATATATAATAAATAATGATTTAATATATAAAGTTTTAGAAAAAATTGGTTGTCATAGCATTAAAAATAAAGGGGAATATTATCAATGTGCTAATCCGGACGGAGACAACCAAACAGCTATTACTGTATATAAAGATAGTCTAAATGTTATTGATTACACAAGAAATATTGAACAGAATAATACTTCTGATATTTTTAGTTTAGTTATGTTTTTTCAGAAATGTAATTTCTTTCAATCTATGCAATTTGTATGTTCTTGTGTTGGAATAGATTATTACTACGATTTTGATAAAGAACTTCCTGAAAGTTTAAAAATTACTAAGCTGTTATTTGAATTAAGCAATTGTTCTATACAAAGTGAAGAGGAAAATCCTGTAAAGCCTATAAGTGAAAAAATTTTATCTTATTATTTTCCTTATGTCAATGATATGTTTTGCGAAGATAATATTGATTATGAAACGCAACAATTATTTGAAGTCGGGTTTGATTGTGAAACAAATAGAATAACTATTCCAATCCGTGATGAAATAGGCACTTTGGTAGGAGTTAAGGGGAGATACTTCTACCGAGAAGTTCCTGATGAAGTAAATAAGTATTTATACATTGAGCCTTGCTCGAAAGGTCAAATATTATATGGTCTTAATGTTACATATGACTATATAAAAGAAGAAAACACAGTTTATGTAGTAGAATCTGAAAAAGGTGTTATGCAAATGTTTTCAAGTGGTTATAGAAATGTTGTGGCTACTTGTGGCAAGAAAATAACTAAAACTCAAATACATAAGTTATCAAGATTATGTGGTAATATAGTGTTTCTGTTTGATAAAGATGTGGGTATTTCTGAATTACAAGGGATAGCAGATAAGTTTATTAATGGAATAAACCTTTATGCAGTTATTGATGAGGGCGGTGTTTTAGGGGAGAAAGAATCACCCTCTGATAACTATATAAAATTAAAACAGTTATTAAATGATAAGAAGAACATAATAAATTTGAGGTGATACAAAATAAGTAATAAATTAAAATATAAATTAATTGAGAATAGCAAAAATGATTTGAATAATATAATTGATACAGTTCTAAAAAATAGAGGTATTGATAATATTAATGGATATCTCTCTTTGACAGATAAAGTTTTATATTCGTATAAATTATTTAAGAATATAGACAAGGCTGTTCAATGTTTTAATAAACATACTGATAACAACAGTAATATCCATATTGTTGTTGATTCTGATGTTGATGGTTATACTTCGGGTGCTATTATGTATTCTTATATTAATGATTTGTTTCCAAATTGCAGATTGTCTTATTCTCTACATACAAAGAAGCAACACGGATTAACTAATGACATAAAAATACCAAAAGATATTGAATTATTAATTATTCCCGATGCAGGTAGTAATGATATTGAAGAATGTAAAAAGCTGAAAGAAAACAATTTAAATCTTGATATTATAATTTTAGACCATCATATTATTGAACAGGATAATCCTTATGCTATTGTTGTTAATAGCAATGACGGTGTTTATCCTAACAAAGAATTATCTGGTGTCGGAGTAGTATATAAATTTTTACAGGCTCTTGATGATGTAAACCTTGAGGATAAAGCTGATAGCTATCTTGATTTAGTAGCTTTGGGCAATATTGCAGATATGATGGATATAAGAGTGTATGAAACTAAAAGACTGATAGATAAAGGATTGATTCATAAAAATATAAAAAATAAAGTTTTTCGTGCATTTATTGAGCGACAACGAGATACCATTCATAATAATGTGTCAATTCATAACATTCAGTTTTATATTGTTCCGTTAATTAATGCAATGATTAGAATGGGTAGACAAGAAGAAAAGGAATTAATGTTCAAAGCTTTTATAGAGCAAGATGAATACTTTGATTACAAAAAGCGTGGTTCAAATGAAATTGTAAAAGAGGATATTTATACAAGAGTAGCTCGTTTTTGTAGTAATACTAAGACAAGACAACAAACAGCAGTTACCAAAGTTATGTGTGAGATTGAGCCGTTAATTGATGAAAGTACAGATAAGGTTTTGTTTATTAATGTAAGTAAAATTCTTGCTGATACCTTGACAGGTGTGTTAGCTACTAAGATTGCTGAAAAATATCAAAAGCCAACTCTTTGTCTTAGAAAAACTAAAACAAAAGGTTTATATGGCGGTTCAGGTAGAAATTATAAAAATAGTTCTATCAATAGCCTAAAGGATATTTTAACTGATACAAACTGCTTTGAAATGGTACAAGGTCACGGCAATGCTTTCGGTTTAGAAATTGCTTCAAGCAACATTAAAAATGCAATAAACACTTTAAATAATCTTAATATTGATAGCGGTAACACTTGTAAGTTTTGTGACTTTATTATTCAATCAGATGATTTAAACATTGAAACAATGAAAAGGTTGTCTGATGTAAGCGATTATTGCGGTCAAAATATAGACGAACCTTTGATTGCCATTGAAAATATTGAATTAAGCAGAGAACAGCTTAAAATAATGGGGAAACTTGGTAATAGTTGGAAATTTGAAACTGACAGTGGTGTTAATATTGTGAAATTTAATGTTGATTTAAAAACTGATGAAGTTCTTAACTCATTTGATGATTTTAGTGACTATGAAATCCTGCTCATAAATGCTGTTGGCAAGGCTAATATCAATTATTACCAAGGCATAGCTACCTGCCAATTTATTATTGATGATTATGAGGTGGTGAATAAGTGCTAAAAGAACAAATTGTACATTTACATAACCACTCGTATTATTCATTGCTTGATGGATATAGTTCGCCTATTGAATATTTACAGAGGACAAAAGAATTAGGGTGTTCAGCTTTTGCTATTACCGAACACGGCAATGAATATAGTTGGGTGTATTTTGATAAGTTAAAAGAAAAATATCCAGATATAAAAATGATATTTGGTGTTGAGTTTTATGAAGCATTTGATATGAGTGTAAGCGACAGTGAAAATAAATATTTTCATTTACTTGCTTTGGCTAAAAACGAAAAAGGCAGAATAGCTATTAATGAGTTGATTACAAAAGGTGAGTTTGAGGGATTTTATTATCACGGTAGAGTTGATTTAAGTGCTATGAAGCCTTATGGTAAAGACCTCATTATTAGTTCTGCTTGTCTTGCTTCTAAGTTGGCAAGAGAAGATGATTTTAATAAGTGTATAGAATATGTTAATGAATATAAATCTGTATTTCCACATTTTTATCTTGAAATGCAATCACACAATACAGTAGAACAGTGTGAGTATAATAAAAAGATAATTGAACTTGCTAAGGCTACAAATACTGAATTTATTATTACTTGTGATTCTCACGCTTCAACCAAGGAGGATTTGTATTATCAAGAGTATCTTGTAAAGATTGCTCACGACAAAGATACTCTTGGTGAAACATATAAAGATTGTTATATGCAATCTCCTGATGAAATTCATAATATTATGGATAAACAGATTGGCAGAGAAAATGTAAGTCTTGCAATGGCTAATACCGTTAAGATAGCTAATATGATTGATGAAGTGCATATGCCATTTCAAAAGCCACAGTTGCCAACATTTCCTATCCCAAAGGGATATAAAGATAATTATGAATACTTAGTTAAATTATGTGAAGATGGTTTTAAACAGCGTGGACTTGATAAGTTATCTGTTGATGAACAAAAAATTTATAGAGACCGGTTAGAATATGAGTTGTCTGTAATTCATCAAATGGGATTTGACGGATATTTCCTTATTGTATGGGATTTGATTAATTTTGCTAAAAGTAATGACATAGCAGTCGGTGACGGCAGAGGATGCTTCGTTAAAGGTTCAAAAGTATTGTTGGACAATGGCTATGTGAAAAACATTGAAGATGTCAAAATAGATGATAAAGTAATAACTCATTTGGGTAATGTTAAGCCTGTTCAAAATGTCTTTGAGTATGATTGTGATGAATTAATGTATGAATTGAAATCAAATAATTCCGCTCCTATCAGATGTACTAACAACCACGAAATTTGGGCTGTAAAAAAAGGTAACAAAAAAGACGATGCTCAATGGATAGAAGCTCAAAATTTGTCTGTTGGAGATTTTGTTGGAGCACCAGTAGGCAAGAATCATTATTTTTGGTTTAAAATAAGGGAAATTAACACTTTTTGCTACAAAGGAAAAGTATATGATTTGAGTGTGAAAGATGATACATCTTATGTTGTGGAAAGTGTTGCAGTTCATAATTCTGGTGCTGGCTCAATAGTAAATTGGTTATTGCATATTTCTACATTAAATCCTATAAAGCATAATCTTATTTTTGAAAGATTTTTAAACCCAGAAAGAGTGTCAATGCCCGACATTGACACAGACTTTAATAAGAGGGATGAAGTAATTAGGTACTTAATGGATAAATATGGCAAAGATAATGTTTGTCAGATTATCAATTTTAATTTTATTACACCTTGCGTAGCAATCAAAGATGTTGGTAAAGTATTAGGTGTTCCATATAAAGTAACAGATAAGATAAGTAAAAAGTTTGTTTATGAGAACTTTCAAGAAAACTTGGATAACGATAAGACAATTATTGAAGAATATGCTCAATATACGGATTTATTTGACATAGCAAGTCACTTGAGTGGCAGAGTGAAAACAGTATCAATGCACGCAGGTGGCGTGGGTATTGTAGACGCTAAGATTACTGATTATATGGCTATGCGTTGCGGTAAAGATAATGCAAGAGTTATTAGTGTTGATAAAAGGGTAATTGAAGAAATCGGTATTATTAAATTTGACTTACTTGGTGTTGCAACACTTTCAGTTGTTGACGATAGCGTAAAACAATCTCATTTGAGTTTAGATTATTTCAACGCAAGTAATGAAGATTTTATTAATGACAAAGCCACATATGAATTATTAGCAAGTGGTAGGACTGACGGTGTATTTCAGGTTGAAAGTCAAGGTATGAAAGATATATTAGTCAAATTAAAACCGACTAATATTGATGATATTTCTGCCGTATTAGCATTATACCGACCTGATAGTATGGGTGCGTTGAACGATTATATTCAATGTAAATGTGGAGAAAAACAAGCAGAGTATATTCACGAAGATATGAAACCAATTCTCGAAAGTACATATGGCTGTATGATTTATCAAGAACAGATGCTTGATATTGTTCGTAAATTTGGCGGAAGAAGTTACGGTCAGGCGGATCTTTTCAGAAAAGCAGTGGGCAAAAAGAGTGTAGAATTAGTCAAGCAAGAATCTGCAAAATTGTATCAAGAAATTATAGATAACGGATATAGTAAGGAAATTGCTAAAAAAATTAGCGATGACCTTTCAACAAAAGGTGGCTACCTGTTTAACAAATCACATTCGGTATCATATTCTATGTTGACATTTAAAACAGCATATCTCAAAGCTCATTATCCACTTGAGTTTTTTACTGCTTTGCTAAATAAAAACAAAGGTGATTATGGTGCTATTAATAAATATATTCTTGATGCAAAAAGTTTTGGTGTAAGTATTTTACCACCACATATTAATAAATCAGAAGTGAATTTTTCTGTCAATGATAATGCGATAATTTTTGGCTTATCAGCCATTAATGGTATAGGTGATAAATTCGCTAATGAGATTGTAGAAGAACGCAGTTCCGGTGGTAAATTTACAAATTTAAATAACTTTAGTGAAAGAGTTTCAGCTAATAAAAGTCAAATAATCGCATTAATTAAATCAGGTGCTTTTCCTTGTAATGACAAAGAAAAAATGTTGGAAAGATATTTTAAATCTTTAATTCCTCATAAAGAATACACGCCTGTTGCAACTTTACCCAAATTATCAGTTTTGAATGAGATGGGGATAGATACAAATTTAATTAAAACCAAAGAGGAACGATTGTCAAAATATAATATCCGTAAAAAAGTAATGTTTGAAATAGAACAAGAAAAGAAAGAACAAAAAGCCTTTGATACTTATATGGAGAAATATAATAAGGATAAAGACTTTTGGGAATTTGAAATGTTATCAGTCTTTCTTACGGACAATCCGTTCAAAGAGGGTGTTCAATTTTGTAATACAGATTATGCTCAAATTGAGAATGATTGTCTTTGTACCCTAATTGGTGTTATATCTAAAGTACAAAAGAAAAAAGACAGGTATAAAAATCAGTATGCTTATGTAAATTTGTATTCCACTAACGGTATTATTGAACTAACAATATGGAGTTCGGTATTTAAAAAATACACAGACTTCATTAAGAGGGGTGAAAAGATTGCTGTGCTTTGTTGTAAACGGTCAAATGATTGTTGTGATGTTCAAGCGGTTAAATCATATGATAGGTGGTTGTACTTAAAGAAGAACGGAGGTAATATCATTAATGGCAATTAAAAGTAAGCAAAAAAACAAGCCATCAGCAGTAATTTTCCATGCTAAAATACAACAGCAGCGTTATTACAATGATGATAGTTGCTTTGGTGTTTATGTATTCACAACTCAAAATGAAATACCTGAATATGATAGTTTAAAACCTCTTGTTTTAGCTGACGGCAGTAACTGTAATATATATATGTCTATTTTAAGCGGTTCTATGCAACAACTTATTATTGGTAACATTTATGAAGTTGAAGCTGAATTAATTTATAATAATAAATATAAATCTTGGCAATATCAGCCGATTACAGTAAAAGAAAATATGGAATTTACCGAAGATAATCAGCGTAATTATTTACTTTCTATTTTAACTGAAAATCAAGTGAATAATTTACTTAGTGTTTATCCTGATATTGTTGAAAGAGTAATTTCTAATAATGAAATTGATATTTCAAAGGTTAAAGGTATCGGAGAGACAAAATGGGAAAATTGCAAAGCTAAAATTATTGAAAATTATAATATTTCTGATATTTTAACTATGTTATCACCTTTGGGTGTTACTTATAATATGGTGAAAAAATTAGTTATGAGTGAAGAACAACCAGAATTGTTAAAACAAAAACTTCTTAAAAATCCATATATGATGACTAAAATTAAAGGTCTTGGCTTTAAACGAGTAGATGATTTAGCTCTAAAACTAAAACCAGAATTAAAACAGTCGATTGAAAGAATTATAGCTTTTACAAAATATTATTTTATATTACTTGGAGAAAATGAAGGGCATACATATGTGAGACTTGATACTTTTAAAAACGAGATGTCGAACAACATTCCTGAATGTATGAGTTTGTATGATGATTTTATTAATTCTCAAAAACGGACTAATCTATTTCTACATTTTAGTGGAAATAAAGTTGGCTTAAAGGAATATTATGACAATGAAACAGCAGTGTTAGGATTAATTGAATATCTTAGTGGGTTTAAACCAAAGAAGATTGAAAATTATGACGAAATAATTAAAAGAGTTGAAAAGGAACAAGGGTTTAATTTTAATGATGAACAAATTGAAGTTATCAATCGGGCTATTAATCAACCTGTTGTTCTTATCACAGGTAAAGCCGGCAGTGGTAAAACAAGTATTACAAAGGCATTGCTTAGTATATTTAGTGAAAATTCATTAAAGGTATCTTGCTGTGCATTGTCAGCAAAAGCAGCTCAAAGAATTACTGAAGCTACAGGGTTCCCGGCATCTACTATTCACAGATTACTACAATGCCAAGGTGATGAGTTTTCACACAACAAACTAAATCCCTTACCTTGTGATGTGTTGTTAGTTGACGAGTTTTCAATGATAAATACGAAAATAGCATTATCTTTAATGTCAGCAGTAAAAGAGGGAACAAGAGTTATTATATGCGGTGACAATAGACAGTTGCCACCTATCGGATATGGTAACATATTTAATGATTTACTTAATTTAAAAAATCATATATATTCTGTTTATAAACTTACAAAGGTGCATAGACAAGCAGAAGACTCTGGCATTTTAGTTGATGCTAATAAAATTAGAGACGGTATAGACCCGATTCCTATTAAGGAAATAAGAGTAGAATCGGGTAAAAATAAAGATATGGTTTATCGTTTTGGTGAAAGCCGAGAGGGTTTAAGACGAATGGCTATTAAGTCATATTTAAATGCTGTTAAAACTAACGGGTTAGATAATGTTGTTATTATAACACCAAGGAAAGATAAGTGTATAAATTCTGTAACAGAAATTAATAATATTATTCAAGAAAATTTAATTCCTAATTCTTCTAAAGAAATAAAATATATCAATCAGGTTTATAAAGTTGGTGCAAAAATAATTCAAAGAGTAAACAATTATGAAAAAGAAGTGTTCAACGGAGAGATTGGAACATTGGTTGATATTATTTTTGCCGATAGTGGCAATATAAACGATAGTGTTATCAAGTGTGAATATAAAAATATTACTAACGAGAAAGAAAAAAGAACAGTTGAATATGATTATAAAGAATTGGAACAAATACAGTTGGCTTATGCTCTTACAGTCCATTTATCGCAAGGTAGTGGTTATAATTGTGTTATTGCCATCATAGACAACACTGATTATATATTATTGGATAACTGTTTGTTATATACGGCATTAACACGAGCAAAGAAAAAATGTTTATTGTTAGCTGAACCGTCTGCTTATAAAAGAGCAATTAAAACCAATCACACTATTAGTCGTCAGACTTGGTTAAGCCTTATGAATGAGGATTAAAAAATAAAATATAAAAATATCAAAATCTTTATTGACTTATTAAATTTAATATGTTATCATATATAATATACTTACATTATATAATTAAATTCACTTTTTACAATCTTGAAATTACAGCAATTAATAGATACGCAGAAAAATTCAGTGTGTTTATAGTTAGCTGATATTTTTTACAGCATTGTATTGTAAAAAGCGAAAATATTATGTAAGTAGCAATCAATATCAGAAAGGTGGTGTTGCTTATGATTTGAGATAGTTATAAATAATAAAAATATAGAAAGGAATGATTAAGTGGTACAGAAGATTGAACTAATAACTACAAAAGATGTTTCAGAATTTACTGATGTAGTAAATGGAATTGATGAAGAAGTAACTTTAATAGGAAAAGATGAAAATGGCAAAGATTGGACTATTAGCGGCAAGAGTTTTTTAGCTAATTTGCTTTTGGTTAATTCGGTAAATCGAGCAAAAAACAATCCTGCACACAAGGTAGATTGGAATACTATTACTTGTATTTGCGAAAAAGATATTTATTCAAACATTAAAAAGTGGGCAGTTGGCTCGGTTATGGAGTGAGTAAATGAGACATCGTACAATTATGCTAAATATAAATTTACCAAACAGTGATTATCAGGAATTTTTATACAAAGCTGAAAAATTAAAATCAGGCATAGTAGAAATTGCACAAGGCAACAATGTGCTTTCAGGTAAAAGTTTACTTGGTCTGTCTCTCATAGATAATAGCAAGCCACAGAAACTGATTATTAGAGGTTTCTTTGATGATAGTTTTGTTGATAGCTTTAAAAAATGGGAAACAAAGAAACATAAGTAGGACAAATTGAATATGTTTAATAAGAAAGGGTGGTTTTATCGGGTATAAATTAACAGTTGCAGTATTATCTTTATTGATTATTTTAAGTGGGTGTGGGCGATATATTAATTCAGCTAAAAATCCACCCAAAGCTAATAAGATAAATTTTGTTAGTACATATGATACTGTTCAAAGAAAATCAGTCGAAGAAACAACTATAGAAAAAACTACAATTTCTACAATCGAAACTACTATAAGCAAAGTTGAAACTAAACCTACTGAAACTATTGTAATTGCAGAGAACAAAGAAGAAATTGAAAGCTATTCTGAAATTGAAAAATATATTGAAGCAGAAACAGAGCCAGCAGAGCCGACGGAGGAAAGTGGAAATATTGTGACGGATAATAATTCTGATACAAATATTGATTTGCTTGCAAGGATAATTTATTTTGAGTCAGGTAGTTGTTCTGAATATTGTCAGTGGCTTGTTGGCAGTACCGCAATGAATTTAGCAAATGAATATGGTAGTTTGGAAACCGTTGCTTTTAATTATGATATATTCAATGTGGCTAATATCTTATATACGGACACTCCAAGTAGTTTGTCTTATTCAGTTGCTACAAGAATAATTAATGGAGATAGAGATGTAAATGTAAGAGCCTTTAGAACGGACTATTATCATTCATTTGGTAGTCCTTATACAAATGTTGACAATGTTTATTTTAGCAGTTATTAAAGGAGACAATGATTTATAGAGGTGGTAATGTATATGTTTGTGAATAGTAACACTGGTAAATAATAAGTTAGGAGGAATTGAATGAAGCAATTTGAAAAGACAGTTTATGTGAGCCACAAATATGGCGGCGACAAAAACAATCTCAAAGAAGTTGAAGAAATCATTAGAACACAGCAAAAAAGACATCCGAATTATATGTTTATTTCACCGTTGCATATGTTTGGTTTTCTGTATAACGATATGTCTTATGAAGATGGGCTTGAACTTTGTCTACATCAGCTTGCAGAATGCGATGAGATATGGGTAACAGGCGATAAATGGTACGATTCGACAGGCGTTATTAAGGAAATTGAGTGTGCAAACGCACATAAAATTGATATTTTGTTCGTCAAAAACGCAGAAGATAATCCGCACAAAGTTGACAACGATGAAGCATCTATGACAACAGCACCAGTTATACATAAATATGACAATGTATGCGAGAACACTAAAAGTGCATACATAAATGAGGACAATATTATTCGTACATATATAGCTCATAATGTTGTTGACCCTCCTGTAAGGAATTTTATGAATATATGTGGTGTACAGATTCATGCTAAATGTCCTTTCTGTAAACTTGTAAATGTAATTACGCTTAAGGATGGAGCTCCATCAAGAGTACCTTGTGATGGTTGCCATAATCTACTTGACTTTAGTCATCTTACATATGGCGATATTCTTAGAAAGTGAGGAATAATTATTATGATTTTAGCAGAAACAATTAACGGTATGGTGAGTGAGGACTACAAGGAAAGATTTATTGCAGAATATCAGCAGTTAGTAATCCGTTATAAGGGATTGAAGAAAATGCTTGATAATTGGGATAAGGGAGAACTATCTTTCGTTCCGACTTGTCCACGCAGTACATATGATTTGCAGATTAAAGCAATGAACGATTATAAGACTATACTTGAAGCAAGAGCAGCGATAGAAAATATTAATATAAGTTGAGGTGATTTATTGAAAGTAATTAAACGAGATGGCAGAGAAGTTGATTTTGATAAGAATAAAATCATTAAAGCTATTAGCAAGGCGAATGACGAAAGCAAAACTAATAATGAAAAGACTTTAAGTAAATCTGAAATACTTAATATTGCAAATGAAATAGAAAGAAAAATTAATCACAGCCAAAGGGCATATTCTGTTGAGGAGATTCAAGATTTAAACGAGGAATTTATTGATAATTTTGGTTGTTTTAAACTCGCCAAAAGGTATGCCATATATCGTTATAAAAGAGGCTTGGTTAGAAAAGGTAATTCAACGGACGATGCAATTTTATCATTACTCGACTTGAATAATGAAGAAATTAAACAGGAAAATTCAAATAAAAATCCTACTATTATTCCTACGCAACGAGATTATATGGCTGGCGAAGTTAGCAAGGATTTGACTGATAGAATTTTGTTACCGCAAGATATTGTAGAAGCAGATAAAGAGGGTATTATTCACTTCCACGACAAAGATTATTATGCTCAACATACATACAATTGCTGTTTATGTAATCTTGATGATATGTTACAGAATGGAACTGTAATTAGCGGAACTATGATTGAAAAACCACACAGCTTTTCAACAGCTTGTACTATTGCAACTCAGATAATCTCACAAGTGAGTTCCAATGAGTATGGGGGTCAGAGTATAACTTTAAGAGACCTCGCACCTTTTGTTGATGTTAGTAGGCAGAAAATAAAAGGTGAAATAGAACAGGAATGTCGGGACTATAGTATAGAATTAGACGAAAATGTAGTTAATGTCCTTGTCGAATCACGACTAAAAAAGGAAATTACAAAAGGTGTTCAGACGATACAGTATCAAGTTGAAACATTGATGACAACTAACGGTCAAGCACCGTTTATTACTGTTTTTATGTATCTCAATGAAGCAAGGAACGAGCAAGAAAAGAATGACCTTGCAATGATTATTGAGGAAGTTCTTAAGCAGAGGTATCAAGGCGTAAAGAATGAGAAAGGCGTATGGATTACACCTGCTTTTCCAAAGCTGATTTATGTACTTGAAGAAGATAATATTACTGAAAATAGTAAGTATTGGCATCTGACTAAGTTAGCAGCTAAATGTTCAGCAAAAAGACTTGTTCCAGATTATATTTCTGAAAAGGTGATGAAAGAATTAAAAGAGGGAAATTGTTTCCCTTCGATGGGTTAAACGGCTCATCTAAAACTCCGTGAACATAAATCAAAATGGTGTGCATTACACGAATAGGAACTGTAGGAAATGACAGTTAAGTAGTGTGCTAACAGGGGACTTTCGGGGTGAAACTTAGACTTGAACTATCCTGTGCCAAGACGCATATGCGTAAGGTCAAGAGACTATCGAAAGCATAACACAAAATAGTTTTGTGCGAGGAAGCGAGTAGAGTACATCTGAATAATGATACAGATGGAAGTGCGGAGTGAGCGAGTTAGCATAATAACTCCCAAAGATATAGTCCAGACTGTTGATACCGAACAGTCAGTGTAGAAGCTTTTTATCACCGTATAAAGACGAAAACGGAAACTATAAATTCTATGGTCGATTTAATAAAGGTGTTGTAACAATTAATCTTGTCGATGTAGCTTTATCATCGGGCAAAGATAATGATAAGTTCTGGAAAATTTTTGATGAAAGATTGGAACTTTGTCATAAAGCGTTACTTTGTAGATATGAAAGATTAAAAGGTACACTTTCAGATGTAGCACCTATAGTGTGGCAATACGGAGCATTAGCAAGACTTAAAAAAGGAGAAACCATTGATAAGTTGCTTGTTGGTGGATATTCTTCAATTTCGCTTGGTTATGCAGGGTTATATGAATGTGTCAAATATATGACAGGTAAATCTCATACTGATACCGAAGCAACACCGTTTGCACTTGAAATTATGAAATATATGAACAAGAAGTGTGATGAGTGGAACAGTCAGTTAAATTTAGGTTTTTCTTTATATGGTTCGCCTATAGAAAATACAACATATAAATTCGCAAAGTGTTTACAGAAAAGATTTGGAATTATAGAAGGTGTTACTGATAAAAACTATATAACAAATAGTTATCATATTAATGTTAGGGAAAATGTTAATGCTTTCGATAAACTTAAATTTGAATCGCAGTTTCAAAAATTAAGTTTAGGCGGTGCAATTAGTTATATAGAAACTTCTAATTTACAAAATAATATTGAAGCTGTTTTATCAGTTTTTAAATTTATTTATGACAATATTATGTATGCCGAATTAAACACAAAGTCTGATTATTGTCAAGAATGTGGATATGACGGAGAAATTAATATTGTTAAAAACAATGATGGTAAATTAATTTGGAAATGCCCAAATTGTGGTAACACAGATGAAAATAAGTTGAATATTGCAAGGAGAACTTGTGGGTTAGTTATAAGCCCACTTTAAACCGAATAAATTGCGGGGAAGTCCCCATAACCTTAATGGCTACAACATAGTTGGAAACGGCAAGTGTGAATGCGGTATAGGATTAAATCTGTCAGTCTGAAAGGATAGAAACCATAAAAACATTAAGCAAGGGATTACCGAGTGTGCAAGTCACTCTTACGCAACGAAACTCCTTAACAGGTAATGCTGATGGAGGACGCTCAACGACTATAATTTCGGGGATTTGTTTCTTTCTTATATAAAAAGTATAAAAAGAGAAAAGGAGAGTGTAGTAAATAATAAAAGAAATTAATGATTATACAGGGTATTTTATTTCCGATAATGGAGAAGCATTTTGCAATTTAGGAAAAGGAAATCGAAACAAAGGGAAAACCTTTTCTTTGTATAAGCTAAAACCACGCATGACAGCGAATGGGTACGCTCGCATTTGTGCCAGACAAAGTTCTACTGGCAAAAGAAAAGATTTATATATTCATCGACTTGTGGCGGAGAATTTTATTCCAAACCCTCATCATAAACGATATGTTAATCATAAAAACACTGTTCGTAACGACAACCGAGTAGAAAACCTCGAATGGTGTACAGCAAAAGAAAACACGGAATATACATTGAAAGTCAATCATATTGTAAGAAACCCTGATAACGGACAATATGTCAGTAATTATACATACAAAGCATAAATTAAGTTTAAGAAACAATGAGATTGTATAGTCTACTCCCCTAATAAATATCGGGAAACCGAGGGTATAGAAGGATATAGGAACAAACTTCTGGAATCAAGGAAGAACACAAGAAATCAAAGAAAGATATATTCACTTAGGTGGAAACGAATAACGAATAATGAATTATATCAAAATAACAAAAAATGATATAGCCAATGGGGTTGGTATTAGAACGGTATTATGGGTAAGTGGTTGCACTATGCGTTGTAAGGAATGTCATAATCAATCAACTTGGGATTTTAATGCAGGTCAGCCATTTACAAAAGATACGATGAATGAGTTGTTAAATTCACTAATTCCCGATTATGTTGCCGGTTTAACATTATCAGGTGGACACCCATTGGAAAAGCAAAACCAACAGCAGATAGCCAATATAGTAAAAACGGTTAAAGCTAAATATCCAACTAAAACTATTTGGTTATACACGGGTTATTTATATGAGAATATATTGAAAATGCCATTTGTGATAAGGAATATATTGCCTTATATAGATATTCTTGTTGACGGAAAATATGATTGCACCAAGCGAGACATCACGCTTGCTTGGTGTGGTTCGTCAAACCAAAGAGTTATAGATATTCAGAAAAGTTTAAAAGAAAATAAAGTGATTTTATTTAAAGAGGAGTGAAAAGTATAGAATTTTTAAAAAACCCCTTTAATTATACGGGTGCAAAATATAAATTACTACCTCAATTATTACCACTATTCCCTGACAGAATTGATAATTTTGTGGATTTATTCGGAGGGGGGGGAGAAGTATCATTAAATGTAAAGGCTAATTCAATAGTTTACAATGACAAATGTAAGCCGTTAGTAAATATTTTTGAAAATTTAGATAACGATTTCGTTGATGAGATTAAAGAAATTATTAATAAATATAAACTTGATAAATGGAATAAAGACGGCTTCTTAAAACTTCGTTCTGTGTATAACAACTCGTTGAAAGATAATTTAAACAGAGAAAATGCTGTTGCCTTGTATTGTTTGCTCGTACACGCATTTAATTATCAGATAGCTTTTAATAGCAAAGGTGAATATAATATGCCCTCTGGTGCAAGTAGGTCATATTTCTCTAAATCTTTGGAAACAAAATTAAATAAATACATAGATGAAATAGGTAAAAGAAATATCAAATTTTATAATGAGGACTTTCATAATTTATCATTTGATAATCAGGATTTTAAAAACACATTTTATTATTGCGACCCGCCTTATTTGATTACAGTAGGAGCGTATGAGAGAGATTATTTTTGTAAATGGTCTGAAAGTTATGAAAGAGAACTGCTAAATTTATTAGACATTCTTGATTATAAACAGGCTAAATTTGCTTTATCAAATGTCTTAGAACATAAAGGTAAAAGCAACGATATTTTAAAAGAATGGTCTAAAAAATATAATGTCCATTATTTAAATATAGATTATAAAAATTGTAATTATCAAACAAAAGATAAATCGGCAAATAGCAGTGTTGAAGTTTTAATTACGAATTATTAAGGAAATACAATAACATTTTTATGAAAGGTTGATGTAGTGCGTTATCAAGGCGGAAAGAGTAGAATTTCAAAACAAATTTCATATAAAATTAAGAAAGTGACAAATGCAGTATCAAGGTGGTAAATCAAGAATTGCAAAGAGAATAGCGAACATTATAGACTCGTGCTCAACGGGGGGGTGCTTCGTCAGCTTGTTTTGTGGGACTTGTTCAATAGAAAGCAAGTTATCGGTTAGCTTTGGCAAAATGATATTAAATGACAAACATAAGTATTTAATAGACTTGTTAGTAGGTGTACAGAACGGCTATGAATTACCAGAGTTTATTTCGGAAGAACAGTACAAATACATTCGCAAACACAAAGATGAAGATAACATCTTAACTGGTTTTGTTGGCTTTGGTTGCAGTTTTGGTGGCAAATGGTTTGGTGGATATGCAAGAAATAAAACTAATACAAATTATGCTTTGCAAAGCAAAAAGTCTTTGTTAAAAGATATGAGTACACTTCAAGCAACCTGTTTCACTTGTCAAGACTATAAAGATGTAAAACTTCCAGAAGGTTGTGTGATTTATGCTGACCCACCATACAATAATACAACAGGGTATGGCAACGAAAAATTTGATAGTAGTGAATTTTGGGAATATGCAAGGGAAGCAAGCAAGGAACATTTAATGTTTATTTCAGAACAAGAGGCACCAGATGATTTTGTTGTCATTTGGGAATGTCCTTTTACAAGAACTCTTGATAAAAATAAACAAAATCAATTTAAGGTAACCGAAAAATTATTTATACATAAAAATTGGCTTAAACAGTTAAATAATGATGAAATAAATTAGTAAGGGAATGATATTTAAAATATGATTATTGTAAATGATTTTCCAATATCAAAAGAAATCATAGAGGCATATTGCAATATGGCAATTGCGGTTAGAGATAACTTAAATGCGTTGCAACTTTGTTCAGAAAAATACAATGAGTTTAAATCAGAATTAGCTTCATATAATGGAAATCTTGATGATTTACTACATCAGATTACTTTAGACAGTACAACTGATAGTCAAAAAGTAAAATTAATAAACAAATTGTCCGAAGTAAAAGCAGAGCAGACAGCAGTGAAAGATTTTATAGAGGTATTTCTCCCTATAAAAGAATGGCTTTCAAAAAATTATTATATACTTGATGAACTTAAATCAGCAATTAATAAAACAATTAAAAACAAAGACAGACAAGTTAAAAGAAGATATGTCTATAGAATTAATATTGTCAAAGAAACGCTAAATAAGGAGGACTAAAAACTAATTGATACAATTAATTAATAATGATTGTTTAAATGAATTATCATTAATTAAAAGTGAGAGTGTTGACCTACTTGTAACAGACCCCCCCTATAAAACAACAGCGAGAGGTAATTCAGGTAACAGTGGTGGAATGTTACAGAAAGAGATAAACAGAAAAGGTAAAGTGTTTAATTATAATAATATTGATTGTGTTAAATATGCACCAGAATTTTATCGGATATTAAAAGACGGCAGTCATTGTTATGTTATGACAAATCATACAAACTTAATACATATGCTTAATAGTTTTACAGATTTAAGAACTATTGAAGAAAGAGAAAGAAAAGTTAAACCTTATGGCTTCCATTTCATTAAATGCCTTATTTGGAATAAAGGGAATAAGATAATGGGGCAGTATTATATGTCGCAATTTGAATATATTTTATTCTTTAGAAAAGGTAAGGGTGTAAAAATAAATAATTGCGGAACAAGTGATATTTTATCTATTCCTAATATAAAAACAAAAGACAATAATAACAGGAATTTACACGATACCGAAAAGCCTGTTGAACTAATGAAAATTCTTATAAACAATTCTTCTAAGGAAAATCAAACTGTTATTGACCCGTTTATGGGGATAGGTTCAGCAGGAATTGCAAGTAAAGAATTAAATCGCAACTTTATTGGTATAGAAATTGACAAAGATTATTACAACATTGCAAAAGAAAGAATAAACAATACTACATATAATGAGGTGATATAATTAGCAAAATCCAATTAATAAACAGAGAATGTATTGAGGCTATGAAACAAATTCCCGATAAGTCAATAGATATGATTTTATGTGACTTGCCCTATGGAACAACTCGAAACAAATGGGATATAGTAATTTCATTTGAATCATTGTGGAAAGAATATAAAAGAATCATAAAGGATAATGGATGTATTGCTTTATTTTGTGACGGATTATTTATGGCTGATTTAATGAAATCGAATACGAAAATGTGGAGATATAACCTTGTTTGGGATAAACAAAGAGGTAGTGATTTCCTTAATGCAAATGTAAAGCCTTTAAAATCTCACGAAGAAATAGCTATCTTTTATAAAAGAAACCTACATATAATAAACAAGTTTGGTATTCAACACCTTATAAGATGACTAAAAACGGAAGTTCGTCTAATAATTACGGTGATAGAGGTGTTGCTTATACTGAATCACTTGACGGGGCAAGAAACCCATTATCTATATTAAGTTATGCAAGGGACGGTAACAAACTTCACCCAACACCAAAGCCTGTAGCATTATGTGAATATTTAATTAGAACATACACCAACGAGGGTGATACAGTTCTTGATAATTGTATGGGTTCAGGAACAACAGGTGTAGCTTGTAAAAATCTTAATAGAAATTTCATTGGTATAGAAATTGATGAAAACTATTTTAATATAGCAAAAGAAAGAATTGGTGAATAGCATTATAAACCTTAGATTGGGGTGGTAACTATAAAAAGAATAATTAAGAAAAGTATGGCACAAGATACTGTGAATCTAAAATTCTTTAAGTGTAATGCTTGTAAATGTATTTTTGAAGCAACTATAGATGATTGCGATTGGGTTTGCCCAATTAATTCTACAACTACAGTTTTTATATCACTTTGCCCGTCTTGTGGGAAAGTATGTTACAAAGAAGAAATAAAGGAACAAACAACGAGAAAAAAAGAACTTGAAATAAACGAACTCAAGAAAAGGAATAAAGAAAAGGAAATAATTTGATAAAAATAGAAAATGAATGTGTGGATTGCCCTAAAGAAATAGGCTGTATTGGCGACCTATGCCCTTACAAAAATGTTACACGATATTATTGTGATTGCTGTGAGCAAGAGAGTGAACTATACAATTTTGATAGGGAAGAGTTGTGTGAGGATTGCGTAAGAGCAAGGCTTAAAGAGTGTTTTGATGATTATACACTTAAAGAACAGGCGGAAATATTAGGACTTGATTTGAGTAAAGTTTGAACATTAAATAAAATACAATTTAAAATAAAGGAGAATAATTAATGCTTTATTTAGCAGATTTAACTTTAAAATATGCAATAGATAAATGTTTAGCAAAACCCAATTATAGTGTGGCTATTGGAGTTCTTGAAAAGACAGATATTATAAGATGTTTTGATTTTTTAAACCAAAATATTAGTGAAAGAAGAAAGACGAAAAATATTCCCGATGTTTTTGTTATCAACAGACCTTCAGTTAAATTTGATAATATTCAAACACAAAATGAAATCATATTTAGTAATGGTAGTCGTATCAGTATTATTCTTCCGTCGGCAAGCAAAAGGTGTATTCGTTGTCATTTATTAATTATTGATAATAGAATTGACATTGATACACAGGGAAAATTAAGAACATTTGAAATAAGAGATTATAATAAAGAAAAAGAACTTGAAGAAACATTTAACAAGGAAACAAAAGGAGAACAACTTATGAATATAGTACAGGTTAATTTTATTAATAGTATTACGCAGAAAAGATATACATATAAAGTTCCAAACGGTATTAGCCTTAACAAAGGTGATATTATTCGAGTGAGAAATAAAGACGGTAAAGAAGCTATTGCCGTTTGTGTAACCAATAGTGAAAATCTTTCTGATAATGCTGTTGATATGGTTATGGACGGTCTTGATGTATTGAGCAATGTTATAGGTGTGTATAACTTAGTTAAATTTCAGGAGAGGACTAATGAGTAATGGGCTTAAGAATGGGAGCGGTGAAATAGTCATTTTTAATGAAGATTGTTTCGTAACAATGAGTTCTATGAGACAATCTTCTATTGATATAATTTTGACAAGTCCATTTTATAACACAAATAAAAAAGCAGGTAATAACAGAACACTTGAAAACACAAAAGTTTTAGATGGTCAATACAATTATGTTAGATATGACACCCACATTGACAATATGACGAATGATGAATACTGTAAATTTACAGAAAAATTATTTAATGAATTTGACAAGATATTAAAAGATAATGGTGTGGTTTTATACAACATTAGTTATGGTTCTGAAAATACAGACTGTATGTTTAGGGCAATTAATTCTGTCATTATGAATACACCATTCACCATCGGAGATGTAATTGTGTGGAAGAAGAAAACTGCTTTACCAAATAGTTGCTCACCTAATAAACTTACGAGAATTTGGGAGTTTGTATTTGTTATTTGTAGAAAGATAGAAATTAAATCTTTCAAATGCAATAAGAAAATCACAAGTTATCGTAAGACTGGTCAGGCAGCATATGAGAATATCTACAACATAATTGAAGCAAGAAACAATGACGGAAGTTGTCCTTATAACAAGGCGACATATTCAAGTGAGTTATGTGAAAAGTTGTTGACATTATATGCTCCTGAAGGTGCAACGATTTATGACCCATTTTTAGGTAGTGGTACTACTGCTGTTGCTTGTAAGAGATTAGGACTTAATTGTTATGGCTCTGAAATCTCAAAGAATCAATGCGAATGGGCATTTAACAGATTAAAAGAGGTTACATATGATTCGGGTTCGACATAGAGGGCAATTATTAAAACATAATGAGCTTAACAAGATTCCGAATAATTACATATTAACAAAAATGCAAAAACAAACTAAATAACAAAAGAACAAAAAAGATTAGATGGTCTATGTGATTATTTTATGCGGCGTTATCTTTAATAATTGTTTTTATTGGTTCGTACATAATATTTAGATAAAAAAATAATACAATGAAATATAACAAAGAAGAATGATAAATTATTAAGAAAAACAAGGAGAGTTAAGATAATGAAAAATAAGTTTAGTTTTAAATTAATAGCAATTATTCTTGCTATTATTATTGCCGTTTCAATAATGTTTGTATTTGGTTTCAATGGCGTTAAAAACAAGGCAATTTCTTATGAGGAACAAATCAGTACGGCACAGTCTGACATTAAAGTACAGGAAAAGCGCAGAACAGACCTTATACCTAACCTTGTTGATTGTGTTAAACAGTATGATAAACACGAATATGAAACCCTAATGGCTGTTGTCGAAACAAGAGGCACATCGTCTGATAATTCTGTAAACGAGATTCAGACTATGATTAACGCAGTCGCAGAGGCTTATCCAGAATTAAAGAGCAATGAAAACTACAAAGAATTGATGTCGGAACTTACAACCACAGAAAATTTGATTGCAAATTATCGAAGCAATTTTAATAAATTTGTTAAATCTTATAATCAGTATGTAAGGCAATTTCCGAACAGTAATATTCTTGATATGCTCGGCTATGAGGTGATTGAATATTCATACTTAAATTATGACATATCAGAAGATGCGCCAACAAATCTTCTCGGAGATTAACCTACGGATAAGAGGTTAGTAACCAAGCGTGAAATCCTCTTTAGTATTGTCATTATTACTGTAATGCTTGTGTTCGGTTTTATGATTTCATCCGGAATAAGTAATTCTTTAATGAATGATTATCAGGAATACAACACAGCATTGCAGATAGATAATAACAAAGATGTATTTCAACACGGTATGAGAACAAACATAGGTAACGCTTTCGTATATGGTGAACTTAAAGCTGTTGATACAGTTTCTTATGATGAAATCGAGGGAGACTTTTCCTACATAAAGAAAGTCAAAGAGAAATATACAAGACACACAAGAACGGTAACAAAAACGAGAACTAACTCAAAAGGCGAAACCGAAACATATACGGAAACAGAAGAATACTATACTTGGGATTGTGTCAGTCAAGAATCAAAAAGTTCTACAAAGATTGATTTTATTGGCGTTGAGTTCCCTTATGGTAAAATTCATTTGCCAAGTGAAAGAGAAATAAAAACAATATATGTAGATGGTGATTGGTGGCACTCATCGGGAGATATAAGGTATGTGTATTATGCTGCTCCTGCCGAATGTAAGGGAACACTATATGCTACACTTGGGGATAATACAATCTCAAATGTTAGTTTTAACTATGATAAGAGCATTGAAGATACAATTGAAAGCCTTGAGTCAGGATGGCAAATAGTAGGCTTTTGGATTATTTGGATAACATTCATATGTGGGATAGTTGTAGTTTTCTATCTTATTGATAACAGGTGGTTAGAGGATAAAACAAATGGTTGACGAAACAAAACTATACAGAATTACAGAATAAAAGGAGATAAGATGAACAAACAAATTTTTATTATTAATGGCTCTGGTGGAGTAGGTAAAAGTACATTTTGTAGAATGGTAGAAGAGTCCTTGCCTTTATTTGCAGACAAGTTTGACGGTGTGAGAATTATGCCTGTAAAAACAATTTCATCAGTAGACCAAATTAAAGAAATTGCAGAATTTGTAGGTTGGAACGCTAAATTTAAAACCGAAAAAGATAGAAAATTCCTATCCGACCTCAAAGACCTATGTAGTGAATATAGTGATTTTTCATTTAATTATATGGCTATACAAGTTGAATCATTCAGAGAAAGCAACAGATATGTGTTATTTATACATATCAGAGAGCCAAAAGAAATCGAAAGAGCAAAACAAGCGTTTAATGCTAAAACAATCCTTATTAAGCGTGATAATGTAAAACATATTACTTCCAATAAGGCTGATAGAGAAGTGTTTGATTATGACTATGATATTGTAATTAATAATAATGGAAGCAAAGTTGAACTTCTTGATATTGCTAAAGAGTTTTGTGAGGACTTATTGGATAATGAAATTAAAAGTGAATATCAAAGTAAGGAAGTAACTATTGAATGAAAATAAAAAAGGCAATAAAAATAATATCTAATAGATACAAAGCAAAGCCAATTTTTACAGAAGAGAAAGAGTTTATTGAATCGCATTTACCACAAATTGCCCCTATTCCTAATGATTGCTGGATTAGTGGAGGTTCAACCAAAACTGTATTCGTAGATTTATACTCATCTGAATATCTATTCAAATTCAAGGTAGAAAATGGTGGAAAATTTATCTTATTAAAAGACAACAGGTCTTTATTTGAAAATTACACCCCTGTATCATTGAAAGATACAATAGAATATGAAAAAGAAAGAATAAACGATTTGTATAATAAGTGCGTACATAGGTTGACCGATTATGTCAAAAGCAACCCCAATAAAATATATAAAATAAATCATTCAGGAGGCAAAGACAGTGAACTTATAATGTCTGTTTGGAATGATATGTTAGAAATGTTAGATTTTGCACCTGACTATGAATTTGTATTTTTAAATACTTCTAATGAAGTAGCAGATGTATATAAACGAATCAAACAAATTCCTAATATAAGAATTATTAACCCCAAAATAGGATGGAGACAATGGATAGAAAAATCAAATTATATTTTTCCAAGTATTTTTAGACGAAATTGTTGTTCTGTATATAAAGAAGGTCAAGTTAAAAAAACATTTGACATTGACGCAGACATAGTACAAGTGTTGGGCGTTAGAAAATTTGAAAGCACAAAAAGAAGTAAATATAATTTTATTATGGACAATGAGTTCAAGGTTAATTTATTTAAAAAAAATATTCATCCTAAAAAATGGATAGAACTTGCGCCAATTATTGATTTACAAAATATTGATGTATGGTTACTCTTATTGCTTAAAAAAATACCAATCAATAGAAGGTATCGTCTCGGCTGTAATCGTGTAGGTTGTCTTATATGTCCTTATTCCTCAACATATGATGATGAAATAACAAAAACCTACTACAAGCATCAATACGAATGGTTTGTTAAAGCTATTGAACAAGATTATGATAGACACGGAGCTAAAAGATTAGGTTGGACTAAGCAAGAATGGATAAACGGACCTTTTACGAAGCGAGCCGACTGATGAAAATGTTAAATTGTATGCTCAGATAAAAGGGCTTTCAGAAAATATGGCAAGAAAATACTTTAATAGGACTTGTGGAAATTGTGGTCGTAAAATGGTAGAAAATGAGATAGCAATGTTCTATAAATTATGTGGCAGATTTGAAAACATCACTGATGACAGAGAAGTCTTGTGTAAAAAATGCTTATGTAAACAATTAAATATGACTACAAAAGAATATAGTCAGAAAAATATAGATTTTATAGAGCAAGGCTGTAATTTATTTTAATGGAAATATCAAAGTAAGGAGAATTGAATGAGTGATTTAGAAACAACAATTAATTTTCTTCAAGAAGATAAAACAATGACTGTATTTACTTCACAAAGAAAATGGCTAAATAAACTTCTTAAATATGCAAATGAGGAAAATAGTAATGTAATTATTACACATAAAAATACAGATGGCTCTGCAATGTTTGAAATTCCTGTTAGTTGGTTAAAGATTTCACCACCACGAAAACATAAAATGTCAGATAAAAGAAAAGCAGAGTTAGCAGAACGACTTGCTAAAGCGAGAGAAGCGAGGAGTAACAAAATTGATAGTAAGGAGAATTGAATGGGCAAAGTAATTATTTTACCAGAAACAACTAAAAATCCAATTACATTAATTGGTGAAAGAGCCGGTTATTGTTGGGGTGGTGATGTGTCAAACCCCGAAAAAAATTATAAACGAGGTCTTGATTGTATTAAATCAAACCACGGCAGAGCTTTTGAGTTTGTAAATATTGAAACTGTTATCACAGGTTATTCAGCAAGAGTTATTCGTGAGTGGTACACACATATTGGGGGTAGTCCTACAAGACTACAAGAGAGTACAAGATATGTTGATGGCACTAATTTTGATTATGTAATACCACCAAGTATTAAATCAAACAAAGCTTTGGAATATTATCATAATGCAATGATGGCAATAAAAGAAGCTGTCACAAATCTTAAATCTTGTGGTGTTCCAAAAGAAGATTACGCCATGCTACTTCCTTTAGGTATGAAAACAACTATTGTTGACAAGAGAAATTTAAGAAATATTATTGATATGTCAAGACAGAGAGAATGTAATAGAGCGTATTGGGAATACAGAAATTTATTTGCAGATTACAAAAAGGAATTATCCAAATATTCTGACGAGTGGAAAACATTGACTGATTTATTATTTATGCCTAAATGTAAGGTTTTTGGTTATTGTCCAGAAAAGAATAGTTGTGGCAGAAAGCCTAAATGCAAAGAGTGATAACACAAAGAAATTAAAGGGGTTGATAATATAGCAAAAGATTGGACAGGCAATTACAAGAGCGTTTATACAACATTAGGTGCTTCTAACCATACAGACAAAGTAAGAGAAGAAAATGATTATTATGCTACCGAACCAAGAGCGACAGAACTATTACTTGAAGTTGAAAAGTTTTCCCCTGATATTTGGGAATGTGCTTGTGGAAGTGGAGAAATTTCCAAAGTTCTTGAAGATAATGGTTATAATGTAAAATCAACTGATATTGTTTATAGAGGTTTTGGAGAAGAACAGTCGATTGACTTTCTTAATTCAAAAGAAAATACATATGACGGTGATATTATTACCAATCCTCCATTTAAGTACGCACTTGAATTTTGTCAGAAAGCATTAAGTATTATATCTAACGGACATAAAGTGGCAATGTTCTTAAAATTGCAGTTCTTAGAAGGTAAGAAAAGAAAATCATTCTTCTTGGACAATCCGCCTAAAACTATTTATGTTTCAAGTTCAAGATTGTTATGCGCAAAGAACGCTGATTTTCAACGAATGAGAGATGGTGGCGGTAGTGCAGTAGCTTACGCTTGGTATGTGTGGGAAAAGGGATATAAAGGTAATACAGTTGTAAAGTGGATAAATTAAACCATATAGGAGAATAAATAATGAAAATTCTAAAACAAGGAAACAGAAATCAATACAATCCACTTGTGTGATATTAATACAAAAAGTAAAGAAAGGAAAGATAAATTTGAAAACTAATTCTTATAGATATGTTAAAAAAGCAATACCGATTGAAGCTTTTAAGTACGAAGGTGATTTAAGCGCCAATGGGGAAAATTGTATTCCAAGTTGGGCTATCGAAGCATATGAAAACGGAACACTTTACTACAAAGAAACAGATGATAGTCCTTCGGAATTATTTGCAAAAACACTTGAGGGTGATATGCTTTGTAAAGTAGGTTGTTATATTATACAAGGCGTTGAGGGTGAAATTTATCCGTGTAGAAGTGATATTTTTGACAAGACTTATGTAAAGGTGAGAAACGGTATTTCTTACAAATCTTATACTGATGAAGAATTTGTAGACAAAGCGTTTTGAGTAAGGTGCCCTAATACATAATGACTTTATTTTTTATAGCAACAATTATTATAACTATTTTGTTAGTCATTATAGGTATTAGCCTTGTTGGTTGGCAAATTAAAGAGAAAGCCTTTACAGGTAATCGAGAAGTAATACTTATTATTATTGATTCATTATATTTTGCAGAAGTGTTTGTTATATTATTAAGCGCATATATAAATTTGAGGTGATTGTATGAAGAAAAGAATGAGTGTGGTTTTAATAATTATTCTTATATTATTGCTACTTGTAGGTTATTCCGAGATATTGCTGCTACTTATAGGTTGTTCCGAGAGTACAAAACAGAGTAACAGTGAGAATACATATGAGAAATATAGTTTTACCACAATAATGCATAGTGATGATTACAACATTGTGTATCAAAACGAAACAAAAGTTATGTATGTAATGTCAACAGACTATTATAATATAGGAAATTTTACCGTCCTCGTTGACGAAAATGGCAAGCCGATGTTGTATAAAGAAAATTAAAAACAATAAAACCTTCAAAAAAAGAAAGAGGTGGTTATGATTTCTCACAAATATTCAAAACCAAAATATTCAAATCAGCAAATATATCTATCGTCAGCAAAGAAACATTATTTCAGTTTTGATGAAGTTAGGCGTATTTATAAGGTTTGTGACGATTTTAACATTAGATTGAAGTGGCATCAAAAAGTAAGGCTGTTCTTTATTGGAATTATTCCAAACAAGATATTCAACAAACTTTACGACTTTAAACATTTAAAATATTCAAGAAGAATTAATAAGACAACCAAACCATTCAAATGCAACTTAAAATAAAAAAGCAGGTGAATAAAATATGATTTTAGTAACAGGAGATATTCACGCCAATATAGATATACATAAATTGTCATCTAATAAATTCCCTTTGGGTAATTCCCTAACTCGTAAAGATTATCTCATTATTTGTGGCGATTTTGGTCTTGTGTGGGATAATAGTAAGTCGGAAAAATGGTGGAGAGAGTGGTTAAACAATAAACCTTGGACTACTTTGTTCATAGACGGAAACCACGAAAATTTTGATTTGCTAAATGCTTACCCTGTTACAAATAAGTGGGGCGGCAAGGTACATCAAATTGAAGATAATATTTATCATTTAATGCGTGGACAAGTTTTTAATATTGACAATAAAAAGATTTTCACTTTTGGTGGTGCTAAAAGTCACGATAAAGGTAACAGAGTTAAAGGTGTATCTTGGTGGGAAAACGAATTGCCAACGCAAGATGAAATGGACGAAGGTATCAGCAATCTTGAAAAGAATAATTGGAATATTGATTATGTAATTACACATTGTTGTCCGTCTGCCACACTGAAACAGATACCGCCAAAATACAAGATTGAATATAAAACAGATTATTTAACTGATTATCTTCAAAAGATTGATGATAAACTTAATTACAAAAATTGGTTTTGCGGTCATTATCACATTGATACCAATATAGAAAACAAAAAGTTGTTATATTATAATATTGCAAGTGATTCAATAAACTTAAAGATAAGCAGAACCTACATATAAGTGCTTACATTTGGTTTATATTACATTTTATTTCAATTAATAAAATAACACTATCAAAATGTAAAAACACAATACAAGTAAAATACAAAGTAAATAACTTCATTTAAGAAAGGACAAATACATATGAAAGTAAATATAAAGAAAATTAATTCAAACGCAATAACTCCGACCTATGGTTCAACCGAAGCAGCAGGGCTTGACTTGTATGCCTTAATTGATACAGAAACTAATTCCTTATTTATTCCGTCACACGCAACGGTAAAAATTAATACAGGCATTGCAATGGAAATTCCAAAAGGTTATTTTGGTGCAGTATATGCTCGTAGCGGTTTAAGTATCAAGAATGGTCTTAGACCTGCAAATTGTGTTGGTGTTATTGATAGTGACTATCGTGGTGAAATTATTGTAGCATTACATAATGACTCTATGGAAGATAGAATTGTTTATAATGGTGACAGGATTGCTCAGATTGTAATTACACCATATCTTCATATTGAGCCTAACGAAGTAACCGAACTTTCAGATACAGAGCGTGGCGATGGTGGCTTTGGCTCAACAGGTATGAAATAAAAAATCAAGTAAATTGTGGTATTAGTTTATGGATAAAATGATTTTTACAGTTAAAGAAGTTTCAGAGATAATTCATACCAATCAAACATATGTATATTCATTAATTAAATCAGGTTTGCTACCAGCTTTAAAGCTCGGTTCATATAAAATACGGAAAGAAACTTTAGCTAAATTTCTTGAAGATTACGAAGGTTGTGACTTGACAAACCCCTTTGAATATGTGTATAATAAACAAGCACATAGTTGATATTTACTGGCACTTACTATTACCACTCGTCTTTTTGGTGGACAATTTCCATATTCTCTTTTCTGTCCTCTTTTTGTCCACCAAAATTGAGTTGGCTTAAATTATTACAGATTAAAATAAGTTATAATAAGTTATTCATTATTGGATTATTTGACTATTTTTGTGTGTTTAAAGTCATAATAAATTAGAATAAGTTATAATAAATTAAAATCTGGAAAACGGTTTAAGAGTGGGTAACAACCCAATGGTAGGCGCTACAGTTGCATGTGCAGTTGCAGTTTACGAGGGATTAAATAAATAAATATAGCCACTTTTAAGGATAAACGATAATAATTACTACTTTACAATATATCTCATATACTATTTAAATCACCGTTTGTCCACCATTTGTCCACCAAAGAATAAGGGCGTGGACAAATGATAATACCACATAAAAAAATAAGGAGTAGATTTAATTTCTACTCCTTATAATTTTGCCCTTTTGTTTCAATTTCTGTTTAACATTTATTTAAACATTCCATTAAGAATGTTATTGCCCTTTTCATTTAATTTATCTGAAGCGTGTTGATATACTTGCATTGTAACGGATATATCTTTATGACCTAACCTTTCTTGTGTGTATTTTATCGGCGCGTCTGCTTCAGCTAACATTGTAGCGTGAGTATGTCTAAAAGAATGAAAGGTGAACTCTTTAAAGCCCAAATTGTAATGAATAACTCGACTTGTGTTTTGCATAGTGCGAGGGTTGATATAGCTTCCGTCCTGTCTTACAGTAACAAGATTAATCCTTTTTCCCACACCTGTGTCATTTAAAAAATTATTTTCATCTCTGTATTGATGTTTATATAACTCTTTATAAAAAACTTCTGCCCTTTGTTGTTTATCCTTTTCCTCTAATAATAGGTTACATAATTCATCATCTATTCCAATCGTTCTAAATGAATTATATTTAGGATTTGAAAAATACCACTTATGTTTTGGCTCATCCCATTGAACCTGCTTGTTGATTGAAATTGTTTTATTTTCAAAATCAATATCTTCCCAAGTTAAAGCATATGTTTCACCTAATCGTAATCCACATTTATACCCTAACTGCATAGGGATATAAGTAGGACTTCCTTTTGGAAATCTTTTAAATATTTTTGCTATCCATTCTTGAGGAATATAAACATTTGGATGACTCTTTGTTGGATTATTTGGAACTGCTCTTTTAGACGGCATTTCAACATCTTCCATAGGATTGACTTGTATAAATTTTGCTGTCTTTATAGCGTAAATTAAAGATTTATTTATAATATGTTTCAAGGTATCGAGCGTATTGAAAGAATAGCCCTTGTTAAACATATCAAATATAAAATTTTGAAGTAACATTGTTGATATAGATTTTAATTTATATTTTCCGAGATACGGCTTAATATGAAGTCTTATCTTTTTTTCATAGTTTGTTACAGTAGTAAGGACAAGGTTATTTCGACAATCTTTCTCCATCCAAAAATCAAGATAATCACTATATGATATTTCAGACGGAGCAAAAGACACTCCTGTATTATTATATTCTGCAAGGGCTTTAACTCCTGCTTCTAAGGCTTCTTTTTTCGTTTTGAAACCGCTTTTTGTAATCTGATTTCTTTTCCCCCCAATTTTCGCAGCTTCAAATCTGTACTCCCATTTATTACCACGCTTTCTTGTGGTAACTTCTGCCATTTTTTATCACTCCTTTTATATAAATTATTTTTAGTATAGCAAAACTAAAATTATAAGTCAATATAAAAATTTTCCAATTCTGAATATTGTTTTATATTGACACTCATAAAAAAGTATTACAGTGTCAGTAATTATTTATAAAATCTGTCTTTTACACTTGACATTGCAACATTTGAATGTTACAATAGTAACATACTATTAAGTAATAACAAAAAAAGGAGAAATCATTATGGAAATGAAAATGAAACAGTATATAATTACCGAACTTAGAGAGAAAGCCGGATTAAGTCAAGAAGAACTTGCTAACAAAATCGGAGTAACTCGTCAACAGGTGTCACGATGGGAAAATATTGCGTACAACGAAAGAACAAATATATCAGAAGAAAACACAAAGAAATTAGAAGAATTATTTGGTGTAGAAAGTATTAACAATTATAATTTTCTTGATAATAAAGAAGAATTAATACAGTTAGCAAGAGAGGACGGCAGATACGCAGCTACTTATGCAAAAGAACATAATAAGCAAAGAGAACTGTCAGTTTTTCGTAATAAAGTAGTTAGAGCAATAGAAGGACAAGATAGAGATGGTGTTTTGGGTAACTTATTACAAATTTCTTGCTTATGCAATTATGAAATCCAAAGTTTTTACACAATGTTACAAAGCAAAGAGTTGTTTAAAGACCTTGTTTATAGTTTTATAACAAGTTCGTGTGCAAGCATAGAATAACACATAGAATAACAAACTAAACAAAAAGAGGAAAGTATTTTTACTTTCCTCTTTAGTGATGTTTGTATTATTAATACTGTCATCAAACATTAAAGAATATCTTATTTAATCCATAAAAAAACAGGTATTTTTTAAAATCCACTTTGGATAGATTAATAACAAGGGTGTAAATAGATATTCTTTAAAATCCACTTTGGATAGATTAATAAAATTTTTTAAACGAATATTGTTTAAAATCCCATACGGAGAGATTTATAAAAAAATAAAGCATTAACATTAACAGCATCGCTACTGTTAAATATTATTATAGCATAACTTTTATAAAAGTCAACACATTCTATTTAAATTCTTAGAATAATATTGATTTTTTAAATACAACGCTATATAATATAAATAAAAAAATATAAAAAAAGAGTGCTGTATTATGACGGATATTAGTTTTAAAAATCTATCAAACAAAACAACTATTGAAGTTTCTCCAACCTTTTTAGATAAAATTGCTAAAGAAGCATTGCCAAAAATAAACAATTCATTTGTTCCACCTTTATTCAGTGAATACTGTATATCTATCATTGAAAAGAATGGCAATTTTAATTATTTTAAAACAAATCTTATTTTAGAAGATAAAACATTCAATTCTTTACCGCAGGAAATCCAAGACAAACTTGTTACTGAAACTTTAAGAGAAAATAATTGTTCAGTTGATGAGATAAGTGTAATATATGTCAAATACACTTCGGCAACTGAATGGACTATTATATTTTTTGACGGTTGTTTTCATAAGAAAATATTTACCGTAGACTGTGAATATGGTGTAGATAACAAACAAGGATATTTCTCTACAATAAGGCAATTTTCTAACAAATATTCAAAGTCAGAAATGCAAGCTATTGTTGAAAAATATATTTTTTGGATGCTTTGTGTTAGTTGGTATATGCAAAATATTAATAATTTTATTGAATATGATTTTATTCAAGTAGACAAACTATCACCAAAGAAAAGAAAGAATGATACAGTATCAAATAGCAAACAAACCAACAATAAATATGTCCAAAAAATAAAAATAAAATCAAAAAAGAAAAAATATATCTTAAATGAACAAACTGTTAAGCCTAAAAAGACCTATAATAGAGTAAAAACTTGTTGGTATGTAAGAGGATATTATCAGAGGTTTGGAAAAGATAAAACACTAAAGTATATTCCACCACGAATAAATTATCGTGATAAAGAAAAGATTGAGGACAACAGGAAGTTACCTTTTTATAAACAAACCTATCAGCTTATTGATGATAAATCGTAAAAAATAGGGATGTGCAAATTAACGCACATCCCTAAACTATTTATTTTCTTTATAATATAAAATGATAATCGTTCTTGTTTATTATTTATTCAGTCACTTCTGGCAAGCCACCAATGCTTGTAAGCATAGAAAGCAAACCCGCTAATACACTTGCAGATACAACAGCAACCCAATTTACATCGCTAATCATTACAGTAGCACCGATAGTAGCAACAGCAGTCTGTGCTACCGTCTTTATAGCACGAACACCTGCACACTTTAACCAAAGTTTCCAATTAGTCTTTTTCATACACATTCCTCCTACTTTACTGTTTATTTTCTAAATTATTAATTCTCTGATTTAAATTGCCAATTTCTTCATTAATAACGGCGTCTTGCGTTTCAAGATGATAAACTCTTTCGATTACACTGTTGTGTTTGTCTACTTTTTCTTCAAGCTGTTTAATACGGTACAATGTTAATTTTGAACTTGCAATAATACCTAAAATCGAGCCAATAGCAGAACCACCTAAACCTATTAAAGCGACAATTACTTCTGTTGTCATTACTTCACTTCCTTATGCTTATGTAAGTGTAATCTGCACACGGTCAATGGCTTTACCATTTTTACCTGCATAGCCGTCCTGTCTTGTATCTTCCTCGGTATTATGTTGCCAATCGTACCAATAATTATTGCCTTGCCCACAAACCTTATAAGTAGCTTTATAATCACCAACACCACTAAATTCAATTTGAATAGTATCAATAACTTTACCGAGAATACCAGCATAACCATTATTGCTATCTGCCTTATTATAACCGTCTACCCAGTCAAGCCAATCACCGTCACGAAGATGTACCCTATATCTGATATTACCTTCCGATACCTTAATCATAAGACCGCTGATAGCCTGTTTGAATCTACCTGCAACACCACCAAGACCTTTTACCTCTCTGTACCATTTACCGTCTGCGTAAACACGATATGTAATAGTTGGCTTCTTTGGCTTTGAATTACCACCAAGTTGTTTTGTAACCTTCTTGGCTAAATCACCCAAACGGTTATAAAGCCAATCACCCGGACAAGCCTTGTTATCAAACCATCTATGCACTGTAATAATCATCTCATCCGATTTCGGACTGTAATCAAGTGTCTTATTCTTATCATTAAACCACAAGAGCTTTTTCTTGCCATTACGCTTGCAAATATCAACACAGAGTTTTATAAGACTGTGGTAAACATTGCTGTTCATCTCGTAAGGATGATATGTTTCACTTGCACACTCAATGGTGACTGCTCTCTGGTCGTTACTATTGCTCGAAGAACACCAAGAACGATTACCCTCGTCAACGCAGAGTAACATTCTACCATCCGCACCGATACCGTAGTTACAGCTTGCCTCTCGGTTGGTATCCATAAAGATATTGCCGAGCGTTTCAACCGAACACTGACCGACAACACAGTGAGGAGTAATGCGGTCAATACTATGTGTTCTTGCTCCCGAATGATTCGGACTAAGTTTTGTGTAACTAACAAGTTTTGAATTACTCATAAAATTTCCTCCTTGCCTTTTATATTTTAATATGATATAATTTAATTAGATTTATCGTCATTGTTTTTTTTGTTATCATTATTTTCGTCATAATGTTGACAAAGTAATTCAATTCCAACTACAATCGTTCCAATAATTACAATAGATAATATTATTGGAAACATTATTGGTGATACATTATTAAAAATAAAATTCATAAGAACAAAACACCCTTTTCTTTGATAAATAATAATATGAAAAATAAATTAAAAACCATATGTAAAAACTTATATAAAAAATTAAAAAGTAATGAATCAAGAACTAAAATACTTGTTGCGTTATTTTTAACAGGAACAATATTCTTAATAATAGGAATATATAGAAAAAACATAGGACAACATTCCGACAACTTCACATATATAACATCTATTTCTTTTGCTATTTGGTGGATTTTAATGCCCATTACTGGAGCGGAGAAAGATAAAGTCGCCAAGAAAACCTGTATTTATATATTAATGACCTCAGTCACTCTTTATACATTATCTTATTGTTTAAACATATTTTTTATAGCAAGTCCTACAACATCACAATTAATTCTTTCTGCAATATTGATATTTACAGTTGTAATCTTTTTTGTTGATGTTTTTCAAACATTAAAAATAAAATATAAATTCTATCAATGGAGTAACAAAGCGTTACTCCATTTTTTTAACAGTTTGCTTTTGTATTATCAACAATTAAATGTCTATAAATCATCACTCTACCTCGTTTCCGTCAACTGTAACTTTCCAATCACAGCGCTCCGCAGGTGCAGAATACATCTTTTTGACTTCTGAAATATTAATACACTTTTCAATATTAACAGTGCTTGGAGTATCAGAATATGCGCCTTTGAGAGTTCTTGCTTGGATTTCCGTTCCACCAAAATCACAATTTCTGATTGTAATATTCGAGCCTGTTTTCATATGTAAGCCGAAGCTGCTATTATCTGCATTATCGTGATTTTGATAACCTATCGTGCAATGCGTAGGTATGATTTTACAATTTTCAATTAAGCCGACTTCGCCAAAGCTATGACCGCAACCAAAAACTGGCACTGTTGTTTTATCTGCATAATCTACGCAATCAGCACGACCGCCCCACTTGAAAATACAATTTGCCACAACCCAATCAGTTGCATAGCCCGTTCCACCGCTTTCAAGATGTATGCCGTATCTAATATTTTTGCAGTCAAATGTAAAACCTTTGATATGAGTGTGAACATTTAAGTCAAGATGAAACGGACATTTTTTAATTATATCCTCAGACTTCAAAGTAGACTTATCAAAGCCTGTTGCTCCGTCCCATTTGATTACAGTAGCTTGCGGATTGTATATGTTTTCGGACTCATAGTAAACATAGTCTTTAGTCATTACTCCTCTGTAACCTACAAGTCCCACATCGGACATTCCTGCAAACTTGTCTTGCATATCGGTATATGTGCCAGCCATAACAACAATAGTATATCTATTATGATAACTGTTATCAGAAAAGCTATCATTAGCAGACAGAATAGAATTGAACTTCGTAACCCCAAAACCCTCAGTGGTTTCATTGTAATCGTTTGAAACATACAAATAATGCATTGTGTAATCAGGGGCTTGATACAGTTCAGGCTTAATATGAGACTTTATCAAGTCAGGGTTAGAATAAGCTGTACGCTTGTTATTCTGTTCAAGTTGAAGGTTGCAACTATTATCTACAAGTCTATTTGTAGCGACTGCAATTTTAATCGAATTTACGATTACATTTTCTGTCGCTGTATAAGTAGCAACTGCATTTTTAAAAGCACTAACTTCTGACAAAAGCCACGATGAACTAATAGATGTCTGCTCGTTCGCAGGATAGAAAACACAACCTGAATTTTCAATATTATCAAAATTCTGCAACGACAAACAATACGCCTTGCCTTGCTCAAGAACAACTGATTTTTTTAGTTTTAAAACAAAATTAACCGCAGATGTTGATGTTCCGCTCAAACTGATTTTATTATTTTTAACAGAAATAGTAACTCCACTTGCTGTCTGTTCTGTATCCTCAAGTGAACTAAGATTAATACTTTTTGTTATATCTAAAAGAGAACTTTCATCAACTTTATTGTTTAAAAGGTTTGTCATTTCAACTTTTGTATAAGCATTGTTTATCCCATAACCTTCAAGTGTAGTTGACTTATTAGCTTTTGCAACCTCAATCTTTTCTAACGCTTGAGTTATTGCCTTATTTGTCAAAGGATTTACCGAAATATCACTAAGTTCTGTATCCATTGCAACAGTTCCTTCTGGTGTCAAGGTAGCAACTTTTGACAAGGCTTCTGTTAATGCTGTAAAATTATCCGATTTTTCAATTTCTTTATTTTCAACCGAAGAATATGTTATAATGTTAATATTGCCGAAAGACAATGTTCCTTCGTTAGTTTGTACTACAATTTCACCAACAGATACTCCTTTATTTTCTGTCAAAGCTCCATTAATAGGTAATTCAACTTCTCCTTTATCCACTGATAAAATATTAACCGAAACACAAGATACCTTTCCTTTAGTATCAATAGATTTATAAAATATGTTAGTACAATCACTTAAATCTAACGCTTCATTCCCATCACATAAAACAAAAACAGGATTTTTAATCAAACCCTCATTTTGATAAGTTGTTATATTCACATTATTGTTTATCCAACAATTTACTTGATGTCGTTCATTTTTTGCTTTCAAAAAAATACCACCTCATTCTATTCACTGAAAGTCCAAGTTGACTCAATAACACTTGTTTGATTTATAGTGCTAAATAGTTTTGTAAATTTCATTTTTAAAGGTTTTGTATTATAGTCTGTATTAAAAGTCAAACTGAAATCAGTATCATCGTCATACCTAATGTGCATAGCCATAAAAACAGGATATTGACAAATCCCTGACTTCGTTTCTAAAATTACAGAATATCCTAAATACATATCTTCTATATTAAATTCGTTGATTTTTAAAATATTTGCTGTACCAACGCTAAATTCATAGCAGTGCTTGCTTATATAAGAATTAAAATCCGATATTACTTCGTTATAAATACTATCCAAAGTATTTATAATATCTGTGGAGGTATAAGTATCACTAAAGGTGGCATTTTCGTTAGTCCAATCTCCCTCAATAATAAAATCATTCAATGCCAAAATTTCTTTTGATGATAATATTGAGGTGTTTATACCTTTGCTTTCCTTATCTTTAACCATCTTGTAATTCAATGAAAACTTAAGAGAAATTTCTTTCATTTTATTATAGTTTTGGTTGTAAGATTTAAGAGCATTATCATAAGACTTCCTTACATTTTCATAAGTATTTGCGGCTTCATATAATTCATTATATAAATTTTTACTATGATAATTTTTATAATCATTAATCGGTTTATCACTTGATGTCAATTCCGCAGTTGTCAAAGGGTAGTCTGTTATATATTTAACTCCGCTCGGATAACCGTTTGGATAATCGTCAGCTAAATAAATATTAATTTTATCAGCTACACTTCTATAAGAAGTTAATGCTTCTGAAACTTTAGTTTTTAGCTTAACTATTTCAAGATTAGATTCGATTAATTTCCGTGCATAATTAGTATAAGTGCTTCGATTATTTTCTATTTCTTTCAAAAAAGACTGAACTGCTGTAAGCAAAGTCCTGTTCTTATCCTTATCAGCAATAAAATCCATATAACTTAAGTAACTGTCAAAATTGTATAAAACATTATTACCAACAGGATTAATCAAACCAAGCCCGTATTTGTCGTCTGCCGAATGAACTCTTAAAGCTGTGACACATCTACTATCAGTAGTATGTATATTTGTTTGTTTTATCGCATTATCCCAAGATAAATATAAGGAAGATTGACAACCTAATTTTCCACCAACAAATCCTTTAAGAGAATCTTCATCAACTGTACCACTGATAATATGAATTAATTTTCTATCAGTGTCAAAAATAAAGTAACATTGATATGCTGATTGTACATTGTTAATAAGAAACGAGTATAAATTCACATTGTCCAAATCATCAAAAGTTCTATACTTTGAACAAACACTCGGAGAAATATATCCAATATTCCAAGTGGGAATAAAGTCTAATATCTGATTTATTAACCCCCTGTCCATTCTTTGAGGAGAACGATAGGGAATAGGTACACTTGCCCCCGAAGTTGAGTAATCTCTAAGCCAAGTACTCCCCTGTACAACATCAACTATTTTATCAGGAATATACAGAGGAAGTGTGCTTTTTGATAAAGAAAAAGTCTTTTTAGAAAGTGTATATTCATAACTATATGCTGTTATATTTTTATACGGAATTACACCTTCGTTAATTTCTTCAATTGAAGTTACCACCCACCATTTTTCACCGCAGGTATAATCCTCCTGTCCCTTAGATGAGCCGTTAAAAGAGGTGCAATATCTTTGACCGCTAAACACTTTTATATAACCATATTTAGGTGAGTAACCACGGTACGAATCTTCACTACTTCCATCGTGTTTCAAGTCAAATAATTCAACCCTAATGTAACCGTTTGTTAATTGCTCTTCACTATCATCGTCATAAGGAAATTTAATCTCTACTCTACCTATTGGTAAATATTTAGCGTAGTGTTCTTCCATTCCTTCTTGAACACCAAGATAAGTTTTTGAATCAGCTTCTCTGTAATAATGAATACGATAACCAAATTTATTACTACTTAGCATAGCCACAACATCACCTGTGGACACTGGAATAAAATCTTCACAGGCAAAATGTTTATACGCAGAAACACCGTCATAAACAGCAGATAAATCATCAGATTTGTCTAAAATAGAGCCATTAGAATCGTTGATGTAACAGCCCCATCGCCAATTATATCCACTATCACTGCCAATATCGAATAACTCAACTTCGTCTTTTACTTTAAAACCAGAAAGATAATTATTCATATTAAGGGTCATATCATTGGAGGGTCTGCCTGTTTTGCTACTTATGTCAACGGCATAATCGTCTCTTACTTTAATTCCCATAAAGTTAAAGTAATCGTTATTATCATTAAGATACAAAACACTACCTTCGACAATACCGTCATAGCATTGATTGTCTATGTATTCATACAACTGAGTGTCATAAATCTTTTGTGGTATTTTAAATGATAGTTCCGAAGCTGTACCAAATCTAATATCTTCTGAAAGATTATTAACACCGTTTATTTGGCAAAGAATTTTACGCCTATCTGGTGTGTATAAAACTATTTCTGGTATTTTATTTATTTTATTCATAAATTTAATTAGGTTGCGGAAACCCACTTCCTTTAGGTGGTGGGAGGAGCAACCGACCTCCTATCCTTGAGATTCTGCGTATTTTTGTATAGTTGCTGACGATACTTCTCCAATGCTACAGGCAAAATATCTGTCAGACCAAAAGATTTTCTTCTTCCAGTATTGTTTAGAAAGGAAATTATTGTATTTTTGCTACAGATAATATGTAGTTTCCCACTTGACTTTCACTAATAATAATCATATAATATATTTAGTGAAATATCAACGAAAGGAGTACATTCTATGGAACAAATGACTGTCACCGCAAAAATACAAATATCAGTATCTGATACAGACAAGGTGTTATTAGATAATACCCTGTCTGTCTATCGTGATGCCTGTAACTATGTTTCTGATTATGTATTCCACACACACGATTTAAAGCAGTTTTCCCTTAACAAAATTCTGTACTCAGACATTCGTGAAAACTTTGGTTTAAAATCTCAGATGGTTCAATCTGTATTTAAGACTGTTATTGCGAGATATAAAACAATTCTTGAAAATCAGTCCGAGTGGATTAAGCCATCTTTCAAGAAACCTCAGTATGACCTTGTATGGAATAGAGACTATTCCCTTACACAAAACCGTTTTTCAGTAAATACATTGAATGGTCGTGTCAAGTTGCCATATTTTTCCAAAGGTATGTCTAAATATTTTGACCATACAGTTTATAAGTTTGGTACTGCTAAGCTCGTAAATAAACACGGTAAATATTTTTTACATATCCCTGTAACCTATGATGTAGAAGAAGTATCTCTTTCTGATATTTGCAATGTTGTTGGTATTGACAGAGGTATTAACTTTGTCGTTGCCACTTATAACAGCAAGCATAAATCAGGTTTTGTTAACGGCAAAGCTATTAAGCAAAAGAGAGCTGCTTATTCCAAGCTTCGTAAAGAGTTACAGATGCGTCAGACTCCATCATCAAGACGAAGAATTAAGGCTATTGGTCAGCGAGAAAACCGTTGGATGCAAGATATTAATCATCAAGTATCAAAGGCACTCGTTGAAAACAATCCAAAGCATACTCTCTTTGTTTTGGAAGATTTGTCTGGTGTTCGTAATGCTACAGAACGAGTTTGTACCAAAGATAGGTATGTGTCTGTATCATGGCCTTTCTATGACCTCGAACAGAAGCTTATCTATAAAGCTAAACGGAATCAGTCTGCCGTAATTAAGGTAAATCCTCGTTATACAAGCCAATGTTGCCCTGTATGTGGTCACATTGAAAAGTCTAACAGAAATAAAAAGCTGCATCTGTTTACCTGTAAAAACTGCAGTTATAAATCCAACGATGACCGTATAGGAGCAATGAATCTGTATCGTATGGGAATAAACTATCTTGAAGATAGTCAAGTACCTAATACAGTTACAGCCGAGTAAACTCTGTTGTAAAGGGTGTTGTCAACCACCCTATGATGTAACGCCACTTTAGATAATAATATCTATTGGGGTTAAAGGTCGGAGGCGTAAGCCGTTATTACGACTGGGCAGTTACAAGCCCACCACCTAAATGTGGTGGATAGTTGACTAAAAACCACCTAATCTATGTAAGGTCTTATATCTATAAGTGAGGCTCTCAATATAAGGTACTATACTTTCTTTTTCGTCTTGCTCATTCATCCAATAGGCAGAAAAATTTATTATATTAACTCCATTAATCATCTTTAACGGAGGAGAAAAATTTAAAGGAGGTATTATAGAAATATTTGCACCTGTACTCGAACTACAAGTGCCAAATTTTGTATTTATGTTATAAACAACATTATTATCTGTCATTGTATCAGACAAATAAATAGTTCCATTACTACCAAGCATTGTTAGATAAAAAACATCATTTTTCATTGTCTTACTAAACGGTTTTAGTTTTATTTCAATATTAGGAAAAACAAAAAAATCTTTTACCGTCTTTATATTTATCGAATGAACTGCTAACAAGTCATTAAAAGAAACTTCCTCGTCTTTGTACCAAAAACCACTTGCATTTTGTAATGTACAACGAAAACCCCTTAGTCCTTGTATATCAATAATATCTTCATTGGGGATAAGAATAGCGTTTAAATAATAATTTCTTCTTTCGTCTATTGTCACAAAACGCTTATATCCGTCTTGCCCAAATAGCCATTCTTTTACTTCATCAATTTTATCAATAGGAATTTCATTATCCAAACTTAATATCTCAATTCCAAAACTAAGTGGTTTATCAGCATATTTCAAACCATACAGTAAATGGTCGGAAGCCTTTGGTAGTACATCTGTAACAGCTTCGTACTCTGCACCAGTCGGAACACTCCCAAAAGCACTACTTTCATAAACAAGCATTAAATTGTATTGGTTTGAATTTATCCCATTGTATTCAAATAAACACTCTCTATACATAAATATCACCACCTGTTCTTTTGTATATAAGGCATAGACGGAAAAATCACCTATGCCTTATTTTTATTTACTTGCTTATATGTTAAATTTATTATTAACAATAGATGTCATAAGTTTATTAATTGCCATATCAGAAATTCTGTTAGCCTGTTCTTTAAGAGCATTGACCGTTGTTTGAGTAGCATCGCCTTGAATAACTACATTTATAGAACTTGTCATAGATGTATTATTAATACGAGGAACATTACTCTTTTGATTTAGAAAAGCAGAAGGATTAGAAGCTATGTCATATAATGTGTTAGTCATAGTCTTACTAAATACAGGATTTCCCTCTGGAAGAATAGTATATCTACCTTTGCTTAACTGATAGGGGATTAATTCAGTATTAATACCCTCCTCGTCAACAATAGATAATCCACCTTTTGCAGACTTTGTTCCGTTAGCATATTTACCATAAAGACGAGGTAGACGATTAGAATCATAAAGAGTAGGGAGATATGTGGGTTTAGAATCAGAAGGACGAGGTAGATATTCCTTGACTTTGAATTTAGAATCAGAAGGAAGGGGTAGGTACGCCGCGGTGATGTATTTAGACGGGTTTGCAATCCAAGATGATAGTGTCGGAACTTTTCCAAAAGGAGTATTCACATATTCGCTTTCAGATTTATTACCATTTTTATTACCATTGCCTGACTTGTTTCCTGATTTTTTGCTGTCGTCATTAGGCAAAACTTCTAATAATTTTTCAACCTTTTCACGATAATCATCAATAGCCTGTCCGTTGTTAGTTATGCTTGTTGTAGTGTCATCAATCGAATCACTAACCGAATCAATAGCGCTTGAAACATCATCAATCTTTCCACTAACTGTATAAATTTCTCCTTGCATTATGTCAAGCAATGCAAGTGTTCCAATATTAGAGTTGTTGTATTCAGATAATGCAATTTGAGCATTATCCCAAAGATAGTCAAATTCACTCTTACTCTTAGTTGTATAAGTGGAAATATAATTATACAATTGTCCGTAAAGTTCACCACTATCGTTATCAATTCTGCTACAAGCGTCTCTGTAAAGTCTAACTTCGTCATTAAGATAATCATCAACAGAATTAATAAGATTATCCCAATACTCATCTTGTTGCTCTTTCATTTTATCAAGAGCGTCTGACCTCATATCATATTCTCTATCAGTAAGAGTATCAAGCATATCATTGCGGCTTGAGTTAAGTGTGTCTTGAGCTTCTTTTGCGTTCTTTTTGCCAGCACTACTATCATCAAGGCTTGCAACCGCTGACGATAAGGAATCTTTAGCCACTGTATTTTGACTTTCTGAAATCTTTTTATTCCACTCATACTCGTTCTTTTCGGCTTCAAGAAGTTCTTTCCTCTTATCAATTAACTCGTCAATAGATTCCTTCTGTTTTTCATACTCATCTTTGATTAATTCATTCTCTTTTTTGATTAAGTCTGTAACAAGGTCAACTAAATCTGAAATGTTATTCTTCACATCTTCAAGAGATTTTTTCTGCTTTTCAAGTGTGTCTTTTTGATTTTCAAGAATTTTCTTTTGAGCCTTTAAAGCATTTTCTGCTCCCTCTGTGTACCCAAGGAAAGCATCAGTATTTGATTCTAAAGAAGTTTCAGTTTGGTCTATTAAAGCAATATATTGAGAATATTGAATTAAAACGCCCTTAATGGCGTCTTTGCTTACACCCTCAGCTAATTTATGGGCAATAGCAAGTTTTAATGTAGCTTCAGTGAGATTATTTGTACTACCTGTTAAATCATCATTACTTTTTGATTGTGTTTCAGTTGACAGAGAATTAATATTGCTAATAGCAGATTGCAATTGTGTATACTTTAAATTCTCTAATTGAGCCTTCGCAAGAGCAATATAGGATTTTTTGTTTATTTGTAACTGCCCATTTTCATTAAATAAAGTGCTAACATAATCATCGCCAGCCTCAATAATATCCTTTAAATTATCAAAGGTAAAATAGCCATTTTCATTGTAATCTGCGACAACAGAACTAAGAGACTCATAAGTAGTAGCAAGACTATCCATTGTTTTCTTGAGAGTCTCCATTCTTTCAGTTAATCTATCATCTGCTATAGCATATTGCCAATCTTCTGATTTTGTTATTGCTTCTTGAACAGCACTTGAGAGTTCGGGGAAAATTGAAGCAAGTTGATTTGTAATTTCTACCTGTACGCTTTCCGATTCGGTAGCATCTAAACAAGCCTCTTTGAATTTATTAAATTCCTTAGCCGAAGTTGGGATGCCTTCGCTAAGTTCTTTTGAATAAATTGTATTTTGCGCTCTTGCTTTGAGATAATTATTAATTAAATCATAGTTATCATCTGTACTATCAGTATCAGCAAAAATTTCTTTTAAAGTTTTGTAATAGTCCGAAGTGATTAATTTATCTCCGCCTTTACCTAACTCATTTGCTTTTGTTTCAATAGCAGAAATGGCTTTTTGAACTTTGTTATAATAATCTAACATTGTTTCTATGTTAGCAGTGTCAATATTAACACCAAAAGTAAAAGTCCGATTTCCTATTCCGTTTTGAGTGGCACTGGATGAACCTTTTCCGACATATTTGCCAAGGATATCAGAAGTAATCTTGTAAGCATCTTCACTACTACCACCCGAAATGTCTGTTAAAGATTTGTCATCTACCGCTTTCTTTTGAAAAGATGACCTTCCTCTATTTTTGATTTTATCTTCTGTTTCGGCACGGGCTGCGTTACTTCTATCATAGGCTGTTTGTAAATCAGCTTTAGCTGAAGCCAAAACTAAATCAGCGTATTTTTTCTCCGCATTGGTAGCGTCTCCGAGAAGTTGAATTTTATCCTTTAACTGCTCGTTAACATTCTTAATAGCAGTCTCTTTTTCCTGTTCAGTTGCTTCTGTTCCAAGACTTGCATATAAGTCCCAAGCCTGCATTGTTTTATTGATAGCCTCTGCACTTTTATCTGCTTGTTCAATAGTATCTTCGTATGCTTGTCTTTGTGCTTCTTGATATGAGTTCCACATAGCAACACCGGCACTGATAGCAATAGTAGCAACTGCTATCCAAGTTGAAACAGATGAAAGAATACCTTTTGAAATTGAAATCTTTTTAGCAGATTGTTCAGCAGCTTCTCCACTTTTGATAAAAGCCTTAGCAGCATTATAAGATTCCACACTAATATGCCCTTCTTCTCTCAACAAGTCAAGATTAGCGGAAGTCAAATTTCGTGTGCCGTCAGTAATACCTTTTAGTACAATTTCGCCTTTTGTAAACTGTGTCATTTTCTCAAGGTCGGCAACACTTATCTTATGAAAGTCAGATAACAAAACCGCATTTTTTAAAGATAAAGCCTCAGTAGCCTGTGATAAAGAATTAGTAGCAAGTATCTGTTCCTGAAAGGCTTTTGGTATTTCAGTCGCATTTAAAACCGCTTTTTTTTGACTGTCAGAAAGTCCTTCTAAAGACTGTTTCATAGCCTCAAATGGCATATTGCCATCGGAATCCTTTAATGATGACAATGTAGATATTTCTGTAAAAGCAGTTGAAATATTGCTAATATTTCCTTTGATTGTACCTAAGTTCTTTATTAAATTTCCAATTCCTATTGCACTAATGGCAACAGGGAGTAGACCTATTTTGTTAATTAAACCGTCTAAGCCATTTACTAAATCAGTTAACGCCCCAACAATATCTTTGATTTCGGAACTATTTATAAAATCTGTTGACAAACTCTGAAAAGAAGATTGTAAAGTATTTATTCTACCCTCAATACTATCCAACCAACGCTCTTGTTCTTTTAACGCAGACCCGTCTGAATTTTCAGAAGATACAAATGCTTTTTCAGCCTGTTTAAAGTTAGTAATTAATGCCGCTATTTGGTTGGCTCTTTGCTTTCCTGAAATAGTTTCCAAAAGTTCAGCTTGATTAGTTGAAGATAAGCTACTATATACTTTGCTAATTTCTTTTATAATTTCATATGTAGATTTGAAATTATCATTTTTATCAAAAATATTTACTTTACCATTTGTAAGGTTAAGAATTTGAGTCTGCATTTTAGAGATAGATTCAACATTATCATCAACTTCCTCACCTAATGACTCAAGTTCACCTTTCATACCTCTTAATCTAAGACTCAACACTTTAATGGAGTTACCCATTTCAGAAGCACTTTGGGTAATTTCAGTACCAGCAGTAAGCAGAGCAATAGTTTGGTCTATGTCATTACCTGCAACCGCTAAAGCCGCAGCCGAGTTAGCAAGTCCGTCACCCAAATCGCCCGAACTAACAGCAAAGTTATTTGATACTTCATTAAGTTTATCAATAATGCTTTCAGATTCACTTGCGTTCATATTAAACGCTTTTAATGTTGATACAATAGTAGAAGTGGCTTCATCAATACCACTTAAATCATCACCAACATTTTTATACATAGTTGCAACTTTAGCCAAATCCTCAGACTCACTAACAGTATATCCAAGTCGAGCAAAATCCGCTGTTGCATTAATAAAGTCAGACAAGTTAGAACCAAGTTCTTGTGAGTCTTTTTTAGCATTTTTCAAAAATCTACTATAAGAGCTATCAGTTTCATCTGTAACTTTCTTTAACTCAACCATAGCAGAGTCAATATCTTTTATATTTGAGTAAACATTTTTTAAGCCTTGAATAGCAAGATAAAATAATCGTGAAGCACTAAAAAAGTAACCAAAATGTTTCCAAGCCTCTTTTAATCCACTCACAAAAGTACCCGTTGCTACTCCTGCTTCCCTACACTTAATCTTGAAAGTTGATAGTTGTGCATTAAATTCTGATAAATCAGCAGTTGTTCTAAGTTCCTTACTTTTGGATATAAGATTATTTAATTCATTACTTAGAGAAGTATTATATTTAATCTTTGTCCAAGTATTAGCAAGCAACCTAACTTCACTTTGAGCTTTTTCAATTTTTGAATTTAAAATTGATTGTTGTTGTGTAGAATCCTTAACTGATTTATTGGCACTTTTGATTTCTGCATCAAATTCTTTATATTTAGCTTTTAAAGCTGATACTTGTGCATTAAATTTTGTTAAGTCAGCATTAGTTTTAAGTTCTTTACTTTTAGATATAAGATTGTTTAATTCATTCTTTAAAGAATCATTTTCAATCTCACTCCAAGTATTAGCAAGTGTTCTGACTTCGCTTTGTGCTTTTTCAATTTTTGAATTTAAAATTGATTGCTGTTGTACGGCGTCTTTAACTGGGCTATTAGCACTTTTTACTTCGGCGTTATATTCTTTATACGCTAACTGACATTTTTTTAATTGAGTTTCTAACTGACTAAGTAAATTAAGTTGCTCTTGTTCAGGAAGATTACCTGAATATTTTGTTCGTAAGTTATTTAATTTTTGTTGTTCTTCTGTTAACTGATTAAATGCATTATCAGTTTTTTCGGTGTCCTGAATAGGGAAAGCCATATAATTAACTTTTTGATTAAACTCATCTATCTTAAAAGAAGTGTTTTTATAGCTTTCTTGTAATTTATTTAGTCTTTCCTGTTGCTTTTTAAAAACATTGTCCATTTTGCCATAGTCAGTATTCATACTGCTTATGTGCGCTTCAAACTGTTCACTTTCTTGATTAAACTGATAAACGGCTTTGGTAGTTCTTTTTAAGCCGTTCTCAAGCTCCTGAACATATGTAACAGTTGCTTTAGTTCCATTTTCAAAATCAACAATGCCCGATTTTGTTCCTGTAAATGAAACATTTGAAACTTTGCCTAAATTTTTACCGATGTCAGAAGCTACACTTTCAAGTTTTTGCTTTACAACATCAATTTGTTTAACATTTAAAATATCATTGAAATTAGCTTGTCCTAAGTCAAGCCTCATACCAGAAAAACTATTTTGAATAACCTTTTGTGCTTGCTGTGTAGCTTTTGAAATACCAGATTTGCTAATTTCATTAACAGAAATGTCAACTTTAACTTTATTAAGTTTACTACCTAAAGTTTCAATTTGTTTGTTTATTTCCTTAACTGCGTGTTCTTCATTAAGTTTCGCAGTAACTAATATCGTGGATTCGTGACCTATATTTCCTGCCATACTCTAATTCTCACCACCTAATGAAAAAGAGATGACAGAAGCCACCTCAATTTTAATTATTATTTAAATCTATATCCTTTATCATAAAGACTCATCTCAAAAATATCTCTCAATAAGCCACTTCTACTATTTAATTCTTTGACTGTAGCAGCAGCGAAAGGTCTTGCCTGTAAATACCTGTATTTTTTATTTGACAAATTATTGATTGTATAACCTATTCCACCAAATTTAGCCGTATATTTTTTTTCACCCAATTCAATAAGTTCAGGCAAACTAAACGGAGTCTGAAAAACTAAATCACCATAATTATTTAACATTAAATTTGGCTTTGCTTTACTAAAAACAGCCACAGTATGGTCGAAACTACCCATTCTACCCAATAACTTTTTGTCCCATTCATCTCTATCCAATAAACTATATCGTCTGACATAATGGGGAATATTGTTTTTTTGCCCTCTATGATAATGAATTTTATATCTTTTATACACACTGCCCTCGGCGTGAGTTATAGCTGAATCAGTTACATACTCCGACACCTCATTAGACATCACATTATCAATATCGTTACTAAGAGCTTTTATAAAATCCTGAACTGAATTAAAAATTGCCATTTTACTTAATCAGTTATCCTTTGCTTAAATAAAAGGCTTAAGAACTTCTTTATTTGAGCCATTTTCAATATTACTGTTCAAAGTTGAAACTTGATTTGCAACCTCTTTAATGCTTGAAAGCATTTTATCATTACCAAAGAGTTCGTCAAGTTTTTCACTTACCTTGTTAATAATTTTAATACCCTCTTCGCACTCAGAAGTTAAACTATTCAATTTTATCTCGAAATAACTGTTTTTTGAACTTAATTTATCTTTTATATAACAATCTACAATATTTTCAATCATCACAAGACTATCGAAATAACACGAAACGCTTTTATCTGTCTTACTACAAACAAAGTCGATTATGTTTCTTGCAATTTTATAATTTGTTTCATAGTCTATAATTTCAAATTCTTTTTCATTACCATTAACATCTGTCTCTTTGACCTTTTTTGTAACAAGAGGAATATTAGTAAAAACTTTTAACCAAGCAATATTTGTAACAACCTCATAATATTGAGGACAATATTCATTATCTATAAAAATTATCTGTTCAGCTAAAATAGGAACAAAGTCTAAATCAGCAAGTGACTTGATATTTTTATAAACTTCAAACATAAAACCGTTCTCTAAAGTATATGATACACTCTCGTTTTTTGAGAGCCCTTTAATTTGCGTACTTGTCAATTTTTTCAAAGAAATCCACCTCTAATAATTTTTGATTTTCTGTTTTATTTAAAGTTGCAACCGTTGGAAACCTTTTTCTTATTCGTCTTTGTTTTTGAATAAACTCATAATCTAACCAACCACCGTCTACTTTTGAGTAAGCTACCCAATAATAGTCTATTTCTGGAAATGTTTTCCAAAACAATTTCCTTTTTAATTTAGCCACGGAGTCAGGCATACCCTTAGTATCTAATACAAATTCTTTGCCATTTGTTAATTTAACATAAAAATCTGCAACATATGTAATTGCCCTAACATTATGACCTTTTCTTTTAAATTCATTTTGTAGCACATATTTCTTTTGCAGTTCATATTTTGCAATTATGCCACTTTGCACATCCGGCAAAATGACTTCCTCATAAAATCTCTTTTCTAAACCACTATCAAAAATGATTCCGTCATTTGAAGTTCGTTTAATAGTATTCTTATCTACATTAAATTTTGTTCTGCTTTTTTTCATTGAGTTATTATACCTTGTTGTAAAAAATGGGAGAAACAGTTTGTCTACCGTCCTCCCATTAAAATTACAAAATATTAGTTTTTATTTTCCTTTGTGAATTTCTTAACAGTGTCATCTTTAAGCTTCTCTTTACTTGATTTTGTTATGATATTATCATTATCATCAACTTCAACAGTTTTTAAACTCTTAATATCATTCATAACAATATCAGCAAAGGCTTGAGATGTACTTTCACCATTCTGTGGAGAAACTTTAGATTCAGTTTCCTCAAGATACTTTTTCCCACATTCAAAAGAACAAACTACACTTCGCCAATTAAATGTACCTGTTGTTGAAATATTAACTCTACAAGGATTGAACGGTTTAGAACAAATAGGGCAGGTTTTATACACCTTCATATTAATTTCACCTTATACTTCAACATAATCAGCAGCATCGTCATTAAAGAACTTCCAACGACCAATAATCTGATTAGCACCACATCTTGCTTTGATACACTTGCCTTCAAAACTCTGATTAGCCTGACCGTCACCAATGGTTGTTTCCATAGTGCCTGTTGGGTCAACAATATAAGCATCGTACTGCCACATTCTTACTGTGTTACAAGCATCTTCCCATTGACCTGTAACACGAACAGCAATCTTTTCTGATACTTTGTCAGCTCGTCTGTCTACAGAAGCACCTTCGGCAATCTTCCTTGTATAAGTCACAATCGCCATAGTTCCGTCAGGATGCTCATTTGCCTCAAACTCAATAAAGCCAGCAGTAGAAGTATCCTTTACAGGTGCAGTATATTTTACAGATTCACCAGCCTTGGCTGCTGTATCAACCTTATATGTTTTGTCACCAACTTTAACAGACTCAATACCATCTAATGGCACATATGTAAGTGTTGCCTTATTCTTAGTAATTGCTACCGAATCATCCCAACCAATCTGAATTGAACCATCCTCAACTTCTGTGCCATAGCTGTCAGCAAGGAGATTTGCACTCACCATACCTGCTGTCCAACTAAGAGTTGTATTAGGATTTCTTTTAAGAACGCCAATGATAGAACCCTTTGAACCTACAAGGTCGGTGTTGTCCTGACCGTCCTTAACTGAAAACTGTGTAATTTCATCACATCTATACTTGTAAGCACCAAACATAGGTGTAAATACATCAACAGTATCAACACTTGTAAAAAGGACATCATTAATGTTAAACTTCGCCATATTTACCTCCGCTTAATTATTTTTTATTATTATTTGATTATAAGAAAAGACCAAAATTATTTGTCAAATTCTAAGACAAAACAAGATTGGTCTTTTGTTGATAATTTTTCACTTAATACATTACCTGTATAAACACCGATAGCAATATTACTTATGTGAATATTATGTAATATTTGTTTTACCGACAAAGTAAATTCAATGTACTTTATATTCATTACTGTTTCAAAATTGTATTTAAAATCTTTATTATTAACCATTGTAACAAGATAGGATTCCAAAACACTATATTGTCTTGGATTTTTAGCTTTCTTTTTTAAATCTCTTTTTAATAAAGTGACAGCTCTATCTAAAACATATCTACCGGAAGCACCGCCAATATCTTCTTTTCTGTCATCTCTTTTTTCGCCAAGAATTTTACGAATAGCTACAGCAATTTTATCCATATCATTTTCTGTAATAATAACTCTTTGTAAGTTATCAATTATAAAATAATGTTTTTTGTCATTTTCATTATCGGTTGTCATACAAATTTGAATATCAGAAATATTAAAGCCCCTAAAGAACATAGAAAAAATATTTGCGTTTCTCTTCTTATTTGCGCCAAACAGTTTTATTATTTCTTCATCAGTTCCACAGGATAATATTTTCAACTCATAAAGTGCCTGAATAAACAAATCATAAAAATTCAATGTTATATAATCAATTTTATTTAGCCATAGTTCTGCCCTGCGAGTGAAAGGCATAGCCGTCAAATGATACGCTAACAGAAAATAATCATCTTCGTTTTCATAGACTTCCTTAAAAGTTGGAATGTAAACCTGTACATATTGGTTTATAGTAATCGTATCATTAAGAAAAATTTTATTTTGCATATGTTAAATTACCTTTATCAGTAATATTATTAAAATCTCTTACCGCATAAGTAAGTTGATAACCGTGATAATCTTGAGTTGCCGTAAAATTACCATCGAACTTAACTAAATTCATTTCACCTAATGCTATTTCATTAGTTCCATTAAATAGATTATCTATAACAGTTGCAATTAAGGTTGTGCGCTTACCTTTATCTGTTCTTAACAAACTATCGTGACAAAAAATATAAAAATTTATATACAGCATTTTTTCAGTTTTGCCACCATAAACTTCACCGCTAATACCAAAACAAATATAAGTTTTAGCACTATCGTTAATCTTTGGATAATAAACTTCCGGTCGAATACAATCCCATTTTAATTTATTGCAATCATATTCTATATCACCGTTATCAAGTAATCTTTGAATATCCTTGTCCTGACAAAGTTTTTTTAAAATTTGAGCCTCATAAATATTTAAATTATTTAATTTTGCCAATAATTATCACGCCCAATCATCCAATAATTTTTTGTTTTGTTGTGAGATATTAGGATTTTTATATTTATCTCTTAAAACATCTGTTTCTACCTTATTAGCAATGCCATTTTCAATATCATCATTGATATACTCCGTCTGACATTCTACAAGCGTCCAAGTGTTTACACCCTTATCATTGAAATTTTTTGTTGTATCATCAGCTTGTGTTATTTTATACGCAGTAGGGTGTTCTTTATTTTTATCCATTAAAATCCTTGTATCACGCTCTACTTTATTGGTTTCATCATTGCTTTGAATATATATCATATATTGAGCTGTACCAACCACTGTCTTATTAGCTTCTTTTACACCACTATTGTATTGAGTGGCATTAGTTGAATACACAGGATATTCAAGAACAGTATAATCAGTTTCAGGGTTAATGATAAATTTTAACGACCAATTACAATAATACATAACTGCTTTTTCATAAAATTTATTGTCATCAACCAATCCTACAACAATCCAATAATTGTCTTTGTATTTTATGTAGTCACCACTTGTCAATGTGCCAATAGGGCACAAAACTTGTCTTTTTTTTGAGCTTTCATCATTATCTGATGTTACTTGCTGAACAATTCCTTTAAAAGGAATACCATTTTCCTGTTTTAAATCAGGTTTGCAAGGGTAATAAAACATATTATTACCCAATGGACTGTTAAGCATATCATCTATGTATGGAGATTTAAAAAAATCAAAGTCTGTATTCTCATTACCCCCCGTATAAGAGGGTGGAGAGGAGAATTGAGTCCATTCTTTAGCCATTGTCATCACCACCATAAGCCGGCTGTTTTGCTTGGTCTAATTTTAACTCTACTTTTGCTCTTGCATATTTAAGTTCTTCAAATGTCATTTTCTTAGCTGTGCCTGTATCGTTTAATGATAAATCCTTACCGATAATATTTATTTTCTTGTTTTGTCTATCAAATTCTCTTTCAAGATAATAAACTTTCATAATATCAGCAATTATTCCCATAGTTTTAAGAGAAACTTTTTTATTAAAATTTCCTGAATCAGAATCATAGTCTAAGTCACTAACTTCTCTTTCATATTCTGCTATAGCCAATTCAGCCCATAATTTAGTTAATCCCTCTGGCAATAATGATATTTCTACATATTTCGTCTCAAAAATATTAATAATTTGTTCTAATGATGTTATAACATCACCGCCAATTAAAGCTCACCGTTTTCTGCCATTGTTGAAAATTTATAACCCGTTAACTGTTCAATAGCATTTTTTTGAGCAACTGTTGCCTTATCAATTCCTGCTTGAGTTGCAAGGTCAATAAGTGCTTGCTTATCGCCCTCATTATGAATACACTTCTCAATTTCAGCCTTAAACTTCTTAATATCCTTTAAAGCCAACATCTTTTTAACATTATCCAAAGTCAAAGTGTCAGTATGTAATTCTTTTGAATTTGTAATATGAAAGATAGCGTTTCTTACAGCTTCATCTTCGATAAAGATACGAGCGTTAGAACCTTTAGTGTCAACACCTGTAAACATTACATTATTCATACCAACCTGATTTTCAACTTCTCGATAAGTTAAGCCATTCCACCTTTTTACACCAGCAGGAATAACAATGTCAGAACGATTTTCACTATCTCTAAAATGTAAAGCATAATTTCTCAGATTAGTGATGGCAATTCTGCCGTCTGTATTAATTGTGTTATTCGTCATTTTCCCATTCCTTTTATTAGATTTATGAGTGAGCCGATTGATTTTTGACTCACTCATATTAAATACATTTATTAAAATGTGAGATTATTTCACTTATACTGAAATATTAATCAGCCTTTGTAACAAGACCAATCTCAAACTCTCTACCCTTAGTAACATCGGCACCAAGTTCCATATCAAATCTTGTGATTACAGAAAGTGTTGAAACATCATTGCCTGTCATAGTAGTAAGACCGCCTCGTCTAATAATATCAACAGGAGATGTAATACCCTGCGGTACAAAGTAAATATCATCAGTATTAATGTATGTCTCAAACGCACTCTTATCAGCAAGTGGCTTAGCGTAGTTATACCCATTTGGAAGTACAACAAGATTTGAACCCTTATAATCACCGTTATAGCCCTGCTTTGCAATCTCATCTACCTGTGAATCAGTATAGAACGGGAGAGATGTGGACGCTACACCTTTATAACCATTGAAACCAGAAATAGTGGCAATATTATTGTAATCCGAAAGAATTGATACCTTACCCATTCTACGAATCTTAGTTACCATATTATCAATGGCAGTCTGAGTAAGATTACCAGAATATTCCTCATAAAACTTAACACCTGTTGTGTTATTCTTAAGTGCATCCTTTAAAACACCAAGAACATATGTAACACCCTTATTGTGCATAGTAGCCTGAATCTGCTCAATTTCCTGTGCATTTGTACCAAGGAAATCCTTACTCTCAAACTCACGATAATTATATCTCATACCTGCTGAAATTGTCTGAGTCTTGATAGGATAACTAATTTCCTTACGGTCAGCAAACGATACATCTGAACCCTTAGCCTGAATATCAGCACCAAGATTTTCATATGTCCAAGTATGCTTTACAGGAGTTGCATCCATACCAATAGTTCTATAATTACCGAGAAGTGAATAAATCTGCATCTGCTTTACAAGAAGTGGCTCAATACCAATCTTAAAAATAGTATTAAGTTCAGCTCTTGCAGTAGTGTCACCAGCAGCGGCTCTCGAACCAAGTTTTGACATAAGCTCTACTGTTGAATCAACTTCCTTGCCATACTTTGAAGTATCAAGACCACGATGAAGTGCCATATTAATTTCAGCAACACGCTTAATCTTATTCATATCACGAACTCTTGCTTCTTCTCTATGCTCGTTATTAAGTTCAATCTTATACATATAATTTCTTACCTCCTAATTAAACATTTACAGAAATTTCAAGACCATTGCCTGCATAGCTTGTCTTATTAAGAACCGTAAAGGTAACTGCATAACCACTTGCGTCCGAAGTCTTTTCAAACTCACCCTTTGCATTAGCAACCAAAGTATCACCCTTGAAAACTTCTGAATACGCTGTTGCAAGAATAGTATCATTAATTTCAAGCACTACATCTTTCATAGTTGCTGTGTCAAAAATTCTTGCAAATTCACCAATCGCAATCTTATAGTCATCTGTCGAACCTACAAACTCGACAGGCTCTCTTTCATTAATAACAAGCCAAAGTGCTTGCTTCGCAGTTGTAGCAGTAGGAAGTGCAATAGTGCCAGCCGCTCTGTCATATGTAACAAGATAACCATTCTTGAGTTCAGCGGGAGCTTTTACATTACCTACATTGCGTACAGTCTTAAAGTCACCAATATTTTTAAACTTTACCATATTTATTCCTCCTAATTAACACTCAAACAATGAGCTTTCATCATTTTCATTGCCAATATTTGATTCGTCAGGCATTGAAATATCTAAAAATAAGTTTGTGTCAAACGAATTTAGTTCATTTGATTTTTCTTTCTTAATTGAATCAAAGCTAAAAGCCTTAGCTTTCATTACAATATCATCAACACTAAAACCACAGCCCTTTGGATTTTCTCTAAATGAATTAATTTCAACTTCAATAGCCTTTTTGCAATCATCCGAAAAGTCCTTCAACTTTTCATCAAGAGCATTACATTCAGACTTCTTTTCAATTTCAGCAAGCTGTGTTTCAAGTTCGGTTTTACTTGATTTAACCTCATTGATTTCATTAGTGAGAGAAGAAATAGTTTCATCTTTCTCTGTAATAACCCTATTAAGACTTTCAACTTTTTCATTAAGTTCAACAATTTTACTATTAAGTTCAGTTACTTCTTTTGAAACTTCAATTTCAGCTTTTAAAGAATTTACTTCCCCTGTAATCTTGTCGCAAACTTCCTTAAACATCTGTTCAACAGTCATATCAGTCTTTCCTCCTTCATCTTTGTTATGTTTTGCATTAAGTTCTGTAACAATGGCACTATCGTCACCTTGTTTTACAAGTTCACCTAACAAATTAAAACCACAATACTTATAAGCAATCGGTACTCTGCCATCACCTACATAATCATTTTTGTATTTGATTTCACCACCGTTTATAGGAAGTCCAACAATTTCAACGCTTCCATATAAGGTTTTGCCCTCTTTGAATTTTTGACGGTAATTATCTATAAAAGCACCATACCTAATATAATCCAACTTACCATCAGCCATCGCCACTTTTGTAGGCTTACCGTCTATTACAATTTCTGATATATAACCTTTGGAGAAATTACCCACTACACTTGCATCGGCACATTGCAACATACCTTTGCGGTCTTGTGTTCTACCGTGACCCCATATTTCAGTTTTTTCATCATCAATAAATTCCGCAGTAATTGATACTCCTTCAATCTGACTTAAAGCCTGACTTACATACGGTTCTTGCCAAGATATACCATTATTTTGATACTCTTCTGATGTTTCAAAGACTTCGTGTAACACAAACTTAATAGGAACATAATCAGAAACCTGTTCATTGCTTAATTCGTATATATACATTCGTTTTTTCACCACCTTCTGCATTAGCATAAGTGTATAAATATGTAAAATTTCACTCGCCAATTTTACACATTCAAAAAGAGGTCATCTCAAAACAAGACAACCTCTAATTTAATAAATTATTTATTCACCTTAGCCATTTGGAGAGGGTGAATTATTTGCATTATTATTTTTTGATGTTATAGTATTTTCATTTTCCAAATTCTCAACACTCGGTCTACCAATGTCATTTTTACCTGAATTTGTGTACATAGATTGATGAGGTGGGAACAATTCATCAAAGTTTTGTTCTCGTTCATATTTCATAATATCTATATAAACATCAGGCTCAATACCCACCGAAGCAATTAATGGAGTCATTGCTCCACCACAATCAGCATAGAGAGATTTGCATTTATCGAAGTATTTATCTCTATTGGATGGTGTAATTGGTAATACATACATACTAACGCAATTTTCAATATCTTTAATTACATTAAAGTTGATACACTTATTTAATTCTTCAATATAATCTTCAATAATAGAATATACATCACTTGCTACCAACTCAAGATTTAGTAAAGCCGTTGCGTAGTTAGAACCACTTGATTTTGAACCACCGTATAATGCTGACGGAGAAAAGCCAAAAGATTCAGCAACATCATCTTTTATTGACTTTTCATTCTTTTCGTCAAATAAACTTGTGTCAATAGTCAGTTTATTTATTTGAGTACCTGCCGCCAATGACAAGACAGAAGCTCTCTGCGTGTTAGGTTTCTGACTAACTGCACCTTTTAAGGCTTCGTGCTGTTTAATTTGCTGTTCCTCTGTTAATACGCTTTTTCCTGTACTGTCATTACGCATAGGGAATACTTGATATATCAAATTATTATTAATATTTGAGAGAACACCTCTCTTTGTATCAATGAAATAATTAGCATATAAAATTTCATCTAACGAGGTTAAAGCTAAAGGAACGCCCCATTTATCTCTTAAAGTATTGTTAATAGCCGTATATATTGTTTTACGCCAATCTAATACAACCCAATTTCTGCCATTATTACCTGTTTTATCCCAAATATTATAAGCTCTTGAAATTTCTTTTGGCATTGTAAGTAATTGCCTTTTAATTTCATTCTCGGAATAGCAATCTTTGAAATATTTTAAATTAAAAGCTATGACAGGTACACCATTATATCGTGAAACTAATTGACAATACTCATTAGGTAAAGAATATATATTTACATCATATTCAGTGTTATTTTTACTGTTAATTTCACCAATTAGTTGAATATCAACATCACTCATATACTTATTCACACCTAATGTTTTTCTTGGAGTTGCCTCAAAATAATAATAACTTGTACCACCAATACATACTTTCTTTGTATTATCCCTAATTTGTTTCTTATATCTTATTTGCTTTAAAACAGCATTGTATTTTTCCTTGTTTTTAAGAAAGCTCTTTGTGTTACTTTTACCTCTTGGAGAGTGTAATACATAACTCAAATAGTGCATTGAAGCCATTTTGTTAATGCCCGATTTAATTGCACCATTAGTGTTATATGCCCATACACCTAATTTATAAGCACTCATTGGATATTGTTGTGGCGAAGAGACAATTGTTTCTACTTGCTTTAAGGAATATCCCAAAGCCGAAGCTAAAGAATTTCTACAATCTTGGCTACCGCAAAAACCAACAAAACTATAAAATCCGTCAATAAATTCAGCCGAATTTAATTCAGTATTATTATCCTGTGTTTCAGCAGAAGTGTTAATTTCGTTGTTTCGTTTGAACAATTTATCAAAAATTCCTATAATCTCACCACCATTCTTTAATTACACAAAGGAACATAATTGTTCACAGAAGTTCCTCCTGCTAACTCATAATCAGACTTTCTTCTCAAATGATACAAGAAATGACCTAACATAATAAAAGTATAGAAACGGTCATCGTGCATTTTGTTTTCTTTATCTTTTGGGAGTGCATATATAACATTTTTACTTGAATTATTCGTAAAACGATGAATTGAAGTAATTTCACTTTTTAAAGCATCAATGTTTAAAAGTGCATTTTCTTGCTCATCAGTAAGAGAAATATCTTTATAAATTTCTTCGTTTTCTTTGTTTTCATCATTTTCATAAATTCTTATACTGCCATTACCACTATATTCTTTAGGGAATTTTATTAAATCCATTGATAACATTTCAAGCGTTTCTTCGACCATAATGCGTTTCATTGCACGAGGGTCAATAAGTTCAACTTTATCTAAAGCGTTTGGATAAAGCTCATCATAATTTTCATACAGTTTATAATCTTGGTCTATTAATCCCTTGTGTTTCTTTCCAGACTTATCTTCCCAATCTCGCAACAGACGGTCACCATATTGCTGACCGCCACCGCCAGCACCAGAGTCAATTAACAATTTATAAATAAATTCATAATCAGGAGCATTACCATTATAATCAACTAACATTTGCCTGATTATTTCAATCTGCTTATTTGAGTCAAGTTTATATCCATGTTTATTACCAATATCTACCAAATTTATACAATTAACAATTCGACCATAATATCCGATTTCATCATCAAAACAAATTTCCATTACAGTAACGACACTGTTATCTATTGTTCTTGCCGGGTCAAATGCAAGAACATACATATGTTTACTTTCTCTAAACAAGACAGGAAATTCAAATATTGAATTTCTTACAACGGTTCCCATTTTGATTATTTGATTCACACCGCCATCAACAATTGGTTGATTATAATATTCTCTTAATGCCTTTATACGATTAACTTTTAACGCCGCCTCTACTTTGTCCATAGTCAACAAAGGAGTCCATTTTTGCCCCTCTATATAAACTTCTATAGCAGTTGTACAATCCATATCACAACAGAAATAATTTCTATCTCCAGCAATCATCCGCTTTGCAAATTCCTTATAATGCTTATAGAAAATTGTTGTTGTATCATTCTGAGAAGAAGCATAAACCAACTGCGTAGGGCATTGCCTTTTTTCGATTTTAGGCGAATATGTATCTTGTGTAGATGTTTTAAAATCTGTATTCTGAGTTGCAAAGGCTTCGCAGACAGCTATCAGTTCATCGTTACAAAAAGCAGCTTCATCAAAAAATACAAGTGTTGCACGCCTACTTCTTGTGTTATCTGGCTTTGAGTTAAGTGTACAAATCTGACTGCCATTAAAAAATTCAACGGAATATCCACTTGAAAGATGAGAAAAACCTGTTTGTGACGGAGGCTTGATAACAATTTCATTCTTTACAATAGGCTTTAAACTTTTTATCGAGTTAGCTGTTTTACCTGTATTGAGAATAATCTCCTCAATCTTTGAAAATGTCTCTTTTGCCTGTCCACCAACAGACGATATAATATAAATAGACTGATTCTCATAAAGAATAGCTTTTAAAATTATAAATATTGAGCCAAGGAATGATTTGCCAAAGTTTCGACTACAGCACCAGACAGAATGACCTGCGTTCCAAGCAGATTGTAAAATATATTTTTGGCTATCAAGTAGCTTAATGCCTAATAAATCTTCGCAAGCAATGCAAGGGTTCTTTCTGTAAAACTCAATCATCTTGGCATCAAGTTCAGCAATTCTGCGTTTTCTCTCAGTCATAATCAGTCTGGTTTTACTCTGAATCATTTATTTCGCCCTTGTTGCTCTTTTGAATTTTCTTTAATTCAGTTAATTCAGCTTTAATTTGTTTGTTGTTTTTATTTAGTTCTTCAATTTTTTCGGTCAAATTAACAATTTTAACATTCAACAGTCTATTCTTTTCAAGTTCATCATCTAATTGCTTGTCTTTTTGAACTATTAATTCTCGCTGAATATCAAACATTTCTTTCTGGTCGCTTTCGTCAAAAAAACCATTTTTACGAATAGCTTTCATTGACTGTTCTATAGCCCATAGACTACCCTCGGATTGTAATTGTTTATAATAATTCGTTTCAGCAGCATCAAAATTTTTTTCTCTTAATTCACGCTGTAAATATGTAAAAGTACCTTTACCAGCTTTTTTATTACTTCTATTCTTTACAGAAATTTCATTTTCTTTAGCAATTTTATCATTATTACCAACCTTAGCTGTAATAATGTCGCTAAGTGCTTTAATTTCACCTGACTCGGTTGTTGGATTAAGTGCTGCCATTTTAGCGTTGCATTTCTGTATCATTTCATTATTTATAACAATCTGTAAAATCTGAGATTTTTTATAAGCATCATCTTGAGTTTCTTCATCAAGAAAATCTACAAGAGTGTTATATAAATATTTCCTGCTTTTTTCTTGAAAGTCATCGGCAGGGAAAGGGTCATAGCCATAAACATCTATAACCATTTGCCTATTTTGGTTTTCTTCTTTACTCCATTGCCCTGCACTTGTTTGGTCTACAACCTTAATGGTTGTTTCACCTAACTTGCCTTCGACAACACTTGTAATAAAGGTTTTACCTCTATATTGCACATTATTTAGAAGTCTTGCATAAACACCAGCACTAAAAGTATCTCTATCTCTCATAACACTTTCGTAAAGAACTTCATCATAATACCAATCCATAACTGAACAAATAGTTATTAAAGCCATTCTTTCAGACTTATACTTTTTGTTTGCCTGAGTGTATAAATCCTGCAAGCATACAGAACATATGTCACCATATCCTGAATTTCTTTGAAAGTATAAAGATTGAGATGATTTATAAAAATTGCCCTTAGCGGTTTTAAACGATTTACCACATAATCGGCAGTTATATGTAATTGACAATCTTGGATTTAGAACATTTACGTTTGCCAACTTATCACCGCCTTATCTTTGTATATAAACAAACTTAAAACAAGGAGCTTATGCGATAAGCCATCACCCCTTGTAATAGAACTATTATGTTCTTTTTTTACACTAACTACTCGAAGCAAGACTTTTAGCAACGCTATTAATAGATGATTCACTTAATTGGATGTCATACAAACATTCAATAGTCTTATTTGGAGTTGCTACTACAATGAACTGTTCCGCTGTATTTGACAGCCTCTTTTGTATAGCATAATTATCAACACCAGACATACAACCACTCTGTACGACTTTAGTATCATAAATTGATAACATAGCATTACTATGTCTATGTCCTATCAAAATGCCGTCGGGTTTAACACCTGTCATCATTGTCAAGTTCTGAACTACGCTTATTGGATTATCATATGTACCGTGAACCGCATACCATAATTTATCATATACTTTAAAACACACCATAGTGTCATCCACTGAATTTTCGGTATAAATATGCACATTTTTATAATTCTGTAAATTTGCCTGCATATAAAACGGAACAAGAGAATCAAGTTCTTCACCTTTTAGAGAATCTTCTTTATCAGCCATAACCCTTGAATGATTACCACTAACTGAATAAATACTAATATCCACAAACTGATTAGCAAGGTCTCTTACAAAATTAGATAAGTAAGTAGAGATTGTTTTTATTTGTCTAACTACATCTTCATTATTCTCTAATCGTAAATTGCGGTGAATAATACCACTAATCAAATCACCACCAAGAACAATAACAGCATAATCAGACTTGTGTCGTTCTTTTATTTCACATATCTTATTAAAATATTCCTTTAACCTACATATAAGTTCTTTTGTGTCATAATTATTCCAAGCGTTTTTGCAAACCACACCTGTATGAACATCACTTACAGGGATAATCAATGTTGACGAGTCTTTTATACTTAAATTATTCTCTCTTACACACACTTCGTCACATATAGGCTCAACATTTTCTTGAATAATCCTTTTAACAAGGTCTGCGAAACTTTCTCGTCTTGATTCTTCTCTTTGCAATCGCCTTAGTTCATTGCGTTCATCACGAATTTTATATTTTTCATTTTCAAGTTCTCTGCGAGCCTGTTTTAATTCCTCAAGATACTCACTATTATCAGCCTGTTTTGCTTTTAATTCGTCCATTTTACCAAGCATATACTTATAGATAGCATATCCGCCAAATTCAGTATTTTGTGCTTTTCTTAAACTATCTCTGTGAATTTTTAACCCCAAAGCATCTACAATGTCTTGCCATTCTAAATCGTCAGGTCTTTGGTCTAATAAAATACCGATAAGCCTGATACCATAGTCTCGCCAATTTTCATTAGGCAACTGCTGATACTTTGTGTCAAGCATATCGGTTAAATTTCTTTCTATTAAATTTATTAGAATTATATCTTGTCCTCAATGTTTTATTCGCAATTTCATTTGTATCTTTAATAAGTTCAAGATATTTTCTGATTTCGGGGCAAAAATATTTATGTCTCTTTGATTTTTGAGCTACTGTTCTTCTAAGTTCAGCCATTGGATATTTTGCCCTGATTTTAAGACTTTCTTCTTTTGTAATTGGAAATATAATCAATCACTCTTTCATATTTGTATTTTGAAAAAGAAAGTGTAAATAGGGGAGTTATTACACTCTCTTCTCCATATCCACTTTTTAGCAAAGGCTAAAAAATGGCTTAAATACTAGGTTTTTCGGGTGTCGCACCTTGAAAAATCTTAGTTTTTTGCCGTTTTTTGCAAAAAATTTAAAGAAATTACATTAATTATTCTCCTTATACTTATAAGAAAAATCATATAATCTCACAGTCTGATTATCTGCATTTGCCTTACATTCTTCAATTTCAAACATTTTTTCTTGATTATTCCTTATTAAATCGGCAAAATCCATATTCTTATATGAGAACATAGCAGACATAATCAATGAAGAATAACTTTTATGTGTAGGTTTTTCAATTAATGAAAGAAGATAAGTTAAAGTTTTATGAGAAATTTTAAGTGAATTTATGTATTCAATGCAATCTTCTTTAATATTTTCAACTATACCTACACAATCTTTATACGAAAAAGATTCATCGTTCTCACTATCAGTGTTCTTTCGATTTCTATACATTACCCAAAATGAATTAATTTCATCTTTTGTATCTTGAATTGCCAACAAAATTCTTTCGACCTGTTCATAATACACTTGTCCTTCAATTTCATTAAGAGGCTTAAAAATTTCAGAAAAACTTAAATCCTGTTCATTGCTTTTTATACGAGAAACTTTATTTAAAGCAAGTTCTATGTAATCCATTGTAGTATGATACAGTTGATAAACTTTATTATTATTTCCATATCCCTTGTATTGGTCTAAATACTTAAAAAAGAATGGTCGTATATATTTTTTATTATCATCATAAATTGCATATTTGGCTTTTAGTATATTCAACTCTTTTGTATTATTTGCGGGATTTTCTCGCTTTGCTGAGTCTCCTTGTGTTCACCAAAGAGCGTTAATCTCTGGCAGTTCTCTTACGAACTTCTTGTGCTCACACACAAGAGCAGACTATATCTTCATCCGTTCTGGAGTACACTACTGTTACTCACTTGAGTAAACTTAGTCGTTGGACTTTACCTTACGGTCTTAGCTGCTGATTAACAATTATTTATGTACTTAGGATTTAACCATATACCATATTACTGATTTTTTCTACTTTCGTAACTTTCACACTTATGCCTATGTTCCAAGGCATTATGTTGTAGTTCAGTAATCTTTATGCCGTCCCAGCAATCCAATGTATTTATTATTGTACACATTCCTGTATACCGAGACCTTCTCTCACAAAAATCTCTAAATTGCTCATAACATCTAATTGAGCAATGTCAGCATATAACTCCTGCACTATACTTGATTGAATATCATTACCTTGGTAAATTAATTCCCAAAGTTTTGAATTTAACTCTTGAGATAAATTTATAATCTCACCAATCTTATTAGTTCCTGTCTTTATATCAAGGTCGGCTTTATCTTCTGGTGTATATCTTCTTTTACACTCTGTACTTTCAACTAACTTTGTCGGTACAAGGAAATTATTATAATTCCTCATAGCAGAATCAAATAATATTTTATTATCCGTCAATAAAATTGTGTCTGAGTCAAAATCACAACCAGATAATTGCTCTAACAGATTATCACCAATACTATTAACACAAACTATTTCATTACTTAAATTGAAATATCTCTCAATATTTTTATTTATTTCATTTTTGCAGCACAAGATATTTCCCATTGTAATATGTGGAGACCTACTACCTAATAAATTTGCACCGTTCTCAAACATTTTACAGTGAACCGTTCCACTTTTAATTTCACTTATTCCATTAAATTTTCCGATACAAGACTTTAACATCTCTAAAGGATTTCCAAATAAAGTTGAATAATTACCGTGAACTAATATATGACCTTTCCTACAGTTCTTAACAAAAGCCTTAACAGTTTCATTGCGAAATTCTTTATACATTTTTGTTTTGCTAAATTTACTGTTTAATCCAAGTAGGTAATATACAATATCGTTTTTAGTAACAAGACTTCTACTTTTACTATAATCTGGCATTGAGTATTTTAAATGATACCTAAAAACCATTTCATTTGTTTTAAGCAAATTGATATATTCAAGTGTAGGCTTTAAAAACTCTTTTACTTCTTTTTCACTCATTTGTAAAGTGTTAAGTAGCTGATAATGAGTTTGTACCATCCTACCGTCAAAGTAGTGTGTGGGTTTTTCGTGTTTAACAATTCCAAACTGTGGTTCAATAGTCCATAACCAATCTTCCAATTTGCCAAATTTTAAGTATTTAATACTGCTTGGAGTGGTAATTAATTTTATTTCAGACAAACTTTTTGCTTGAGTATAACCTTTTAATTGTGATATTTCAGTAATGTCATTATCCTCAAACCATTTTTGTATATTTGTATTAAAGCAAGCTGATTTAAAAAATCTTGTTCTCAAAAGTAACATACCATAATTTTTATACCGCTCTCCAAATTTACTTACATCCAACAAAGACTGCCCGTCAAAAATACTGTTTGCCATATTAACTTTTTGAGGAGATGTAGTTAAACGGCAACCTTCATTAATTTTTGTCGCCATACAATTAATTGTAAATTTACTTTTATAATCATCAATTACCAATATTTCGTTAGGGTAAATGTCAACCGTGTCTATAATTGAAGAAAGTGTCAAAGCCATATATGGTTCAAGACTTGCCAAATCACAATCGCTACCGTTTTTTATATCCAACCCGCACAGACTCCACTTGTGCATTTTTTTATAAAGTTTTTCGTCTATAAACAAACACTTTCCAACTCGACTACTTCCACTGCTTCTTTTAAAACGAACATATTTAATGCCGTCACACACAAATCCCTCTTTATACAACGATTTGCGAATATCCGATACCGTGTTGAGTGTTTTAAAATTTCCCTTAACCCTATAAACTTTTAATTCGGAATCATAATAAAAATATTTTCCTAACAAATCTTGTGGTAGGGGAGAGGTCACAAGATAATCAGTAGTAATATCTTTTTCTTTAAAATTTTTTGAAACAGCTTTTATTGCTATAAATCTACCGTCTTTTATACAAGCATTATCATTTAACTCAATTTCATATTTACTATACCCAAACTTGACATACAACCCAAAACCTACATTATTAAATTCTTTATTGCTATAATCAAAGGTCATATTAATAATATGTTTGCTGTATTTTTTTTGCCCTATGTATTCAAAAAAGCGTTTATTTCGGTAAACTTCTTTGTGAATGTCTATCATTTTAATTAAATCTAAGCTATAATCAAAAGTAGCAAGGAACTTCTTTATATTTAAATCTCCATTTCTGTCTCTCAGTGTATAACCATTCATTTGCTTGTTAATATTGTGATTGGCTACATACACATCTTTTCCGTCAAGTAACGGAATATTTACAGCCTCAATATCAGGCTTATAACAATTACCTTGATATGTTATGCTGTGACACCCCTAAAATAATATATTAAATATCACTCTCCTAAAATATTAAAATCTAATTTACTGTTCAATCAAAGGATAAACGCCCTCTTTTTTAAGCGTTTCATAAATAAACAATCTACCCTTTTGAGTCCAATAAGTATGCGTTTTAATGTGTTTTTCACCATTACTGTTAGTATAATAACTTGTTTTAGTGCTTGTATATCCATTTTCAGCATACTTTTGATATAAAAGCCAAATACTCTGACCTGGCTTGCCCTGCTTGAACTGTATTTTTAATTTATGTAAAAATTCATTCAACCAAATAGCCGATTTACCATAATCTTTAGCAATAACTGTTATAGGAACAAGGTCTTTGCAATTAAGAATTATATCGTAATAGCTTGCCTTTGGTTTAAGTTCGGCAATTTGTTGATTTTGAACTGCAATAGTTTGAACAAGAGTTTTATTTCTTTCTCGTTCCTCTTTTAATGCAGTAAATGCTTTGATAGCCAAATCAGGATTTTCAATAAGTTCATCAGTAGCGTACAAACCTGTCCTGCGAATTGACGGTAACACTTCTGATGTAACCCAACGCTTAAACTTTTTAGCATTAGGCATATTGCTTGAAAGGATAAGGCTGTACAATCCGCTCTCGTTAATCAAAGTCATCTGCTGTATTCCACCAAGGTCGCCCTGAATTGGGGCATCCTTTTTATCCTCGTCATCTATATGTTTTGCAATAGCATTTCTCGGTTTTACATAACCAAGTACCTCTGCCACATCTTTACCAACAAAATATGGTTTACCTTCAATCTCTAATGTTCTGACTCTTGAATTTTCAAAACTCCAAACTCTTAATTCATTTGTGTTATTCAATATAAACATCGCTCTCCTAATTTTATTATTATTTAAATTAACTTAGTGTGGCAGATAAGTAAAACTAAACACCTCATAACATCCTCAAATAACATACCAAATGCATCATAATGCATAAACGCCGCATCTCGTATGTAGTACAAATATTCACGAACAATATTAGAAAAATTAGATAAATTATAACTTATAAAGTGTTTTGATGGCAATTCTCCAATCATATGGCGCATAAGTTCAATTATGCGCCTCTGAAAAGACTTATTTTCTATGTCAACAAATAGTTCTTCTTCATTTCTTTCATAATCCTCTTTAAAAGTTATATTATTCCATAACGGAATATTAGAACTTTTAAAACTTGTATCTGCAAACGCTTTTACTAAATCTTCTATTGATTCATCAGTAGGTAGTTTAAAGTCATAACATTTCATCTTATTATAAAATAAAAATCTGTTTTCCAACCCTGGCATATTTACTTTACGCAAAAGCTCTTTTTCATAAATAGTCTTTGCGATAGATACAATCGCTTTAAAAAGACCAACATATCTTTCGACCTCATTGTCAAAATAAAGCAAATCTTCAAAGTCAAAAGTCCATTCGCCATTTTCATCACATTGCACCTCAAATACATACAAATGTGTTTTGTTCAAATCATAATCTATGTATATAGTTCCTTGGTCTGTATATCCACATACAAAAGGCTTAACCGCCGATGATGTAATCATTTTTAATCAGTCCTTTCTTAATCCATCTTTGCACCACAATGTGGGCAATAATTTAAACATATCTTTTCAGGCACATCATCAATATCTATTAAAGTATTACAATTAGAACACTTCCACTTGTATTTATATTCAATCCACTTTGCGTGTTTAATCTCTTGCATTTCACACACGGTTGCTTCATCGGGTTTACTTCCATCAATCTCAATAATATGTTTTACATTCTCAGCATTTTTCTTTGAATTAAATAACAATAATTCAGTAGTAAAATTGCTACCATTATAATTGGGTATATCCAACGCATAGTAACCACAAATATCACGGATTTTTAATTTATTATCCATTCCTCTTCGTTCCTCCAATCGTTCAAATTTTTCAACAATGTTGTCCGTATTCAAAACTTCACCTCATCAGTAAGACAATGTCTTTACGGAATCCGCAAAAATCTTTGAAAAACCTGCGGTACAGGTGATTGCCG
>ERZ780144.153-NODE-153-length-101336-cov-39.757664_pt1 | contig 101336 bp, 91 predicted proteins | sample MGYA00511380_ERZ780144 | MGnify/ENA primary metagenome ERZ780144 (study PRJEB29588, sample SAMEA1965858) | human gut metagenome | biome: human gut; feature: human-associated habitat; material: faeces | place: Denmark | collected 2008/2010 ... | reverse complement strand
AGTGTAGCGGGGCCGCCCGCCGCCGTCGGGCATTGCCTCCCCCCCTCCTTGTAAAAAAAGAAGGAACCCCCGCTTGCCGGGAGCTCCTTCTCTGGATCGGTGGAGTATCGTTTATTGCTCGACGACCGTGACGTTGACCGCCTGTTCGCCCTTGGCGCCGTTGGCTACCTCGAACTCGACGGTCTGTCCCTCGTTGAGCGACTTGAAACCTTTCGCGGCGATTCCCGAGAAGTGCACGAAAATTTCCTTGCCGTTCTCGCTCGTAATGAATCCGTAGCCTTTCTTGCTATCGAACCATTTTACCTTACCTTTCATATAAATGCGATTATGTGTATTAATGTTCGGCAAAGTAACGTAAAAATCGTTGGCTTTCAAAACTTTTTGACCATTTTTTTTGACTCCCGCGGAAAATTCCTATCTTTGTTCTTGTGTTGAACGATAAAATTGCGAGGCCTATGTTGAGAAAACTGAAATTTGCCGTAGCGGCCCTTCTGGGATTTTCCGCCGCCTGCTCTTCGGTCCGGAGTGTTCCCCGCGAGACGGCGCCGGCGCCGCAGGATTCCCCCGAGATGAAGTCCGATACGACACAGGAGCTGCGCGTCCGGGTCATGTACGGCGTACCGGCGCCGCGTCTGACGCCCGAGCAGATCGAGGAGCTTCGCTCCCGGGCGGATTCGCTGCCTCCGGTGCTCGAACAGCCGGCCGACGACATGCCCGACCTCTCCGGTGCGTCGGAGCAAAATCCGCGCTGACGGATGTCCGGTCGCAGGTTGGGCCTGCGCAAACGCCTGGCCCTCGATATTTTTTCGGACCTGTATGCCTCGAAGGTCGCGGCGCACCGTCTCGATACGCTCTTCTGGGAGTGTACGTTGCGCTGCAACCTCGCGTGCCGTCACTGCGGCAGTGACTGCCGCATCGATCCCGGCGTGCCGGACATGCCGCTGGCGGATTTCCTCCGGGTGCTTGACGAGCAGGTCACGCCGCATGTCGACCCGCCCCATGTGCTCATCATCTTTTCGGGCGGCGAGGTGCTCGTGCGCGAGGACCTCGAACAGGCGGGCCGCGAGGTCATGCGCCGCGGCTATCCGTGGGGCATGGTGACCAACGGCCTGGCGCTGACGCCCGAACGCTTCCGGCGGCTGCGGGAGGCGGGGCTGCGGTCGATGTCCGTAAGCCTCGACGGGTTTGAGGAGCAGCACAACTACATCCGCCGCAACCCGCACAGCTACGAACGGGCGCTCGAGGCCGTGCGCATGGCCGTGCGCGATGAGGGGCTGGCCTTCGACGTGGTGACCTGCGTGACGGGGGCGATGGTGCCGCATCTGGAGGCGTTCCGCGACCTGCTCATCGCCGAGGGGGTGAAGTCGTGGCGTCTGTTCTCGATCTTCCCGATGGGGCGGGCCAAACACGACGAGAGCCTGCGCATGACCGATGCGCAGTTCCGCGAGATGCTGGAGTTCATCCGCTGCACCCGCCGCGAGGGGCGCATCGACGCCAGCTATGCCTGTGAGGGGTTCCTCGGCGGCTACGAGGCCGAGGTCCGCGACCAGTTCTACCAGTGTGCCGCGGGGGTGTCGGTCGCCTCGATCCGTGTCGACGGCTCCATTTCGGGCTGTACGTCGATCCGCGCCAACTTCCATCAGGGCAACATCTACCGCGACGACTTCTGGGATGTGTGGCAAAACCGTTTCGAGCCCTTCCGCAACCGCGAGTGGGCGCGGCGGGGTGCGTGTGCCGACTGCCGGATGTTCCGCTACTGCCTGGGCGGCGGCATGCACCTGCACGGCGATGACGGCGAGTTGCTCTATTGCCACTACAAGCGGCTGTGACGTGCCGCCCGGCGAGGAGGAGGAAAGGTGAAAGGTGAAAGGCCGTTGGGCGGTAGGTTCTGACTGGTGGAGGCGCTGACTTTGTAGTACGCTCCGACCGGCAGGAAGAAGTGTTTCGGGAGGCCGGATGTGTCCGGTGCGGAGGACGGTGCGTCGTGGTGCGGCCGCTTTCGAGCGGACGGGAGTTGTCGTTATGCGCGGTGGCGGAGCTGAATCCGTGGGTACGCGGGACGGAGAGTCAGAGAGACGGAGAGACAGAGAGACAGAGAGACAGAGAGGCAGAGAGGCAGAGAGGCAGAGAGACGGAGGCTGGGCCGGAAAAAGATTTTTTTTGAAAATAATTTTGACTTTTCGGAAATTCGGGTTATCTTTGTGCGCTCTTAAGATGATAAGGGCATTGAAATAGTTCGGGGTGTAGCGCAGTCCGGTTAGCGCGCCAGCTTCGGGAGTTGGAGGTCGCTGGTTCGAATCCAGTCTCCCCGACAAAACGGCAGACTGCCCGAAAGGTAGTCTGCTTTTCTTTTATCATATTTGTATCGATGCCGGTCCGGCCGGCGGATTCGGGGTGTAGCGCAGTCCGGTTAGCGTATCTGCTTTGGGAGCAGAGGGTCGCAGGTTCGAATCCTGTCTCCCCGACGATCCAGTGTGAAGCGCCTGCCACATGTGTGGCAGGCGCTTCACGCTTTGTTTTGTCCGGCGAAAGGATTACAGCCGGTCGAGCAGCGGCGTGAAATCCTCGCCCGGGGCGGGCTGGAAGACCTCGAATCCCAGCCGGCGGGCCGTGTCGATGTTCTTCGCACCGTCGTCGATGAAGAGCGTCTCCAACGGAAGCATGCCGCTGTCGTCGATCATCTGCCGGAAGATCGTCTCCGAGGGTTTCAGGTCGTGCATCTCGTAGGAGAGGTAGATGCGGTCGAAATACTCCTCCATCGTGTGGCCGTCGGCGCGGAACATGCCCCGGATGAAGAGCATCGAGGCGGGGTTGTTGTTCGAGAGGACGTAGGTGCGGATGCCGCGGCTGCGCAGCCGTTCGACGGCGCGGAGCTTCGCGACGGGCACGTCGACGAGGAACTGCCCGTAGGCCCAGGCGATGCGCTCGTCCGGGATGTCGGGACGTCCGGCCAGGCGGCGCATCTCGTCGCAGGCTTCGTGGAATGAGATTTCGCCCCCTTCGAGCCGGCCGATCACCTCGACGGGGTAGTAGGGCTGGACGATTTCGGCCACGGCCTCCATGCCCAGGTCGCGGAAGGCGCGGCGGCAGCGCTCGATGTCGAGCTCCACGAGGACCCCTCCGAGGTCGAAAACGACGTTTCTGATCGTATTCATACTATATACGGTTATTTCTGAAATTGCATCGTATGGCGGCGCAGCGGCCGGATGAGCCACATCGGCAGCAGCTTGCACAGCGGGATGAAGGCGCGGTTCCACCAGTCGGGCACGACCGTGCGGCGTCCCCGCCACAGGGCGCGCAGGGCGCGGCGCGCACAGGCGTCCGCCGAGATGAGCACGCCGAGCCGCAGCCCGATCCGTTGCCAGCGGGGCGTCAGTCCATAGAGGTCGGTCGCCACACCCGCCGGGCAGACGGCCGTCACGCGCACGCCCCGTTCGGCCATCTCCTTGGCGAAGGCCACGGAGAAGGTCCTCACGTAGGCCTTCGTCGCCGTGTAGAGGGCCATGCCCGGGAAGGGCATCCAAATCGAGAAGGACGACATGTTCAGAATCCAGCCGCGGCCCCGGGCGGCCATGTCGCGGCCGAAGGCGAGGCAGTTTTTCGAGAGGGTCATGTCGTGCAGCAGGATCATCCGCTCGATGCGCTCGGGCGGCGTTTGGAGGATGTCGCGGAACGAGAAGATGCCGGCGTTGTTGACGAGGACGTCAATGTCGATGCCCATTTCGCGCACCGTGGCGTAGAGTTCGTCCGACGCCTCCGTGCGGGCGAGGTCCATTGTCAGGATGCGCACCTGCCGGCGGGCCGTGGCGTCGGCCGCGGCGATCTCGTCGCGGACCCGTTCGAGCGTCGCGGCGGTCTGCCCGACCAGCACCAGGTCGTATCCGGCGGCGGCCAGACGCAGGGCGAAACTGCGCCCGATGCCCGTCCCGGCGCCCGTGACGAGGGCCCATGCCCGGCCCGAAAGGACGCGCCCCCGGCGGTCGATCCTTGCCGGGGCGTCCGGGCGGAGAGCCTCGTCGGACGGCGCGGCCGGCTGCATGGAGGCGCGGGTTGCGGTATTTTCCGTGTGGTCCATCTTACGGCAGTTTGGCCAGCTCCTCGACGATCTTGCGCGGCAGGTCGGGGCAGTTCTTGCAGCATTTCATGTCCACGGAGTACATCCGCGCGATGCAGTAGTTGCGGTGGTCGCAGGCGCTGCGCGTCTTCTCGTCGCCTGCGCGCAGCTTGTTGACGAAGGCCGGGTCGTTGACCAGTGCGCGGGCCATCTGCACCAGCTCGAAGCCTGCGTCGAGCGCCCGCTCGATGCCTTCGCGGCTGACGAGCCCCCCGACGTAGATAAGCGGGCACTTCAGTGCAGCGCGGAACTTCTTGGCATCCTCCAGGAAGTAGCACTCCTCGAAGGGGAACTGCTTGATCATGAAGGGGCCGCACCAGCGGATGAAGTAGCGCAGCCACAGCGGCGAGTAGTAGCTCATCGTGTAGATGGGGATCAGCCCCCGCATGACGGCCATCGGGGCCTTCGAGACGAAGCCGCCCGAGAGGACGATGGCGTTGACGCCGAAACGCTCGATCTCGCGTGCGATCTCGAGGCTTTCGGGAATCTCGATGCCCCCCTTGAAACCGTCGTACATGTTGTGCTTCACGGTGACGGCCATGCCGGTTTGTGCCGCGGCCTCCATCACCTCGCCGAGGCACATGCGCATGAAGCGCATGCGGTTGTCGAGCGAGCCGCCGTATTCGTCGCGGCGGGGGTTCGTATAGGGCGAGAGGAACTGCGAAATGAGGTAGCCGTGGCCGGCGTGCACTTCCACCGAGTCGAAGCCCGCCTCGTGGGCCGTGTGGACGGCGCGTCCGAAGTCGCGGGCCACCTCTTCGATCTCCTTGCGCCGCATGCCCCGCACGGGGGTGTAGGCGTAGAGGTTGAATCCCCACGAGGCGCCGATGGGTATCTGCCCGGCGGTGGTCAGGTGGGTCATGTTGCCGCAGTGGCCGATCTGGATGGCGGCGGCAGCCCCTTCGCGGTGGATGGCGTCGGTGATGTCGCGTAGCCCCGGCACGATGGCCGGGCGCAGCCACAGCTGCTTGTTGAACGAAAGTCCGCTGCGCGAGACGGCGGCGTAGGCCAGTGTGGTCATGCCGATGCCGCCGCGCGCCACGGCGACGTGGTACTGCTTGAGTTGCTCCGTGGGGCCGAAGTCCTTGCCCATCGACTCGAAGGCCGCCGAACGGATCGTGCGGTTGCGCAGTGTCACGGGCCCCAGCTTGTAGGGGGTGAAGAGTTTGGAATCCATCGTCTGGAGTGTGTTGGTGTCAGTAGATGAAGGGGATGATGCGCTTGCGCCCGAGGCGTGTGAACTCCTCGCCGAACTCCTCCGTATAGCGGCGTCGCAGCGACGCGGCGCGCGGCGCGAGGTTGGCAAAGGTCCACCAGGCGAAGACCGCCCCGGCCCACGACCACGACGCGATGGCGAAGCCCACCCATTCGAGCAGCTCGCCGAAGTAGTTGGCCGAGGTGACGTAGCGGAACAGGCCGCCGCGCGGGATGTAGTGGCGCGTGTCGCCCGGTTTGCGCAGGTGGCGGATGATGTAGTCCGAGTGGAGGTTGATGGCCATGCCCGCGAGGAAGACGATGCCGCCGATCCAGATGTAGGGCCGGGAGAACCAGTCGTCGTAGTAGCCGGCGGGCGAGACGTAGAAGATCCAGCCGCCCTGCATCAGGGCGTTGAGCGTGTTGAAGAGCATGCCCATGAGGACGATGCCGAGCGGCATCTTCGACTTGCCGCGCATGAGCAGCGGAAAGATGAACGAGCGCTGGAAGTAGTGCGCCTCGAAGAGCAGGAAGAGCGCCAGCGGCCCCGCCTCCCACATGCGGTCCGATGCGGCCCACAGCACGCACATGAGGATGAAGACCGGGGATTCCATCAGTATCCAGCCCACCTTGTTCGGCACGGGGGGGCCGTAGCGGCGGTTGAACAGGTAGCCGTAGCCGGCCTCCAGAAAGTGCAGAGCGATGAAGACCGCCAGGGCGATGACAGCCATGACGATCAGGAAAATGTCGAAAGTCTCTCGCATGTCGTTGCGCGGTTGATAAACGGCATAAAGATAGGAAAAACTTTCGGATGACCGGATCGTCCGTTGCGTGATTTTTTGTCGCGGAGGGCGCCGCGGATGTTCCGTCGGTCGGCATGCCGGAGGGTATCGGCGTAAAAAACAGCCTCCCGGTGCTGCGGGAGGCTGTCGCAAGGTTGCCGGTTCGGCATCCGGCCGAAGACAGTGTCGGCGTGGCGGTGCGGAACGGTATGGCGTGGCGTCCGGTCTTGTCCGGGCGGACGCCGTCTGCGGATGTCAGTGGGTGTAGACCTTGCCCATCTGCTTTTCGCGCCGCTCGTACTTGAGGCGCGAGGTGGTGGGGTAGGCCAGCTGCTCGAACTCGGCCACGGCGTTGCGGATGTCGCCCAGCAGCATGTCGGCCATGTCGCGCGACATGCCCTGCCGCGCCACGATGCGCATGACGACGACCTGCTCGATATTCTTGGGCATGGTGTAGGCCGGGACCATCCAGCCGCTCTGCTGCAGCTTGGCCTGCAGGTCGAAGAGCGTCCACTTGGCCGTCTTGTCGTATTCGGGGTCCATCATCCAGATGAAGAGCGGGTTGACGACCTTCGGCGCGTAGTTTTTGAAGCACTTCATCCTGCCGATCTGCTCGTGGCAGTAGGTCGTCACGTCCATCGAGTTCTGCTGGATCTCCTTGTAGCCCTCGAATCCCAGCCGGATGAAGTTGTAGTACTGGCCCAGAATCTGCGCCGCCGGACGCGAGAAGTTCAGCCCCACCTGCGTGATGCTGGCGCCGAGGTAGTTGACCGAGAAGGCCATCTCGTCGGGCAGGTACTTGCGGTCCTTCCAGACGACCCACCCCAGACCCGGGTAGACGAGGCCGAACTTGTGGCCCGAGGTCGAGATCGACAGCACCCACTTGAGGCGGAAGTCCCACTTGCACTCCGGGTTGAGGAACGGCAGGATGAAACCGCCCGACGCCGCGTCGACGTGGATCGGAATATCGTAGCCCGTCCGGCGGTTGTACTCGTCCAACAGGCGGTCGAGCTCCTCGACGTCGTCGTTCAGGCCCGTCCACGTCACGCCGGCGATCGGCACGATGCAGATCGTGTTCTCGTCGCAGAGCGCGAGCGCCTGCTTCGCGTCGAGCGTCGTGCAGTCGAGCGTCAGGGGTACGGTGCGCAGTTCGATCTGCCAGAGCTGGCAGAATTTCTCCCACACGACCTGATAGGCGGCGCTCATCACCAGGTTGGGCTTGTCGCAGGGTTTGCCCGCGGCCTTGCGGCGTGCGCGCCAGCGCAGCCACGCGGCCACGCCGCCCAGCATGCAGGCCTCGGACGAGCCGATGGCCGGGGCGCCGGCCTTCCATTCGGCCTTCTCGGGCGTGTGCCACAGGTTGGCCAGGATGTTGATGCAGCGGCCGCACATCACCGCAACGCGCGGATACTCCGTCTCGTCGATGTAGTTGACGTTGATCGCCTCGTTCATCAGCCGCGTGGCGTAGTCGTCCATGTAGGTCGTCACAAACGTGGCCAGATTCAGCCGCGGCTGCGTCTGCGGGTAGGTCTCGTCCTTGACGAGCTGGTAGGCCGCCTCGGGCGAGGTCTTGTCGTGGGGAATGAACTGCGTGGGTGCGGGCGAGCGCATCTCTTTCGAGCCGTAGATATCCGTGAGGGTATCCTCGGCGGGGTGTCGTTTCTCGAACATGGTGTTTAGTTTTAAATGGTTACCCCCTGCCGACTGCACGAACTGTGCCAGAGCACCTCGCACCCCTTCGTTGCGTCTCCCCGTTTTTCCATAGCCCCGTTCTCTGCGATTTTCCCTCTCCCTGCTCTCCCGTTCCCTGCGTCGGGCTTTCTGCGCGCCGCTCCTCCCCCGAATGGCCCTGTGCTGCCCCGCAGCCTGCTTTTTGGCCCCTGTCGGGTTCAGCCCGCTTCCCGCCTCATAAAAAAGTGCGGCGAAAATTTGCTTTTTTGAAAAACATGAAATAGCTTTGTGATATCAAAACAATATCACTTTGACTATGGAAAACAAAAACTTTGTCTACAAGGGTTGGAGGACCAGCGGATTCCTCATGCTGGCGGTCGATCTGCTTCTGCTGGCGGGCTCCGTTGCCGGGATCGTATTCGGTGCCATGCGTCTCGATGCCGCGCTGCCGGGCGGCGGGTGGCTGCTCGCGGCCGGAATCGTCGGCGTGCTGTTGTCGCTGCTGCTGATGGGCGGCTTCATGCTGCTCGAACCCAACGAGGCGCGCGTGATGGTCTTCTTCGGCAACTACCGCGGCACCTTCTACGAGACGGGATACTGGTGGGTCAACCCCTTTATGTCGGCCAAGCCGATCTCGATGCGTGCCCGCAACCTGAATGTCGATCCGATCAAGGTCAACGACAAGACCGGCAACCCGATCCTGATCGGTCTGGTGCTCGTGTGGCGCATCAAGCGCGACGATATCTACAAGGCGGTCTTCGAGATCGACGCCGCCTCGGCGACGCCCGAGCAGGGGGTGAACGCCACGGAGCGCATGAACATCCTGCAGAACTTCGTCAACGTGCAGAGCGACGCGGCGCTGCGACAGGTCGCCGGCTGCTATGCCTACGATGACAACGGCACCAGGCAGGAGGCGCTGACGCTGCGCTCGAACAGCGAGGAGATCAACCAGCAGCTCGAGACGAAGCTCAACGAACGGCTGGCGATGGCCGGCATCGAGGTGATGGAGGCGCGGATCAACTACCTGGCCTATGCACCCGAAATCGCGGCCGTCATGCTGCGCCGCCAGCAGGCCGATGCCGTGATTGCGGCCCGCGAGAAGATCGTCGAGGGGGCCGTGTCGATGGTCCACATGGCACTCGAACGCCTCACGGACGAAGAGGTCGTCGAGCTGGACGAGGAGCGCAAGGCCGCGATGGTCTCGAACCTGCTCGTGGTGCTCTGTGCCGACGAAGCCGCGCAGCCCGTCGTCAACACCGGAACGCTTCACCACTGATAACGGATGGCCAAAGAGACCAATCCCCGCAGTTTCGTCCTGCGCGTGGATGCGGCGACGATGGATGCCCTGGAGGCGTGGGCCGAGGACGAGTTCCGCTCGATCAACGGCCAGCTCCAGTGGATCATCGCCGACGCCCTGCGCCGCAGCGGACGGCTCAAGCGCCCGCGTGCGGCGGCCGCGGCCGGGTCGGAAGCCCCGGCCGGGCAGACCGCCGCGCCGTCGGAGGCCGATGCTCCCGCGCGTCCCGCGGGCGGAAAGGGAAAGTCGGGCCGTGCCGCCGCTGCGGAGGATGAGTCCGATACGCGGGCTGCCATCGAACCGAAGAGCCAAGTGCAATGAAACCGGAAAAGCAAATCGGCAAAGGAGGCACCGGCCGTTTCTTCACGGCCGACGCCATGCGGCAGCGGGGCGGACAGCCCGCGTGTGAATCCGCGAAGGAGCGGGCGCACGGCCGCCGGCGGTTGTCGGGCCTCGGCGGACGGCGCTGGCTGTGGGTCGCGTCCGCGGTGCTCTTCTCGGTGCTGCTCTGCTCCCTGCTCGGATGGATCGATCAGGGTGCCGCGCAGTCGCCCGTTCCGGGCGGCCTCGTTTCGGGGATTGCGGCCCTCGGCTGGACGGTCGGTCGCTGGGGCAGGTGACTCCGCTGTACGGGCAATCGAAAATCGAACAGTAAAACAGGATGAAACTGAAAAAACAGATAGGTAAATGGAGCGTCGGCCAGGTGTTCACGCCCGGCGGCGTGCGGCAGTGGGGCGGGCATCTCATGCAGAAGGCTGCTGAGGAGCGGGAGCGTGACCGCCGGCAGGTTAGGCGCCTGCGCGAGCGGATGCGGCTCTTTGTGCGGAGCCGGCTGTGGCTGTGGGTCGTGCCGGTGGCGGTGCTCTCGTTCGTTGTCTTCTTCCTGCTCCGCCTGATCGACCTCCGGGCCATGCAGGCGCTCGGCTGGGGCGGCATCGCGGCCGGTGTTGCGGCCGCCTGCTGGGCGATCGGCATCTGGGCTTCGACGACCTCCGACGAGGAGGTCATGAAGCAGGCCGAGGAGGATGCCGTGTCGCGCTGGATCACCCGCACGGGGCGCCGCAGCCGTGTCGGACATGTGGCCATGAAGGCCCTCGGGATCCTCCTCGCGCTGGGGGCGCTGGCGCTGCTTGTCTCGCCGCAGATCGAGCAGCTCGTCTCGGAGCCGGGACAGGTCGTGCGGGCCCTGACGGGCATCCTGCTGAAGGTGCAGGCGATCGTGCTGGTCTTCGTGCCCCTCTTCCTGACGCGCGGCCGGTAGCGCCGGTGCGGCCGGTGAAAGCATGAAAAAACCGCCTTCGGGCGGTTTTTTCATGCCTGGCGGCTTGCGGCGGGTGCGGATTGGGGAAAAGTGCGTATCTTTGGGCAGCAAAACACGCATGTTATGTTGGAAAAAGGACTTTCAGCCCAGAGCCGCACGCAGGTGACGGCCGAAAATACGGCAGCCCGGATGGGATCGGGCGACATGGAGGTATTCGCCACACCCGCCCTGGTGGCGCTGCTCGAAAATGCGGCGATGAAGGCCGTGGCCCCGGCGCTGGCCGAAGGGCAGACGACCGTTGGCGTCGAGATGAACTGCACGCACATCAAGCCCTCGGGACTCGGTGCCGAGATCACGGCAACGGCCGTGCTGACCGCGGTCGAGGGGCGCAAGCTGACCTTCAACGTCGGGGCCCGCGACGAGGGGGGGCTCATCGGCGAGGGGGTGCACATCCGCTACGTTGTCGACCGCGAGCGCTTTATGGCCAAGGTCGGCGGCCGGTAGGCGCTTCAGAGCGGCTCGCCCGAACCCCAACGAGAAAAGGGACCTCCGCATCGTGCGGAGGTCCCTTTTTTGCGCGCTGACGGATCACGTCAGAGGCCGATCAGGAGGTGTTCGAGCAGGATGACCAGCATGCCGGCCAGGTACCCGGCCAGAGCCAGCCACGAGATGCGCTTCACGTACCACGCGAAGGTGATGTTCTCGAGCCCCATGGCCACGACGCCGGCCGTCGAGCCGATGATGAGCAGGCTGCCGCCCACGCCGGCACAGTAGGTCAGCAGGTGCCAGAAGAGTCCGTCGGCCACGAAGTTCTGCAGGTAGGCCGGATCGGCCGCTGCGGCCACCGTCGCCGGATCGGCCAGCGGGTACATGCCCATGCAGGCGGCGACGAGCGGCACGTTGTCGATGACCGACGAAAGGATGCCGATCACGCCCGTGATGGTGAAGACCTCGTGTACCTGGCGGTCGAGCCAGTCGGCCACGTCGGTCAGCACACCGGCGCTCTGCAGGGCGGCGACCGACATCAGAATGCCGAGGAAGAAGAGGATCGTCGGCATGTCGATATGCTTGAGAATCTTCGAGACGCGGTTCTGGATCGACTCCTCCATGTTGCGCTTCAGGTCGTAGAGGATCTCCGTGAGGGTCCACATCACGCCCAGCGCCACCATCATGCCCATGTAGGGCGGCAGGTGCGTCACGGACTTGAAGATCGGGACGAAGAGCAGGCTCAGAACGCCCGTTACGAGGATGAAGCGGCTCATGCGCGGTCCCACGCCGGCGGGCAGACCCACGGAGGCACCCTGTGCGGCGACCTGTGCGGCGATGCTTGCGGAGACGGGGGTTGCCGACGTGTCGGCGATGTAGCGCGTGGCGATGGCCGTGGGGATGACGACCGAGACCAGACACGGCAGGATCTGTGTGGCGATGAGCGATCCGGCCGTGACGTTGCCGCGCATCCAGAGCATGATGGTCGTCACGTCGCCGATGGGCGACCAGACACCGCCGCTGTTGGCCGCAATGACGATCACGCTGGCGAAGACCCAGCGCTCCTTGCTGTCGTCGATCAGCCGCCGCATGACCATGATCATGATGATCGTCGTGGTCATGTTGTCGAGCGCCGCCGACATGAAGAAGGTAATCAGGGAGAGCAGCCACAGCAGCCTGCGCTTGCGGCGCGTGGTGATGTGTTCGGTGATGACGTTGAAGCCTCCGTGCATGTCGATGAGCTCGACGATCGTCATGGCACCGATCAGGAAGATCAGAATCTCGCACGTGTCGCCCAGGTGGTCGATCAGTTCGTGCGCAATGTTGGTGTCGTGGCCCCAGATGCTGAAGATCGTCCAGATGGCGCCGCACATCAGCAGGGCGATGGCCGCCTTGTTGATCTTTACCTTGTGCTCCAGCGCGATGAAGACGTAGCCCACCACGAAGAGCAGAATCATTGACAGAATCATCTTGCAGAATTTTGATGTACCTTGTTCATTCCCGGACGGGGGGGGTCCCGTGGAGGCTCTTCCGCCGGAGGGAACGCGCAAAATTACGAAAAAACCTGACACGGTTTTCTCCCCTTTCGGCATTTTTCGGGTGTGGAATTGCTTTTTGGATTTTTTTGCCTATCTTTGTGGCGCTTTCGAGCAACTGTTTGAGCTGTGGTGTAATGGTAACACAGCAGATTTTGGTTCTGTCGTTCTGGGTTCGAATCCCGGCAGCTCAACACGAAAGGAGAAGTTCCGTCGGGGACTTCTCCTTTTGCTTTCCGGTGTTCGCGCACGTGCGGGAGCTCACCGCATCTTGCGGTGTGAAAGCAGCGCGGCGATCCACAGCAGCACGATCGACCCGATGACGGCCGTCACGAGGCTGCCCAGCGTGCCCACGGGCACCAGCCCGATGAGTGAGAAGAGCCACCCGCCCAGCACGCCGCCGACGAGCCCCACAATCAGATTGACCAGCAGCCCCGAGCTGCCGCCCTTGACGATGAGGTTGGCGATCCATCCGGCCGCCAGCCCCAGAAGCAGATACCAAATGAAATACATTCTCTTCCGTTTTGTGGTTACGGAGCGGCTGCTGCGAAATCCGTTCCCGAACGACAATCGGCCCTCTGCTGAGGTACCGTCCGCCGCTTTCCTCCGCGCTCCGGATGAGCCGGTCCGCGGGCAGCCGGTCCTAAGTTGTGACGGGTTGCATCCGAACGGCGGACGACGGGAACTTTTATTTGCGCGAGTCTCGGGAAATGGTTAGTTTTGCGCACGAATCCAACCAATCTCCCTGCATCATGAAAAAAATTCTGCTTTCATCGCTTCTCCTGCTCCTCTCCGCTGCGGGAGCCCGGGCCCAGCGGCTCGAAACGCACGACCGGCACCTCGATCGGGTCTTCACCCTTGCCGTGCAGACGCTCCGCGGCAACGTCGAGGCGGGCATCATCAAGGCCGGCGGCGCCTATGGCGGCGAGTGGACACGCGACGTGGCCATCAATGTCTGGAATGCGGCGAACCTGCTGCTGCCCGAGGAGGCCGAACGTTCGCTGTGGCACGTGACAACGGACAACCGCACGATGATCGGACACCAGTACTGGGACCAGATCCTCTGGGTGACCGGCGCCTACGACCATTACCTGGCCACACAGGACACGCTCTTCCTGCGACAGGCCTGCACCGCCTCGGCCAACACCATGCGGCGGCTCGAGACGGAGGCTTTCGACGCCGGGTACGGCCTCTTCACCGGGCCTTCGGTCTTCAACGACGGCATCGCCGGGTACGAAGAGCCGGTCTTCGATCCGGGGGTCGGATCGAGCTATGTGCTCGACTATCCCGAGGCGCGGCATGTCAAGTGTTTGAGCACGAACTGCATCTACTACAATGCCTACCTCGTGCTGGCGCAGATGTCCGACAAACTGGGCCATGGCGACGAGGCCGCGATTTACCGGCAGAAGGCCGATACGCTCAGGAAGGTGATCCGTGCCCGTTTCTACGACCCCGCGACGGCGACCTTTGCCTACCTGATCGACGGCCACGGCACGGTCCATCACTTCCAGGAGGGACTGGGCATCTCGTTTGCCATCCTTTTCGGCATTGTCGACCGCGACGAGGCCGCCCGGGTCGTCGACGGGGTCTATGTGGCGCCCTACGGACTGCCGTCGATCTATCCCGCCTTCAAGCGCTTCTCGAAGGAGCGGCCCGGACGTCACAACGTCCTTGTCTGGCCCTTTGTCAGCGCCTTCTGGGCCGATGCGGCCCTGCATGCGGGACGCGAGGAGCGCTTTGTCTCCGAACTGGAAAACCTCTGCCGTCTTGTCGAGGCGAGCGACGACTGCTTCTATGAGATTTACGATCCTTACACGGGTGAGGTTTGCGGCGGCTGGCAGGTCGGGGGCGGACCGGGGCCCGATGGCGAGTGGGATTCGATTCACGACCAGACCTGGTCGGCCACGGGACTCCTTCGCATGGTGCTGCGCGGCATGCTGGGACTGTCGTTCTCCGAAGAGGGGCTGTGCCTGGCGCCCGATGCCGGCCTGATGGCCCGTTTCGGATTCAGGAAGCTGACCGACCTGCGTTATCAGCAGGGGACGATCGACCTCAAGCGGAAGGGCAGCGGTGAGGTGATCCGCGAGATCCGCATCGACGGCATGCCGGCCGGCGGGCAGACCGCATTGCTGCCGGCACCGCATGCGGGTCGGGCCGTAGTCGAGATCATCACCGAATAGGAAAAAACAATTCGGGACGGTCAGATCCCGGATAATGCAGGGGAGGAGCCGGCGGCTCTTCCCCTTTTTACACCGTGTGCGGTCCGATTTCCGCCGTGCGCGGTCAGAGCGCCTGCCGCAGGGCCCGGGCCAGCTGGTCGGGGCACGAGGTCCCGCGGCCGCGGCAGTCGATCCCTTCGAGGCGGGCGATGGTCTCTTCGACCTTCATGCCGCGCACCAGTGCAGCGACGCCCTGCGTGTTGCCGTCGCAGCCGCCCGTGAAGCGGACGCTGCGGATGATGTCGTTGTCGAGTTCGATGTCGATCTGTCGGGAGCAGGTCCCGACGCAGGTATGGGTCAGATGTCGTGTCATGTCCGTTTTTGTTGAAAACGGCGCAAAGATAACATTTCGTCGCGACAATGTGTGCAGGGGTGGCCCCGAAAAGGTGCATTGCCGGAGAGAAGATCGTTCCAAGAGGCGCTTGAAAGCTTCTAACCGACAATGCGGGTATTCGGTTGGGTGGATGGTCGAATACTACACAAATGTAGTCATTTTCCGTAAAAAACAAAAAAAACAGCAATGAAAATTGCTGTTTTTCCTGTTGCGGTCCGTTCGCGGGGTGGCACAGACGCTCTTTGAGCGTCGGGGCCGCCCGCTGTGCGGTTGCGCAGCCTACTGGCGCTGGAGCTCGGAGTTGTCGGCCACGACCATGTTCTTGTCGATGCGCAGCGTGACGTTGCTGTCGACCTCGATGAGCAGCGTGGTCTCCTTGATCTCCTTGACCGTGCCGTAGATGCCGCCGGCGGTGATGATCTTGTCACCCTTCTTGAGGCCGTCGCGGAAGGCCTGCATCTGCTTGCGGCGCTTGGCCTCGGGACGCCACATGAAGAGCCACAGCACGAGGACCATCAGGGCGATCATGATGATGAAGCTGTACTGCTGCATGAAACCCGGCTGGGGTTCTACGGGTGCAGCCTGAAGAAAATAGATCATATTCATTTCGGTTTTTAGAGTTTGTTTCGATTCGTTTCGTGCAAAGATACGAATTATTGTCGAAATCGCAAGCCTCTATTCGATTTCCGCTTCGACGAAAATCCGCAGGGGCCGCGCCGCGCCGGCCAGATGCAGGTCGACGGTCTTGAGCTGCCAGCCGTGTTCGCCGCGCGAGTCGAAGCGCAGGCGCAGGCGGCGTGCAGCGCCCGGTGCAACGGGCTCGCGGTCAAACTCGAGCGTCGTGCATCCGCAGCTGCGGCCGTAGGAGGCGACGGCCACGGCCCGCGAGGCGTCGTTGACGAGCCACACGCGCAGCTCGGCGATCTCGCCCGAGTGCAGGCGTCCGAAACGGACGGTATCGCTCCCGCCCTTGTCGAGCAAAGTGTCCGTGAGTGTGATTTTCGGGCCCGTGCGTTGTGCCGGGTCGCTCTCTGCCTCTTTTGGTGCGGCGTTAGGACGTCCCGCGCGGGCTCCGCACGAGACGGCAAGCGCGAGTGCGAGCGCCGCGGCCAGCAGCCGGAGCGGGGCGTATGCCGGGCGTGCGGACATGGCTCAGATCAGGCCGCGGCCCGACTTGCGGATGCGGCCCTCCTCGGTCAGCGAGGCCACGATCTTGTCCAGCACGCCGTTGATGAAGGTGCTGCTGCCCGGCGTCGAGTAGTATTTCGAGATTTCGATCCACTCGTCGAGCGTCACCTTGACGGGAATCGACGGGAAGGAGATCAACTCGGTCATGGCCGTGCCGATGATGAGGTTGTCCATGAAGACGATGCGCTCGACGTCCCAGTTGGCCGTGAACTTCTCGATGTACTCCTGGCAGGAGTTGTAGTTGACCAGCGACTTCTCGAAGAGCGTCTTCACGAACTCCGGATCGTCGGGGCTCTTGAACTTCGGGGCGACCTTCAGCTCTGTGTGCGAGGCGCGCAGCGAGGAGAGCGTGCGCAGCACCATGACGAGGATGTAGGGCAGGTCGTCGCTCCAGAGCAGCGACATCTCCTCCAGCGCCTCGTCCAGCGCGTCGCACTGCTGCAGCTCGTTGAGGAAGGTCTCGACGAGGCGGCGGTCGTCGTCCAGCGAGCGTTCGTCGCGCTGCATGTACTCCTTGTAGTAGTCGCTCTCGGTGAGCTGCGTGTAGAGCGTGCGGATCAGCTCGGGGTACTGCGCCCAGCCCAGCTTGCGTGCGGCCACACGGTCGTTGACCGAATCGCTGTTGGCGATGATGCGGATGACGGCGTTGTCGACGAATTTCGTGTTCGGGTGGAGGTCTTCGTATGTCGGCAGTTTCTTCTGCTTGGCCAGCTCCTGCCGCTGCTCCGCATAGCGTGCCACCTCGACGGGGAGGATCAGCAGCTGGAAGTAGAGGTCGTAGGCCTTGTCGACGGAGGCCATCAGCGTCTTTTCCGAGGCCATCATGTTGTCGGCGCCCGACTTCAGGTGGGCGAACAGGGCCTTGATGACCTTTATGCGGAGTAATCTTCTGCTCAACATAACTTTTAGAACGTATTTTTGACGGCCGCAAAGATAGGAATTTTTTCCGGAATGAAAGAAATTATTGCGTATCTTTGCAGCCGTATGGAACAGATCGCAGAAAAACAGCCTTACGACGTGATTGTTGTTGGGGCGGGTGCCGCGGGCATGATGGCCGCTGGCACGGCGGCGCGCAACGGCCGGCGGGTGCTGCTCATCGAGAAGATGGAGAAGTCGGGCCGCAAGGTCCGCATCACGGGCAAGGGCCGCTGCAACGTGACGAATGCCCGGCCGCCCGAGGAGTTTGCCGCGCAGGTGCGCACGAATGCCGCCTTCTTCGCCCCGGCCTTCGCCGAGTTCAACAACCGGGCGACGATCCGCTTCTTCGAGCGGCAGGGCGTGAAGCTCGACATCGAGCGCGGCGAGCGGGTCTTCCCGCGCAGCGGCAAGGCCTGGGACATCGCCAACGCGCTGCTGGACTACTGCGTTGACAACGGCGTGAAGATTCTCTACGACACGCGCGTGGTGCGCATCCTGACGCTCGGCGACCGCGTCTACGGCGTGGAGTACGTCAACAAGCGCGGCTTTGAGCGCCGGGAGGAGGCCCCGCAGGTGATCCTTGCGACGGGCGGCGTCTCCTATCCGGCCACCGGCTCGACCGGCGACGGATATGCCTTTGCGGCCGACCTGGGCCATACGATCGAGCCGCTGCGCCCCTCGCTCACGCCGCTGGTCACGTCGCACCCGCAGGCACGCCATCTCAACGGACTGCTGCTGCGCAACGTGCGGGCCGTGCTCCACATCGACGGCGAGCCCGTGCGCGAGGAGTTCGGCGAGATCGGCTTCTCGGAGCGCGGCATCGAGGGGGCCGTGGCGCTGCGCATGAGCCGCGACGCCGTGGATGCGCTCATCGACGGGCGGCGCGTGAAGATTGTCCTCGACCTCAAGCCGGCGCTCGACGAGGAGACCCTGCGCGCGCGCATCACGCGCGAGCTGGCCGACATGCAGCCCACGGAGTTCTTCGCCGAGCTGCTGCGCAAGCTGGTGCCCAAGCAGCTGGTCTTCCCGCTGGCCCACGAGCTGGACATCCACTCGAAGAGCTACGTCTCGAAGCTCACCGAGGAGCAGATCACGCGCCTGATCCGCACGTTGAAGGGGCTGACGTTCCCCATTGCGGACTACGCCCCCTTCGAGTACGCCGTGACGACGGCCGGCGGCGTACGCTGCGACGAGGTGAACCCCCATACGATGGAGTCGCTCAAGGTCCGCGGTCTCTACTTTGCCGGCGAGGTGCTCGACCTGGACGCCAACACGGGCGGTTACAACCTCCAGATCGCCTTCTCCACGGGCCGGCTGGCCGGCATGCTCAAAAAGTAGGCGGCGATGCGTATCGGCGGTCATCATATCGGTTTTCGCCTCTCGGGCCGGCTCTCCGAGCTGCGCAACCGTCTCGCGCGTGCCCGCTACTTCCGCGGCCACGGCGTCCATTCGCCCTTCGTCTACGACATCGTGCGCGAGGTCTTCATGCGGCGGGAGCTGCTGCCCGGCGACCGTTCGCTCTACCGGGCGCTGTGCGGTGCGGGCGTCGCGCCGCGCCGTGCCGTGCAGCTGCAGAACCTGGCGATCCATTGCGGCTATGCGACCTTCGGCATGAATCGTGCGGAGGGGGAGCTCTGCATCGCCCTGCCCGACCTGCCGCGTGCCGCAACCCTCGCGCTGGTGGCCGGAGCCGCCTCGGCGCACCGCACCGTGGTGCTCATCGCCCCCTATGCCGGGCGCGAGCGGCAGGCGCTCTGCCGGCAGATCATTGCGGCACACCGTTCGACAACGGTGGACAACCGCGGTTATCTGCTCGTCTTCAACAACCATTTGCCGAAACAACATTTTCAACTATGAGAGTATACACCAAAACCGGAGACAAGGGAATGACGTCGCTCATCGGCGGCGAGCGGGTATTCAAGTGCGACGAGCGGGTCGAGGCCTACGGCTCGGTCGACGAACTGTCGGCCTTCGTGGCGCTGCTTACCGACCGGCTGCGTCCCGATGCGGCGCTGGCGTCGCATGTGGAGGAGCTCAACCGCATCCTCTCGCGGCTGATGACCGTCGAGGCGCTGCTGGCCACGGGCGAGGGGGGGCGCGACAAGATGGCGCCGCTGGCTCCCGAGTGCGTGGCGTGGCTCGAGGCGTGCATCGACACGATGCAGGCCGCGCTGCCGCCGATCGACAAGTTCACGATCCCGGGCGGACACGAGGCCGTGTCGCTGTGCCACGTCTGCCGCACGGTCTGCCGCCGTGCCGAACGGGCGGCGCTGCGGGCCGATCAGCGCTACGGCGTCGATGCCACGGCGCTCGTGTGGCTGAACCGCCTGTCGGACTACTTCTACCTGCTGGGACGCACACTGACGGCGCACTATCGGGTGGAAGAGACGTTGTGGATACCCTAAAAGGTTCTTTTTCAGCGACGAAAAGATGTAACGGAGATGTTTTGACATTTTTTCTTTGTATTTCTTGTTTTTTTTATACTTTTGCAATCCGGTCATGGCTACTGTCGTAGCCCGCGAGGACTGTAAGACGTTGATTGTAAGTAACTAAAAAACTACTATTATGTATTGGACGCTTGAACTGGCCTCGAAACTCGAGGATGCACCCTGGCCCGCGACGAAAGATGAACTGATCGACTATGCGATTCGTTCGGGCGCGCCGCTCGAAGTGCTTGAGAACCTGCAGGAAATAGAGGATGAGGGAGAAATCTACGAATCCATCGAAGATATCTGGCCCGACTATCCGTCGAAGGACGACTTCTTCTTTAACGAGGAAGAATACTAGCGCGATTTTAAGCACAAAAACAGCTATTAAATCCCTGTTAATCAATAAGATTGGCGGGGATTTAATTTGTTTGGACAACAGTGTTTGACCGCCTCAAATGGCGTGGTTTATTTGGACAAAATACGTTTTTCGGAGGAAAAATCGGGATTTGTTTGGACAAAATTCATTACCTTTACAGAGGTTTGTGAGTATTACCGCAACCTCTGTTTTTTAATTTCAAACATCTCCAGTATGGGACGACCGAAACGACTATATCCATTGGGACGCTACCGCCTGCATGTCAGGGGTGAGATTGATCCTGCCAAACAGTATCTTGTCCAGCTTGAATACACCTGGAACCGGCAGGTGATACGCAAGGGTATGAATATTTTTGTCCGGTTGGGAGACTGGAACGAGAAAGCCAACAAGGGACGTGGCGGAGTCAGGGCGAGCTATGGCCCGGAAGCCAACCGTATCAACAGTCTGTTGCTTGCCAGGGTAGATAAGATTGACAGCCTTTTGGCCGAGTTTCAGCAGAAACATCCAAACCAGATTACGGAGCAGGTAATATCAGATCTTTTGGCCGACAAACCGCTCACACGGGAGGACAAAGGAAAGGATTTTATCGAGTTTGTTCAGGAAAGGCTTGAATCCGATTATTCGAGAAACCGAATCGGACGTAGCCGCTATGAGAACGGCAAGAGCGGCATGAATATTTTCCGTATCTTTCTCCGTGCAACAAAGAACGGTACCTATAAGCCGGACAGTATCTATTTAGGTGAAATATCGGTTGAACTGATTGACGAATACATCAGGTGGCGCCGCGAGATAAAACAGAATAGCGATGCAACAATCAACCATGCTTTGACTCCGATTCTGAAGGCGTGTGCCTATGCTTCCGAAATGAAGATGATAGACCATGCCGTCAATGCGAGGATTCAGGAGATGCGTATCACCTCTAAGATATCTCTTTCGGACGAAGACAACGAGTTTGATGGCAAGTATCTTTCAAAAGAACAGATGTCCGCGTTATTGGAATATTACCATGCCTGCACCGAACCGCGCCGTAAGGAGTTTTTGGAAATGTTCTTCTTTGCCTTCCATGCCTGTGGGCTCCGTGTGGTGGACGTGATGACCCTGCAATGGAAGCATATCGATTTTGCCCGAAAGGAGTTGCGGAAGATCATGATCAAGACAAACAAACGTCATGTGATTCCCCTTACCGAACCCGCCTTGAATATCCTGCAGCGGTGGCAGGAGAAGCGTGCCGGATGCCGGTATGTTTTCAACCTGGTGAAGGAGGATTTGGATCTCGACGATGCGGAGGCGCTGTACAAGGCCCGCAACAATGCCACGAAATGCATCAATCAGTCGCTGGCTGTCGTGGGTGAACAGATCGGGTTACCGTTCAGTCTTTCGATGCACGCGGCCCGGCATTCGTTTGCGGTCTTTGCTCTGAACAAGGGACTTTCCATGTCGGTTGTGAGTCGTTTGCTCGGTCATGGAAGTACGGATGTCACCGAAAAGGTATATGCCAAATTCCTGCCGGAAACGCTGTCCGCTGAGATTGCGAAACTGAGCGGAGAATTAGATAACCTGACCATATAATCACCATGAAAAGATAAGAAATATGATATCATTACCTTTTAGAGTCGCATGCATCCTGATTGCAGGATTCTTCATCGTGTTGGTTGTAACCTATACATACAAACTCAATAACCGAAAAGTGTTCTGGGGCGTAGGGCTCACCACCATTATAAGCGTCCTTATCCTCCTTGGTTTGGGAATACTCCGTCCATCTAGGGGAACAGAAACCGGTAAGGCTGTTATTGTAGGAGTCTGTACTGCCATAGGATGTGCAATTACGCTGATATACGCAGCCGAGGACTTATATCAGAAGAAGCGGGCTAAGGGAAAAAACATTGCGGCAGTTGGGACTGAGCCTGCACAAGGAGTTCCAGATTCTGAACACAACAAAGTAACTTTACCCTCTCGCCTTGATACGGAATTGGCACGAAAGGTCTTTGCCAAAGCCATTGAGGAAGGATATATGGAGGAGGTCGGTTCCCATTACAGTTGGAAAGGCACAAAGGCTCTTCTTGCCTATATGTGTGGCCGAATATATTGCGGTGATTTTCCTGAATACTCCAAATACGAACAGAAGACTTTCTGGGAATTCGGCAACGGGCTCTTCCCCGATGCCGAGCTTAACGCACTGTTTGAACAGACCGGCATCGGACAGTCCCGGCAGAACCGAAGGGATATGCCCGTCCCTACCAATGCCGGAGAAATCGACAAGTTATTTCAGGATTGACAAAAACGAGGGGCATGACCTTCGGGCTTGTCATGCGTTTCGTGCTGTCCAATCTGGCAATCTTCGATTTTTTTGATTTTTATTTTCCTCTCGTTATCGTTTGTAATCAGCCGGTTACACGTCACGTTGTGGCAGAATCATAACTTTCCATAACACCCGTCATAACATCGGATAATATATTGTAACTCACGAAGTTGCAACTCCTTTATACATTCGTGCCGTGACTTTGGCGCGATGTGCACAATCGCACCATGTCGCATAACCGGGCTGAAGGTCTGAGTGTGCATCAGGACGGTTCGGCCATAATCTGGATATATATGGCAAAGAACACGAATGTAGAGAAGCTATGCGACCGGGAACTGCTTGAAAAGATCCTCAGCATAGTAGAGAGACAGGAGAAACTGCCGCCTCCGACACAGGAAGGCGGACACTGTCTCTATGACAACAAGTCCTTGATGGAGAAACTGCACATCAAGGAGAAGTATCTGAAAAAGCTGCGAGACAACGGCTATCTCGGCTACTCGCGCGAAGGTGACAAATACTGGTACACGCAGGCGGATGTCGACCGCTTCCTGCGCCGTTTCCACTACGAGGCGTTTGCCTCCGGCATCATGCTGTCCGATCAGGAAGGAGGTTCCCATGTATGACCGGCTGCAACTGACCAATATGCTCCGCTCGGAGGTGGAGCGTATTCCCGAAACGGGTCTGCCGCTGGAGGTCTTTCCGGCGAGGATTCAGGAGCTCGTTCTGAATCTGGCCCGTTACGAGAACTTCAATGTCGAATATACGGCCTCGATCCTGCTGTCGGCGGTGGCAACGGCCATCGGGAACTCCTGCAGGATCCGAATAAAGGGAGAATGGAAGACCAGCCCCTCCATCTACATGATGCTGGTCGGCAGGCCGGGGCTCGGCAAGACACCGCCGCTGGGGTTCCTTTACAAACCGATCCGCGAGCACGACGACCGGATGTACGAGAAGTACAACGAGGAGTGGGATGCCTATGAAAAGGCGCTTGCCTCGTCCGGGAACCGGCGCGGCGGTGAGGCGGAGGATTGTACGCTGCTCCGGAAGCCGCAGTTGGTAACGACCGTCATCTCGGACTTCACGCCCGAGGCGATGATGAGCACCCACCAGCACAACCCGCGCGGCATTGCGCTGGTTGTCGATGAGATTCGGGCGCTGTTCAACTCCGTGAAACGGTACAACAACCGGAACAACCTCATCGAAGACCTGCTGACGGCCTACAGCGGCCAGCCGTTGAAGGTGATCCGCAAGTCGGAAGCCCGGCCGATCCTTATCAGGAATCCGTGCATCAACATCATCGGTTCGGTGCAGACCAATCTGCTGCCGGAGATCTTCCGGGCCGAATACATGGCAAACGGACTGCTCGACCGCTTTCTGTTCGTCTATCCGAAAGACCGGAGGATTTCGGGCTGGAAGCGTGACGACGGCGCCATTGCCCGGCCGGATCTGGTCGGGCAGTGGCGGGAGGTGCTGGACAGGATCGTGAGCCTCCCGTATCCGACGGGTGTTATGCTGAATATGGCCGACGACGCGGAGGAGTATTTCTACAACTGGTACAACGGCATCATCGAGGAGGTGAACGCCATCGAGGACGATGCGGAGGTGGAGAGCCGCAAGATGAAACTCAACGGCAATGCCGCCCGGCTCTCGCTGGTGTTCCAGGTGTTGAAATGGGCGATGGCCGGAGGCGGTATGCAATGCGTAGACCTCGAATCCGTACAGGCGGCCATTCGGATGATCGGCTATTATGAGGAGACCTATCGGAGGATTCAGGAGCTGGTTGTCGCAAGCAATATCGGCGAGTACAAAGAGGCGTGGCTGTCGCTGCTGGGCGATACCTTCACGGCAGGCGACGCAATCGTCGCGGGAAAGCAGGTAGAGCTGTCGAAGCGCTCGGTCTATTATGCGCTGAAGCAGTTGTGCAGCCGGCCGAATCCTCTCTTGAAAAAGATCGACCACGGGGCGTACCGCAAACTCTGTCCGAGCAAACCGGCTGCACTTTGCACTATTGCACTTTCGGACGGTGAAACGGGCGGGGCCGGAGGTCAAAGTGCAAAAGTGCAATGTGCAAACGACGAAAATCCGCGCGGCCATGAGTGAGTACAGGTTCCATCTCCAGAAATACCGTTACGGGAGCAAGATCAGTTGCCCCAACTGCGGTAAAAGCCGCTGCTTCGTCCGCTATGTCGATGAAGAAGGCATCATCCGGTTTCCGGACACGGTGGGCAAATGTGACCACGAGAACTCCTGCGGGTATCATTATACGCCGCGGGAGTATTTCCGGGACAATCCCGATGTGCTGTTTCAATCAGACGGCAGCAGAGCCGATCGTCGCATCTTGCCAAGGGCTGCCGAGCGTGAAACGCCCCACCTCGTTCCCTCTTTTATCTCAGCCGATATGGTCGGGCGGAGCCTGTCGCACTATGAGATCAACCCCTTGTATCGCTACCTCTGCCAGACATTCGGCGAGGAAGAGACCCTGCGTCTGTTCCAGTTGTACCGCATCGGCACCTCGTCCAAATGGGGCGGCGCGACCATCTTCTGGTAGACGGACCGGCAGGGACAGGTGCGGATCGGGAAAATCATGCAGTACGATCCCGCTACCGGGCATCGGATAAAGGAGCCACGGGCGTATGTCAGTTGGGTGCATTCGGAGCTGCATCTGCCGGACTTCCGTCTCCGGCAATGTCTATTCGGCGAACACCTGCTGAACCGCTCCACCTCGGCGCCGGTGATGCTGGTCGAGAGCGAGAAGACTGCCGTCGTGATGTGCCACTTCGTACCGGATTACATCTGGCTGGCAACGGGCGGGAAGAATGGCAGCTTCAACCGAGAGGCGTTGGGCGTTCTTCGGGATAGGGAGGTAATCCTCATTCCCGATCTAGGTGCCACGGAGCGATGGCGGGAGAAATCCTTCCTGTTGGCCGACATCTGTAAACGGGTGGTTGTATCCGATATGCTGGAACGCCTGGCCACCGACGAACAGCGCAGCCGCGGTCTGGACATAGCGGACTTCTTTCTGACCGTCCCGACACAACGCCAGATACTCCAGCAGATGATACGGCGTAATCCCGCACTGCAACTGCTCATCGACGAATTGGATCTGGAACTGGTCGAATAACCCGAGGAAGGTTTCGGGAGTTTACAAGGAAAGTCCATAACACAATAAGGACTTTTTGCCAGGCGGCAAGAAAGTTCCGTCGGGATTCGGCAGACTCCGACCGATGGTGAGCAAGCTCAAACAAGAACCATTTATCAAAAGAACATCAATTATGAATACAGATATAAAGCAGGCCATGCACGTCGAAGCCGGGAAGTCATTCGGCACGGCGGAGGCCAATGAAAATGAACGACGCTGGGATGATGACAAAATCGACCGAAAGAATCAGGATCCGACCAACCATTATGACAAGAGCCGGATGGGATTGAATTTCGAGATTGGACCCGACGGGAAGATCCATCCGTTGGGCTATCAGCAAAAGTCGCTTGAGGTGCGGCTTATGGACAGGCTCGCGGAGCTGGGTTGGCATCCGTTCAAGGCCGACAGCAAGATACAGCCGAACTGTTGTGCCAGATTCATATTCGGCGGTAACCACGACCGCACTCTCGAAATGGCATTCGGAGACCAGGCCTTCAATCCGGACAAGGGTGCAGACAACAGCCACCTCCGGCGGTGCCCGGAAATCGAACAATGGGCAAAAGACGTCTATGGATGGTGCGCCCGACAATACGGGCAGGAGAACATCATCGGTTTTCAGGTTCATCTCGATGAGAGCAGTCCGCATATACATGCCTTGATCGTTCCGGTCGGGCAACGTGCCAAAAGCGGACGCGAATGCGTCATGTGGTCGGCGAAGTTCGGGAAGAACCGCTACGAGTACGGCCGGATCCTTCGGGAGATGCATACCTCGCTCTACGAGGAGGTCGGCAGTAAATACGGACTGGAACGCGGCGACAGCATCGAGGGGCGGCACGTCAGCCATTTGAGTAAACGCGACTACATCCGTAAACTGACTTACGAGGCAAGACAGGCCGAGAAAGCCGTCAAAGGGCTTCAGTCTATGATACGGAGGCTGGAAGCACAGATTTTGAACTATAAATCGCAGCTCGATGAAATCGAAGAAAAACTGGCGTCCGGAAGAATAACGCTCAACAAATACGACGCCCGGAAAGCCGATCTTCTGAAACTTATTGCCGAGTACCAGACGAAGCTGGACGACAAGGCCGGTAAGCTTCAAGCGAAAGAGCAGGAACTAGACAGAATGACACGGAATATGGAGCGTATCGAACGGATTGCACAACCGTTCCGCAACCACCGGATAGACTTCGAACCGCCGAGAATCACCACCAAGCCACCGATGTTCGGGGTGGACAAATGGCTCGATGAGCAGAACCGCTCTATCGCCAGCCGATTCGTGAAGATAGTCCGCCAGATTGAAGTGTTGTATCGGAAGGATGCAGAGCAGCAGGTACAGGCTGTACAGCGAAATGCACTGGTGGATTATCAGGAGCTGAAACGGTTGCAACGGGAGAATGTGCGGCTGACGGATCTCAACGAGAATCAGACAGCTCTGATGCAGGAGTTTCTTGACCAGATGGCGGAGCCTTCTGCCCGGGAGCGGATCTTCTCCATCGCAGATGCTTTGATTGGCGGACATCTTGTCGCCGTTTCATCTGGCGGAGGTGGTAACTCCGACTCCGACCTTCGCTGGGACGGCCGCAGACTGGATGAGGAGGAAGAGGCGTATCGGAGGAGATGCTTACTATGTGCTATCCGAATAGTCAACAACTCATCCAAGAAGTCTATACGCAGATAAGAAGTCTATTACAGATGAATAAAAGGGACTGTAAACTAAAGCGTATTTGTAAAGTTATTAAATTTTTTACTAAACGCCCCTTAGTTTACAGTCTCATTCATTGACGATCTTGTTCTTGAAGTCCTCAAGAAACATCTCCTTGTTCTCGTCAATAAGTTTCTTTATCTTGACATCTTCAGCTTGGCGAAGAAAGCGGCGAATCAGTTTATTGTACTCTTTTTCTATTTCATCACGCGAAAAATTCGGACTGCGTAACATTGCCATAAACCGTCCGTCGGACTTTAGAAACTCATAAAATTCGTTCGTCTTCGCAAAGTAGAATTGTATCTCCTGCTCTCTTTCCTGTTCGGTTGCGTTTAGTCGGGCAAGGGTGTCGAATATCGAGGCCAACCCGCCTCTGTTTTCTCCAGTATTTTTCTTGCTTTTAGAGTTCACAGGGTTGTCGTCCGGCTCCTGTGGCTCTTCTATCTCAACCTCATCACTCACGAGCAACCCGATTTCTCCGTCGAATGTGGTGTGTATTGAGCCAATAGAGTCTTTCTGCTCAAATATAGAGCGATAAATATTGCAGTATCGCTGCCAGAAGTCAATAAATACGGCATCTTTAAATTGAGCATCCAATTCGATTACACCTTGCAAGAGAACCAGCAGAGAGTTGTACCGGCCGATGGTTTTGCGTAGTGCTTTTGCTGGATCATCGTCGCTTGTGGAGGCCGTTTCCTCGCTATGCGTTTTAAGATCCTGCGTGTATTGTGCATGCGCCTCCATTACATTCTTGATCCACGCCCGAATGTCGGCGTCCATATCGAGACATAGCTGGGCATTGGCCTCTGCATTATTGACAGAAGATCTATATCGCTCGAACCACTTGATGTAAATAGGTTGTGCCAATAATTCTCGATACAGCTCCTGAATAATCGCCTTTTCACGAAGCGGGTCAAAGTCCGTGATAACCATACCACAGAACTTGGCAAAAGCATCCCGAATATTTTTTTCGTTGACGTTGCCAAATGAAAAGTCGATAATATGGCACTCTTCTTTGTACTTGGTCTTGCGATTTACACGCGAGATTGTCTGAATGGCATTAATGTCGCGAATCTCCTTATCGAGAAACAGCGTGTGTAACTTGGGTTCGTCAAAACCAGTTTGCAGCTTATCAACAACAATGATAAGCCCGTTTTTTGCCGTCTTGAAGTTGTCTATCACCTTATCCTCTGCCACACCGCCATTCATCGACGAACATTTCTCGTACTTTTGATTATCGGAGTAGACGATAGCGACAGGTGCATCGGTATATTTGGCAAAAGTTCCCGATGCAGTCTTTTCCGCCATCAACCGACGAATGATTTTACAGTACTGAATAGCAATCGGAATAGAGCTAACCGCAAGCATGGCTTTTCCCGTGCCACGAATTTTTCCGTAAACCAATGAAAGCAGCCGATTGACCACAAACTCGGCAATTGCTTTCATTCTGTCCGGGTTCTCGTATATTTGCTTTTTGGCGAACGATACCCGTTCCTCCTGCCCCGAATTCATCGCTGCCGTTATAGCCTGTAAAACGCCATTGGGGAGTTCAAAATACATTTTTGCAGGTACGGGAATAATATGCTTCGTCGGGTCAAGAATGTAACCGTCTGCTATGGCCTCCTTCATGGTGTATGAATCGAATGGTTTCCATAGTTGATTAAAATTGGTGCTTCTGTGAAATTCGCCAAAGCGAGCCAATACACGGTCGCTGGGAGTTGCCGTGAAACCGACAATCAGATTCTTCTTTGTTGAACCTCTTGTGATAAATCCTCCGTTCTCATCGAAGATATCCTGCAGCTCATCGAACGCCGAATACATCTCTTGGTGAACATCATCGGTGTTTGAGCGGTGTACCTCATCAATAAGAAAAGCCACGCGCATATTCTTGAAATCCTTGCCGGCTTTTTCGATGGCTTTCTTGAGTTCCCAGAATTTCTGAATATTCACGACGATGATACGGCGTTTGTCGCTCAACGCCTTCACAAAGGTGTCTTGGTCGGTCGCCTCTACGAACATGGCCTTGTCGATGTTCATGTTGAGCATCATCGAGTCGAGCTGGTCGCGCAATTGCAGACGATCGACAACGAGCAAAATCTTGTTATAGACCCATTCGCCTTTGTAACGCAGGTCTTTGAGTTGCAGCGCTGTCCAACCTATTATGTTGCTCTTGCCGAATCCTGCGGCATATTGCAACAAGAGCGAATAGACATACTTGTTGTTGCAATAACTGTCTCTCTCGGCCACTACTCGGTCGATCAGATCTTGGGGTGCATTTAATGCTTGTAGTTCGGCCCGCAGTCGGTTGATAAAATACAAGGGCTCATTTTCGTGGTCCAGAAATTCCTGAACACGCTCCATGATTCGGTCGCAGCCGAATTTCTGTTTCGGACGCGGACATATCAAACGACCTGTTTTGTCCTTATACTCCTTCTTCTGTACTTTATGGCCATTCACAACATACGTTACGGTCTTATAGGTGTAGGCCATGAAGTTGTAGTAGAGGATCTCATTCTCGATCATCTTCTTGGAGTAGAGCGAACGCATTGCCTCTTCGAAGCGAACGCGCGGATCGGTTGCCTCAACCTGCTTTATGGGGAGAGGCTTGAATACCTTCTCCACCACCGGACGGAAAGAAGAGATCGAGATGGTATTGTCTTGAAAACCTCGCTTTGCTTCATCAAAGAACTGTCCCGGATCCCGCAGTATGTATGTGTCCGTGATGTCCGTGGTTACGAGATGAATCGATTTCTCAAACGGCCGGAGCATACGCCGGCGAAGCGTTTGCGATACATCATTGCCACTGGCAATCTTGGTATATTCCCATACGGCTTCGAGGTAGTCGGTAATGATTTTGTTCCTGCCGTTCGTTTTGGCGGTCTGATTGGTGAAGTTGCTCTTCAATTCGGCGTAGCCGAGAAAAATGCCGTTGACAAAGAACGACAGGTCGGGGCGAAATGCGAATATCTTTTTGGCGTCGTGGTGGAATGAATAACTCATCTCCTCGACGGCCGCAAATATGTTTTTGTTGAAGTCCTCATCGCCACGCAATTCCGAACCACTGACATAAATAAGTTGCAGAGTTTCGCCTTCGAATGTAATGGTTCGGTTTTTATTCAGGAAGATTGCTACATTGGCACTCGCCTCAATCTTCTCGCGAATCATATCCATAATAGCCCGAAGCAATTTTTGCTCATCGCCATTGTATTCGCTTTTTTTGAGCAGGTTGTTCCATGCCTTGCGCGAATTCTCTTTCAAGAACTCGTACAGATTGGCCGGAATAAACAAATCGGGAGAAACGGCATTATTCTTTACCTCTCGGAACCCAAGACCATCTGCACGGCGGCAGAAAAAGTCCATTACATATTCACTTTGCAACTCAAGTTCGGTCATAATCCAATGTAGTTTTAGGAGCGCGATTCTGTATCGATGGCTCGCTGGCCGGTTACTACTTCATTTATCAGGGAGCGTTTCAGCTCCTTCAGACGCTCTACTTCGGTATTTATCTTTTCGAGGATGGTATCAATCTTTGCGCACTTTTCATCCAGATATGCGGCAATCTCTTTTTGCTCCTCCATTGGTGGAACAGCTATCTCTATATTCCGCATTGTAACGTAGTTGGTTGTCCAAAGATCAGCAACAATGCCTTTGCCATTTCTATAAAACTCTTCTACCCAATCGTTGCTACGGAAGTAGTAATTTACAAAGTTTGGGAAAATATTTTTCGGCTCGAGGACAATATAGATTAGAGAAACAGACCCATCAAGAGGAGATGTTCCACACGACCCTTTACGATCGCTTCTAGAATTGGCGACAAAATCATTTTTGCATACTTTCTTACGAGTGTCTCCCTCTGCTAATGATTTTGCAACATTTTCCATCTGAGGAATGACGCCATTTTTTGTTACAGATAGCGGTCCAAAATCAGTTTCAGATACTTTTTCGTTACGATATTCAAAAAAATTACGAACTCTGCTTATTTCCCAATGCGTTGGAATATATGGAATCCAACGCAACCCAGATGGTTTTAATGAAACATTGGGATCCAATCCACGGGTGACGGCGCGGTTGATCAGGGAGCGACGAAGTCGGCTGTAAGCATCGGCTTTGCGCTCCAACAGTTCTATTTTTCGACCAATCTTCTCACACTCCTTATCCAAATATGCCGCAATTGCCTCCTGTCGTTTTAGATCCCAATATGGAATCTCAATTGAAGATAGAACTTGAGCTTGAATAGCCGGGTAACTAACTCCTTTAGAATTGCTGCATATTTGATTTATCGCTTTTGTTGACTTAATAGAATATGCCAGAAACCGTGGAATAATTTTATTGTTAGGCGTATAAACAGCAAAGCCAGTAGATGCTATTATGTCTTTAGCATCCCAGTCTATATTGGCAATAGCCCTCAAATATGTACGCACGGTAGATACTAGAACATCGTCTTTTTTTACGATACGACGAGCTCGTGAGGGGGCTTCTTGAAAAGTTATTTCATCTCCTAAAGTAATTCCATTATCAGCAGATACGCTACTGATATCTATATATCTGAACTTGTAGTCCCCTTTGGTTGACTCATCAAGTGTTCGAAGATTAACAAATGCAACATCTTTCAGTCTCATAACCCTAACTCCTTTTCAAGATTTGCGATTGCCTTGTCAATATCCGAAATTTCGGCAAGGATGGAATCTACTGGTTCAACGGTCTCGGGGACATAGAATTCCTTGTTGAAGTTCACCTCGACACCCACGACATTCTCACCAATCGTATAGGGCTTGTAGATATAGCGTTGGAGAAAATCCTTGATGCCTTGTTCATTGACCTCGGGATCGGGATCGAATGGAATAATCTCCGAATCTTTGGTCGTACAATCAACAATTTTGGCAGATATGGTGTGCTCTTCCCGGCGTTTATTATAGCCGAACTGCACATTGATTGCACCATTACCCAGACACTCATGCTCTCCGGTGTAGGTGGTACGCATGATTTCGTTGTTTTCTTTATCCACCCAATAAATCGCATCGGAACAAATCACGACAGACCAGGCATTGATTCCGAAATGGTGAAGTACAGAGTTTCGAAGTCTTAATGATTCGGCGTCATTATCCTGCGGCCATATCCAAGTCCCATCCTGACAGTAAAACGTAATGTTCTTGATATTATAGGGCTTCCCGTCTGTATTGAGTGTCTTACTAACATAGCGTCCTTCGCTGTCGGTCTCGGTAAGAACGACAGACTGCTTGTTGAAATAGAAATGCCATTTGTCGTAAACTTTGGCAATGGCGCAATCCTTGAATTCAACCAGTGCACGGACAATGGCTGTACGATGCTCGGGGTTCATCTCCTTGCGTTTCGAACCCTTGTTTTTCTTCAGCGGCTGCCAAAGATCGGCAGCGTTTATAAGGATTACCTTGTCTTTTCGCTCGGCCGGTTTGTTCTTGTTGAGAATCCACAAATAGGTGACGATGCCCGTATTGAAGAACTCGTCGGACGGCATTTGGATAATCGCTTCGACCCAATCGTTGTCGAAAAGATATTTGCGGATATTGCTCTCGCCGCTGCCGGCATCACCGCTGAACAGCGACGAGCCGTTGTTTACTTCTACGACAATGCCTTTATCTTCGTGCAGATGCCAAGCGTTATGCTGCAAGAAGAGCATTTGCCCGTCGCTCACGGAAGGCAAGAAAGAGAACTGCCCGGTCTGGTCGTCGCGGATCTCTTTCTCATAACCTTTCCACGGTATTCCGTAGGGAGGGTTGGCAACAACGACGTCAAACTCTTTGCCCTTGAAAGGCAATGAGGTCAGGGTATTGCCATATTTGATTTCGGTATTCTCACGGAACAACGATTCGATCTTCGCCAAAGCGTATAGCGCATCGTTCCAGTCGCAACCGTGAGCAGCTATATATTTGTAGCCGGCCTTATCCCGCAAACGGTCCACAACGCCGAACAGCAGGTTGGCTCCACCGCACGTCGGGTCGTAGATATGTACAAAGTCATCGGTGGAGATGTCGATCTTCGCTGCAACGATTTCGGCAATCAGCGAAATAATATCTTCCGGGGTGTACTGCTCTCCGGCCGTTTCTGCCGATATGTCGGCCCATTTGCGTTTGATATGCTCCTCGAGAGTGGTTATTTCCGAGTTGTTGTAGTGAGAAAGATCTATTTGAGACCATTGGGTGATATACTGCATCAGAATACCTTTCTTCCGCAACTCGGCAACCATGCCGTCCAGATTGAGGTATTTGCTGTCGTCGGTACCACGCTCGATACCGAGCAATTCTTTGAGCGTCCCATCAAAGCCTGCCAGATAGCTTCGGAAATCCTGTTCAAATGTCTTGTCATTATTGCAAATGGTGGACAGTGTTTTACCTTCGCGAACAATGTAGTCGTTATATCCACACTCACGGTCTCGGAACGCTTCGATAAATTCCTGCAGGTTGTTCTCACGGGTCAGGCCCTCGGAGGCTTCAATATCTGCCATTTCATTTCGCATACGCCCTTCGAGCATGATGAGAGCGAAGAATGGCATCATGTAATCAGGAAATTTGCTTTGTTTGATTCCCGATGATATGAGTAAATCGGCGCACGACCAAATGTCGGATTCGTATGACAATATATCTTTCATAATTCTACTATCGTTCTTCTTTGTCTGTGATCAGGTCTTTCAAGTCGACTTGCAGGATGACAGCTATTTGCTGAAGAGTATCCAGGTTGGGCTGAATCCTATTGCAGGCATAAGCGTTAACCATACTGAAGCTCTTGTTTAGCTGCTTTGCCAGCCATGTCTGAGAGATACCTTTCTCTGCCAGAACGGCTTTTATCCTATTTAATTTCATATTATGCCTCGATTGAATAGCACAAATATAGCGAATTATATTCGATATGCCGATTGGTTTTGTTATCTTTGCTATCATGAAATGGCAATATATCAATTATGATTGAACTTAAATTAACAACAGGCGAGGAACAGTTATTGACACCAATAAAGAATGATGAGGGTCAATATGAATTGGTTGACAGTACAAATACTGTTCAAATGGTTGTCATCCTAAAAGATGCACATATTGATATAATAGATAAAGGGAACGTTGATGTAGATGCCTATGATCAACAGGACTTAAGTAGTCGTTTTGATTTACTAGCTGTTGAAATCCTAGAAAAAGAACAATCTGGGATAGAGCAAAATGAATATGATGAAAAGGTAGAGATTACGCCTTATGATCCTGAATTAATAAAGGTCCATCAGAAGCAATTTAGTATCAAATTTATCGATGAAATGATTGAAAATGGAGATATAGACTTTACTCCTGATTTTCAAAGACATTTTGTGTGGAACTCTATTCAAAAATCAAAACTTATTGAATCTCTTTTATTAAGGATACCTCTTCCTCTATTCTATTTTGCTGAAGATTATGAAGGTAGACTTACAATTGTGGATGGCCTACAACGTCTTACCACAATAAAAGAATTTATGCGAAACGAGTTTCCGTTAAAAAATTTAGAATATCTAGATGAAGGCGTTAAAGGGCGGTATTATAAAACTAACTTGGAAAAGGGGCAACAAGGCATAGATCCAAAATACTATAGGTGGTTTAATATGACTCAATTTGCTGTGAATGTTATTGATCCATCTTCTCCATTTAAGGTTAAATACGATATATTTAGACGTATAAATACAGGAGGTCGACCATTAAAAAATCAAGAAATACGAAACTGCCTATCATCTATTTCACTAAGAAAGCTTCTTAATGAAATGATCGCTCTTAATGAGTTTAAAAGAGCCACCAGTTCAAGTGTAAAACCGGATAGAATGGAAGATCAGGAAGTTGCGCTGCGTTTCATTACATTTTATGATGCTTTCAAGCAAGACGCCTCTCTACAGACGTCTTATTCTGGATATATGGAAAACACTTTAGATGAGGCTACTGAACATTATTATAAGATTAGCGAAAATACACACAAAAAATATTTGGAGCTATTTCGCAATGCCATGAAGAATGCCGAATATTTATTCGGATCAAGGTATGCATTTAGAAAAGTAAGAAAAGAACATATCGGGGATGCTAGGAAACAGTTATTTAATAAAGCATTATTTGTAGCATGGGCAACACAATTAGCGGAAATACCTTATGATAAGATAACCGAGAAGTATCCTAAAGAATATTTATTGCCAATTTTTGCTGAGAAATTAGAAAGAGACGATGAGTTAATGTATTATCTATCATATGGTACCAACGGTAAGGCAAATTTAATATATGTATTTCGAGTAGTGGCTGAGTTGATTAATGAAAAATTGACATTATGATCAGGTTTAATATAAAAAATTTCAAGTGTTTTTATGACACGTCAATCGACATTAATAGATTGACAATTCTAGCTGGAGCAAATGGGTTTGGCAAAAGTTCAGTAATTCAAGCGCTTTTGTTTATGCGACGTACTATTGAGCATTGCGCAAAATGGGATGGGAGAAAGTATACGGCCGAAATAGATTGCAATTTAAATGTTGAACTTAATGGCGCATATTGCCTTTCTTTAGGGATGTCTAATAATATAATTCCTATCGAGGCTGATATGAAAAGTATGCTGACCCTACAGTTCCAATCAGGAAAGGATGGGATAGGATTTTCTTATGAGTTAAATGATGAGAAAACATTCTTATGGTTAAATTTATCTGAAGATAAAATAGACATACAAGGGGATGTTGAGAATCTACCAATTTTTAATCAAGCTTTTTATTATCTAAATGCGGAACGTATTGGACCCAGAATAGCACAAAAAATAAAATTTCATGATTACCCTAATGTTGGATGGCAAGGAGAGTATACGGCACAAATACTTTCTGAATATGGGGATAAAACTGGGAAAATCTATTCTAATAATATTGTAGTTGATGAGGCAAGAAGATTCGATATAAAAGAAGATTCCAATGGATCATTACTAAGACAAACCCAACTTTGGTTGCAATATTTGATGCCTGAGGTTTCTGTGTCAGGAAGAATTGATCACCAAATGCAATGTGCTCAAATTATTGTTGAGAATCATTATACCAAAGGAGATCCAGTTATTGCTACAAATATTGGATTTGGAATTAGCTATGTGTTACCCATCATTGTTACTGGGCTTATAGCTAAACCTGGTACGATAATGATTGTAGAAAATCCTGAAGCTCATTTACATCCATCTGCCCAATCTAAAATAGGACAGTTTTTAGCAGTAATAGCCCAATCTGGAGTAAACGTTATTGTTGAAACGCATAGTGATCACGTTATAAATGGGATACAGATTGCAACTGCAAGACGCACTATTTCAAAAGAATACGTTACTATTAACTTTTTTAGTAAAGGCGATAATCAGCAAGCAGAAAATCAGACAAAAAATAGACAACCTATCATCACAGAAATAACTATAAATGAAAAAGGGGAATTGTCTCGTTGGCCTAAAGGTTTTTTTGATCAGACACAGATAGATTATGTCAAGTTGTTAGATTTAAGGCGTAGAAATGACGAATAATTACTTTTTACATACAAAATCTTTGGAAGTAAGGTCTTTTGAGGATTATAAAACAGGAATGAGTAAATTAATTGAAATCAAGTATAAATGTACACCGGATGAATATATATATAGACATGATAATGTATATTATCAAGCCCATTACTCATCTTTATGTAAGGCCGAAAACAGCGAAGCCATTACAGCAATAATGCAGTATATTGAGCAATGTAAACCTTATAAGGTTGATATAACTAGCGATACTGTTTTTGAGCACGAATTTCCCTCATATAATGTTGGATTTATGGGAATTGATTTTTCTTCTATTGAAGACATAAAGGAAGAAAGACAAATCTCAGATATTATTAGTTATCAAGAGTGCAAATACCTATATCATAAAAACTCACTTGAGAAAAATCACAAAATAGAGGTACCTTATCATTTGGCATGTTTATTCCCTGATTATGAATTTGAGAAAGATGCCATTGACGATATTATATACTGGAAAGACTATAATCCATATTTTATAACTCCTATCTTAGATTTACTGCTGGATGTTAAAGAACATCCATTTACCGGAGGAAAAGGCAAAACAGAAGTATTAACAAAGCAAGCTGGAGTAGCCTCAAAACGTATAAACGATGAACATCGTTTAAGATATTCATTAAAAGATGGGAAAATCAAGATTTACCGCTGTCGAGGACATTATTAATAATTTACTATATTATTTATATTATTGTCCGTCTTCCAATTTCTTCCTATCGCCCCAGCCCGTCTCAGACGGTGCGGTTTGTTTGCGCAAAATTCATTGATTATTGTGCAATATACTGATAATAAATATATATAAATTTCTTCAACGAGGAGGAGTATTGATATCCCTCTTCCGGAGAAGCTTTCCGGGGCGGGACATTGGAGACAAGAAAGAGGAGTGATCGCGTGATCGCTCCCTTTTTGTTGTTGAGGTGGTGCTGTGGGAAGGGCTGGAGCTCCCGTCGTGCAACCGGGTGAAGCACGGCGGACGAGAAAGTCCGGAGCCCGGGCGAAAACCGTGCGCAAAAGGACGAAAAACGTTCCTGAATGGCCGTGCGGGCCCATTTCGGACGGCAAATATTGCGGGTAATTTTTGCAGTTGGGCAGAATATTTCTACTTTTGCCGTTCGGAAACCCTCCGTTCGATCCGTCGGATTTCGGGTGCGGACCGGTGGGGGACTGCGTGGCGCGGCAGGGCGGTTTCGACCTGCCGGCGCGGATAGCTCCATGCAACAAGACCTATGCCTGTTTTTTTGAGGAATACGATCCATCTGCTGGCCCTGCTGGCCGCCCTGACCCTCTCGGCCAGGGAGCAGACCGACACCCTGAAGGTGCTGTCGGGCATCCGGGGCGCCGACGTGACCGTCTACAATCTCTACCGGGAAAACCGCGCCGCGGACAGGGCAAAGGCCATGGAGTATGCCGAGCTCTTCCTCTTTTCGGCCGATACGACGGCCGCCGAGCCGCTGCTGGCGGCCGTGTGCGACGAACTGGCCGACTGGTACGAGTACGACCGGTCGCTCTTCTCCCGGGCCATCCGCTGGCGGAGCCGGTCGCTGGCGATCTATGAGTCGCTCGGCGACCGTCACAACGAGGCGCTGGCCCAATACCGGCTCTCCCGCGAATACACCAGCCTCGGGCAGTATCACCGCGCCCTGCAATACGTCTCCTCGGCGATGAACTATTTCGAGCGGACGCACGATACGGACAATCTGATCGAGTGCTACAACATCCTCGGAGTCGTCTATTTCACCTGCCGCCAGTACGACCGGGCCTACGAATGGTTCACTCGCTATACCGACGGGGCGCGCATGGCCGGCGACACCTCCCGCATGGTGCTCGGCCTGAACAACTCGGCCGTGCTGGCCTACACGCTGCGCGACACGCTGAAGGCCCGGACGCTCATCCGCGAATCGGGCTTTCTGAGTTCGGCCGTGCGCGACACCTCCAAGTTGTGCAAGGTCTATCTGAACAACGTCTCGCTCTACCTGATGTCGGGGGACCTGCAGGCCGCGGCCTCTACGCTCGAGACGGTGAAGCCGCTGCTCCGGAAGCCGGACGAAACCGGACTCTATTACCAGGACGAGGGGCTGCTTCTGATGGCTGCCGGCCGGCTGGACGAGGCTGCCGCAGCGCTCGGAAAGGCCATCTCGGCCTTCGGAACGGGCGAGTACGGCAGCAAGATCCAGCACTGCTACGGCATTCTGCAGCGCATCTACGCCATGAAGGGAGAGTACCGGAATGCCTACCAGGCACTCATCCGGTATTACGAGGCCGACATTGCGAACCGTCCCGACGAGATCTTCCTCGATTTCTACAAGGTGCAGAAGGAGCTGGAGATGAGCCGCGAACAGGAGAAGATGTCCCGAAGACAGAACTTGGTGATCTTCCTCTGCTCGATCGGTGTGCTGTCTCTGGTCTTCATCCTGATCCTGCTCTACGGCAAATCCAAGCGGAAGAGTCTCGAGATTCGGCGTCAGGAGGAGGAGATTGCCAGTCAGAACGAGCTGATCGAACTCCGCAAGCTGCATGACTACCAGATCGGGCGGATGACCGAGGAGCTGTCGCACAAGCTGACGGAACTGAATGCCGGGGTGAAGGACCTGACCACGCGCAAGAAGATTTCGGCCATCTGCCGTGAGCTCGTGAAGAGCAAGGACGAGAACGAATGGCGGGAGATGAACCGCTTCGTCCCGGCCTTCAACAGCGTGTTTTACCAGCGGCTCATTGCCGATTTCCCGACGCTCTCGATCAACGAGCGGCGGCTGTGCGCCCTGCTGAACATGAACATGACAACCAAGGAAATTTCGGAGATAACACGTCAGAGTCCCCACAGCATCAACATCGCCCGGGCGCGTCTGCGCAGCAAATTCAACCTGACGGGCAAGACCACGAGTCTGCAGGAATTCCTTTCACGTTACAATCCGTAACCTGTTTTTTCGATACATATTCCGTTGTCGATTAGCGGATTGAATCATTCTGTATATATAAAGTATATATGGGATTTTGCGTCTGTATATTACAAGTATACAATACGCCGGATGCACAACCCGTTTTCATGCGCTACTTTTAGCAGGTCAAGTTTTATGGATCTTTTAAAGTTTAACGAAGTATGAAACCCAAGCATCTCTTTTCGGCAGCGGTCGCGGTGCTGCTGCTGGCGGGCTGTTCCAACGACACGGAGACAGTCTCCCCGTCGGGTCTGGTCCTGGATCCGACCACCCTTGAAATCGTAAAAGGCGAAACATACACGCTGCGGGCGACCGTCGAACCGGCGGATGCCGCCTACGGTCAGATATCGTGGGTGAGCGATGCGCCCGAGATCGCATCCGTCGATGCCGAAGGCACGGTGACGGCCCTGGCGGTCGGCGAGGCTACCGTAACGGCATCGGTCGGCAGCGACATTTCGGCGTCGTGCCGTGTGACCGTTGTCGGCCCGGCAGCGGAGTCGCTTACGCTCAATGCCGCTGCGCTGACCCTTACGATCGGCGAGCAGTCGCAGCTGACGGCCACCCCCCCCCTCGCCCGAGGATGCCAATCTGGAGGGCCTTGCGTGGAGCTCGTCGGACAGCGGCGTGGCCTCGGTTGACGGGCAGGGCCTCGTGACGGCCGTAGCGGCCGGTCAGGCGACCGTGCGTGTCGCCGTGGGCAGCGCCGAGGCGTCGTGCGTCGTCACGGTCGTGGCTCCGGCCCAGGTCGGTGACTATTTCTATGCCGACGGCACGTGGTCCACGGAGCTCGCGGCCGACAAGCAGTGCATCGGTATCGTGTTTGCCGTGGGACACAGCGAGTACGACGCTTCGGACTACTCGTCGACCGGTATCGGCAAGGCGAAGTGCAACGGTTACGTCATCGCTCTGAACGATGCCTCGACCAGCTATGCGATGTGGGGCCCGAAGGGTCAGGAGCTCGGCTGCTACCCGAAGGATGAGTTCGGCGATCCGATTCAGAACGGCCGCGAGAACGGTCAGTACAACGACTGGAGCGGCTACCTCTACTCCTGCCTTGCAAAGGCGGATGCCGATCAGAACGGCGGACTCTCGGCCGATGCGGCGGAGGGACATCCCCTCTTCTATTACGCCATGGTGGTCTATGCGGATGCCGTGCCCGCTCCGGGCTCGACGTCGGGCTGGTTCCTGCCGGCCATCAGCCAGCTCTACCAGAGTCTCAACGTGGCGGACCGGATCGCCTCCGTGGAGGGCGGCAAGAAGCTGGCCAGCGACTGGTACGGCTCCTCGTCCGAGGCTGTCGTGGACAATCCGGGCCCGCAGGACTATTTCCGCTACCTGATGAACATGGGCACGCCAAGCGTCAGCTCCGACGGCAAGGACGGAGCCTGGTTCTATGCACGTTCCGTGCTGGCATTCTGATGATCGGGTGACGGATCAACACGCAAACAAGACGAAATCAGATGAAAAAGTATCTTTGGATTCTCTGCGCGCTCCTCTTCGCGACGCTTGCCGTCGCGTGCAGCGACGACGATGAAGCGCCCTCGAACGTCTCCGTCGTCACCCTGTCCGATACGCAGATCACCCTGGTGCGGGGCGAGCGCTACACGCTGACGGCCCGGGTGGAGACGCTCGACGGAAAGGGGTGCGACGTCACATGGGCAACCTCCGACGGCCGTGTTGTCACGGTGGATGCCGAAGGCAACCTCACGGCCGGGGAGACGGGCAGCGCCCGCGTCTATGCCCTGGCCGAGAACCGGCAGGCGGTCTGCGACGTGACGGTGACCCTCCCGGGGGAGGCCCATGTCGGGGACTATTACTACTCCGACGGCACCTATTCGGCCGACCTGAACCCGAAAAAGGAGTGCATCGGCGTCGTCTTCCAGGTGGGGCAGCACGCCAACGACCGTTCCGACTACTCGCAGACCGGCATCGGCGAGGCGGCATGCCACGGCTATGTCGTCGCATTGCAGGATGCCTCCGAGGAGCTGTGCCTGTGGGGCGTATACGGCTATGAGATCGGTCTCTATCCGGTGGATGACGGCGGAAACAAGATCGACAACTTCACCAATAACGGCGGCGATACCGACTGGAGCGGCTATCTCTACACGGAGAAGATCACCCTGGAGGCCGAGCGCAACGGCGGATTCACGCCCGACACGCAGGAGGGCTATCCCGTCGGTTACTACACCCGGCAGTTCGCACAGACGGTTCCGGCTCCGGCCAACTCGAGCGGCTGGTTCATTCCCGCCGTCAGCCAGCTCTGCACGGTTTACGGGCTGCGCGAGCAGCTCAATGCCCGGGAGGGGATGACGCGGCTCCGCAACCGGTGGTACTGGTCCTCGTCGGAGTGCTACGCCCTGGCCGACGGCAGCATCAACTGCCTCGATGTCAGCACGGGCATGGTGGGGTACCGCGGAAAATTCGATGCCATAGGACTCATTCGCCCGATTCTCGCATTTTAATACGGACCGAGAGATGAAGATGAAACAGTTGTATCTTACTTTCATATCGGCGTGCCTGCTCCTGGCGGCAGGCTGCCGGGAGGAGGAGGGGGAGTTCAAGCCCTCGACCCTTACGCTCAACACCCCGGAGGTGACCGTTGCGGCCGACGGCGGTGAGGTCAGCGTGTCGTACCGGCTCGCAAGCCCTGTCTACGAGGGCCGCATTACGGTCGGTAACGTACCCGAGTGGATCTCCGGAGTCTCCACCTCGCTCTCCGGCGTGATCTCCTTCACGGTTGCCGCCAACGAGCTCACCGAGTCGCGCTCCGCGGAGCTCTCCGTCCGCTATTCGGGCGATGCGGAGACGGCCGTGCTGCGCGTCGTGCAGTCGCCGCGGACGGTTCCGCCCGTCTTCGACATCCGCATGGAGCTCATCACGCAGACGAGCGCGAAGTATTCGGTGATTCCCGGCGACAAGGAGCAGACCTACCTGAGCATGCTCGTCGAGAAGGATTACTTCGACAGCTACGCCTCCGACGAGGAGTATTTCCAGGACGACCTGGCCTACATCCGGGCGATGGCCGAGAGCTTCGGCGTCTCGGTGCAGGAGTACCTCTCGAACACGCTCAACCGCGGTGACCTGCTGGTCAAGAACATGACGGGCCTGCTGCCCGGAACGGCCTACTACGTCTACGCATACGGCCTGACGGTCGACGGCGAGCGCACGACGGATATCTACAAGGTCGAGTTCGAGACTGTCGCGGTGCCGAAGATCGACGTCACGTTCACGGTGGATGCGACGGTCAACGGGCCGCTGTGCGACCTGCATATTGTGCCGTCCGATCCCAACCAGCGCTATGTCATCGGCATGTATGTCGCCGATCAGGTGCAGGACGGTGAGGACGCCTGCCGGCAGTACCAGCAGTACCTCAGCGACATGATCGTCATCTACGAGGCTATGGGCATGACCGCCGAGGAGACCGTGGCCGGACTCAGCGTGGTCGGCACGACCGACCGCACCTACGAGCTGGAGGAGAATACCGAGTATCTGGTCTTCGCCGCGTCGTGCACCGACGACGGACTCATCAACTCGGATCCCGTCTCGACGACGTTCCGGACCACGGAGGTGCAGCCCTCCGACAACCGCATCTCCTTCGAGGTGACGTCGCTCGAAGCGCATGCCGCGACCATCGACGTGAAGACGGAGAACCTCGATCCCTACGTGCTCTACCTCGTCAATACGTCGGCCGTGGAGGGGATGGACGACGAGGCGGTCATCAGCTCCCTGCTGGCCGACGAGACCATCGCGGACTACCTCCGCCGGGGCGATACCTCTGTCGAGGCGAGCGAACTCGAGGCCTCCACGAGCTACACGCTGCTGGCCTTCGGCTACGTGAAGGGCAAGGCGACCACGGGGCTCTTCTCGGTGGAGTTCACCACCGAGGACGGCATCCCGGCCGACATCTCGATCCTCGTGGAGCACGACCGCTACTTCGACGGCACGCAGATCGCGGAGCTCTATCCCGACGATTACGCCGATGCCTACGGCCTGGCCGTGCTGCCGCTGACGGTCACCACGCAGGGTGATCCGGCCGAGCGCGTGCTCTACTACATCTACGAGGGCGACCTGACGAGCGACTTCATCCTCCCGGACAACGAGGCGATTGCCGCCCTGCTGCGCGACGGCATCTCGCAGGAGTCGGTGTCGTTCTTCCTGCCCTACGACGACGAATCCACGCTGCTGGCCTTCGCCATCGGTGCCGACGGCAACTACAGTCCGGTCTACCGCGAGAAGATCGTGCTGACCGAAGAGGGCGTATCGCCCGTCGAGGACTTCCGTCCCTTTGCGCTCACCCGTTCGGCCATGGAGTGCCGCATCGGAGCGCAGCAGGAGTCGGTCCGTCGCAAACCGGTTCTTACGCCCGGCGGCGAGCGGCCGGTGCTGCTGAAGGCCGAGACCCGCAGCCGCGCCGCAGCCTCCCCGCGCGTCGGACGGTAGCTGGCGGCAACCCGTGAAAAGAGGGGGTGTCCGTACCGAAAGGTCGGACACCCCCTCTTGTTGTTTTGTTGTGACGGCGGTTACTTCCGCGCGACGGCGAACAGGTCGAAGCAGTCGGCCGTGACGGGCCCCACGCGGTAGTCGTCCATGCGGATCGAGGTCGTCAGGTCGGTGTTGTCGCGGAGCAGGCGGCGGCGGTTGATGCGGTTGAGCAGGTCGTAGGGCAGCTGCAGCAGGCAGCGCGGCAGGCGGTGCTGGAGATCCAGCACGTCGAAGCGCGTGATGCGGGCGACGCTGCGGCGGTTCTGCTCGTAGTAGGCCATGACCCGGTCGTTGCCCGCAACGCCCAGCATCTCGACGGCGGAGAAGCTCCGCGCGAGCAGGTCGCGCAGTTCGTCGGCCGTGTATTCGCGCACGTGCCACGGATTGCGCGTGAGCGACATCGGGGCGTTGGGCGTCGTGACGATGAACTGCCCGCCCGGGCGCAGCACGCGGTGCACCTCGCGCACGAAGTCCACGTCGCGCCGGATGTGCTCGATTACCTGGAACGAGATGACGAAGTCGAAGCTCCCGTCGGCAAAGGGCAGCGGCGGCACCGTGGCCTGCATGTAGCGCACGTGCGGCAGGCAGGGCAGACTGCCCGCCTCGGGGACGTGTTTGTCGAGGGTGACGAAGCTGCGGGCGTGCGGCGCGATGACCTCCACGCCGTAGCCCGAGCCGGTGCCGATCTCGAGCACGTCGCCGTCGATGCGCTCCGCCGCCGCGTGGTACGCGAGCAGCGAACGCTGGAATACGAAGTTGTCCGAAGCCTCCGCGCAGACGCGCTCGGCCGTTGCCATGCGTCCCATTCCGTCCTACCTTTTGATTCTGATCCCCTGGTCGGTCGTCTCGACGGCGCCGCGTTTGAGCAGCACGCCCAGCGAGCGCTTGAAGACCTTTTTGCTTGTGCCCGTGAGGCGTGCCACCTCCTCCGGGGCGCTGTTGTCGTTCAGCGGCAGGAATCCGCCGTTGTCGCGCAGCAGGCCGAGCAGCTGCTCGGCCGAATCCTTGACCTGGGCGTAGCCCTCGCGCTGGAGGCTTACGTCGATGCGGTTGTCCTCGGTGATGCGGCGCACGTAACCCGTCAGGGCGTCGCCCACGGCCACCGGCCGGAACAGCTGGTTGCGGTAGAGCATGCCCCAGTGGCGGTTGTTGACGATGACGCGGAAGCCGATGGGGCTCTCCGACGCCACGAGCAGCCGCACCTCCTCGCGCGACGCAACGGTGATGAGCTCGTTGTCGATGAACGACTTGAGCTTCATTGTCGCCACGCAGCGGCCCGTGATGCTGTCCTCGTAGAGGTAGACCACGTAGCGGTGGTCTTTGAGGACGCCGCCCTGCTGGTTGCGGTTCGGCAGGAAGAGGTCCTTGCCGTGCAGCCCCCAGTCGAGGAAGGCGCCGTGCGGCGTCTTGTCCACGACGCGCAGGAAGCCCGCCTCGCCCGCCCGCAGCAGCGGTGTTTCGGTCGTCGCCACGAGTCGGTCCTCCGAGTCGTGGTAGAGGAAGACCTCCTTCGTGTCGCCGGGTTTGTCGGTGAGCGATACATAGCGGTTCGGGAGCAGTACCTCCTGCCCCTCGTCGTCCGCGAGGTAGAGACCGTAGTCCGACAGGCGGCTTACGGTGAGTGTCTGTGTGCGTCCTGCCTTGAGCATAAATGTCGGTTTTCGCGACAAAAGTACGTTTTATTTCGTTCGCTTGCAACAGCGGCGCCGGCGCGGGTCGTTTTTTGCCGTTTCAAAAAATAGTGGTAACTTTCCCGTCGGTTCGGACGGCGGGGCCCGCTGCGGGGTCGTTCCGCGCCCGGACCGGAAGCCATGGATGAAAAACAGGAACTGAAAGTCGCCCTCTGTCAGACGGATGCCGTCTGGGAGCGGCCTGCCGAGACTCTCTCTCGGCTCGACTGGCTTGTGGCGGAAGCGGCCGCCGGGGCCGATCTGGTCGTACTGCCCGAACTCTTCGCCACGGGATTCAGCACCCGCCCCGCCTCCTTTGCCGAACGGGCCGCCGGGGAGGAGGACGCCGGCCGAAGCGCGGGGGCCGATGCTGCGGGGGCCGATGCCGTGCACGTGACTGCGGAGCCCGCCGAAGAACAGGCACCCGTGCTGGCGACCATGCGCCGCTGGGCCGCGCAGGGAAAGTGTGCCGTGACGGGAAGCGTCGCCGTGGCCGCGGCGGACGGCTTCCGCAACCGGATGTACTTCGTGCGGCCGTCGGGCGAGGTGTCGTGGTATGACAAGCGGCATCTGTTCCGTCCGGGCGGCGAGGCGGACAACTACCGCCCGGGGCACCGGCGCGTCGTGGTCGAATATGCCGGGTGGCGCCTGCTGCTGCTCGTCTGCTACGACCTGCGCTTCCCGGTCTGGAGCCGCTGCCGCGGCGACTACGACGCCATCGTCTGCTGCGCCGCCTGGCCTGCCGCCAGGCGCGAGGTGTGGCGCACGCTGCTGCGCGCCCGGGCCATCGAGAACCAGTGCTACGTGGTCGCCGCAAACCGTGCGGGCTCGGATCCCGGCCTTCCCTATTCGGGCGATTCGGCCCTTGTCGACTTCCGGGGCGTGCCGCTCGCCGAGGCCGGGGCAGGGGAGTGCCTCCTGCGGGCGACGTTCGACCGCGCGGCCCGGGAGGCATTCCTCGAAAAGTTCCCGGCATGGCGCGACGCCGACGATTTCGTGCTGGAAACGGACGAAAAATAGCCTGCGGGGTTCCGGATTTGCCCCGGATGTCGTATCTTTGCGGTCCGGTACCTCCGTATCCGTTCCGAACGGACCGCAGAGGCGCCGCATCGTTGTGCAATGAAAGAAGAGACGATCAAGATACTCGGCGCCCGGGTCCACAACCTGAAGAACGTCGATCTGGAGATTCCGCGCCACAAACTCGTGGTCATCACGGGGTTGAGCGGCTCGGGCAAGTCGTCGCTGGCCTTCGACACGATCTACGCCGAGGGGCAGCGCCGCTACATGGAGACGCTGTCGACCTACGCCCGGCAGTTCGTCGGCACGATGGAGCGTCCCGACGTGGATAAGATCACGGGGTTGAGCCCCGTGGTGGCCATCGAGCAGAAGACCACCAACAAGAACCCCCGTTCGACGGTCGGCACCGTCACCGAAATCAACGACTTCCTGCGTCTGCTCTATGCGCGGGCGTCACGCGCCTATTCGCCCGTCACGGGCGAGGAGATGGTCCACTACAGTGACGACCGCATCGCGGAGCTCATTCTGGAGAACTTCGCCGGGCGGCGCATCGCCCTGATGGCTCCCATCGTCAAGGGCCGCAAGGGCCACTACCGCGAGCTTTTCGAGACCTTGGCCAAAAAGGGCTACATCTATGCCCGCATCGACGGCGAGATCCGCGAAATTTCGGCCGGCATGCGCCTCGACCGCTACAAGATCCACACGATCGACCTGGTTGTCGACCGGCTGCAGGTGGGCGAGGCGTCGCGCGACCGGCTGATGACCTCGCTCAAGGAGGCGATGCGCCAGGGCAAGGGGACGATGGCCGTCTACGACTACGGCACCGAGCAGCAGCGCTTCTACTCGCGCCACCTGATGTGCCCCACGACAGGCATCGCCTTCGAGGACCCGGCGCCGCACACCTTCTCGTTCAACTCGCCCAAGGGCGCCTGCCCGCACTGCAACGGGCTGGGCGAGGAGGCCGTCTTCGACCTGGCCAAGATCATCCCCGACCAGCGGCTCTCGCTGCGCGAGGGGGCCGTCGAACCGCTGGGCAAGTACCGCAACAACATGCTCTTCGCCATCCTCGAGATGCTGGGCCGCCGCTACGACTTCACGCTCGACGATCCGATCGAGACCTTCTCCGAGGAGGCGCTCAACGCCGTGCTCTACGGCGACTCGGAGCCGCTGACGGTCGACCTCTCGGAGTTCAGCTCCCCGGCCGGCGGGCGGCAGTTCCTCTCGTGGGAGGGCGTCGCCGAGTACATCGGCCGCACGGAGGACGAGGAGTCCAAACGCGGGCAGAAGTGGCGCGAGCAGTTCCTCGTCTACCGCAAGTGCTCGGTCTGCGGCGGCACGCGCCTGCGCAAGGAGGCCCTGCAGTTCCGCATCGGCGGGAAGAACATCGCCGAGGTCTCGGCCCTCTCGATCGAGGAGTTCGCCCGCTGGATGGACCACATCGAGGAGTACCTCTCCGAGAAGGAGCGCCGGATCGCGCAGGAGATCGTCAAGGAGATCCGCGAGCGGCTGCGCTTCCTGATGGACGTGGGGCTGGGCTACCTGTCGCTCGCACGCTCGTCGCGTTCGCTCTCGGGCGGCGAGAGCCAGCGCATCCGCCTCGCCACGCAGATCGGCTCGAAGCTCGTCAACGTGCTCTACATCCTCGACGAGCCCTCGATCGGCCTGCACCAGCGCGACAACCAGCGCCTGATCCGCAGCCTCGAGGAGCTGCGCGACGCCGGCAACTCGGTGATCGTCGTCGAGCACGACGAGGAGATGATGCGCGCCGCCGATTTCATCGTCGACGTGGGCCCGAAGGCCGGGCGCCGCGGCGGACAGATCGTCGCCGCGGGGACCTTCGACGAGATCGTGAAGGCCGACACCATCACGGCGGACTACCTTACGGGCCGCCGCCGCATCGAGATCCCCGCGACGCTGCGCCCCGGCACGGGCGAGCGGATCGTCATCCGCGGCGCCCGCGGCAACAACCTCAAGGGCATCGACGCGGAGTTTCCGCTCGGCAAGTTCATCTGCGTGACGGGCGTGAGCGGCTCGGGCAAGTCGACGCTCGTCAACGAGACGCTGCGGCCTATTTTGAGCCGGGCGCTCTACCGCTCGCTGGACCAGCCTCTCGCATACGACTCGATCGAGGGGATCGAGCACATCGACAAGCTCGTCGTCGTGGACCAGTCGCCCATCGGCCGCACGCCGCGCTCGAACCCCGCGACCTACTCCAACGTCTTCGCCGACATCCGCAAGCTCTTCGAGATGACGCCCGACGCGCAGGTGCGCGGCTTCAAGGCGGGGCGCTTCTCGTTCAACGTCAAGGGCGGGCGGTGCGAGGAGTGCCGCGGCGCGGGCGTGCAGACCATCGAGATGAACTTCCTGCCGGACGTCTACGTGCGCTGCCGCGCCTGCGGCGGTCACCGCTACAACCGCGAGACGCTTGAGGTGCGCTACAAGGGCAAGAACATCGACGACGTGCTGAACATGACGGTCAACATGGCCGTGGAGTTCTTCGAGAACATCCCGAACATCCACCAGAAGCTGCGGGCCATCCAGGAGGTGGGTCTCGGCTACCTGACCCTCGGGCAGCCCTGCACGACGCTCTCGGGCGGCGAGAGCCAGCGCATCAAGCTCTCGGCCGAGCTCTCGAAGCGCGACACGGGGCGCACGCTCTACATCCTGGACGAGCCGACGACGGGGCTCCACTTCGAGGACATCCGCCTGCTGCTCGATGTACTCAACAAACTCGTCGACCGCGGCAACACGGTGATCGTCATCGAGCACAACCTCGACGTCATCAAGGTGGCCGACCACCTGATCGACATCGGCCCCGAGGGTGGCGCCGCCGGAGGCGAGATCATCGCCGCGGGCACGCCCCACGAGGTGGCGCAGTGCGCACGCAGCTATACGGGACAATTTCTGAAAAAGATGGGACTCTGACGGTTCAGGCACCGATTTTGCATTTCATGGCCATACAAACCTATGTGCTATGAAAAAAACAGTCATTATCGTTGTCACGGGCCTGCTGCTGTGCGCGGCGGCCTTCACCGTGATCGGACAGAAGCAGGTTCTGTCGCCCAAGCAGGAGCGCCGCGAGGTGCGTGAGAAACGCCGTGCGGACCGCATTGCCGAGTACGAGAAGTTCACCGACTCGCTCGTGCTGTCGCGCAACTTCCAGTTCAACCCCCAGACCATGCAGCAGCAGCCCGCGGGTCCCATGCGCCAGATCATGAACCCGGCCTTCAGCGTCCAGATCTGGGACGGGACGGTGGATATCTGTCTGCCCTATGTCAAGGGGTACGTGCCGCCCTACTACTCGACGGTCATCAACTACACGGTGCCCAACGTCTCGGGCTACACGACCGAGCAGACCCAGGAGGGGTGGATGGTGACCTTCTCGACGTCGCTCTTCTCGGCCTCGACCTACACCTTCACCTTCGAGATCTTCTCCCGCACGGGCGGTGCAAACCTCACGATCACCAATCCGTGGTACAACCCCGTGCAGTACACCGGTACGATCTCGAAGGTCTATTGATCCGTCGTGCCGCCGCGCCTGCGATCTGAAGCAGAAACAAAGGCTGATCCTCCGAAAGGGATCAGCCTTTTGCCTTGTATTCCGCCGCCGGTGCATCGCCCGGGCGGGACCGGATCATCGCCGCGTTTACCGCCGCTGCGGGATCGGAACAACGCCGGACTGCCGCCCGAGCGGGAGGTGTCATCGGCGTGGGTTTCGTCGTATCCGGGGCATCAGCGGGGGTTTCGTCGTATCGGGGCCCTCCTGACCGGGGCATCGGCAGAGTTTCGCCGCGTCCGGCTGTTGCCGGGCCTTTGGGTCAGGGCGGGTCAGGGCCTGAAGATCAGCGCCACGGCCGAGACGGAGACCCCCTCCTCGCGCCCCTCGAAGCCGAGGTGTTCGGTCGTTGTCGCCTTGACCGACACGCGCTCCGTGTCGATCCCCATCGCCCCGGCCATTGCCGCGCGCATGGCGTCGATGTGGGGCCGCAGTTTGGGCCGCTGCATGCGGATCGTGCAGTCGACATTGCCGATTTCGTAGCCCCGTTCGCGCAGCATCGCCGCCACGCGGCCCAGCAACAGTTTCGAGTCGATGCCGGCGTAGTCGTCCGACGTGTCGGGAAAGTGCAGCCCGATGTCGCCCAGCGCCGCGGCACCCAGCAGCGCGTCGCACACGGCGTGGATCGCCACGTCGCCGTCCGAGTGGGCGACAAACCCCTGCGTGTGGGGAATCTCCACGCCCCCGAGTACCAGCCGCAGACCGTCGGAGAGGGCGTGCACGTCGTATCCGTGTCCTATTCTGAACTCCATAATCGTGTCATTACTTTTGTCAAAGTTAGGAAAATTTTTTATTTTTGCGAAAAACCTGTATTCGCTATGTCGGAAATCACCTCACTGGAACCCCGCATCGTCTGGGAACAGTTCGATGCCATCACGCGCGTGCCGCGTCCCTCGAAGAAGGAGGGCCGGATCATCGACTTTCTGGTCGACTTCGCCAAACAGCATCACATCGAGTACAGCAAGGACGCCATCGGCAACGTCGTGATGCGCAAACCCGCCACGCCGGGCTACGAGGATCGCCCGACGGTCATTCTCCAGGCCCACATGGACATGGTCTGCGAGAAGAACTCCGACGTGGAGTTCGACTTCGAGCACGACGCCATCCGCACGCGCATCGAGGACGGGTGGGTCAAGGCCGAAGGGACGACGCTCGGTGCCGACTGCGGCATCGGCATGGCCGCGGCGCTGGCCGCGCTGATCGACCCCGCGGTCGAGCACGGACCCCTCGAGGCGCTCTTCACCGTCGATGAGGAGACGGGCCTGACGGGCGCCTTCGAGCTGGGCGAGGGGATGCTCACGGGCAAATACCTCATCAACCTCGACTCGGAGGATGAGGGCGAGATCTTCATCGGCTGCGCGGGCGGCATCGACACGATCGCCACGTTCCGCTACACGATGGAGCCCGCGCCGAAGAACTACTCGTTCTTCCGCGTCGACGTCTCCGACCTGCTGGGCGGACACTCGGGCGACGACATCGACAAGGGGCGCGTCAACTCGAACAAGACCGTCGCGCGCCTGCTGTGGGACGGCATGCAGAGCTGCGAGCTGCGCCTGAGCTACTTCTGCGGCGGCAACCTGCGCAACGCCATCCCGCGCGAGGCCTACGCCATCTTCGGCGTGCCGACCCGCTACAAGGAGGACTTCATCAAGCGCTACCGCCTCTTCGCCGCCGACATGCAGGCCGAATTCAAGCACCGCGAACCCAATTTCCGCATCACGCTCAACGAGATGCCCGAGGTGGGCGAGGTGCTCGACCGCAAGACGCAGTTCGGGCTGGTCTACTCGCTCGTCGGCGTGCCCAACGGCGTCATCGCCATGTCGTTCGCCGTGCCGGGGCTCGTCGAGACCTCGACGAACCTTGCGTCGGTGAAGTTCGAGTCGGACAACCGCATCGTCGTCACTTCGTCGCAGCGTTCGTCGGTCGAGAGTGCCAAGACCTACGTCATGCAGATGGTCGAGTCGGTCTTCGCGCTGGCCGGGGCCGACGTCGCCCACTCGGACGGCTATCCGGGTTGGGCGCCCAACCCGGATTCGGAGCTGCTGAAGGTGACCGTCAGCGCCTACGAGCGTCTGTTCGCCGCGGAACCCAAGGTGCGGGCCATCCATGCGGGACTGGAGTGCGGGCTCTTCCTCGAGAAGTACCCCGAGCTGGAGATGGTCTCGTTCGGCCCGACGCTGCGCGGCGTGCATTCGCCCGACGAGCGGCTCGAGATCGCCACGGTGCCCAAGTTCTGGGCGCTGCTGCTCGAGGTACTCAAAACATTGAAAAACAAATAGCAGATACCGGTCTGGATTACCGACGGAGGGTCGCAGGACCTTCCGTCGGTTCTTGTTGCGACCGCTCGAAAATGAAACGATCATGAAGAAAGCCGCGCTTTTCGATATGGACGGCACGCTCGTCGACAATACGCTGGCGCATATGCGCGCCTTTGAAATCTTCTGTGCCCGCTATGGCGTCACGGGCTGGAAGGAGAAGCTCTCGCAGGCCTTCGGCATGGGCAACGACGACATCATGCGCCTGATTATGCCCGCGGAGCTGATCCGCGAGCGGGGCCTGGCCTCGCTGGCCGAGGAGAAGGAGGCGATCTACCGCGAAATCTACGCCCCGGAAATCCGCCCCGTCGAGGGGCTTGTCCCGCTGCTCGAGTCGCTGCGTGCGGCGGGCGTGCGCTGCGCCGTCGGGTCGTCGGGCTGCCGCGCGAATGTCGATTTCGTGCTGGAGAAGTGCCGCATCGGGGAGTTCTTCGACGCCCGCATCTCGGGCGACCGCGTGACGCGCTGCAAGCCCGATCCGGAGATCTACCTCACGGCTGCCGCGGCGCTGGGCATGGCTCCGGCCGACTGCGTCGTCTTCGAGGATGCCAAGGCGGGTATCGAGTCGGCACGCCGGGCCGGTGTCGGACGCGTCGTGGCGCTGGCGACGACGCTGCCGCGCGAGGTGCTCGAACGTGAGACGGATGCCGACGTGATCGGTGAGACCTTCGCCGACCTGCCGGGGCTCGACCGCCTGCTCGCCGACTGATCCGTGGTGTCGCACCGCAGCTGCAAACGACAGGGCCGCCCCCGCAAGGGCGGCCCTGTGCATATCTGGAAAGGCCTGCCGGGAAAACCCTCCCGACTGCGGTCATTCGGTCCATTGCAGCAGCCGGCGGAGGGCCGGAATGCGCAGGGCGGGCCGGATTGCCGCGGCGGGGACGATCCGGCAGAGAGCGACGCAGAACTTTGTGAAGAGTCCCGGAATGCAGCGGTGCCGCCCGCGGAAGAGCGCCTTCAGTCCCTTGCGGGCCACCGCCTCGGGCGGAAGCATCACGCCCCAGCGGCGCAGACGCCGCCGCCATGCGTCGGAGAGGTTGTAGAGCGGCGTGTCGACGGCTCCGGGATAGACGGCCGTGACGTGTACGCCCCGGGCGCGGAGTTCGCTGTCGAGCGAGCGGGCGAAGCTGTGCAGAAAACTCTTCGTCGCGGCGTAGGCCGCAATCGTGGGGTAGGGCATCCAGGCCGTGGCCGACGACATGAGCAGGATCGCACCGCCGCCGCGCCGCACCAGCTCGGGGGCGTAGAGGCGGCACAGCAGCAGGGGAGTCGTGCAGTGGAGCGCCACGATCGTGCGCAGACGCTCGGGCGGCGTCGTCTCGGTCAGCCCGAAGAGCAGCATCCCGGCGTTGCAGACCAATACGGCGATGTCCAGTCCGCGGCGCGCGGTCTCGTCGTGGAGCCGCTGCGCGGCGTCCTCCCGGGCAAGGTCCAGACAAAGGGGCAGCGTCGGGACTCCGTACTGCCGGGCGATCTCCCGGGCGGCCGTGCGGTTCTCCTCCTCACGGTTGCTCACCAGCACCACGCCGTAGCCCCGTGCGGCCAGTTGCGCGGCACAGGCCCGGCCGATGCCCGACGAGGCGCCCGTTACGAGGGCATATTCTCCTTCTTTTGCTCTGCGTTGCATGACTGCGCTGTTTTTTTTCTGTTTAACCCTGCATGTTCGGACCCTGCGGCGGCAAAATTCGCCGGGCAGAGGCCAACGTATTGAAAAATTGTCTATTTTTGCACCGCCTTAAACGAAAAAGAGTATTCAAAACAAATACCGTCACCATGTTACGCGGCCTTTCAACCATCGTTCTGCTCGTCATCTCCAACGCTTTCATGACGCTGGCCTGGTACGGGCACATCGCCTTCAAATCGCGGCTCGAGCGCTTCGGCCTCATGGCCATCGTGCTGTTGAGCTGGGGCATCGCCCTGTTTGAATATTGCTTTCAGGTCCCGGCCAACCGCATCGGCAGTGCCGAATTCGGCGGTCCCTTCTCGATCTGGGAGCTCAAGGTGATCCAGGAGGTCGTCTCGCTCTCGGTATTCACCGTCTTCGCGCTGGTCTTCATGCGCTCGGATTCGCTGCGCTGGAACCACCTCGCCGGATTCCTTTGCCTGATTTTGGCCGTCTACTTCATCTTCCGCAAATAAAAGCCGCCCATGGTATCCGATCGACACGGGGCCGGAACGGCCGGTGAGGCCCCGGATGTTATCCGCTGGCGCCTGCATGCAACGCCGTGCGGCGTGTTGCGCCTCGGGGCCTTCGGCGGACGGCTCTGTCTCTGCGACTGGGCCGATGTTCCGGCGCGCGACTTCGTGGTGCGGCGTCTCGAGCGGGGGCTGCACGCCCGCTTCGCCCCCTGGCCCGATGACGGCTCTCTGTCCGGCAGCGGGCCTCGCGGCATTTCCGATAGTCCCGATCCGGACGGCTCCGACAATCCCGATGTTTCCGCAAATTCTGGCGACCCCGATTCCGGCGAATCTGACCATGCCGATCGCTGCGTGCTGGACTGTGCCGCGCGGCAGCTCGACGAATATTTCGCCGCGCAGCGCCGCGTGTTCGATGTCCCGCTGCTGACCGTCGGAACGCCGTTTCAGCGGGCGGTTTGGGAGTTGCTGACGACGATTCCCTTCGGCGCAACCCGCTCCTACGCCTGGCTGGCGGCGCAGCTGGGACACCCGCGGGCCGTGCGGGCCGTCGCCGCGGCCAACCGTGCCAACGCCCTTTCGATCTTCATTCCCTGTCACCGCGTCGTCGGCAGCAACGGCTCGCTCACGGGCTATGCCGGCGGTCTGGCGGCCAAACGGCTGCTGCTCGGGCTGGAGCAACAGCCGCTTCTGCGCTGACGGAGCCTTTGCTACGGAGCCTTCGCTGCCGGAGAATCTGCCTCCTTTTACATTCGACAACCTTTTCCCGCCCTTGCGGTCTACCATCCTCTCTTTTCGTGGTCCTTGCGGTAGATCTGGTAGGAGTTCACGATGTTCTGCCATACGATGTAGGCCGTCGGGGCGATCGACGAGATCGGGTTGAGGAACGCCTGGGCCATCCAGACGGCCAGCACCGTGTTCTTCTGTCCGAGCGACTGCCCGCCCGCCGCCGGATCGCCGTAGCGGCGGCCCAGTGCGCGGCCCGCCTTGAACTGCGCGAGGCAGATCACCAGCGCCGCGAAGGCGAGCCACAGCTCGGTCGAGAGGTCGGCCCCGTGCAGGTCGATGATGAAGGCCGTCGTGCGGCCGATGATGACGATGAGCGACAGCAGCCACATGTAGAACGAAATCTGGCTGTGGTCGCCGATCCACTTTGCCGTCTTCGGCATGACGAAGCGCAGGAACTGCGCCGCGGCGAAGGGCATGATGAGCAGCGGGGTGATGCGGGCCAGAATCTCCGTGAAGCTGCACGCTCCCGTTCCGGTGAAGGAGAGGATGACGGGCGCCACGAGGGCCACGACCATGTTGCAGAGCAGGCTGTAGGTGGCCATCGTCGCGACGTTGGCCCCGAGCATGCCGGCAATGACGACGGCCGCCATCGCCACGGGGGCCAGGATGCAGATCATCGCCCCCTGCGCCACGACCTCGTCGAGCGGCCGCAGCACGAGGTAGACGCCGATGCAGGCCGCGATCTGGATTATCAGCAGCCACAAGTGCATCATCGAGGGCCGCATCTGGCTCGGCTTCACGCGGCAGAAGGTGACGAAGAGCATCAGGAAAATGAGCGTCGGGGTAATCATCTGTCCCGACCAGCTCTCCAGTACCGTGACGGGGCGGCACAGCAGGGCGCCGACGATCATGGCCGACGGCATGGCGACGGTCTTGACGTTGCGGTGCAGGTGTTCGAGTATGTGCATGGTTTTCGGTTTCTTTTCAACGATTCGCAGGCGCCGCTCCGGGCGCAGCCGTGCCGCGGCCCCGGAACCGGCCCGACGGAGCACGGAGCTCCCGGCCGGAACCTTACCGGACATACCGGCCGGCCGGCTCGCTGTCTGGATTTACCTCTTGTCCGGCTCGCTGTCGGGATTGGCCTCTTGTCCGGCTCGCTGCCTGGATTTACCTCCCGCCGTACCGGAGGTTACGACAGCAACTCCTTGACCTTGGCAGAAATATCCTTGCCATCGGCGCGGCCGGCAAGCCGCTTCGACGCGACGCCCATCACCTTGCCCATCTCCTTCATCGACGTGGCGCCCACCTCGGCGATGATGGCCTTCACCTCGGCCGTCAGCTCCTCGGCCGTGAGCTGTTTGGGCAGAAACTCCTCATAGACGGCCACCTGCGCCAGCTCCTCGTCGGCCAGGTCCTGCCGGTGCTGCTGGGCGTAGATTGCCGCGGAGTCCGTGCCCTGCTTGGCCAGTTTCGAGATGATCTTCAGCACGTCGGCATCGGGCAGTTCGGCAATCTCCGGACCGGCCGTCTTGGCCTCGATGATGTACTTCTTGGCATTGCGCAGCGCGCTCAGGCGCACCGTATCCTTGGCCTTCATGGCCTCCATGATCCCTTTGGAAACCTGTTGTTCGAGTGACATGACAGTTTGTTTTTTAGTTTGTTGTATCGATTATCTGTTGTTTTGCATGAGCAGGAAGTCCAGCACGTCGCGCATCAGCCGCTCGCGCTGCGCTGCATCGGTCAGCGCCTCGAACGGGAATCCCGTGACGACCGTGCGAACCCCCGCATCGCAGGCCACGCCCGCCGTGCGGCCGTTTTCGATGTAGCGCAGCACGGTGAAGGCCCCCTCGCCTGCGGGACGGAGCACATCGGCCGCCTCGACGGCGTAGCCCTCCGGCGACAGCCGGTCGCGGTAGCGGTATTCGCCGCGCATGAAGCCGCCGTGTCCCGTCACGACGCGCACCCGGCCGCGGCGCGCCGCCCCGCCGTCCCAGGCCACGCGGAGCACCCGCTCGGCAAAGGCCCGGTCCGAAGCGTCGGACAGCGCCCCGTTCCATAGGTCCGACGCCACGTAACAGCCCGAGGCGAAGAGCGCCCCGCCCTGCGTGAGGTACTCCTCCAGTTCGCGCTGCAGGTCGGGCGGGAAGGTGCGGAAGACGGCTTCGCGCACGCCGCGGCCCATCGTCGTCGTGCGCTGCTTGCCGAGGATAAGGTCCACGGCGGGGTAGGCGCCCAGCGCGCAGGTGCCGCGCTCCACGGCGCGGACCGACGCCGAGCAGAAGGAGTAGCCGGCCGCCGTGATCGCACGCCCGTGCAGCGCCGGGTAGTCGAAGCTGTTGCCGCCGAGCACGTCCGTCTCGTAGTCCCACGTGCAGGCGCCCAGCGCGCGGCTGTCGTCGTCGCAGCGGGCCATGTCGAGGTCGTAGATGCGCTGGTTGCCGATGAACGAGATGTCGCGGCGGTCGGGCACGCCGCCGTCCACGTCGGTGTAGAAGCCTGCCAGCGAGTCGCTGCGCATGCTGAAGGGGGCGCTCGTGCGGTCGAAGCCGTTGACGACGAGCACGCACCCCTTTTCGTCGGGCATGCGGCACGCCGAGAGCGTCTCGCTCGGGAAACTCTCGCCGCCGGCATTCACGGCCGTCACGCGGTAGGAGTAGAGGTGCCCGGGCTCCTGCTCGACGATGTGGAAGGGCTTTTCGGTATAGGTGCCGCGGTCGAAGGCGCCGTCGTCGATGCGTGTGTAGACGATGTATCCGTCGGGTGCGGCCGTCGCCTCGAGCGAGTCCGCAACGGGTGTCCACGACACGCAGACGCGGTTGTCGCCGACAAACTCCGTTGCCACGGCCTCGACCGGCAGCGGCTGCACGACATAGGGCACGCCGTACTGCGACGCGAGGTAGCGCAGGATGCCCTTGTAGACGGCGCGGCTGACAAGGAACTTGAAGCGCGGGTCGCTGCCGTAGCGCATGTCGGCGAAGTTCTGGTGCGAGAGCAGTTCCAAAAGCATCGTCGGGGCGCCCGGCACGCGGGCTTCGTAGTAGGAGCGGTTCCAGAGCCCGCGGCGGCTCCACTCGGGCTCCCACGTGCGGCGGATGTCCGAGACGACCTGCGTCATGACCAGGTCGGTCAGGTCGCGCGAGCGATAGCGGTCGGCGCCGCCGGCGAAGCGCCCCTTCGTGTCGCGCGTATAGCAGATGCCGAGCGTGCCGACGATGCCGTCGCCGTCGCGGACTCCGGCATCCGAATGGAACGCCAGCGCCATGTCGACCGGGATGCGCAGCCCCGCGGAGTCGGGTAGCCGCGGCGATCCGCCCATCAGGGCGTTGACCCAGTGGGCGCGCGACATGTAGTCGTCCCGGTAGTCGTCCTTGTCCTGCTTCGGGGTGTAGACCTTCGGGTCGAAGCCCGCCCATTGCAGCCAGTAGCGCGCCCCTTCGCAGAAGCGCGGAAAACCGCTCGTCTCCTCGGCGTACTCCACGCCGGGGTGCCGCAGCGAGTCGCACACCGTGCGGGCGATGTTGCCGAAGCCGCCGCCGATCTTCACGGCATCGGCCGAGACGGTGCGTCCTTCGCGGCGCGAGCGGTTCGTGAGCGTCATGACCTCCTGTTCCCCCGCGGCGAAGGGGAAGCGTCCGAGGTAGATCCACGTGCCGCCTCCCATCGTCTGGTTGACGGCATAGCTCGACCGTCCCCCGAGGTGATGGACCGTATAGACTGCATCGTCAGCGCTTTCCGGCGTCGACTCGTAGCTGACGTAGACGGCATATTCGCCCCGCTCGGGAATGTCGGCACGCCACACGGCGCGGCTCTCCTCCGCCGGGTCGGTCACCGTGCGCGTGCGGCGCACGGTCCCCTCGCGGAAGGGATTTTCGCCCGAGCGGTAGACCTCGCGCCGGTGCGCAAAGCCCGCCCCGCCCGTTGTCCACGCCTCGCGGCCCGTTTGCTCGCGGTACTGCGCGGCACCGCCGTCGTTGTCGGCCAGCACCTCGTGTTTCTGCACGTCGCGCTCGCGCGGCAGCAGCACGTTGGCCCCGGCGTTTTCGAGCATCGGCACCAGGTAGGGCAGCACGTAGCTCTGCGTGTAGAGGTCCTCGCAGGTCATCCACAGCCGCGAACGCTGCCAGCGCCAGCAGTTGCGCGTCTGGTCGAAGTAGCGGCCGTGGCTCTGCCACAGCGCGATATGACGTCCCGTCAGCCCGCGTGTCGGCACGGCCGGCCGGTCGAGCGGCGTTACGAGCGGCCGCTCAGAGGGGTTGACGAAGGGGATCAGGCGCCGTTTTTTCAGGAGCTTCTCCAGCGCCGCATGGTTGCGGCAGGCCATCGGAATGAGCTCCGAGACCTCATGCCGGTCGGTGTAGAGCTCGATCCGCGCCTTGCGGTACCCGGCGGGCAGGACGGCCCGCACCGAGTCGTACATCGCCAGCACGTTCTGCTCGCGGAAGGGGTAGTACGACAGCCCGATCGAGGCGTAGATGCGCACGCGGCTGCGCGACGCCTTCACGGCCTGCACCTTGACGTAGCCGCCGGCGACCTCGCGCGCCACGATGCGCGTAAGGGTGCGTCCCACCTCCTGCCGCGTGCGGAGGTCGATTTCGGCAGCCGAGACCGAAGCTGCTGCAAAGAGTGTGATAATGAGGTATAGTATCTTATTTTTCATGACGTTTCAACAGTAACATGCCGATTATAGTAAAGGCGGCGTTGTAGACCAGCAACTCGAACCCGATCCGGTAGTCCCACACTTCGCGCACGCCCCATTGCAGAAGGGCGCTCAACACGGGAGCCGCCACGGCGACGAGCGGCATCCAGCGGTCGCGGACCTGCCGTCGCGTGAAGAAGCCGAAGAGGAACATGCCCAGAATCGGACCGTAGGTGTAGCTGACGACGCGGAAGACGAGGTTGATGCTGCTGTCGTCGGCGCCGTATCCGAAGGCGAGGATCACGAGGGCCATGCCGGCGGCCATCGCCGCGTGGACCCGGCGCCGGATGCGCGTCAGGGCGTTGTCGTCGTGACGCTGCGGCGCCTTCAGGATGTCGACCGTGAAGGAGGTCGTCAGCGCCGTGAGCGAACCGCCTGCCGCCGAGTAGGTGCTAGACAGCAGGCCGACGAGGAAGAGTACCCCGACGACGGCCGGCAGTCCGCCGTCGGCGGCGACAAGCGGGAAGACCTGGTCGCTCTTTTCGGGGAGCGTCAGCCCGGCATGGTCGACGTAGAGGTAGAGCAGCACGCCGAGCACCAGGAAGAGGAAGATCACGAAGATCTGACACACGGCCGTGAGCAGGATGTTCTTCTGCGCGTCGCGCGGGGTCGGGCAGCTCATGTTGCGCTGCATCATGTCCTGCCCGAGGCCCGTCATGGCGACGAGCGTCACGATCCCCGCGACGAACATCTTCCAGAAGTAGCGGTCCGAGGCCGGGTCGTCGAGAAAGAGGATCCGCGAATGGGGCGAGGCGGCCACCTCGCGGGCCATTTCGCCGAACGAGAGCCCCAGGGCGCGGGTGATGAAGAGGATCGACAGCACGAGGCTCGCGATCAGGCAGCACGTCTTGAGGATGTCGGTGCGGATGAGCGAGCGGACGCCGCCCTGCCGCGTGTAGAGCCATACGAGGGCCATTGTCACGGCGGCGTTGAGCCAGAAGGGCAGTCCGTAGCGGTCGAAGACGAGCAACTGCATGACGGTGCAGACGACGTAGACCTGCAGCGCCGTGCCGAGCATCTTCGCTACGAAGAAGCACCACGCCCCGGCGGCGTGCGTGCGGGCGCCGAAGCGGTCGTCGAGGTACTCGTAGAGCGAGACGAGCCTCAACCGGTAGAAGGTCGGGACGAGCAGGTAGGCGACGATGAGCTGCCCGACGGTGAAACCCGCGACCATCTGCATGTAGGAGAAGGAGTCGGCGGCCACAGAGCCCGGCACCGAGATGAAGGTCACGCCCGACATCGCGGCGCCGACCATGGCGAAGGCCGCCAGGTACCACGGCGTGCGCCGGTTTGCGGTGAAGAATCCGGCGTTGTCGGTCCGGCGGCCCGAAATCCAGGCTACGACGAACAGCAGGGCGATGTACCCCGTCAGGGTGGCGATTACGGCGGCAGGTGTCATGCGTGCGAACTCAACAAACCGAAGGCAAAGATACAAAAAAAGACGACAGGGCGTCGGTCCGTCGCGATTTTCCTCCCCTTCCGCGATTCGGGCGCAATTGCCGCCCGCTCGGCCGCCGCAGGATGCGAATCCCGGAAAAACGGTTATCTTTGTGGAAATAAACCGTCAAACTGAACATCGTTATGGCTTTTTTCAAGGAATTCAAGCAGTTCGCCCTCAAGGGCAACGTCATGGACATGGCCGTGGGCGTCATCATCGGCGGCGCGTTCGGCAAGATCGTCTCGTCGTTCGTGAACGACATCCTCATGCCGCCGATCGGAGCGCTGATCGGCAACACGGACTTCTCGCAGCTGCGGCTCGACATCTCGAAGCTGCGCGACGCCACGTCGCACGCCGTGCAGGCGGTCGGCGACGTCGTCGCGGCAGGCGATGCGGTCATTGCTCCGCCCGCCGCGGAACCGATCTACTGGAACTACGGCGCCTTCATCCAGCAGTGCGTCGACTTCACGATCCTGGCCTTCTGCGTCTTTCTGATGGTCAAGCTGATGAACCGGATCGCCCGCAAGAAGGAGGCGGCCCCGGCACCCGCTCCGGCACCCGTCCCGACGAAGGAGGAGCTGCTGCTTACGGAGATCCGCGACCTGCTCAAGGAGCAGCAGAAACGGTAGGTCCGTGGCGGTGATGCGCACCGCAAAGCGGCGGCCCGTCCGGCTGCCGCTTTTTTTACGGTTCCGTTCTGCGCCGCTTTTTTACGATCCCGTCCGTCCGGTGCTTTTTTCGACCGGGCGGTGCCGGTCTGCCGATTCGCTCCGGGGCGGGGCGGTTATTGGTCGGAGCGTTTTTTCCGGGGTGCGTACTCCTGGAGAATGTAGGTCGTGAAGATCGGGAAGAACAGCATGCCGAGCGACGGCAGCAGCACGCAGACGACCTTGCCGACGGCCGTGACGGGGAAGATCTCCGCACCGACGGTCGTCACGTTCATCCAGGCCCACCACAGGGCGTTGCCGAAGCCGTGGAGCCGGGGGTTGACCGCCACCTCGTAGTCGTAGAAGACCAGTGCCGAGAGGTAGGTGAAGACCACGACGGTGAACAGGTAGGCGGCGAAGAGGCGGTGGATGCGGTTGTCGCCCACGAGCCACTCGACGACGATGGCCATGGCCAGGAAGGTCCGCACGAGAGGCATCATGCCCACGACGAGGCCCCAGTCGTGCGTCATGTCGGCCCCGCACCAGGCGCTGATGTTGAGCCACGGGATCGAGATGAGCAGGTAGAGCAGGTTGCGCCGCAGAAAGCGCCTCCGGTCCCCGGCCGCGGCCCAGCGGACGAAGAAATCGGCGAGGAAGATGAGGCAGACGACAAGCTGGATCGTGAGGTAGGTTTGCGAGAAGCGGAGGTTGTCACCGGCCAGCACCTCCCAGGAGACGGCGGCCAGCAGGACTATCCCGGCGAGCAGCCGGAGCAGCCGGAGTTGACCGAAAGGGTCGCGCGTGGCAGCTTCGCGGGTGGATCGACGTGTCATGAACGGAAATCGGTTTGGGCGCAGTCGGTTCAAAATCAGTGCCAGAGCCGGTGGCGGAGAATTTTTTGGAAGTTTTTTGGCGAAAAGATTTTGCACGATTGAAAATTTCTATTACCTTTGCACTCGCTTTAACGCCTTGGCGGGATAGCTCAGCTGGTTAGAGCGCATGATTCATAATCATGAGGTCGAGAGTTCAAGTCTCTCTCCCGCTACGAAGGAGAACCGAAAGGTTCTCCTTTTCGTTTTGTTTACCTCCTTGTCCCGGCGCGCGACCCTCCTTTATTTTTATGTGTTTCAATCCTCGCCGCCTCTCCATCCCGATTGTCCGCTTGCAGGCATCCGTGACCGGAATACCGTCCGCTTGGAATCCCGTCCGGGTGCCGCCTGTGGGGAGCGTGCCTTTCGGTTGAAGTGACGGAATGAATGCCGTGTGGCGCCGGCTCCCGTCATTTGCTGCTGCGGTAGGCCGAGGGGGTCATGCCGGTGTGCTGCTTGAAGTAGCGGCCGAAGAAGGACTGGTTCGGGAAGTTCAGGTAGTAGGCGATCTCCTGGATGTTCATCGTCGAGTATTTCAGCAGATTCTTCGCCTCCAGAATTACATATTCGTCGATCCATTCCGATGCCGTGCGTCCCGTTGTCGAGCGCAGCAGCGTCGTCAGGTACTTGGGGGTCAGGTGGAGCTGTTCGGCATAGAAGCCCACCGACCGTTCCTGCAGGTAGTGTTTCGAGAGCTCCTCCAGAAAGGTGTTGAAATAGGCCGCATTGCGATTGTGGGAGGCGTTGTCTGTCCGGGAGCCGTCGGCGCGCCTTTCGATGCGGTTGTCGATGATCCGGCAGATGCGGTAGGCCAGCGTCCGGAACATCGACAACCGAATCTCCTCGGAGAGGGCGTCGGTGCGGCCCAGACGGCCTTCGGCAAAGGTTTCGTCGAGCGATCGCATGATCTCCGCCCACTCCCGGTCGTCGAGCGTCAGTGTAGGGTTTTCGCGGACCGCCATGAAGAGGTGCAGCAGCAGTTTCAGGTCGATGCGGATGCGGTTGATGAAATCCTCCTCGCAGAGGATGAAGCGAACGGCTGCCTGCTGCTGCGACTCCACCTGTATGATGGTTCCCGGAGGACAGACGAACATCGTCTGCCCGCCGATGACGCAATGTTTCAAATCGGCGGTCACCGTGGCCGAACCTTTTGAACAAAATACCACGCCAAAGGCGTCGATGCGCGTCGGGAACCGGAACAGGTCCATGATGGCGGTCTCCCGTTCCAGCGCCTCCCGGTAGCCCATTAAACATCCGTCATAGTAGATGTCACCCGGTTGCAGCGGGTAGATTTTCAGCAGGGAGGCCAGCGAAACACTCAAAATCTCTTTTTCGTTCATTGCAGGAACCATTTTACGGGACAAAGATAGGAATTAATCCCCTGTTTTTTGCCGAAAAGTACGAAATCGAACCTTTTGACAAATTCCTCCGACGACGAGGCCTTTCCCCGAGTTGGTGAAAAGGCTTCCTTTGCAGCGGAAACCAAGTGAAAAGACAATGGATATGAAACGTGTGATTTTTGGTGCCGCGCTGCTGTTGGCAGCCGGTTGTTCATCATCGGGAAACACCGCCTCCACGGCGGGACCCCTGCGGGTCTCCACGATTGTTGTCGAGCCCCGCGAGGACCTTCATGCCGGCATCTATGTCGGAGTCGTCGAGGAGGAGAACGCCGCGGCGCTCAGCTTCCCTGTTGCCGGAACCGTCACCCGCCTCTGTGTCGAGGAGGGGACCCGGGTTCGGCAGGGCGATCTGATCGCCGAACTCGATGCGACGTCGGCCCGCGATGCCTTCGAGGCGGCGAAAGCTGCCCTGCAGCAGGCCCGCGATGCCTGTGAGCGTCTGCAACGGCTCTATGATGCAAAGACGCTGCCCGAAATCCAGTGGGTCGAGGCGCAGACCCGGCTCCGGCAGGCCGAAGCCGCCTGCGGAATTGCCGAAAAGAACCTCGGCGACTGCCGGCTGCGTGCCCCCTTCGACGGGGTTGTCGGGCAGAAGCGCACCGCGGTCGGCGAAACGGCGCTGCCCGGTGTTCCCGTGTTGACGTTGCTGGAGATCGGTCGTGTCAAGGTGCGCTTCTCGGTGCCCGAGCAGGAGATTGCCGCAATCGCCGCCGACAGCCGCGTGCGCGTCGTCGTGCCGGCGCTTCACGATGCGCTCTTCGAGGCCGGACGGATCGAAAAGGGTGTCGAGGCCAATCCCGCGGCCCACACCTACGACGTGCGGGCGCTGCTGGCCAACCGGGACGGTGCGCTCCTTCCGGGGATGGTCTGCCGCGTGACGGTGACGCCCGCCGCGGCCGTCGAGGAGATCGCCGTGCCGGCCCGCGCCGTGCAACAGACGGGTGACGGCAGCCGCTTCGTCTGGCGCATCGAGGGCGATTCGGCCGTGCGGGCCTGGGTTCGCACGGGTCGCTTCGTCGGGAACGAGGTCGTGATCGAAGAGGGCCTTCGTCCGGGTGAGCGCGTCGTTGTCGACGGCATGCAGAAGATCGGTCAGGGTTCCAAAGTCGTGCTGCGATGAAAACTTCCAATAACATCATTGCGTGGGCCATGCGGAATTTCCGCATCACCTTCCTCATCGTGGGGTGCCTCTTCGTCTTCGGCATCTACGCCCTGTCGCGCATCCCCAAGCAGGAGTTCCCCGAATACACGATCCGGCAGGGCGTGGTCGTCGGCCTCTATCCCGGCGCCACGAGCGAAGAGGTCGAAGAGCAGCTGGCCCGGCCGCTCGAGCAGTTCCTGATGACCTACAAGGAGGTCAAGCGCCGCAAGACCACCTCCACGTCGCAGAACGGCATGTGCTACGTTATGGTCGAGCTCAACGACGATGTCAACAACAAGGACGAAGTGTGGTCGAAGATCAAGCACGGTCTCGCCTCGTTCAAGGCCCAGCTGCCGGCCGGAGTCGTCGCGCTGGTCGCCAACGACGATTTCGGCGACACCTCGGCGCTGCTCATCACGCTCGAGTCCGACACGCGCACCTACCGCGAGCTCAAGGAGTACATGGACAAGTTGAGCGACCGGCTACGCCGCATCGAATCGGTCTCGAACCTGCGCCCCTACGGCGTGCAGCAGGAGCAGATATCGGTCTATGTCGACCGGGAACGGCTGGCGGCCTACGGCATCGGCGAGAAGGTCATCTCGGCGGCACTGGCCGCGCAGGGGCTCACTCCGACGGGCGGGTCGATCGACAATGCCGACACCGAGACGCCGATTCACATTGCACCGTCGCTGGCCGGTGAGCGCGAGGTGGCCGAGCAGATCATCTGGACCGATCCCGACGGACACGTCCTCCGGGTGAAGGACGTGGCGCGGGTCGTGCGCGAGTACGACGATCCGGACAGCTACATCCTCAACAACGGCCATCACTGCGTGCTGCTCTCGATGGAGATGCAGGCCGGCAACAACATCGTCGAATACGGCGAGGAGGTCGACGAGGTGCTGCGGCAGTTCATCGAGGAGGTGCTTCCCGAGGATGTCTCCGTCGAGCGCATCGCCGACCAGGCCAAAGTCGTCGGCGACTCCGTCCACTCGTTCCTGCGGGACCTCTTCGTCTCGATGGCCATCATCATCGCCGTGATGATGCTGCTCTTCCCGTTCCGCTCGGCGCTCGTGGCCGCCATCACCATCCCGTTGTCGACCTTCATATCGGTCGGCGTGATGTATCTGTGCGGCATTCCGCTCAATACGGTGACCTTGGCTGCGCTGATCGTCGTCCTGGGCATGATCGTCGACAACTCGATCGTCGTCATCGACGGCTACCTCGACTACCTCGGGCGCGGCTATTCGCGCTGGTATGCCGCCGACGAGAGCGCCCGCGAGTTCTTCCCCTCGCTGCTGCTCGCCACGGTCTGCATCTGCATGATCTTCTATCCGCTGCTTTTCACCATGTCGGGCATGTTCCGCGACTTCCTGAACTTCTTCCCCTGGACGGTCACCATCAACCTGATGGTTTCGCTGGTGCTCGCCGTCGTGGTCATTCCCTTCCTCGAGGTGCTTATCATCCCCGTTGTCAAGCCCCGTCGCGAGGGCAAGGTCGCCTTTACGGACCGGGTGCAGAAGTTGTACCGGCGCGTGCTGGCCTGGACCTTCCGCCACGGGTGGCTCACCATCTCGATGGGCATCGCTTCGGTCGTCGTGTCGCTGTTGATCGCCCCGCATCTCAAGTTCCGCATGGTGCCCTTTGCCGACCGGGACCAGTTCGCCGTGGAGATCTATCTGCGGCCCGATACGCCGGTTGAACGGACGGCTGCCGTGGCCGATTCGCTCTACCGCGTGCTGCGGGCCGACGGGCGCGTGAAGTCCGTGACGTCGTTCGTCGGATGTGCCTCACCCCGCTTCCAGATGAGCTATGCCCCGCAGATCGCCGGAAAGAACTATGCGCAGTTCATCGTCAATACGACCTCGATCGAGGATACCGAGGCGCTGCTCGACGAGTACGCCGATGCATGGGCCGACCATTTCCCCGAGGCCTATGTCAAGTTCAAGCAGCTGGACTACCAGAATGTCCCCTCGCTCGAGTTCCGCTTCTACGGCGACGACCTCGACTCGCTGCACGTGGCGGCCGACCGGCTGATGGCGCGCATGCGCGGGATGGAGGGCCTGCAGTGGATCCACTCCGACTACGAGGACCCGCGGGTCATTGCCGAGGTGACGCTCGATCCCGTGACCGCTTCGCAGCTCGGCGTCACGCGCACGGTGACGGCCGCCAACCTCGCGCTTGCGGCCGGTGACGTGGCCGTCGGCGCGGTCTGGGAGGGTGACTACAAGGTGCCCGTGGTGCTGAAGAACGAAGACCGGACGGCCGAGCGCTCGCTGTCGGATATCGGCGACACCTATGTCTCGTCGCTCGTTCCGGGCGTGAGTGTGCCCCTGCGGCAGATCGCTCAGGTCGAGCCCCGCTGGAGCGAGACGAAGATCGTACACCGCAACGGCATGCGCTGCATCACCGTCTCGGCCGATCTGCAGCGCGGTGTGAACGCCATGCGGATGACTTCGCAGATACGGCGTGTGATCGACCATGAGCTGGAGATTCCCGCCGGCGTGACCACCGAGGTGGGCGGTGCCCGCGAGTTCGACGAGGAGACCTTGCCGCCGATCATCTACGGGTTGGGTATCTCGCTGGTCATCATCTTCTTCTTCATCCTGATCAACTTCCGCAAGTTCGGCATCTCGCTCGTTATCATGGCCGCCATGTCGCTCAGCCTGTTCGGCGCGATGCTCGGGCTGTGGATTGCCGACTTCACGATCGGCCTGACCTCCGTGCTGGGCTTCATCACGCTGCTGGGCATGATCGTGCGCAACGTCATCCTCATGTACCAGCACGCCGAGGACAAGCGCAAGACGTGCCACTGGTCGGCGCGGCTGGCCGCCTACGACGCCGGACGGCGGCGCATGGTGCCGATCTTTCTGACAACGGCCACGACGGCCGTGGGTGTCGTGCCGATGATGCTGGGCGGCAGCACCTTCTGGGCGCCGGTCGGTGTGACGATCTTTGCCGGCGGCATCGGATCGCTGATCCTGGTGGTGACGATCCTCCCGGTTCTCTATTCAAAAATCTACAAGTGATGGAAAAGACCCTCATCCAGTTGTTTCTCGTTGCCGGGATGCTCTGCGCATGCCCGGCCGGGGCCCAGCCCCTGACGCTTGAGCAGTGCCGCGCGTCGGCCGTCGAACACAACCGCACGCTGCGTGACAGCCGCTTCGATTTCGAGGCGGCGCGTCAGGACCGCCGCCAGGCCTTCACGAACTATTTTCCGCAGATCTCCGCCTCGGGCGGAGCCTTTCAGGCCCAGCACGGGCTGGTGCAGGCCGATTTCGGGCTGACGATCCCGCAGATGGGGACGATGGAGATGCCCCTGTCGCTGGTCAAGCGCGGCGTGTTCGGCGGCGTTATGGCCGTGCAGCCCCTCTTTGCGGGTCTGAAGATCGTCAACGGCAACAAGCTCGCCCGCGTGGGCGAGGAGGTCGGGGCGCTTCAGGTGCGGAAGACCGAGGCGGAGGTCCGCGAGCAGACGGATACCTATTTCTGGCAGATCGTCTCGCTCAAGGAGAAGCTCCGGACCATCGAAGCCGTCGAGCGGCAGCTCGACGAAATACACCGTCAGGTCGCCCTTTCGGTCGACGCGGGGCTTGTCACGACGAACGACCTGCTGCGTGTCGAACTGCGGCAGCAGGAGGTCGCCTCCAACCGGCTGAAGGTCGAGAACGGCCTGAAGGTAGCCCGGCTGCTGCTTGCCCACCACATCGGGGTCGATTGGCAGGGTTTCGACATCGCGGCGGAGAATTTCGCCGAGCCTGAGGCGCCCGGTGTCTATTATGTCAGCGTGGAGGAGGCGCTCGACCGCCGGGCCGAGTACCAGTTGGCCGAGAAGAACGTTGAGGCGCAGAGGTATCAGAAGCGCATCGAGCGCGGCAAGCACCTGCCGACCGTGGGAGTGGGGGCCGGGTATCTCTACTATAACATGACGGACAAGGACGTTGACGACGGGCTGGTTTTTGCCCAGGTTTCGGTGCCGATCTCCGACTGGTGGGGCGGCTCGCACGCCCTGAAGAAGGCCCGCATCCGCGAGCAGCAGGCCGAGAACGACCGCCTGCAGGCGCGCGAGATGCTCTCGGTCGAGATCGAGAAGACGTGGAGCGAGGTGCAGGAGGCCTATGCCCAGATCCAGCTGGCCCGCCGTTCGGTCGATTCCGCGACGGAGAACCTGCGTGAAAACCGCAGCTTTTACGAGGCGGGTACGGCCCCGCTGACCGACCTGCTCGACGCCGAGACGCTCTACACGCAGAGCCGCGACAACTTCACGTCGGCCTGTGCGGCCTACCGCACGTCGCTGGCCCGCTACCTGCGCGTGACCGGGCGGTAGGTTCCGCTGTGGAGGCGGAAACGGATGCGGTGCGGAGAGCCGGTTGCAGCTCTTCGCACCGCTTTTTTTGTCGACGCCCGGAGCAAAAAAATGGGTACAGCCGGCGGGAAAAAATCGTACCTTTGCCGCATGGCACACGCAAAGGTGGAAAAGACGAATGCCGCGCGGCTGCTCGACCGCGCGAAGATCGCATACGAACTCGTACCGTATGAGGTGGATGAATCGGACCTCGCAGCCACGCATGTGGCCGCACAGCTCGGGGAGCCGATCGAGCGTGTTTTCAAGACGCTGGTGCTCAAGGGCGACCGGACGGGCTATTTCGTCTGTGTCGTGCCCGGAGACCACGAGGTCGATCTGAAGGCCGCGGCCCGTGTCTCGGGCAACAAGAAGGTCGACCTGATCCCGATGAAGGAGCTGCTGCCCGTGACGGGCTACATCCGGGGCGGCTGCTCGCCCGTGGGGATGAAAAAGGCCTTTCCGACGTGGTTTCATGCGACGGCGGCCGACTATCCCTTCATCTACGTGAGTGCCGGTGTGCGCGGCCTGCAGCTCAAGGTCTCGCCCTCGGAGCTGATCGCCTACGTGCGCGGCTCGCTGGCCGACATCAGCCGCAAGGCGTGATGCGCCGGCCCGGCGTGGCTTGGTGCAGCCATTGGCCATTCGATGTTGTAAGACGGCCGGCGTGCGGTGATGCGTACTTCGATGACGCGCGGCGGCGGGTGTGCGGCAGGTACTGGCCCCCTCTCGGACGACGTGTGTCAGTGGGTGAGTGATTTGGGCTTCATCAGGTGGCTGCGCACCTGCACGAGGAAGGTCCGGAGCAGCCCCTCGCTGTAGACGATGCGGTGCTTCCAGCGGTTGCACCACCAGCGGCGCGTGCGGAACCAGACGGTGCGCAGCAGCCCTCCCGCGGGCGGTGTCTCCGAAAATTCCGGTTGCAGAATGTCGGCGAGCACCCGCTCCTCGAGTGCCGGATCCCGGTCGAAGGCGGGGATCATCCCCGCGTCCACTCCCAGGCGATCGATCGCTATGGCATTCAGACAGTTCAGGAAACGGTGCATGTTCATGCGCCGGGCCAGGACGTACAATGCTTCCCAGTCGATCCCGTTGTGGCTGTGTTCGACGAACATCGCCCAGTCGGCGACGTGCCGCATGCCGATCTCCATGGCGGCGAAGTGCATGGCGGCGTGCCGCAGCAGGAAGAGGGCGTTGAAGTTAGCCGGGGGCAGCTGCACGGGGGCGCCGTCGACCTCGACCTGTTTGGACGGCTCCTCGCGGGCGCAGCGCTGCAGCTGCTCTTCGATGGGGCGGTTGGAGAGGTGGGCGTGGATGTTCAGGAAGTCGAAATGGTTTTCGATCAGGATGCCGTCGAGGGTGAAGGTCGTGTGATGGTGGACATCCTCGTCGATCTGCACCTGTCGCTCGCGGCGCAGCAGCTCGTCGGCCTCCTGCTGGCGGCCGTAGAACCAGACGTCGATGTCGCCGCACGGCCGGTGCTCGGGCCGCGGGTAGGAGAGGCTCAATCCGTACCCCTTGAGAAGCATCATCGGAATGCCGTGGCTGTGCATGAAGGCCGCCAGGCGGCCGATGATGCGCCGCTGCCGGGCGTAGAGCTGTTCGATGCGCTCGACGTTGAGGGCCCATTGCAGGCGGATCGTGCGCGGCGGCATTGCCTCGTCGGCGAGGAGCCCCTGCGCGTGCAGCGTCTCCAGCCCGTCGCGGACGATGGCCGAGACGCCCTGTGCGGCGGCCAGGCGGCAGAGCGCCGGCCACGGATTGCCCGCCGGGAGCGTGATCGCTTCGGCTGCCCGGTCGGGATGCAGTCCGGCGCGCAGCAGCGCGAAGAAGAGTTCGCGGATGGCGGGTGGGATACTCCGGCGGCTCTTATCGGTTGCCATACATCTGTTCGTAGTAGTGTTCGTACTCGCCGGAGGTGATGCGCTCCATCCACTCCCGGTTTTCAAGATACCAGCGCACGGTCTGCTCGATCCCCTCCTCGAAGCGGAACACAGGTTCCCAGCCCAGCTCGCGGCGCAGCTTCGAGGAGTCGATCGCGTAGCGCAGGTCGTGGCCCGCGCGGTCGGTGACGTAGGTGATCAGCCGCTCGGAGGCCCCCTCGGGTCGTCCCAGCAGGCGGTCCGTCGTGCGGACGATCAGCCGCACGAGGTCGATGTTGCGCCACTCGTTGCCGCCGCCGATGTTGTAGGTCTCGCCGCTCTGTCCCTCGTGGAAGATGAGGTCGATGGCCCGCGCGTGGTCCTCGACGTGGAGCCAGTCGCGGACGTTCTCGCCGCGGCCGTAGACGGGAAGCGGCCGTTCGAGCCGGATGTTGTTCACCAGCAGCGGGATGAGCTTCTCGGGAAATTGGTAGGGACCGTAGTTGTTCGAGCAGTTCGTCACGACGGTCGGCAGGCCGTAGGTGTCGTGGAACGCCCGCACGAAGTGGTCGGACGACGCCTTTGAGGCCGAGTAGGGGCTGTGGGGGTCGTAGCGCGTTCCCTCGTTGAAAGGCTTGTCGCCGAAGCCGAGGGCGCCGTAGACCTCGTCGGTCGAGATGTGGTAGAAGCGCTTGCCCGCCCAGGCGCCTTGCCACGCCTCGCGGGCTGCATGCAGCAGCGTCAGCGTGCCGAGGACGTTGGTCCGGGCGAAGGTGAAGGGGTCGCGGATCGAGCGGTCGACGTGGCTTTCGGCCGCAAGGTGGATCACCCCGTCGATCGCGTAGCGGCGGAATACCTCCCCGACGGCCTCCGCGTCGCAGATGTCGCCCCGCACGAAGGTGTAGTTCGGGGCCTGCTCGACGTCGCTCAGGTTGGCGAGGTTCCCGGCGTAGGTCAGCAGGTCGAAGTTGACGATCCGGTAGTCGGGGTAGCGCGTAACGAAGCGTCGCACGACGTGCGAGCCGATGAAGCCGGCGCCGCCGGTAATCAGGATATGGCGTTTCATCTTATCCGTTGTTTTTCTTCAGACGCATCAGGCAGTAGAGCATCGACTCCCGCCAGTGGGGAATCTCGAGGCCGAACGTGCGGCGCACCTTGCTCTTGTCGAGCAGCGAGTAGGCCGGGCGCAGCGCCCGCGTGGGGTAGTCGGCCGTGCGGCAGGGTTCGATGCGGCACGTGTCGTGGCCCGCGGCGCGGGCGATCTCGACGGCAAAGTCGTACCACGAGCAGGCCCCCTCGTTGGTGAAGTGGTAGATGCCCTCGCGGCCGGCGTAGTAGCCCCCCTCGACGATCGAGAAGAGCGCCAGGGCGAGGTCCCCGGCGTAGGTCGGCGTGCCGATCTGGTCCGCGACGACGTTGATGTGCTCCTTCTCGGCCGTGAGCCGCAGCATGGTCTTCAGGAAGTTGCCGCCGAACTCCGAGTAGAGCCACGCCGTGCGGAAGATGAGGGCGTGGCAGCCCGTGGCGGCGATCTCCTCCTCGCCGGCGAGCTTCGTGCGGCCGTAGGCATTCAGCGGCCCCGGTGTGGCCTCCTCCGTATAGGGGGTCGAGGCGTGTCCGTCGAAGACGTAGTCGGTCGAGATGTGGATCAGCGTCGCGCCGGTTGCGGCGGCGGCCTGCGCCAGGTGGCGCACCGCCAGGCGGTTCAGCCGGTCGGCAGCCTCCTCCTCGGCTTCGGCCCGCTCGACGTTGGTGTAGGCCGCGCAGTTGATGACCACGTCGTAGCGGTGCTCCCCGAACTGCCGCCGGACGGCGTCGGCATCGGTGATGTCCAGCTCGGCGACGTCGGTGAAGGTGTAGCGGTTGGCCCCGGCGGCTCCGAGGCGGCGCAGCGAGCGGCCCAGCTGGCCGTCGGCGCCCGTAACCAGTATTTCAAGCATAATAGTCGATGTTATAGTCGAACAGCTCCGCGGCCTCGTGCAGGGTCGGGTGGTGGCGATCCTTCTCCGAAAGGATCACCTCGCCGGGCGTCAGGCGCCAGTCAATGCCGAGCGCGGGGTCGTCCCACGCGATGGCCCCCTCGGCCTGCGGAGCGTATGGGTTGTCGCATTTGTACTGAAAGAGTGCCTCGTCGCTCAACACGGCAAAGCCGTGGGCGAAGCCGCGCGGAATGAACAGCTGGCGGCGGTTCGTGTCGGTGAGTACCGCGGCGACGTGGCGTCCGAAGGTGGGCGACCCGCGCCGGATGTCGACGGCGACGTCGAGCACGCATCCCCGCACCACGCGCACGAGCTTCGACTGCGCGTCGCGCCCCCGCTGGAAATGGAGCCCGCGGACGACGCCGCGGCGCGACAGCGACTCGTTGTCCTGCACGAAGCGCACGGGGCGCACCCTGGCGTCGAATTCCCGTTGCGAATAACTCTCGAAAAAGTAGCCGCGCGCATCGCCGAACACCTCCGGTTCGATCAGCACGACTCCCTCTATATCGGTATGCAGCACCCTCATCGCGTCGTCTCCTCCAGTATCTTGAGCAGGTATTGTCCGTATTGGTTCTTGCGCATCGGCTCGGCGATCTCGCGCAGCCGTTCGGCCGAGATCCACCCCTCGCGGTAGGCGATGTCCTCCAGGCAGGCGATCTTCAGCCCCTGCCGCTTCTCGATCACCTCCACGAAGATCGAGGCCTCGGCCAGCGATTCGTGGGTGCCCGTATCGAGCCACGCGAAGCCCCGCGGCATGGGCTCCACGTGCAGCCGCCCGGCCTTCAGAAACTCCTGGTTGACGCTCGTGATCTCCAGCTCGCCGCGTGCCGAGGGGCGGATCCGCGAGGCGATCTCCACCACCTCCGCAGGGTAGAAGTAGAGCCCCACGACGGCGTAGTCGGATTTCGGCTCGGCAGGCTTCTCCTCGATCGAGAGGCAGCGGCCCGCGGCGTCGAATTCCGCCACGCCGTAGCGGCGCGGGTCGTCGACCCGGTAGCCGAAGATCGTGGCGCACCGCTCCTGCTCCGTGCGCCGCACGGCCTCGCGCAGCATGCCTGTGAGGCCCGAGCCGTGGAAGATGTTGTCGCCCAGCACCAGGCACACCGAATCTCCCGCGAGAAACTCGCGCCCGATCAGGAAGGCCTGCGCCAGTCCGTCGGGCGAGGGCTGCTCGGCATAGGTGAAGCGCACGCCGAGGTCCGAGCCGTCGCCCAGCAGGCGCCGGAAGGCCGGCAGGTCCTCGGGCGTCGAGATGACGAGGATGTCGCGGATGCCCGCAAGCATCAGCACCGAGATGGGGTAGTAGACCATCGGCTTGTCGTAGATGGGCAGCAGCTGCTTGCTCACCCCCTTGGTGATCGGGTAGAGGCGCGTGCCCGTGCCTCCGGCCAGAACGATTCCTTTCATCGCGATTGCGGGTTTGTCGGTTCAAATTCGATCAAAGGTAGCCTTTTTTTCGCAAAAAGCGTGACAGGGGAACTTTTTTTTGTGGAAATGCGCCGTTTTGTCCGGTACTTCGGGTTGAAAAGTTGGATACAAGTGTGTAATTGCGGTTTTAAGCGTCTCCGGGGCCGTTTTCCGCCGATTCGGCTTGTCGGTGAATGAATTTGCCGTCCGAAAAGTTGCATAAATAAGACTTTCTTCCTACATTTGCGTCTGGGTTTCATGGGCGGATTCTTGTGTAAAGAATCGGCTCGAAGGCCGGAGTGCGGACGTCTTGCGTGTCGTGCGGAGCGGCGGAAACTTGATTGATCACTGGCGCAATTGCCGGTGGTATCCCTGAAATATGCGCTGTCGTGAACGGATTGAATGGGATGCAACAAGTTGATTATCAAAGATGGACAACGATCTGACAGGCTGGTTCGCCGTAAGGACGATGTATCGCAACGACCTCAATGTCGGGCGGTACCTCGAGGCGCAGGGCGCCGAGGTGTTCATCCCGATGCACTACGTGGATGTGAAGCGCGGCGGAGCGGTGAGGCAGGTGCTCGAACCGGTCGTCCGCAACATCGTTTTCACCCGGACCTGCCGCTCGCTGCTTGATCGCGTCAAGAAGGAGCTGGAGTCCAAATGGGCCATCCGGCTCTTCATGAACCGCGAAACGCATGAGCCGATCCTGATTCCCGAGGAGCAGATGCGCAGCTTCATCGCCGTGGCGGGGAGCTACGACGAGCAGCTGCTCTTTCTGGGGACCGACGAGGTGAACTACAAGGTCGGGGATCGGATCCGTGTCATCGCCGGCCCCTTCCGGGGGGCACAGGGACGGCTGCTCCGGGTAAAGGGTCACAAGCGGCTGGTCGTGGAGATCGAGGATGTCATGGCTGTGGCCACGACCTACCTGCCGCCCCGGATGATCGAGCGGATCGGATAGCCGCTTTTCGCGCTTTGTCTTCATGCCATCTCGCCCGACCCTTCATCGTTGTCCGATCCGTCCCACCGGATCGGCGGTGGAAAAACAGGCCGCATTCTGCGTCGCAGCGACGACGGAACGGCTACCCGATTTTGAAATGTCATTCAGGTTATATTTATGTATCGACTTATCCAAAAATTTCATCTGGACCGTTATCTGAGCTCGAAGCTGGTTCTCCTGATCGACTCGGCCGTTTCGGTCGGATCGACCCTGCTGGCCTATCTGCTGGTCAGGAGTCTTGTCGTGAGCAGCGTGTTCTCCGTGCGTTACGGATTGTTGCTGCTGTTGGGCTCGTTGATCTTCAGCGTGCTGTCGTTCTATCTGTTCGGAACGCAGCGGACGATTATCCGTCACACGACGCTGCGCGAGATGTGGAAACTGGTCGCTGCCGTGGCGCTGAAGGATGCGCTGCTGTTCGCCTATGTGTTTTGGGTGCTGCCGCACGACGCGCAGACCGGGCTTACGGCCGCGTCGCTGGGATTCATGATCGACATCCTGCTCACGCTCTTCCTGCTGCTGTCGATGCGGCTGATGATGATCGTGCTCTATGATCTGATCAAGTACAAGTCGATCCGGCGCGAGAACTGCAAACGGGTGCTGGTCTACGGCACGGGAGACAAATCGGTGGCGCTGGTCGAACGGCTCCAGAACTCGCCCCACTACCGGATCGTGGGCTTCCTGACCTATGGCAAGCGGCTCAAGAATCATATTCTCGCCGACTATCCGGTCTACTATTTCGAGACGAACGACAACGTCAAATACCTTCAGGATCGCTACGACATCGACGCCGTGCTCTTCGCGACGAACGATGAGGTGCAGCACGAGCAGGAGCGGCTGATCCGCCATTGCACGGAGGACGGTCTCAAGGTGCTCATCGCCCCGCCCATCGACGAGGTGATCGACGGCAAGCTGATGAAGCAGCCGATCCGCGAGATCAAGATCGAGGATCTGCTTGGCCGTGAGGAGATCAAGATCTCGATGAACGAGATCATCGCGAATTTCCGCGGCAAGACGATCATGGTGACGGGAGCTGCCGGCTCGATCGGCTCGGAACTGTGCCGCCAGCTGGCGACCTTCGGAGTGAAGCAGCTGATCCTGTTCGACAACTCCGAGACGCCGATGCACAACATCCGTCTGGAGCTGGAGGAGCGCTATCCGGAACTGAATTTTGTTCCCGTGATCGGCGACGTGCGGATGATCCCGCGCCTCGATTATGCCTTCCGGACCTACCGTCCGCAGGTGGTCTTCCACGCCGCGGCCTACAAGCACGTGCCGCTGATGGAGGAGAATCCGTGCGAAGCGGTGCTGGCCAACGTGGCCGGCTCGCGCAACGTGGCGGACAAGTGCATCGAGTACGACGTCGAGAAGATGGTCATGATCTCGACCGACAAGGCGGTGAATCCGACCAATATCATGGGTTGCACGAAGCGTCTGGCCGAGATCTATGTCCAGTCGCTCGGACTGGCCATCGAGGCGGGCAAGATGAAGGGACGGACGAAGTTCGTGACAACGCGTTTCGGCAATGTGCTGGGCTCGAACGGTTCGGTGATCCCGCGTTTCCGCGAGCAGATCGCCAACGGCGGTCCGGTGACGGTGACGCATCCCGACATCACGCGCTTCTTCATGACGATTCCGGAGGCGTGCCGTCTGGTGATGGAGGCCGCGACGATGGCCACGGGTACGCAGATCTTCGTATTCGACATGGGCAAGTCGGTCAAGATCGCCGACTTGGCCCGCCGCATGATCGAGCTGGCCGGTCTGGAGGTGGACAAGGACATCAAGATCGAATATACGGGACTGCGTCCGGGCGAGAAGCTCTACGAGGAGGTGCTCTCCAATACGGAGAACACGCTGCCGACGTCGCATGACCGGATCCGCATCGCGAAGGTCCGCCAATACGATTACGAGGAGGCCCGGCAGGCTGCCGACGAACTCGAGACGCTGTCGCGTGCCGTCGAGATTCCCGACATGGTCCGTCTGATGAAGCGGACCGTCCCGGAGTTCAAGTCCAGGAACTCGCGGTTCGAGGTGTACGACAAGGAGATCGAGGCTGCATCCAAATAATCGGAAAGGTATGGCTGCTGCGTACACGCATCATTTGTTCGCTCCGTACCGTATTTGTCCCGTAGGGGCGCATGTCGATCACCAGCATGGACTAGTGACCGGCTTTGCCCTGGACAAGGGGGTCGATCTTTGGTTCGACGTGACGGAGGACGGTTCGGTTGATTTGCGGAGTGAATCCTTCGAGGGGGAAGTCCGTTTCAATCTGGCGGAGCCGTCGCTTGTCCGGCAGGGTAACTGGGGCGATTATGCCCGCGGGGCCAAGTATGCCCTTCGCAAACGCTTCGAGCTGCATCGCGGCATACGGGGTGTGCTCAAGGGGTCGCTCCCCGTGGGGGGCCTCTCTTCGAGTGCGGCGGTGTTGATTGCCTATGTAATGGCCTTTGCCCGGGCGAACGAAATTTCGCTGACGAAGATGGAGGTGGCCAAGATCGCTTCGGAGGCTGAGCGCGAGTATATCGGACTGAACAACGGCCTGTTGGATCAGGCCTGTATTGCGCTGGGCCGCAAGGATGAGCTGTTGATGCTTGATTGCGACACGAACGATTATAGGTTGATTCCGCGCAATCCGAAGATGCCCGATTTCCGGTTGGCGATCTTCTTTTCGGGGTTGACCCGTTCGTTGGTCAACAGCGATTACAACCTGCGCGTCGGAGAGTGTCGGACGGCGGCATGGAACATGCTGGCGTATGCCAACATGCCGTTGAAGAGTTTTGACAAGACGTTCCTGCGCGATGTCCCTCGGGAGCTCTACGATGCGACCCGGGATCGCATGCCGGCCCGTTTTGCCCGCCGGGCCGAGCATTTCTATTCGGAATACAAGCGGGTCCGGCAGGCCGTGACGGCCTGGGAAACGGGCGATTTGGAGTGGTTCGGCCGACTGTCGTTTGAAAGTTGTGAATCGTCGATTCACAACTACGAATGCGGCTCTCCGGAGCTGATCGCCATCTACCGGGCCATGCGCTCGACGAAGGGCATTTACGGCGGACGCTTCTCCGGAGCTGGATTCAAGGGAGCCTGTATCGCCCTGGTCGATCCGGCGGAGACGGAGCGGATCCGTGCCGAAATCACGGATAAGTATCTTGCGGAGTTCCCGCAGTACGGAAAAACGTTCGAGGTCTTCTTCTGCACGTCGGAAGATGGCGCCCGATTTATTGAATAGCTGATCGAACATGAAAAATATCATCCTTGCAGCCGGTTACGCCACCCGGCTGTATCCCGTTACGGAGAATTTTCCGAAGCCGCTGCTGGAGATCGGCGGTTCGACGATTCTTGACCGGATGTTGCGGGACATCGACTCGATCGAAGGCATCGACGAGCATATCATCGTCTCGAATCACAAATTCATCGCCATCTTTGAGCGTTGGGCGGTGGAGGCCCGGAAAAGGTACCGGCATCCTGTGACGCTTATCGACGACGGGTCGTTAACCAACGAGACCCGAATCGGAGCCGTGAAGGATCTGATCCTGGCGCTGGAAAGCCGCCGCGTGGAGGACGATGTGCTGGTCGCGGCGGCGGACAACGTGCTCGACTTCTCGTTCCGCGGTTTTGTGGATTATTTCCGGGAGAAGGGGACCAGTTTGATTATGTGCCACAATGAACCAGACATCGCTGCGCTGCGAAAAACGGGGGTCGTCTGCCTGGATGAACACAACAGGGTGTTGTTGATGGAGGAGAAACCGCAGGAGCCCAGGAGCCATTGGGCCGTACCTCCGTTTTATATATACTGTCGGGCAGATTTGCCGCTGATCCGGCAAGCCGTGGCGGACGGTTGCAAATACGATGCCCCGGGAAACCTGGCGCATTATCTGACGACGCGTACCGTGCTGCATGCGTGGCCGATGCCGGGTCATCGGTACGACATAGGGGACGTAAAGTCCTACGAAAGAATCAAGGAGCAGTTTGCAAAAGATTTAAAATAATATAATATGAAGATAGCAGTTGCCGGAACCGGCTATGTGGGCCTGTCCATCGCCACGCTCCTGGCCCAGCATCATGAGGTCGTGGCCGTGGATGTCATTCCCGAGAAGGTAGATTTGATAAACCGCCGTCAGTCGCCCATTCAGGACGAGTACATCGAAAAGTATCTGGCGGAGAAACCGCTGCATCTGAAGGCCACGCTCGACGGGGCGGCCGCCTATCGCGATGCGGAGTTCGTGGTCATTGCCGCGCCGACGAACTACGACCCCGTCAAGAACTATTTCGATACGAGCCATGTGGAGGAGGTGATCGATCTGGTGCTGTCGGTCAATCCCGAAGCCGTGATGGTCATCAAGTCGACGATCCCCGTCGGGTATTGCCGTTCGCTCTACATAAAGTATTATCATCAGGGGCTCAAGCGGCTCAATCTGCTGTTCGCCCCGGAGTTCCTGCGCGAGAGCAAGGCACTGTACGATAACCTCTATCCGAGCCGCATCATTGTCGGCTATCCGAAGATCATCGACAACGAGCAGTTCCGCGAGGAGAACGAAGCCATCCGGGCCATTGCCGACATCCCGTTTCTGGAGCAGGCCGCACACCGGTTTGCCGATCTGCTGAAGGAGGGAGCCATCAAGGAGGACATTCCCGTGCTCTTCATGGGCATGAAGGAGGCCGAGGCGGTCAAGCTGTTTGCGAATACCTACCTGGCTCTGCGCGTGAGCTACTTCAACGAGCTGGACACCTATGCCGAGGTCAAGGGACTGGATGCGCAGGCGATCATTCAGGGTGTGGGACTTGATCCCCGTATCGGCACGCACTACAACAACCCGTCGTTCGGTTACGGAGGGTATTGCCTGCCGAAGGATACGAAGCAGCTGCTGGCCAACTATCAGGATGTGCCGCAGAACATGATGACGGCCATCGTCGAGAGCAACCGCACCCGCAAGGATTTCATCGCCGACCAGGTGCTCCGCAAGGCGGGCTATTATACGGCTCCCAGCCAGTGGGATGCGCACAGGGAGCAACCTATCGTGATAGGGGTCTATCGGTTGACGATGAAGTCGAATTCCGACAATTTCCGGCAGAGCTCGATTCAGGGCGTCATGAAGCGCATCAAGGCCAAGGGGGCCACGGTAATCATCTACGAGCCGACGTTGGAGGACGGGACGACCTTCTTCGGCAGTACGGTGGTGAACGATTTGGCGAAGTTCAAGCAGGAGAGTGCGGCCATCATTGCCAACCGTTACGATTCGTGTCTGGACGATGTGGCCGACAAGGTTTATACACGGGATATTTTCAGAAGGGATTAAGTCATGTTACCGCAGAACGTCAAATTGGAGGGCAAGACGGTCCTGGTGACCGGTGCAGCCGGTTTTATCGGGTCGAATCTTGTCAGGCGGCTTCTTGCCGATGTCCGGGATATTCGCATCGTGGGCATCGACAACATGAACGACTATTACGACGTGCGACTCAAGGAGGAGCGGCTGAAAGCGTTGGAAGGCCATCCAGGCTTTATTTTCGTGAAGGGCGATATCTCCGACCGGGCGCAGATTGACCGGTTGTTCGCAACATATCGTCCCGAGGTGGTCGTGAACCTCGCGGCACAGGCCGGTGTGCGGTACAGCATCACCAACCCCGATGCCTACATCGCGTCGAATCTGATCGGGTTCTACAATATACTGGAGGCCTGCCGCCACTCCTATGACAATGGAGCGTCGGGAGTCGAGCACCTGGTCTATGCCAGCTCGTCGAGCGTTTATGGATCGAACAAGAAGGTGCCCTATTCGACCGACGACAAGGTGGACAATCCGGTCTCGCTGTATGCTGCGACGAAAAAGTCGAACGAACTGCTGGCGCATGCCTATGCGAAACTCTACAACATTCCGTCGACGGGATTGCGCTTCTTTACGGTTTATGGCCCGGCGGGTCGGCCCGATATGGCCTATTTCGGATTTACGGACAAGCTGGTTCGCGGCGAAAAGATCCGGATATTCAATTACGGCAACTGCAAGCGGGACTTTACCTATATTGATGACATCGTGGAGGGTGTCGTGCGTGTCATGCGTCATGCCCCCGAACGGCAGACGGGTGAGGATGGCCTTCCGTTGCCGCCCTATATGGTCTACAATATCGGCAACAGCCACCCGGAGAATCTGCTGGACTTTGTGGACATCCTGCAACAGGAACTGGTGCGTGCCGGCGTATTGCCTGCGGACTACGATTTCGAGGCGCACAAGGAGCTGGTTCCGATGCAGCCTGGCGACGTGCCCGTCACCTATGCCGATACCGTCCCGCTGGAACGGGATTTCGGCTTCAAGCCAAGCACCTCATTAAGAGACGGCCTGCGTGCGTTTGCGGAGTGGTATGCAATATATTATAGAGATAAATAATCATGACCATTTTAATATGTTAGCGATTGTAAATGAAAAAAGCCTTTGAATACTGAATAAATACCATTTGTGTTCATAATCAGGAGTAGGTTAGATTTTATAAGTAATAATTTCAGAAACAATATTTAAGTATTATGAGTATTTTCAAAGACAAAGTCCTGTTGATAACAGGCGGTACGGGAAGTTTCGGTAATGCAGTTCTGCGTCGCTTCCTCAATAGTGATATCAAGGAGATTCGTATTTTCTCTCGTGACGAGAAGAAACAGGATGACATGCGGCATTTCCTTCAGGCAAATCGACCCGATGTCGCACAGAAAGTTAAGTTTTATATAGGGAACGTACGGAGTCGTGAAGCGGTGGATTTCGCTATGAACGGTGTAGATTATGTCTTTTCCGCAGCTGCGCTTAAACAAGTGCCATCTTGCGAATTCTATCCCATGGAGGCAGTGCGTACCAATGTAGAAGGAACCAATAATGTGCTTCTTTCGGCCATTGCTCACGGAGTCAAGAATGTCGTCGTCCTCTCTACGGACAAAGCCGCCTACCCGATTAATGCGATGGGTATTTCCAAAGCCATGATGGAAAAGGTAGCCATTGCTCAGGGGCGCGCACTCGGACCGAATGCAAAGACTACCATCTGCTGTACCCGTTATGGAAACGTCATGGCAAGTCGTGGTTCTGTCATACCTCTCTGGGTTGAGCAGATGATGGAAGGAAAACCAATCACCATTACGGATCCCAACATGACTCGTTTCATGATGACGCTTGACGACGCTGTCGATCTTGTTATGTATGCCTTTGAGCATGGTAACAATGGAGACCTCTTTGTTCAGAAGGCTCCTGCTGCTACACTTGACGTGCTCGCCGAGGCCCTCAAGCAGGTATATGCCAAAGTGGATTCCAAGTACGGAGAGACCGAGGTGAAGATCATCGGTACCCGTCATGGCGAGAAACTCTATGAAACGCTTGTTACCCGTGAAGAGATGCTTCGTTCGGAAGATTGCGGCAACTATTTCCGTATTCCCTGTGATGCTCGAGACCTAAACTACGACAAGTTCTTCACGGAAGGCGACGACGCGATCAGCCGCATGGAGGACTATCACAGTCACAACACGAAGAGACTGGATGTCGAGGGCATGAAGGAACTTCTCCTCAAACTCAATTTCATCCGCGAAGACCTCGGTCTTCAGCCAAGAGCGAAGTCTCGCGACTATAGAAGTGAATAACGGATGAAGATTCTGGTAACCGGAGCAAAGGGTTTCGTGGGTCGAAACCTTTGCTCCCAACTTAATAATATCAAAACAGGCAAGGCCAAGTGCTACGGAGATCTTGTCGTGGATGGAATCTTTGAGTACGATCTTGACAGCTCCATGGAGCAATTGGACGCTTGGTGCTCCGAATGCGATTTTGTCTTTAATCTCGCGGGAGTAAATCGTCCGCAGAACCCCGAGGAGTTCATGCAGGGCAACTTCGGCTTTGCATCAACGCTTTTGGACACGCTGAAGAAGCATGGTAACAAAGCCCCTGTCATGCTCTCAAGTTCTGCACAAGCGTCCCTCTCCGGCCGTTTCGGTAATAGCGAATATGGACGTAGCAAGAAGGCCGGCGAAGAGCTTTTTCTCCGATATGGTGAGGAAAACGGAGTAAAGGTTCTTGTGTACCGGTTCCCGAATCTCTATGGCAAGTGGTGCCGTCCGAACTACAACAGCGCCATCGCAACGTTCTGCAACAACATTGCCAACGACCTGCCTATCACGGTCAATGACCCGAAAGTGGAACTTGAGGTCCTTTATATCGACGACCTTGTTGAAGAGATGATCGCCGCACTGAAAGGCCAGGAACACCATTGCGAGTTTGAAGGGCTGACCGTATTACCTTCAGCGGAAGGCCGTTACTGCTACTGCCCCGTCACACATAAGGCTACGTTGGGTGAGATTGTTGAGCTTCTGCACCAGTTCCGCGACATGCCGAAGACGCTGATGATCCCCGAGATTCCTGCCGACAGCTTCGCCAAGAGACTTTACAGCACCTATTTGAGCTATCTTCCCAAGGACAAGGCAATTTTTGATCTGAAGATGAATTGCGATGACCGCGGTTCCTTCACCGAGTTGGTTCATACCCTTAACTGCGGACAGGTCAGTATCAATATCAGCAAGCCCGGTATCACCAAAGGCCAGCATTGGCATCATACCAAATGGGAGCAGTTTATCGTCGTTTCCGGCCACGGCCTGATCCAGCAGCGGAAAGAGGGTACTGACGAAGTCATGGAATTCGAAGTATCCGGTGACAAAATTCAGAGCGTGATCATGTTGCCTGGATATACGCACAATATCATAAATCTGTCTGACACCCAGGACCTCGTAACAGTCATGTATTGTAACGAAATCTTCAACCCGGAGCGTCCGGACACATTTTTTGATCCAGTAGTAAAGTAATTTGATATGGAACTCAAAACTCCAAAATTCGACTATAGTGACATTCACTGGCAGAATAACGGCAAAATCAAACTTTGCATCATTGTTGGTACCCGTCCGGAAATCATCCGGCTTGCTGCTGTCATCACCAAATGCCGTAGATATTTTGATGTGATTCTGGCTCATACAGGGCAGAACTATGACTACAACCTCAACGGCATATTTTTCCGTGACTTGAAACTTGCCGAACCGGAAGTCTATATGGATGCCGTAGGAGATGATCTTGGTGCTACCTGTGGAAACATCATCAACTGTAGTTACAAGCTTTTTGCGGCGTTAAAACCCGATGCAGTTCTTGTTCTTGGCGATACCAACAGCTGTCTCAGCGTCATAGGTGCAAAACGTCTTCATATTCCGATCTTCCATATGGAGGCCGGCAACCGTTGCAAAGACGAATGCCTGCCCGAGGAGACGAACCGTAGAATTGTGGATATCATTTCGGACGTCAATCTCGCCTATTCCGAGCATGCAAGACGATATCTTGCGGAATGCGGACTTCCCCGTGAACGCACATACGTCACCGGGTCTCCCATGGCTGAAGTACTCCATCAGAACCTTGCTGAAATCGAAGCATCCGATGTACACAAAAGGCTCGGACTTCAGAAAGGTCATTACATTCTGTTGAGCGCCCATCGAGAAGAGAACATCGATACGGAAAAGAACTTCCTCAGCCTTTTCAACGCGATAAATGCAATGGCAGAAAAGTATGACATGCCGATTCTCTATAGCTGCCACCCTCGTAGCCGTCATCGCCTTGAGGCTACAGGTTTCAAGCTCGATCCGCGGGTACAGGTTCAGCAGCCTCTCGGATTCCACGATTACAACTGCCTTCAGATGAATGCATTTGCAGTCGTTTCCGATTCGGGCACCCTTCCGGAAGAAAGTTCTTTCTTTACGAGCGTGGGTCATCCTTTCCCGGCAGTCTGCATCCGTACTTCGACTGAGCGTCCCGAGTCTCTTGACAAGGCAGGCTTCATCCTTTCCGGCATCGACACCAAGGGCCTCCTCCAGTCCGTCGATACGGCAGTAGAACTCGTCAAGAACGGCGACTATGGCACACCAGTTCCGGACTATACGGATGAGAACGTCTCTACTAAGGTCGTGAAAATCATTCAGAGCTATGTTGGCGTGGTGAACAAGATGGTGTGGAGAAAGGAGCAATAATTATTCTTATTTATGGCTTTAATAAGTTTAGAATTTAACACATACTCGCCAAAAATCATAATTATTATGGATTTCAGAATTAATATATAATTCAAGTTCTTTATTTCGAAAAGACTATCGATTATGCTTTCGAGACACATAAGAAATTAATACTATGAGCCAAGGAGATATATTCCTATTGACTTTTGCTAAAACTATGGCTTCTGAAGAAGATTTTGGCTCAAATCTTACACATTATTGCGAGAAAGTTTGGGGTTTGCCTTTAATATTAAGCTAAGCATGCGATTCATTTATAAGGACTGACTCTTTTAAACAAATATTATCATAATATGCAATATAAGAATCAAAAATATGTGGAATGGCTAAATAGTGGTAATGTCAAGAACTTTATTACCATTTTTACCCCCACCTACAATAGAGCATCCCTTATTCATAGAGTCTATGAGTGTTTATTTAAACAAGAAGACAAACGATTTATTTGGATAGTTGTAAATGATGGCTCAAATGACAATACCGAAGATGTGATGCTAAGTATTCTCAAGAGAAATGAGTTGCCCATTCTTTTCATTTCCAAGTCAAACGAAGGTAAGCATAGCGCTTTCGAGGTTGCATTTGATGAGACTAGAACAGAATACTTCATGTGCATGGATGATGATGATATCTACAATTCTAAGGCCGTAAAAACTTTCCTAAAAGAATGGGATCGGATTAAGGAAGAAGGAAAACTTGAAGAGATTGGTGCTATCCGAACCATTACTCATGAGGAGAATGGAAATGTGGTATCCAAGAAACCTTTTGATATGACCCGTCTTGGTACAAGAAAAGATCAGACAACTCTTGAGAGCAATTATATTTATCATGAAGGGTATGAAAATTGGACATGTTATCGAACAAGTGCTCTTAGAAGTGTGGATCTTTTTCCGAAAGACTATTGGATGCACGACCAACATAAGTTTTTCTCCGAAAGTATCTGGCAGGGGCGTTTTGCAAGAAAGTATAAATGCCGTTATTATTTTGTTGTATTGAGGGAATATCGACATGATACCGAAACGAGCATTATCCGAAGTTCGAAGAACCGTCAACATTATGTTGATATGTTTATTAACCATAAAATTATACTTGACGAGCAATTAGATTATATATGTAAATCTCCTAAGATATTCATTCAGGATGTTGCCATAGTCTGCATATTAAGATCCAAACTAGGTATTTCTTTGTCTGAATTGTTGCACCACACAAGATCTATATTATTGAAAACTTGTTATGTATTAATTGCTCCATTTGCAAGTTTGGTGCGAACTCCTAAAATTCAGTAATAAAATGCAATACGGAAACAATTATTACATCAATACTCTGTTTGCAACATTAATCGCCTACACAGCCTATGTGTTTCTATGGACACGTTTTGGACTTGGTCTGACATTAGTTGTACAATATATATTATTATGTCTAATTCTTATAGGCGCCAGTATTTACTTGATAAAGTCATCGCATTGTAAGAATTCATGGGTAAACTGGCTTATTATGATATGGTTGACGCAGATGCTTGCCTTTTATTTAGGAGATTCATCTGCCACGACTCAGTTTAAAGAGTCCACGTTTGTATTATTGACAGCTGCTCCCATTATATCAATGCGGTATAATCCCAAGCACATAAAGTGGATGTTTATTATAATGGGAGTTGTGTCAATATGCATGTATTTTGTGACTATGTCGATGATGAGACAATCTGATGAGAATAGTTATGGAGGAGGTTATCTGATACTTGTCGCTTTACCGGTTTTTCTTTATTTCTTTCGAGATAAAAGCATTCGAACCCAGTTAGTCATTGCAATTGTAATATTCATCATGGTACTTATATCCATGAAAAGAGGTGATATCCTTGCATGTGCTTTTGCAATTGTTATTTATTTTTTCATTAAACTAAAAGGCATTGGGAAATTTAATTTTCGATATCTTGTTGCCCTGATAATAACCGTGATAGTTGGTTACATGGCCTTTAAGTATTTGTTAGCAACCAATGATCTTTTTGCATGGCGTTTTGAACAGACTCTTGAAGGAGATAGTAGTGAAAGAGATTATATTTATTCCAAGTTATGGAATCATTACTTAAATGCACCATTGGACGTTCAATTATTTGGAGGAGGTTTTGATGCAACTTTAAAGATTGCTGAAATTCGTGCCCATTCTGATCTTTTGGAAGTGCTTTCTTGTGAGGGTGTTATTGGCCTTGTTATGTATATGGGGGCTTTTTTTTCACTCTTTAAACAGTTTTTTGTTAGAATGGATGTAACAGAGAAGGCAATACTCGCAGCTATACTTGCTATATGGCTGGTGAAGATGGTCTTTTCTATGTTCATCTTTTCCCAACCTACCATTATCCTTTTTGCTTTAACGGCATATATTTTAAATAATAGAATAAATAAGCAATATGAATATTAGTATGCTTTTATCATCATGTGACAACTATGATGATATGTGGGTTCCATTTTTTACCCAACTAAAAAAGAATTGGCCAGAATTCGACATGCCTGTTTATATCGGAACGGAATCTAAAATATTTCAGTTCGAGGGTTTTGATATTCGTTGTCCACTCGCTAATGGCCCTGTCTATAAACAATGGTCAGAACGCCTGTTAAAACTGCTTGAATACATTGATTCCGAGTATATTCTCTTTAGCCTTGATGATTTTTGGTTGACGGCACCCGTAGATAATAAAAAGGTTAAGAAGATATATTCATATATGCAAAAAGATAAACGTATGGGTTTCGTTTGTTTAAAGCAAGAAATTATACAAGGAAAAACACCGGCAAAAGACATAACTGCGGCTGTGGACTGCCAATATCCTGAACTTTGGCTCTGTCTCAAAAATAAGAGTTTTCGTATTACCACGCAGTTTGGTATTTGGAAGCGTTCTTATCTTGTTAAACTTCTTAGAGCGCACGAGTCTGCTTGGTATTTCGAAACTCGTGCAACATGGAGAAGTAAATTTTATTGGGAGCGAGTGTATGATGTCAAGGAATCCATTACCATTTATCCCGTGGGGGGCGTTATTGGGGGTGGAAAGTGCTACATTGACTATATGGATCAATATGAAAACGAGTTAATTCAGCCTTGCATAAAGAAGCGTGGATATATTCGCTTTGGAGAGCCTCGCAGTTATCCGATTGTAACTCATGGATTAAATTACTATTGGTCCCTTTTCCGCTCAATGCTTCCAAAATGGTAATCAACGACAATAGAAAAGCTATTTTTTGGAGTGGTATAGAAAAGATTGGCACATATGTTGTCAATTTTACTATTCAAGTCATACTTGCTCGACTTCTTTGTCCTGATGACTATGCCGTTGTAGCTATGCTGGCTATTTTCTTCTCTATCTCACAGGCTTTTATTGATAGTGGCTTTGCAACAACTCTCATCCAACGTCAGGATTGCACACAGGTAGACTATAGTTCAGTATATTTCTTCAATATCCTGATAGGGGCCATCGTATATCTACTATTTTTCCTTGCTGCACCACTGATTGAGTCGTTTTATAACTTCAAGGGATTGAATATTGTTACAAAAGTATATTCTTTAAACCTATTTATCAACTCTTTTGCTTTGGTACATAGGGTAATCTTGACAAAGAAACTCCAATTCAAAAAGATTGCTCTCATCACATTTACGTCATCCATAATTTCTGCTATTCCTGCAATTGTGATGGCATACTTTGGTATGGGGTATTGGGCTCTTATTGCACAAAGTCTAATAAGTGCATCTATCACCTCTTTGATGATTATATACCAGTCCAAATGGAAACCGTCATTTACACTTTCCCGACAATCATTAACTAAACTTGCACCATTTGGATTGAAGATGCTGGTTGTATACCTTGTCCATGCAATATATAATAATATATATTCACTCCTCATAGGCAAAAAGTTTCCAGCTCAAGAGTTGGGTTATTACGATCGAGGAAAGACACTCAGCAGCATGGGACCTATTGGATTCAGTGATTTTTATACTCGAGCTCTATATCCAATTCAGGCAAAAATCCAGAATGATTCCATAGCTATGGAATCATCTTATAATAAATCCTTTTCTGTGATGTGTTTGTCGATAGTACCGATATCTTCTTTTATGTTCTTTTTTGCTGAAGAGACTGTTTATTCACTCTTCGGACCGCAATGGGTACAATGTGCATTCATTGTACAGATTCTTTGTGTAGGTTACATGTTTTATCCCCTACAGGCTCTTAATATGAATATGATTAAGGTGAAGGGACGTGGAGATTACATGTTATCAGCCGAAATTATTAAGAAGGTTGTTGGTATAACATGCGTGCTTGTTCTCATCAATTTTGATTTAAAATGGGTAGTAATAGGTTGGACATGTTGTTCTATCATTGAGTTTTTAATTAGTGAGGGTTTTTTCCTGAAACTTTATCATTTCTCATTATATAAACCTTCAAAGATTTTTATTATTTCTTTGACTACAACATTTGCAGTAGCATTTATACTTTCATATGTCTCTACATTGATATTCGATAATCAATTTATTCGATTCTTAGTCGGAGGCTCAATGTATGTTTTGATTTATTTAGCCTTAAATTTACGAGAATTCAAAAAACTGATATGAGCGAACTCTCAATATTGATAGCTGGCGATTATTCTCCCAAAGAGCGTTTTCAGGATGCTCTTGATAAAGGGAATTATCCGAACTTGTTTCCTGGTTTAAAAAATATTATTTCTTCTGTCGATTTTTCTGTTGTTAATTTTGAAACGACAGTTCGAACAACAGAATCTTTGCCTATCCCTAAAATAGGTTCTCATCTTTCGTGTAAAGAAAATGCTTTTGAGGCCTTGCGGTACCTTGGATTCAAGATGCTTACAATGGCTAATAATCACATTATGGATTATGGTAGACTCGGGATGGAAAATAGTAAGCGTATTGCTGTCGAAAATGGATTTGAGGTAATTGGTGTAGGAAAAAACCTTGAGGATGCAAGATGTTACAAGATCGTAGAAAATAAAGGGAAACGTGTTGCATTTATTAACGCATGTGAGCATGAATTTTCTATTGCAACGGAAGAAAATGCAGGATGCAATCCATTGGATATAGTCAATATTTCGTATGATATTCGTGCAGCGAAAGAAAGCGCAGATTACGTGATTGTCATTATTCACGGAGGAAATGAGCATTACAAACTTCCTAGCCCACGGATGAAAAAAAACTATCGATTTTTTGTGGATCAAGGTGCAGATGCTGTTCTTAATCATCATCAGCATTGTTATTCTGGTTATGAAGTATATAACGGAAAGCCTATTTTCTATGGTTTAGGAAACTTCTGTTTTGATTCTGCCAACGACATTGAATATCGTCATATGACCTACAATTATGGTTATATGGTTAAGTTGCTCTTATCTGAAAGGGTTAGTTTTGAGCTGATTCCATATGAGCAATGTTATAATAAGGTCGGGGTATATCTCTTAGACAAGAATGAAAAAGCTGTATTCTTTGAGGATATTAACAAATTGAACGCGATTATCTCAAATGACGCACAACTTAAATCTGCATTTGTGGTCATGGCTGAGCAGAAGCGCAATTTTATATTCCGAGGCTTTCGGCCCTACACAAGTCGTATAGCAAGCGCTCTTTACAATAAAGGTCTTTTACCTTCTTTTCTGAGTAAAGAACGATTAATGATAATAACAGCTATATTAGAATGTGAAGCACATAATGAAGTATTAATGGTCAACTTGAAGCGGGAAAAATGAAATTGGATGACTGCCCTGAGAGCATAATCATGTTGGCTTGTCTTTATATGTTTTCGGCCTTATCCAACAGATCTTCTTCAGATACGATCGTCTGGATGATGAACATAGAACGATATATTGAATCCTATACGATTATGGTGCAGATGGCAAATACAAATTAGCACGTAGATTTCTTGCAGTATTAAATTATATGTTATATGTGGTTTCTAAAAAATCTCATGGACACGAGTGGTGAACTATATGAAAATAACTATATGTGTAGATCGTGAGCTATGAGCTGCTGTTAGTAAACATAAATTTACGTGTTTTGGGGCTATATTGATTAAGAAGCCATCATGATAAATGATGTATCAAAAAAATAAAACAAGAAATTGATTAACAAATTATGCGATCAATAAAATACTATACCAAAAGATCCGCTATCTTTTTGGCATTATTAAGAGTTTTTGGACTAATTTTGCCAGATAAGGTTTATCTTAGGTGGCGTTATTTCCTGCTAAATGGATATCCGCTTAAATTGACATGTCCTAAAACCTTTACAGAGAAAATACAATGGTTGAAATTATATAATAGAAATCCGTTGTATACGATGCTTGTTGACAAATGCGAAGTAAAAAAATATGTGGCAGATAAGATAGGAGAGCAATATATAATACCTACTTTGGGTGTTTGGCGTAAGTTTGACGATATAGATTTTGATATATTGCCCGATAAGTTCATATTGAAAACGACAAACGGTTCGCATACCTTGATCAAATGTGAGGATAAAAAAACTTTTGATAAAAAAGAAGCCCGCAAGAAATTTAGCAAATGGCTAAAGATAAGCCCATATAATACATATCGAGAATGGGCCTACAAGAATGTGGAACCTCGCATCATTGCAGAAAAATATATGGTTGATGGATCCAATAAAGAGTTAACTGATTATAAATTTTTCTGTTTTAATGGTCGAGCTGCTTATTGTCAGGTCATTGCAGATCGAAGTATCGATGAAACAATTGACTTTTATGATAGAGACTGGGTCCATCAAGAATTTGTCGGATTGAATCCTCGCGTGAAGAATGCATTGCAAACACAAGCTAAGCCGTATGGATATTCTGATATGGTTCGGATTGCTGAGAAATTGTCGGAAGGAATACCTTTTGTACGAGTCGATTTATATTTTATCAATGGCCGTATATACTTTGGAGAGATGACATTCTATCCAGCTGCTGGAGAAGGAGCTTTTACGCCTGAAATATGGAACAGACGTCTCGGAGATATGATTGTTCTTCCAGCGAAGAAAATATAAAAAGATTATTAGCTACGGTCGTATGATGAAGTTTATGTATATTACCATATAATCTTCAAGGGGATATTAGGATTCATAATATTCGAGGCCTTGTTAGCTATCGTGTTTATAATGGCTTTTTACTTTTTTTCTATGTGGATATGCAATATAGAATATTTTCTTATTTTATGTCTTGGTTATTGTTTAGCTTTTGATGATACAAAATAATGAAAAACAGAATTTTATGCTTCACAGATAGTTTAGGTGCAGGTGGTGCACAACGCCAGTTGGTAGGACTTGCGGTTCTCCTTCAGAGAAATGGATATCAGGTTAAGGTTTGTACATATCATAATCTTGATTTTTATAAGAGTTTTCTTCAAGAAAATAATATTCCTAATGATCTGATTCCTAATGCGAACAGTAGCAGACGACGAATTAAGGCAGTTAGCAAATATTTTAACCAAGAAAATCCCGATTGGGTGATAGCATATCAAGAAACACCATCTCTTGTGGCATGTGTCGCTAAGTTGCTTGGTTGTAAGTTTCGATTAATCGTGAGTGAGCGTAACACAACTCAATGTATTGGTATTAAGGAAAGAATTCGCTTCTTTCTCTATCATTGGGCTGATGCTATTGTGCCGAACAGTTTTGCTCAAGAAAAGTTCCTTACAATGCATTATCCCTGGATGCAAAAAAAACTTACGACCATTAGCAACTTTGTTGATCTGGAACATTTTAACTTTAAGATAAAGGACAAACGAAGAATCCCGGAGATAGCAGTTGTTGCCTCTATTTGGGATGCTAAGAATACTTTAGGATATATTGATGCAATTAAATTGCTTGCTGCTAAAGGATACAAATTTCATACATCATGGTATGGAAAAAACGACTCAAATATTGATTATTATAATTTATGTACTGCAAAGATTAATAACTACTCAATACAAGATTACATAGCGCTCAATGAAAAAACAAAACAGATAAAGCAGGTGTATCAAGAAGCAGACTTTTTCTGTTTACCGTCATTCTATGAGGGAACACCTAATGTTATATGCGAGGCCATGTCGTGCGGTCGCCCGATTATATGCAGTGCTGTGTGTGATAATCCTATGTATGTTGAAGAAGGCGAAAATGGATTTTTATTTGATCCTATGAGTCCCGAAACAATCGCAGATGCTATAGAGCGTGCAATAACGATATCTAATGATGAGTATTTTCTTCTTTGCAAGAATTCACGAAAAAAGTCAGAGCGTTTATTTTCAGAAATGTCATTTATACATAAATATATTAAAATTATTGAAAGTTAATGAAAGTGTTGTTTTGTTCACCATATTCAGACTCTGCTGATGCTATTAAAGGCGGAATCAATACTTGGGGGAATAATGTGCTTACGTACTATAGCAAATATGCTAAGGATGACGTTGAGTTAGTGCCGGTATCGTTTGATCGTTACATCTATATATCTGAAAGCACATCCACCATGAGTAGAGTTATAGCAGGCTGTAAGGAGTCTTTACGAGCCGTCAAAAATGCTATTAAAAAGATGGATGACGAAAAACCGATGGTGGCTCATATATGTACTAGTGCTGGCCTTGGCCTGGTTAGAGATATTATATTTCTTCATGCAGCTAACAAGAGAGGAATAAAAACTATTGTACATTTGCATTTTGGGAGAATTCCGGAATTGGCTAAAATGCGTAATTGGGAGTGGAAGTTGCTCTCAAAGGTTTTGCAATTGTGTGATACTCCTGTGGTTATGAATCGCCCGTCAGAGAAGACACTTATAGATGAAGGATATAATAATGTCGTCTACCTCCCTAATCCTCTTGGAATGGGGGCATTTGATACCATTCGCAATGGTAGGGGAAAGTATGTGAGGATATCTCGTCGTTTGCTCTTTTGTGGCCATATAGTACGCTCGAAGGGAGTGTTGGAATTGGTTGATGGGTGTAGAAAGATTCCGAATATAGAACTTCGCATAGTAGGTAAATATTCCTCTGATATCAAAAAAGAAATGTTGGCAATTGCTCGTAGATCTGGTGAAGATACATCTTGGATTAACTTCTTAGGAGAAATTACTCATAATGACGTCATACACGAGTTATTCCAAGCAGAGATGTTCGTCTTCCCATCCTATACTGAAGGATTCCCATATGTGATTTTAGAGGCTATGGCTTGCGGATGTCCGATAGTATCATCTGATGTCGGAGCAATACCAGAGATGCTTGATATAGATAACGATCCATGCGGAATATGTTTTAAGCCACAGAGTTCGGATGAGGTGTATCAGGCTGTAAGTTCTCTAATTGATAATGAAAATCTTAAACGAACATTCGTATCCAAGGCCATAGAACGTGTCAATAAAATGTATGCTATGCCAAAGGTATGGGAACAATTGGTCAATATTTGGAAACAATGAGTATTTTACGAAAAATTAAAAATAACCTATTTGTGCGTAACTGCTGGATAATGACAACTTGCATTAAAAAATTTTTTAAAAGCAAACGTCAATTTGCGCAGTGTCCTGATAGTGTAATTATTACGCCTCCTTATAATTTCTGTAATCCCAAAAATATATATTGGGGGCAGGATATAGGATTGGGACCTAATGCAAATATTTCAGCTTTGAATGCCAAGTTCATTTGTAAAGGGCATTGTGCCATAGCCCATGGTCTGACAGTGCATACTGGTAATCACGCTCGGGTTATTGGCATGTATGTGACTGATATAACAGAGGATAATAAACCAGATGGTTACGATCAGGATGTTATTGTAGAAGAAGATGTGTGGATTGGTAGCAATGTAACACTGCTTTCAGGCGTTACTGTCGGTAGAGGAGCGACTATAGCCGCAGGTGCTGTTGTAACTAAATCGATGCCTCCATATTGTGTTTGCGGAGGGGTCCCAGCTAGGGTTCTTAAGTTCTATTGGTCTATTGACCAGATTATGGAGCATGAAGCAAAACTTTATCCTAAAGAAAAAAGGTATTCTCGCCAGCAGCTGAATGCAATATTTGAGAAATGGATCTAAACGGAAAGTTTTTATAATTATTTTGAAAATGAATGTTGAAATGAAATAGGTGACTATAGAATATTTAGATGAAAACCGACATATTTTTATAATAGCGTCTGCTTTTGAGAATGTAAGCAGAAACATGAATTAATGTATTGTATAGAGGATATACTTAATATACTTATTATTAATTTTAATAACTAATAACTAATTGTGTCATGCGTATGCACATACAAGGCCGGCAACCGCGGTGGAATCAGATGTATGTCTGATGAAGGCAATCCGTTCTCTGTTGCCGGCTTCTGCTCCTTCGAACACGGGTGGCTTCATCTAGGCCGACATCAACACGAAGTCGTTGCTGCTGGTGCTATGTATTGGGGCTATGCGATATGAACGTCCTTACGAAGGTCGTGAAACTCATCCAGTCGTACACCGGTGTTGTCAACAAGATGGTTTGGAGAAAGTTCTGAAACAATGATTCTCGTCCTGTCTTGTGTATTCCCCCCCCCGGAACCGGTTGTTTCGGCGTCCTTGTCGATTGCGATTGCACGGGCCTTGTCTCAAGAGCATGATGTTACGGTCTTGTCACTCATGCCGACAAGACCTAACGGGAGCATTTATTTGAGACCCGATTTTCGAGGTGAGCGTTTTACGCATGTAATAACGGACAGTTATGTCTGTCCTGCCTCGAAGTTTATTGGGCGTATGCGTGAAAGCCTCTCTTTCGGTCGCTGTATTGCCGGTTATATCCGCGAACATCATGAAAACATATCTGCCATATATGGCGAATGTTTGGCCTGTTTTCAGCCAATATCTGGCGGTAAAAGAGGCCAAACGATGGGGAATACCTGTCGTATTGCATATTCAGGACATCTATCCCGAATCCATGCTCGGACAATTGGGAATAGTTGGCCGCATGATAACGTGGCCCCTGCTTAAATTGGATAGAATTATCCTTCAAAATGCGTCGATTGTTCTTGCTATTTCCGAGGATATGAAATCATACTTGAGCAATACGCAAAATCTTGAGGATGGAAAGGTGCATTTGAGGATTTGATGTCTAAATTTGACTGGAAGTATTATGTACCTGGATCAGATAATGACTGTGATAATTTCAGGCATTATGATTATGATATATGTTTGAGGATAGGATGCAAGTGTATGTCGGTTGTTGTCTCAAAGATCTTGAGGCTCATCTTCATCCTGTTGATGCGTTGTTCTGTGTTGTCTTTGGCTTTTTTGTATGGACGGAGTATCGTCGGTTTGGGGTGAGAATTATAATGATGGAATTTAAATAAAGCAGGAATAATGAGGAAGAAGATCTTGATTCATTCATTGATTTTTAGCCCTGATGGAGTTAGTACTGCATATTTGTACAACGACATTGCGTTGGCGTTCAAAAAGTCTGGTTATGATGTAGTAGTGTTGAGCACAACTCCGCATTTTAACATAGTGCCGGAGCAGTTAGAGAAGCAACCCATGAAGTGGGGAATATGGGGACTGTACAAGAAGTCGGTGTTCAACGGAATCTTTGTTTATCATGTACCACAAAAGAAGTTTAAGAGCACATCGCTTCGGTTGATTAGCTTTGTGTACTGGCACATTGTGTCGTTTTTCATTGGCCTTATGATCAAGAATGTGGATGTGATTATATCGCCTTCGCCACCATTGACCATAGGTCGGCTAAATAACTGGCTCGGAAAGTTGAAGGGCTGTAAAGTGGTGTATAATGTACAGGAGATTTATCCGGACATTCTGAATCTGCCAAAGACGAGTTTAGTTTATCGCTTCCTTCGAAATATGGAGAAGCGTGTGTATAACAAGTCAACAGCTGTTTCGACAATTGATCAGGTGTTCTATAATACGATTGTAGATCGCTTTGAGGATAAGAGTAAGTTGCATATCATTCCGAATTTTGTGGATACGGAACTCTATCATAGTGGTGTGCCAACAGATGTACTGGATAAAAATCTTTTCCCTGATAATGATAGTATCAAACTGCTTTATGCAGGAAATATCGGGTTTGCTCAGGATTGGGAACCATTGGTGCGATTGGCAGAGAAGACTAAAAATATGCCAATAGAGTATTTCCTCATTGGTATGGGTGTAAGAAAAAAATGGGTTGAGGATCAGAAGTTAGCTAAAAGATTGGACAAACTGCATATTTTGGACTATCAGCCTCGTCAGCTTATGCCAGCCATTTTGGCATATAGCGATTTGCAATATATCTTCATGACTCCGGAACATGAAAGTATGGGATTTCCCTCCAAAGTCTATACGATCATGGCTTGTGGCCGACCGTTGTTGGTATGCTCGGGTGAAAACACTCCTATTGTGAATTTTTTAAAACCTGTAGGTTGTGCAAAATTGGTAACAGACCATGATTTGGAGCGTAAGACAGACGAAATGGCAATGTGGCTTTCTACAATAACTCGTAATAAACTTCATGATATGGGAGATAAGGGTGAGATTGTTATTCAGCAGTCATACACCAAAGAGAAAGTTACAAAGAAGTATATAGATTTAATAGATTCGCTTTTTTAAAGTTAATTCTATGAACATACTTATTACTGGGGTACATGGATTTGTAGGTTCAAATCTGGTAAAGGCTCTATCCAAAGAGCATATAATCTATGGACTGGACATTATTACTCCTGATAAAGAAGGTTTAAAGCACACATATGAATGGGATGATCTCTATGACTCTAACTTCCCGGAAATTGATGCAATTATTCATCTGGCGGGGAAAGCTCATGATATCCATAACAAAAGTGCTGCAGATGTGTATTTCAAGGTAAATACTGGTTTGACACAAAAGATTTTTGATTGGTATTTGGCTCAGCCTAAAACATCAAAATTTATCTTCTTCTCTACAGTGAAAAGCGCTGCAGACCGAGTCTCTGGTGATTATCTGACTGAGGAGTGTGTGCCGACACCTATAGGCCCTTACGGTGAAAGCAAGATAAAAGCAGAGGATTACATAATTGGAAAGTTTGCGCCAAAGGCACTTTCCCGGCCTTTTCATAATTTTGATGATAATGATAGTGTTGTGTCTGGTAAACAAGTATACATAATGCGTCCATGCATGATACATGGCCCTGGGAATAAGGGGAATCTTAATTTGTTGTATGGCATAGTAAAGAGAGGTATTCCTTGGCCTCTAGGTGCATTTGAAAACCGCCGGTCATTCACATCTATAGGTAACCTCTGTTTTGTTATTGAAGGTTTGTTAACAAAACCAGTTCCATCAGGAATCTATCATATGGGAGATGATGACGCTCTCTCAACCAATGAACTAATTAAGGTAATTTGCGAGGTAATGGGGAAAAAAGTACGCATATGGAATATTCCAAAGAACTTGATGAATGCTGTAGCTAAGATCGGAGGCTATCTCCATCTTCCGCTGAATCCACTCAGAATGCAGAAACTTACAGAGAATTATGTTGTGAGCAACAAGAAAATCAAAGAAGCTTTGGGAATCTCTAGTATGCCAGTCAAAGCAAAAGACGGACTAAGACTGACAATAAAGAGTTTCTTAAATCAAGAATAAGTTTTATGAATTTATATTTATTGTACATCTTTATTTTTCTTTTACTGCTATTTGATGAAATGCTATATTTTTGGATTGCTGACAAATTCAATATCATCGATAAACCGAATGAACGAAGCAGTCATTCCTCGATCGTATTGCGAGGCGGAGGAATCATTTTCCTGTTGGGAGCCTGGATCTGGAGCGCATTCTTCGGGTTTCAGTATCCGTTGTTCCTTGTGGCAGTGACGCTGGCTGCCGGAATTAGTTTTATTGATGATATTCATTCCCTTCCAGATTCAGTCAGACTTATAGTCCAATTTGCGGCAATGGGGCTTCTTATTTGGCAGCTTTTCATGATGACTGGAGATGATTCTTTTATCAAGACAGCAGGATTATGGATGAAGATGGGCTTTATCGCTGTGGCTCTTATCGTATGCGTAGGAGCGACGAATATCTACAACTTCATGGATGGCATCAATGGTATTACGGCCGGTTATTCAGCTGCAGTCCTTTTGCCGCTTTTGTTGGTTAATCGGATCTACAATTTTATAGATACTTCTTTCCTGTTAGTTGCATTGTTGGCCATAATAGTGTTTTCATTTTTCAATTTCAGGCCAAGAGGTAAGGCAAAATGCTTTGCTGGGGATGTGGGTAGCGTCGGAATAGCATTTATCCTTTTGTTTGCCATCGGTGCATTGATCGCCAAGACGGGAGATATTACATGGCTCGTATTCCTGCTTGTATATGGCGTAGACGGTTGTCTGACTATATGTCACAGGATTCTTTTGCATGAAAACCTTGGACAGGCTCACCGTAAACATGTTTATCAACTTATGGCCAATGAACTGAAAATAAGCCATCCGGTAGTATCTTTGATTTATGCCCTCATCCAATTAGTGGTATCTGTTGGATTTATATATCTGATACCTAACGGTGTTAGGGCACATTGGATGTATTTGTTAGGCGTTTTTGTCCTGTTGAGTGTTCTATATATATTGTTCAAGAAGAAATATTATCATCTTCATGAAGAGTATTTAAGAAATACTTCAAAATAACGATATTTTATCATGTTGATCGACGATAAACTTTTGGATGAGGTGGCTGCGAAGGCTAAGGCGTCGGAGCGGCTGCGGATGAACTACAATCTGCACGAGACATTGGATGCCAAGGCACAGCGGTTGTTGAATGCCCTGGAGCCGGGTACGGTATTGCCGATTCATCGGCATCCGCATACGGCGGAGACCTACATGCTGCTGCGGGGGCGTATCGATGTGATGTTCTACGATGATACCCGTCGGGAGATTCAGCGCTTCGAGCTTGATCCCCGGCGAGGCAACTACGGAGTTCAGATACCGAAGGGGCAGTGGCATACGTTGGAGGTACACGAAAGTTCCGTGATCTTCGAGGTGAAGGACGGTCCCTATACGCCGCTGACGCCGGAGGACATGCTGTGACGGTATTGTTGAGATAGCACAGAACGCTTCAAAAGGGCAGGCCGACGATTCGATTCGTCGGCCTTTTTTGTACCGAAGCGCGGCGGGGCTTCGATTCGGGGAATCTGTTGCAAAAGTCGCGGTTCAAGGTAGTGTTTCAAAAAGTGGTAGTGTTTCAAAAAGTGTGTCTGTGCAGGCGCCTTCAGATTCTTCAGATATGC